>Ga0307515_10000665_pt1 | contig 79372 bp, 76 predicted proteins | sample 17_EM_MG_FD_194513 | JGI IMG/M metagenome (GOLD analysis project Ga0307515, IMG submission 194513) | Populus trichocarpa ectomycorrhiza microbial communities from riparian zone in the Pacific Northwest, United States - 17_EM | ecosystem: Host-associated > Plants > Roots > Unclassified | place...
CACTCGAAAAAGTTCTCTACACCGCCCACGCCACAGCCACCGGCGGCCGCACCGGCACCGCCGCATCGTCCGACGGCGCCCTGAAGGTCGACCTCAGCACCCCGAAGGAACTGGGCGGCGCGGGCGGCGCAGGCACCAACCCCGAGCAGCTGTTCGCTGCCGGCTACTCGGCCTGCTTCATCGGTGCGATGAAGGCGGTTGCCGGCGGCCAGAAGATCAAGCTGCCGGACGACGTGTCGATCACGTCTGACGTCGGCATCGGCCCGATCCCCGGCGGCTTCGGCATCCAGGTGGCGATGGCCATCACGATCCCCGGCTTCGACAAGGCCCAGGCCGAAGCGCTGGTCGCTGCTGCCCACAAGGTGTGCCCGTATTCGAACGCCACCCGCGGCAACATCGACGTCACGCTGACTGTGGTCTGAGCCCTTCTCTCTCGCTCCTCTCTCGCTCCTCTCTCGCTCCTCTCCCGTTCGCCCTGAGCCTGTCGAAGGGCCTGCACACACTGCGCAGGCTTCGCCAAGCTCAGCTCGAACGGAGGAGCAGCTCAGCCTTTCAGCAGGGACATCATTCCCAGCATCAGCTCGACCCGCGCCTTCACCGGCGTGAGGTCGTCGGCCGACGGCAGCCTGTCGTCGGCCTTGACCAGCACCCTACCGTTCAGGCAGCGGCTGCTGCGCAAGACCCGAACCCCATTTGCCTGCGCCTCCAGCAGCGCGGCTTCGAGTTCATGGTGCAGCGTGCCGTTGCCGGTCGCCGCCACCACCAGGCCTTGCACGCCGCTCGCGCACAGCGCCCGCACCACCGCACCGCTCGCGCCGGCGTAGCTGCCGATGATCTCGACGCGTGGCCACGCGCTCACGTCGGCCGGCAGGCGTTCAGCACCCATGGCAATGCCGTGCGGCCATGCGCGCCACAGGCGAAGCTTCTCTTCTTCCATCACCCCCAACGGCCCGGCATCGCTCGAGCTGAAGGTGTCGACCCGGTAGGTGTGGGTCTTGCGCACGTCGTGCGCGCTGTGCACCTGGCCATTCACCACCGCCACCACGCCCTGCGCGCCCGTGTAGCCCGCGACCCGCACCGCATCAAGCAGGTTCTGCGGGCCGTCGGCCTGCAGTGAGGTGGCGGGTCGCATCGCGGCCGTCATCACCACCGGCTTGGTGGGCGCCAGCACGCGCTGCAGAAAGTAGGCTGTCTCTTCGAGCGTGTCGGTGCCGTGGGTCACCACGATGCCGGCCACGTCCGCGCGCGCCAAGTGGTGCGCCGCGCGCAACGCCAGCGTGCGCCACACGGCGAAGCCCATGTCCTTGCTGTCGATCTGCGCGACCTGCTCGCATTCGAGCGGCGCGGCGGCCAAGGCAGGCACCGCCTGCACGAGCTGCGACACGCCGATTTGCGCTGCGGTGTAGCCCACGTTGTCGCCGGCCACGGCTGATGTGCCGGCGATGGTGCCGCCGGTGCCCAGAACCACGATCGTGCTTGCGTTCTTTTGCATTTTTCTCAAAGCTGGATGAAAATACAGCCACTGGATGGATGTTCAGCCCCGAACGTTCCGCCCTGTCGCTACAAGGATTGCCATGTACGAAGCGCCCAAACTCACCGACCGCCAGCAGCAGATTCTCGACCTGGTGCAAAGCGCCATCGAGCGAACGGGCGCCCCGCCCACGCGGGCCGAAATCGCGGCCGAACTCGGCTTCAAGTCGGCCAACGCGGCTGAAGAACATCTGCAGGCCCTGGCCCGCAAAGGCGTCATCGAACTCATCGGCGGCACCTCGCGCGGCATCCGTTTGAAGTCTGACACATTGCGTGCGCTCAACGAGAGCCGCGGCAAGCAGTACAGCCTGCCCTTGCCCAGCCTGTCGCAGCTCACGCTGCCGTTGGTGGGCCGCGTGGCCGCCGGCAGCCCCATCCTCGCGCAAGAGCACATCGACCAGACCTACCTGATGGAAGCCAGCATGTTCCCGCGCCGGCCCGACTACCTGCTCAAGGTCAAGGGCATGAGCATGCGAGACGCCGGCATCATGGACGGCGACCTGCTCGCCGTGCAGAAGGCCAAAGACGCGAAGAACGGCCAGATCGTCGTGGCGCGCCTGGGCGACGAGGTCACCGTCAAGCGCTTCAAGCGCACCCGCACCAGCATCGAGCTGCTGCCCGAGAACCCCGACTTCCAACCCATCGTCATCCCCTTCGGCGACGTCGATTTCGAACTCGAAGGCCTGGCCGTCGGCTTGATTCGCAACAACATGCTGATGTGAAAGGCTCGCCATGGCTGCGATCAAATCCCCCAAGGCCAGCCGCGCCGAGGACTGCCAGGTGCTCGAAGACCTGCCCAACGTTGGCCCCGCACTCGCTGGCGACCTGCGTCTGATCGGCATCGATCACCCGAAGCAGCTGCGAGGCAAAGACGCCTTCGTGCTGTACCAGAAGCTCTGCGCCATCACCGGCCAGCGGCATGACCCGTGTGTGCTCGACACCTTCATGGCGGCGACAGATTTCATGGGCGGTGCGGCGCCAGCGCCGTGGTGGAGCTACACGGCTCAGCGCAAAGCGTTGTTTGGGCAGGTGTGATCGAGGTTTTCGACATTGCACGCTCAACACTCACGCCCATGGCTGCAAATCGACGAGGTGTTGGCCCTCGACCTGCTGACGCTGCGTGAGCACACCGAGCTCGCCGGTGACGTGCTGGATGCACAGATGCATAGGCAATCTATCCAAGCGTCGATGAAAGTGTCTGAGATCGCTGCCGTGCGCCGAAACGGCGCACTCGTGGCCTACGCCATGCTTCAACCACGCGAGAACGGCTGCTGGTTCGTGACAGGCTTCAACACGCACCCCGACCACCGAAGCGCACCGACGTTTAGGGAGCTTTTTGAACAGATCTCCACCATTGCCCGGCTCCACGCCATCACGTCCTTGAAAAGCAACGTGTACAAGACCAACCGACTGTCGATGGCGTTTCACAAACGCCTGGGCTTCAAGGTGACCAAAGAGAACGTGAAGGGCGTGGAATTTCATGCCACGCTCGTCGATCTGAAAGCCAACCGCTCCGTCGAAAGAACCGACTTGGGCAGGTAAGCCCTGCCCGGCGCAGCATCGCTTCTCACCGCCACTCATCTCATGAAACAGTCCATCGGCCAAATCTCCGTCGTCGTGCGCGACTACGACGAAGCCATCGCCTTCTATGTGAAGACCCTCGGCTTCACGCTGATCGAAGACACCTACATCGCGAGCCAGGACAAGCGCTGGGTCGTCGTCGCACCACCCGGCTCAACCGAATCGCGCCTGCTATTCGCCCGAGCCAGCAACGACGAGCAGGTCTCGCGCATCGGCAACCAGACCGGTGGCCGGGTGTTCCTATTTCTCTTCACCGACGATTTCTGGCGCGACTTTCGCAACTACCAGAGCAAGGGCGTGGTCTTCATCCGCGAGCCGAAGGAAGAGCCCTACGGCACCGTCGCGGTGTTCCAAGACCTCTATGGCAACCAGTGGGATCTGATTCAACCCAAGCAACCATCGTGAGCAAAAGCACTTGCCGGGCAAATCAAACACCATGAACCCGTCACGCCGCCAGTTCGCCGCAACCGTCGCCCTGCTGCTCGCCGCCACCGGCCTGGGCCCCGGCGAGTTCGCGAATGCCCAGCCCTCCTCCATCGCGCCGCCGCGCAAGCTGAAAGTGAACACCATGTCCGTCCACGCCACCGGCACGTTCGAAGTCAAGCTGCTGCCGCAGCCCCTCGCCGATGCCGAATCGGGCCTTGGGCGCATGTCCATCGACAAGATCTTCAGCGGCGACCTGCAGGGCACGAGCAGGGGCGAGATGCTGGTGGGCGGCACGGCTGTGAAGGGCTCGGCGGGCTATGTCGCTATCGAGCGCGTCACCGCCACGCTGCATGGCCGCCCCGGTTCCTTCATGCTGCAGCACCTGGGCACGATGAACCGCGGCGCGCCGTCGCTGACGGTGCTGGTCATCCCTGACTCGGGCACGGGTGAGCTGACCGGGCTCGCGGGCACGCTGACCATCGACATCGTCGATGGCAAGCACCTCTACACGATGGACTACACGCTGCCGGCCAAGGAATAGGAATAGCCGCCGATCGAACGCGGATCAGGGCTTCGATGTCGACATCGGTGTCGGCCTCGGTTTCAGCACCAGCGTCCGCACCGTCTCGCCACCCCACACCGGCACGTCCTGCACCTTGCGCCAGGGCTCGACGAAGCGGCTGTAGAGCGGCGAGAACACGATGCCCGACTGCCCGCTCGAGAACATGAAGCGCGATTGCGCCGGGTCACCCAGATCGAACAGCCCACGGAACGACGTGCCGGACTCATCGAGGTACAGCTCGCCGGTCGTCACATCAGGCTTGATGCTCACACGCGAGTAGTTGACGGTGTAGGTGTCGCCACCCACCGGCGTGCGCAGCTCAAACCATCGGTTGAGCGGCTTCACGCGGGTGAATGGCCGGTGCTCGGCCCGCGCGACGTGCGCCTTGCCCCACTGCCACTGGGCAACATCTGCACCTTGCGCGGCCTGCAGTTCCTCCAGCGCGCGGGTGAAGGCGGCGTTGACCTGTTCGTCGCAGGTTTCGGCGGCCGGTGTGGTCTTGTTGTCGCACCACCAGCCGTCGTTGCGTTCGAGCACGCCTTCGAGCGCTTCGCGGAAGCTGCGGGTGTTGATCTGCTTCTCGTACAGCGGGTCGCCGATCTCGTCGCGGAAGATGGCTTGCGTCAGCTGGCGCGCCCAGGCCCAGGCGATCAGCGGTGCGGCCTTGTCGGCCGCCATCACACCGTCGAACGCCGCCAGTTCGCGCTGTGCGGCCTGTGCCAGCGGGTGGGCCGACGTGGCCTTGCGCAGGAACGGCATCAGCCGCATCGTTGCCGCCGAGAACTCGTCGGCCTGGATGGCGCGCAGGCTTTCCAGGCTGTGCTTGGGCTTGGCGGCCAACAGCTGCTCGATGCGCTGGTGGCGGTACGGCGCAGCCCATTCGCTGGTGAGGAAGTGCGGGTAGTCGAGCGCGTGAATGCGCTGGTTCGCGGTGGCGAGCCAGCCGCGCGGTGGGTCGGTCTCGCGGGGCGTCCACGTCGGCTCGAGCACGCCGGCCCAGTCGTAGCGCGCCTCCCAACCCGGTGAGGGCACCAGACCCTTCAGATCGTTCTCCGGTTTGCGCACCGGCACGCGGCCGGCCGACACCATGCCGATGTGGCCCTGGTCGTCGGCGATCACGATGTTCTGCATCGGCGCCAGGTACTTGCTCGACACGGCCATCACGTCGGCCACCGTGCGGCTGGTGTTGAAGGCCAGGCCGGCGTCGATGGTGCCGGTGTCGATGTCGAGTGCCGTCCAGCGCATCGCGAGCGCGTAAGCCGGTGGCGCGCCAGGTGCAGGCGTGCCGGTGAGGCCTTCGGTCGCGCCGCCGGCATCCGAGATCACCGGCCCGTGGCGCGTGCTGCGCGCGACCAGCGTCACCTCGGGCTTGCCCTTGACCTTGATGGTCTCGTTGACGCTGATGAACTTGGCCCAACCGTCGGGCGTCTGGTACATCGAGGCGTCGTCGGGCTTGACGCGCTCGATGTAGAGGTCTTGCACGTCGGGCGCGGTGTTGGTGAGGCCCCAGGCCAGGTGCTCGTTCTGGCCGATCACGACGAAGGGCAGGCCCGGCATCGTGGCGCCGGCCACCTTGAAGCCCGGGGCTTCCAGCCGCGCCAGGTACCACAGCGCCGGCGCGGTGAGCTTCAGGTGCGGGTCGTTGGCCAGCAGCGGCTTGCCGCTTTCGGTGTGCGAGCCGTGCACCACCCAGTTGTTGGAGCCGATGCCTTCCACACCCGACTCGGGCGCCGCGTTCAGCGCCTGCTGGCCCGTCGTGGCGCTGAGTTTGAGGCTGCGGAACAGCGCGGCGTAGTCGGCCGTGGGCAGGGGCTTGTCGCCGGGGTACGGCGGCAGCAGTTCGTTCACGCGATCGACCGGGAACTTGAGCGACATGCGCAAGCGCAGCAGCTCGGCCGACCAGTTGGAGCCCAGGTCCCAGGCCATCATCGTGGCCCAGGCCATGCTGTCTTCAGGCGTCCACGGCTCGGGCTGCACGCCGAGCAGCATGAACTCCGGCGGGCGCGCGCTCATCTCGTTTTGCACGTAGGCGTTGATACCCGCGGCGTAGGCGGTCAATGCGGCACGCGAATCGAGGCTGGCCTGCGCGTATTGCGCGGCCGCGATGCGGCGCACGCCGAGTGCGCGCAGGAACTTGTCGGCCTCGAGCGCCGATTCACCGAAGGCTTCGGCCAGGCGGCCCGAGCCGATGCGCCGGTGCGTCTCGAGCTGCCACAGCCGGTCTTGTGCGTGCGCGTAGCCAAGGCCGAACAGCGCGTCGTCGCGCGAGGCCGCCTTGATGGTGGGGATGCCATTGGCATCTCGCGCGATGCTCACCTCGGCGTGCGGCCCCTGCATCACCAGCGTGCCTTTGGTGATCGGCAGTACGCGGCGGCTGTAGATCCACAGCACGGCGGCCACGAAGAGCACCACGAACAGCAGCGTCCATGCGCCGCGGCGAAGCCATTTCATGCGTTCTTCCCATCTCCGTTCATGGGGCGAGAGCGTAACCCGTCGATTGCGTCACATCCCATGGGGGTTGCCCACGGCGCCACAGCGAAGTGGGAGGCCAGTGCGCCGCTTTTTGCGCTTTGGGCAAGCGAGCCGCCTGCCCACAATTCCTTACATGAACACCGCCATGCAAGAACTGAGCTTCAACCACGCCGACCACCTGCCTGCCTTCGGCATGCCGGAAGACCGGCTGGCGCGCATGGCCGCACGCCGCGCCTTCGTCGAGATGAAGACCTGCTTCATGCGCGCCGCAGCCGACATCGAGGGCAGCACCGGTGCCCTGCTGCAACGCCAGGTGCGCCTGGCCAGCGAAGTGATCGAACTCTGGCGCCTGCGCCACGCGGTGCTCTCCGCGCTGCCGCCAGGCCAAGCCAGCAGCGAGATGCACCGCCAGGAACTGACGCAACAGATCGACAGCGCCTTCCCCGAAGGCGAAGGCCACACGGCGTTCGTGCCGCTGTAGGCAGGGCCTGCTCAGCGGCCGCCGACCGCCAGCTTCACGCCCAGCACCACAAACATCGCGCCCGCTGCGCGTTGCAGCCAGACACCCACCTTGCTGACATGCGCGTTGCCGGCCAGGCGCTCTTTCGCCAAGCCGCCAAGCCAGGCCATCGCCAGCGTCACGAGCGTTCCGTTCACGGTGAACACCAGCCCCAGCAGGCCGAAGGCCAATGCCTGGTGCGCGCCATGCGGCTCGATGAACTGCGGCAAGAACGCCAGGAAGAACAGCGCCACCTTGGGGTTGAGCGCATTCGTCAACACGCCGCGCCAGAACACGCGCCGCGGGTCGATGGCCGCCGGCGCCGGCGCATTGCCGCCGCGTGAGCGCAGCATGCTCACACCCATCCACACCAGATAGGCCGCACCGGCCCACTTGACCAGCGTGAACGCCAGGTCGGAAGCCGCCAGCAAGGCCGACAGGCCCAGCGCCGCCAGCGTCACATGGAACAGGCACCCTGCCCCAATGCCCAGCGCGGCCAGCATGCCGGCACGGCGCCCGCCGGTGGCGGTGTTGCCGGCCACATACAGCAGATCGGCACCGGGCGTCAGGTTGAGCAGCAAACCCGCCGCCACGAAGAGCGGCAGGTCGTGGATGCCGAGCGTACCGAGCACTTTCAGCTCACTGCAAAGCGCCGAGGAAGTCGCTCTTGCCCAGATCGACACCGTTGTGGCGCATCAGGGCGTAAGCGGTCGTCACGTGGAAATAGAAGGTCGGCATCACATAGTGGCGCAGGTAGGGCTCGCCCTTCATGACCACCACGCCACTGCGCCGCGGGATGCTGATGTCCTTGTCTTCGGTGCCGTCGATCTTGTCGGCGCTCACCGATTGCACGTAGGCCAGCGTCTTGGCAATGCGCTCTTTCAATTGCGCCAACGTGGTCTCGTTGTCTTCGAACTTCGGGGCTTCGACGCCGCTCAGGCGCGCCACGCCAAACTTGATGCTGTCGCAGGCGATCTGGATCTGGTTCGGAAAGGGCAGCATGTCGGGTGCCAGGCGGCTGGCCATGAACACACTGGGGTCGAACTTCTTGGCCGCGGCGTGGGCCTCGGCCTTGTCGAGCCACTTGCTGAGGTTGCCGAGCATGCGAACGAACACTGGCACGCTGGCCGAATACATGGTGATGGACATGGTGTCTCCGAATGTGTCGAGCCCGGATGCTACGTCGAAGCGGCACAATCGACTTTTCCGCCAGCAGTGCCCCTTCTGATGAACATCATCATCCTCGACGACTACCAGGACGCCGTGCGCAAGCTCAAATGCGCCGCCCGCCTGGAGCACCTGAACGCCAAGGTCTTCACCAACACCGTCAAAGGCATCGGCCAGCTCTCGGTGCGCCTGCGCGACGCCGAGGTGCTGGTGCTCATCCGCGAGCGCACGCATTTCCCGAAGCAACTGCTCGAGAAGCTGCCCAAGCTCAAGATGCTGGCGCAGACGGGCAAGGCCGGGTCGCACATCGACATCGAAACCTGCACCCGGCTGGGCATTGCGGTGTCCGAAGGCGTGGGCTCGCCGGTGGCGCCGGCCGAGCTGACCTGGGCGCTGATCATGGCTGCCATGCGCCGCCTGCCGCAGTACGTGGGCAACCTGAAGCACGGCGCCTGGCAGCAGTCGGGTCTCAAGGCCGCGTCGATGCCGGGCAACTTCGGCATCGGCATGGTGCTCAAGGGCAAGACGCTGGGCATCTGGGGCTTCGGCAAGATCGGCCAGCTGGTGGCCGGCTACGGCCGCGCCTTTGGCATGAACGTGATCGTGTGGGGCGGCGAAGCCTCGCGCGAGAAAGCCCGCGCCGAGGGCTACACCGCGGCCGAATCGCGCGAGGCGTTTTTTGCGGAGAGCGATGTGCTCACGCTTCACCTGCGGCTGGTCGACGCCACGCGAGGCATGGTCACGCTCGACGACCTGTCGCGCATGAAGCCCACCTCGCTGCTGGTCAACACCTCGCGCGCCGAGCTGGTCGAAGAAGGCGCGCTGGTGTCCGCACTCAACCGCGGCCACCCGGGCATGGCGGCGGTTGATGTGTTCGAGACCGAGCCCATCCTGCAAGGCCACCCGCTGCTGCGCCTGGAAAACGCCGTCTGCACGCCGCACATCGGCTATGTGGAGCAAGACAGCTACGAGCTCTACTTCGGCGCGGCGTTCGACAACGTCGTCAACTTCGTCAACGGCAACCCCACCGGCATCGTGAATCCCGCGGCACTGAAGGTCTTGCGCTGATGCGTGGAGCCGGTGCCACCATGCACCAGCAGCTGGGGGCTCGGAGCAGCGGCCTTGTCTGAGCCGAGCGAAACACCCGCACTGCGCGAGCCGGCGTCGTGCACCGAGCTCTTCGTCGTCTTCACGCGGCTCGCCCTGCAAGGCTTCGGCGGCGTGCTCGCGGTGGCGCAGCGCGAACTGGTGGAGCGGCAGCGCTGGCTGAGCCCACCGCATTTCCTCGAACTGCTCTCGACGGCGCAGGTGCTGCCCGGGCCCAACGTGGTGAACCTCTCGCTGATGATCGGCGACCGCTTCTTCGGGCTGCGCGGCGCGCTCTCTGCACTGGCTGGCATCTTGCTCGTGCCGCTGGTCATCGTGCTGGCGGCCGCGGCCCTCTATGCCCAGTATGCGCATCACCCCTTGGTGAACCAGGCGCTGCGCGGCATGGGCGCGGTGGCGGCCGGCCTGATCATCGCCACCGCGATCAAGCTGCTGCCCACGCTCAAGGGCAACCCGCTCGGCCGCTTCGGGAGCCTGCTGGTCGGCGCCCTCACCTTCGGGCTGGTGGCCGTGCTGCGCCTGCCGCTGTGGTGGGTGGTCTTCGGGCTGGGCTCGCTGGCCGTGGCCCTGGCGTGGCGCAACCTGAAGCAGGCACGATGAACTCGCTCACCGCCGCCCAGTTCTTCGCCTTGTTCATGCACTTCGCGGCATTGAGCCTCATCGCCGTGGGCGGCGCCATCACCACCGCGCCCGACATGCACCGCTACCTCGTGAGCGAGCAAGGCTGGATCAGCAACGAGCAGTTCACCGCCTCGGTGGCGCTGGCGCAGGCCGCCCCGGGGCCGAACATCCTCTTCGTCGCGGTGATTGGCTACAACGTGGCGGGCCTGGCAGGTGCGCTGGCTGCGATGGCCGGCATCATGCTGCCGTCGAGCATGCTGGTAGTCTGGGCAACACGCTGGACGCGCGCACGGCGCGAGACGATCGGTGTGCGGGCCTTCAATGCCGGGCTCGCGCCCTTGACCTTGGGTTTGCTGTTGTCGACGGGCTGGATCTTGTCGGAGCCCGCGCGAGACAGCATCGGCGCCGTGATCCTGGTGGCCGTCACGGTGCTGCTGACGGTGAAGACCCGTGTGAGCCCGATGTGGCTGATCGGGCTGGGCGCGATGGCGGGAATGCTCGGGCTGGCCTGAACCTCAGCTCAGCGCCTTGGCCCAGCGCCTCAGGTCACGCAGGGAGCGCTTCTTCGAGCATGGCCGGCATGTCGGCCAGATCGTGCTGCACCTGCGCCGACAGGCCTTCGGGCAAGTCACGCAGCGCGCCGCTGTACATGAAGACTTCGGTGCCGCCCTCATGCCCGCTCTTCAGCACGACGCTCATCAAGAGGTCAGGCTGTGCATCGTGCGTTTCCATCTGCACCGGCGTGCCGCCTTGCGATGATTCGAGAACGATCACGTAGCGCGACTCACCCGTTTGCGCGTTGACCATCTGCGGCAGGCAGGCCAACACATGCATCCCGTGGCGCTGCGCACTCGCCTCGATGCGATGCACCGTCTCCGAGACGCTGTATCGGCTGACACGCGCGAGCGTGAGGCGCTCTTCGCCGGCGAAGCAGCGGCCACCGGTGACGGCCGCCACCATGATGGCGACACCGCTGGTCATCCAAAAGCGAAACGGGTTCTTCATCAAACTTCTCCTAGGCACGAGCGCCAGACCTTACGGCCCGACACCATGAGGGTCAAGGCGTTTGCAGACTAAAAAAAGTAAAGGTATATGTCGCAGCGCAGCATCCACAAACCCGCCTCGCGCGAGCCAATGTGCGCGCCTTGTGTGACACGCAGGTGACCCACTTCGAGCGTGGGTTATTCAGGTCTTTTTTGCAGGCCTACTTGGTGCCGAAGATCTTATCGCCAGCGTCGCCGAGGCCGGGGATGATGTAGCCGATCTCGTTCAAGTGGCTGTCGATCGCAGCCGCCCAGCAGCGCACATCAGGGTGCGCTTTCTGCAGCGCGGCCACGCCCTCGGGTGCCGCGACGAGCACGAGCGCACGCACGTCGGTGCAGCCGCGGCGCTTGAGCAGGTCGACGGTCGCGATCATCGAGCCGGCGGTCGCGAGCATCGGGTCGACGATCAACGCGGTGCGCTCGTCGAGGTGACCGACGAATTTCTCGAAGTAGTGCTCGGGCTGCAAGGTTTCGTGGTTGCGGCTCAAGCCCACGACGCTGACCTTGGCATTGGGGATCATGTCGAGCACGCCGTCGAGCATGCCCAGGCCGGCTCGCAAGATGGGCACCACCGTGACCTTCTTGCCCTTCACCTGGTCGATCTCGACCGGGCCGCTCCAGCACTCGATGGTGGTCTTCTCGAGCGGGAAATCGGCCGTGGCTTCGTACGCGAGCAATCGGCCGAGTTCATTGGTCAGGTCGCGGAATTTCTTGGTCGAGATGTCGTGCTCACGCAGCAAGCCGATCTTGTGCTTGACCAGGGGATGGTGGACTTCGATGACGGGCATGACGGTCTCTCCATGAAGTGACGAGCGAATCAGGCAACAAGCGTGCCGTGGGAGGCATTCTTTTGGACGCAAAGGTCGCGAAGGAAGACGCAAAGAACGCGAAGGAAATACTGGTTTCTTTCTTTGCGACCTTTGCGTCTTCCTTTGCGTTCTTTGCGCCAACGCCCTTGATCTTTCCTCACCCCCCGCGCTGACGCAAAGCCTCGTACAGGCACACGCCCGAAGCCACCGACACGTTCAAGCTTTCTACCGCGCCCTTCATCGGCAGGCGAACCAGTTCGTCGCAGGTGCGGCTGGTGAGCTGGCGCATGCCCGCGCCTTCGGCGCCGAGCACCAATGCCACTGGCCCCGTGAGGTCGAGTTCGTAGAGCGACTTCTGCGCATCGTCGGAGGTGCCGATGATGCGGATGTCGCGTTCCTTCAGCTCGTTGAGCGTGCGCGCGAGGTTGGTCACCATGAAGTACGGCACGGTGTCGGCCGCGCCGCTCGCCACCTTGGCCACGGTGGCGTTCACGCCGACCGCATGGTCCTTGGGTGCGATGACGGCATGCGCGCCCGCGCCGTCGGCCACGCGCAGGCAGGCGCCCAGGTTGTGCGGGTCGGTGATGCCGTCGAGCACCAGCAGCAAAGCCGGGCCTTCGACGGCGTCGAGCGTGTCGTCGAGCGAATGGCTCATCGCCACCACTTCGACGCGCGCCACCACGCCCTGGTGGCGGTGCGTGCCGCACATCTTCTGCAGCCGATCGTCGTCGCTGTCGACCAGCTTCGAACCGGCCTCCTTGGCACGCTCGACGAACTGCTTCATGCGCTGGTCGCGCCGCGTCGCGTCGACGTGGATCTCGATGATGGACTTGGGTGCGGTCTTCAGCCGCACCGTGACGGCATGAAAGCCGAAGAGGATCTTGTTGCTCATGTTCCGATGGTAGCTGCGCCACCTGCGCAGGGCCGGGCAGCGACGAGCCGCCCGGGCATCGCACTTCGGCCAGCAGACCCTAAGTGACACGACGGGGCAGTCTGCATAGCATCGGTCCATTCACGCCGGTGTCACGCGGCCGCCCTAAGGTCCGCCCATTACAACCCTGAGGAGAAAATCATGGAGAGATGGAAGTCCCTGCAACTTGCCCTGGTGGCTGCAGCCCTCTGCGCGGCCTGTGCACAGCCTGTTCTGGCCGATCCGGGCGCCCGCCACAACAACGACGGCAACAGCGTTCCGCTGGTGATCGGCCACCGCGGCGGCGCCACCGGCTACCTGCCCGACCACACGCTCGAGAACTACTCCCTCGGCATCGCCTTCGGTGCCGACTTCGTCGAGCCCGACCTGGTGGCCACCAAAGACGGCCAGCTGATCGCCCGCCACGAGCCGAACCTGATCGACACCACCAACGTGAAGGACCTGCCGCAGTTCGCCAGCCGCCGCCGCACGGCCCTGCTCGACGGGGTGGAGGTCGACGGCTTCTGGGCCAGTGACTTCACGCTGGCCGAGATCAAGCAGCTGCGCGCCGTGCAGCCGCTCGGCGACCGCGATCAGTCGTTCAACGGCAAATTCCAGATCCCCACGCTGTGGGAAGTGATCGAGCTGGTCAAGCGCAAGTCGCGAGAAGAGGGCCGCACCATCGGCATCTATCCCGAGACCAAGCACCCCACCTATCACCAGCAACTCGGCCTGCCGCTGGAAGATCGGCTGCTCGCCATCCTCACACAGGCGGGTTGGAACCACCGCAGCGCGCCGGTGTTCATCCAGTCTTTCGAGACCGCCAACCTGAAGTACCTGCGCTCGCGCACCAGCGTGCGCCTGATCCAGCTGGTCGATGCCGACGACGTGAACGCCGATGGCTCGCTCGCCTTCAACAAGCCCTATGACAAGCCCTATGACTGGGTGGTGTCGGGCCGCGCCGGCCTGTTCAAAGACTTGCTGACGCCGCAGGGCCTGGCCGAAGTGCATACCTATGCCGACGGTGTGGGCCCATGGAAGACCTACCTGATCAGCAGCAAGTGCAAGGTGCTGGCCGGCAACGCCTGCGCCGACAGCAATGGCGACGGCCTGGTCGACGAGCGCGACCGCGTGCTGCTGCCTGCCACCGACGTGCTGGCCAATGCCCACAAGGCCGGCCTGCTGGTGCACCCCTACACCTTCCGCAGCGAGCAGAAGCGCCTGGCCAGCAACTACGCCGGCAGCCCCGTCAACGAGTACCTGACCTTCTACGAGCTGGGTGTGGACGGCCTGTTCGCCGACTTTGCCGACACGGCCTTCGCCGCGCGGGCCATGTTCCGGCTCAAGACCGACCCCGACTACGCGCGTTGCCTGGTCAACGAGAGGCGCTGCGGCCGCGACTGAGCGCGGCACTTTCTCACCAAGGCCCGCCGCGTGCGGGCCTTTTGCTTTGTTGCGCCCCAATCGATCTTCTCCAGGCCGATCTTCTCCAGGCATGCGCTCGGGTTTGTACGAGTGTACAAACATGTTGTACGAACGTACAAATACGGTATGCGCTTCGCCTCCCCATTTGCCAAACCAGCCCCCACCCAGAGCCCGCCATGACCGCTGCCTCTTCACCCAAGCGCAAGCCGCCCGCTCGTTCCGCCCGCAGCGAACCGACGGAGCAGGACTTGGCCCCCAACCGCAAGCACAACATCCTGCTGTCCGCCGAACGCCTGTTTGCGGCGCGCGGATTCCACGGCGTGTCGATCCGGGACATCGCCGACGAAGCCGGCGTGCCGCTGGCCTTGGTCGGCTACTACTACGGCCCCAAGGTGTCGCTGTACCACGAGATCTACCGCCAGCGCGCTGGCTACATCGAAGAGCGCCTGAAGGCGCTGGCCGAAGCACAGCGGGCCGCCGCGCCAGGGCAGCTGCTCGAAGAGATCGTCAAGGCCTTCGTGCTGCCGGTGTTGAAGGTGGCCGCCAGCCCGGAGGGCCGTAACTTTCTGCGCCTGCTGTCACGCGGCATGAGCGACCACCTGGAAGAAGACGAGCCCGTGATCCGCGAACTGTTCGACCCGCTGGCGCACGCCTTCATCGACGCCATGGCCACCGCCGTTCCACAGGCCACCCGCGGGCAGCTCGCCTGGTGCTACCAATTTGCACTCGGTGCGCTGTTGCACCACGTGATCGACGAACGCGTTGAGCGCCTGTCGCAGGGCGAAAACCGCCCCGGCGACGGCGAGACCGCCGGGCCACTGCTCGTGGCCTTCGTCACCCACGGGATTCGCGGCGCCTGCGGCGGCACGAAGCACTGACCATTCACCCGGAGACATCACCATGAACCCCTTGCGCTCGCTGCGCTGGCTGACCCTCGGCGCACTGCTCGTGAGCAATGCCGCCATTGCACAGACCAAGATCGTTGTCGGCTACACCGCCGTGCCCGACTTTGCGGCCGCCTTCATCGCGAAGGAACGCGGCTTCTTCGACAAGCACAAGCTCGACGTCACTCTGCAGCAATTGCCGCTCACCTCCAACGTGCCGCCGGCCCTGGTGTCCGACTCGATCCAGATCGGCGGCACCACACCGCCGGTGTTCCTGCAGGCCGTGGACAGCGGGCTCGACCTCGTCGCCGTGGCCACGGGCGCCACCTACGACAACACCAAGAACTACGTCGGCATCGTCAGCAAGGCCGGCGCCAACATCAAGACCGCGCAGGACCTGGTCGGCAAGAAGTTCGGTGTACCGGGCCTGGGCGGCACCTTGCACGTGCTGGTGCGCCGCTGGCTGGCTGACAAGGGCGTCGACAGCAAACGTGTCACCTTCATCGAGGTGCCCTTGCCGCAGATCCCGAGCGTGCTGCAAGGCGGCAGCATCGATGCGGCAGTCACCGCCGAGCCCTTCGTCACGCGCATCGTGCAGACCAAGATCGGCGAGGTGGTGCCCGGCTTCTCGAGCGACATGCCCAGCGGTTTTGCCACCGTGAGCTACATCGCCACGCGCAAATGGGCCACAAGCAACGGCCCCGCACTGAAGGCCTTCCGCGACGCCATTGCCGAGGCGGTCGCCTTTGCCAACGGCAACCGCGAGCAGGCCTATGCCGACCTGGGCAAGTACTTCAAGGTGCCCGAGCCGGTGCTCAAGGCCACGCCCTGGCCCGCACTGGTGTCCAACATCACCGACGAACAGATGCGCTTCTGGAGCGACACCATGGCCACACAAGACATGCTGAAGAAGCCCGTGATGCTGTCGTCCCTGCTCGCCAAGTGAGTTTGAGATGGTTGCCCAGCCTCGTGCCAACCTGACAGTCGTTCAGCCCGTGAATGTTCAGCCCGTGACTGCTGCGCCGCTGATCGTGTTCGACCGCGTCGTGCTCGACTTCGGGCCGCTGCGCATCATCAACGAGCTCAGCTTCACGATGAAGCGCGGTGAGTTCGTCTGCGTGATCGGGCCCTCTGGATGCGGCAAGACCACGCTCCTGCGGCTGCTCACCGGCCTCGTCAAACCCACGGGCGGCGAGGTGCGCCACAACGGCTCGCCGGTCAACGGCCCGGCTCACGACGTGGCCATCGTGTTCCAGGACTACGCCAAAGCCCTGCTGCCATGGCGCACCGTGGCCGGCAACGTGAGCCTGGCACTGGAGGCGGCCAAGGTGCCCAAGGCCGAGCGCGCCGATCGCATCCACGCGCTGCTGGCCAAGGTGGGCCTCGCCGCACATGCCCACAAGTACCCCGGCCAGCTGTCGGGCGGCATGCAGCAGCGCCTGCAGATTGCGCGCTGCCTGGCACAAGAGCCGGCCGTGCTGCTGATGGACGAGCCCTTCGGTGCGCTCGACGCCATGACACGCCAGACGCTGCAAGACGAGATGCTGCAACTGGTGGCCGGCTCCGGCACCACGGTGCTCTTCATCACGCACGACCTCGAAGAAGCCATCTACCTCGGTGACACGGTGCTTGCACTGCGCGCCGGCCCGGGTGAGCGTTCGAGCCTCGCGCAGCGTTTCGACGTGCACCTGCCGCGCCCGCGCGACCAGCTGAGCACGCGTGAAGAGCCCGAGTTCCTGCACCTGCGCCGGCTCGCGTTCGAGCATGTGAAAGACACTCGCTGATGAGCACCGCTGCCCATCGGCGCTTCGACCTGCGCGGCCTTGTTCTGCCACTGGTGCTGCTGGCGCTGGCAGAAGCCGCCATGCGCATCAGCCACACCGAAAGCGACACCCTGGCCCGCCCAAGCGACGTGGCGCGGGCATTGTGGGAAGCGCTGCGCGACGGCACGGTGCTGGTCGCCTCGGCGCAGACGCTGGGTGCCGCCCTGGGCGGGCTGGCCCTCGGCGGCGGGCTCGGCCTGCTGGCGGGGCTGTGGTTCGGCCTGTCGACCCGCGCCGAGCGCTGGTCGCTGCTGTCGGTCGAGCTGCTGCGGCCTGTTCCCTCGGTTGCGTTGATTCCGATTGCCATGCTGGTCTACGGCTTCGGTTTTCGCATGGAGATCGCGGTGGTCGCCTTCACCTGCTTCTGGCCGATGATGCTGCTCACCCAAGCCGCGTTGCGCCAGGTCGAACCCCGCTTGTTCGAGGTAGCACGCGTGCTCGGCCTGGGCATTACCGAGCGTGTGTCCAAGATCGTGCTGCCGGCCGCGGCACCGCGCGTGTTCGTGGCGTTCCGCCTGGGTGTGGGCATTGCACTCGTGGTGGCGGTCACGGTGGAGATCGCTGCCAACCCGCAGGGCCTGGGCTTCGGCCTGATGAGTGCGCAGCAAAACCTGCGCCCCGACCTGATGTTCGCACTGCTGCTGTGGGTGGGCGCGCTGGGCTGGGCCTTGTCGGCCGGTTTGCTGCTGATCGAGCGGCATCTGTTCCGCCACACGCGCGCACAAGGGGGCAACCCATGAAGTGGCCGCAGATATTGAGCCCAGGGACCATCGCCGTCACGCTCGCCCTGGGCACGCTGTGGGCAGGCGTTTGCGCCATGCAGTGGGTGTCGCCGGTGTTCCTGCCCTCACCCGGCGCCACCTGGAATGCCCTGCTCGCGGGCATTGCGAAAGGTGAGCTGGCGCAGCTCACTGCCGGCACCGTGGAGCGCATGGTCTACGGCTGGGCATTGGCGTCACTGGCAGGCATCGCACTCGGCGCCTTGATCGGCACCTCGGCTGCGCTGCGCGCATGGCTCGCGCCGACCTTTGAGCTGATGCGCCCGCTGCCGGCTTCGGCCATCGTGCCGGTGGCCATCACCTTCGTCGGCCTGTCGCCTGCCATGGTGCTGATCGTGATCACCTTCGGCGCGGTGTGGCCGGTGCTGCTGGCCACGGTGCACGGCTTTGCCTCGATCGAGCCGCGGCTGCATGAAGTGGGGCGTGTGCTGCGTCTGTCGCGCGCCGCGTTCATCTTCAAGATCGGCCTGCCGAATGCGCTGCCCGATGCGCTGGCCGGCATGCGGCTGTCGCTGACCATTGCCTTGATCCTCGCCATCGTCGGCGAAATGCTCGCCTCGCAGCAGGGTCTGGGCACCTCGATCCTGCAGGCCGCGCGATCGTTTCGCGCGGCTGATCTTTTTGCCGGCGTCGCGTTACTGGGCCTGATCGGCCTGGTGAGCAACGCCTTGCTGAGCATGGCCGAACATCGTGTTCTGCGCTGGAAACAACCTCGATAAACCTCCTCACCATGACCAGACGCTTCATCGACATCTCGATGCACCTCGAGAACGACATCCCCTCCGACCCGCCCGGCCTGGGCCCCCAGATCAGCTACATCGACCACCAGATGAGCTACCCCGATCTGGCGCAGTTCTTCCCCGGCTTGAAGAAAGAAGACCTGCCCGACGGCGAGGCCTGGGCGGTGGAAAACGTGCAGCTCAACACCCACAACGGCACCCACCTCGACGCGCCCTATCACTTCGCCTCGACGATGAACGGCGGCGAGCGCGCCATCTCCATCGACGAGGTCGATTTGAACTGGTGCTTCCAGCCCGGCGTGAAGCTCGACTTGCGCCACCTGCCCGATGGCTACGTGGTTCAGCCGCACGACGTCGAGTCCGAACTCGCGCGCATCGGGCACGTGCTCAAGCCGCTGGAGATCGTGCTCGTAAACACGCGCGCCGGCGGCGCCTACGGTTCGCCCGACTACACCCGCGCCGGATGTGGCATGGGCTACGAGGCGACGATGCTGCTGCTCGAGCGCGGCGTGCGCCTCACAGGCACCGACGCCTGGAGCTGGGACGCGCCCTTCGCCCACACTGCCAAGAAGTACGCCGAGTCGCACGACGCCGGCTTGATCTGGGAAGGCCACAAGGCGGGCCGCGACATCGGCTACTGCCATCTCGAAAAGCTGCACAACCTGGAAGCGCTGCCTTCGCACGGCTTCTACGTCAGCTGCTTCCCGGTGAAGATCCGCGGCGCCTCGGCGGGCTGGACCCGTGCGGTCGCGATCTTCGACCCGCTCTTGCAGGCGACTACTGCATGAGCCCATAGCAGGGCCAAGCGCCCTTCCCCCGCTCTTCTCCCCCGTTTCTTTCATCCACGGAGCGACTCGTTCGAGACGCGCCGCGGGCCTTCTCACGCAAAAAAACCAACCCATCCCGCAACGGAGACAACATGAACCGCAGAACATCCATCGCCACAGCCGCCCTGCTGGCCACCCTGAGCGGCGCTGCCGCCGCGCAATCGAGCCTCACGCTGTATGGCCTGATCGACGCCACCGCCGGCCGCTTCACCGGCCCGGCCACAGGCGTGAATTCGCTCGACAAGGCGATCTACAAGCTCGACAGCGGCGGTCTGTCGACCAGCTACTGGGGCCTGCGCGGCAATGAAGACCTGGGTGGTGGCCTGTCGGCGTCCTTCGAGCTCGCCGGGTTCTTTCGCCCCGATACGGGTGCCACGGGGCGCGGTGATGCCATCCCTGCGCCGGTGAACGTAGGCGCCGACACCTACTGGTCGCGCGCCGCCTGGGTGGCTCTGGGCAGCACCAGCCTGGGCCGCGTGCGCCTGGGCAACGTCACGTCGCTGATGTTCTTCAACACCATCACCTCGAATGCCTTTGGCGACTCGACGGTGTTCGGGCCCGTCAACCTGGTGACCTTCATCGGCAGCCCGCTGAGCGGGGGAACCGGCTGGACCAACTCGGTCGTCTACGACAGCCCCAGCATGGCGGGCCTGACCCTCAGCGCTGCGGTGTCAGCCGCCGAGACCCAGGGCGGGCGCAACGCCGCCGTCCGCGCAGCCTATGTGCAAGGGCCCTTCGCAGCATCGTTCGCCTGGCAGAACGTGAAGAAGAACCCGCTCACCTTCGCCGACGGCACTTCGTCGAACAACACCACCTCGTGGCAACTCGGCAGCTCCTACGACTTCACCGTGCTCAAGCTCTTTGCCCATGTGGGCAACATCCAGAACGACGGCACCGAGACAGCGCCGCTGGACATCGGCTACCGGGTCTGGGACATCAGCGCTTCGGTGCCGGCAGGTGCGGGCAAGCTGCTCGCGGGTTACGCGCAGCGAAAGACCAGCGACGCCGTGGGCCCGGTGCCAGCCAGCGCCGCCGGCGGCAATGTGGAGCGCAGCGTTCTCACCATGGGCTACGACTACAACCTGTCCAAGCGCACCGATGTCTACGCGCTGGTGATGAACGACAAGACCGAGACGAACACCCTGCCAGGCCCGCCGAAGGTGGTGAGCACTAGCGCCACCAGCTACGGGCTGGGCGTGCGTCACCGCTTCTGAAACTGCTACCTCGACAAGAACGCGGATTTTCTGCCCCCGGTGGCGCCGCCTTTTTTCAAAGAGAAAAAGCCGGCCTGAACCTTCGAAACTCGACACCATGACACTGAATCACACCCACAACCCTGCCGCGCGAAGCTGGCTGGCATCAGCCAACACCGCCGCTTGCGACTTCCCCATTCAAAACCTGCCTTTCGCGGTGTTTCGCCGCAAGGGCACGCAAGAGACGTTTCGCGGTGGTGTCGCCATTGGCGACCAAGTGGTCGATCTTGCAAGCGTGGCCCAGTCAGGGTGCCTCGACGGGCTGCCGGCACAGGCCGCACAAGCCTGCGCACTGCCGGCGCTGAATACGTTCTTTGCGATGGGGCCGGCCGCTTGGCAAGCGCTCCGCCACGCGCTGTTCGCAGCGCTCGACTCGTCAGCAGAAGCGTCTGCGTTGCAGGCCTTTCGAGCAGCCCTCGTGCCTCAGAGTGAAATCGAATACACCGTGCCCGCACACATCGGCGACTACACCGATTTCTACACCTCGATCCACCACGCCGCCAATATCAGCAAGCTGGTGCGGCCCGACAACCCGGTCACACCCAATTTTCAGTGGCTCCCGATCGCGTACCACGGCCGCTCGTCCAGCATCGGTGTGAGCGGCCAGGCATTTCGGCGCCCCATGGGGCAGGCCATGCCGCCAGGCGCCACCGCCCCCGTGTTCGGCCCCTGCGCCCGGCTCGACTACGAGCTGGAGTTGGGTGCATTCATCGGCCGCGGCAATACGCTGGGCGAGCGCATCTCGCTCGACGAAGCCGATTCGCATGTGTTCGGCCTCTGCCTGCTCAACGACTGGTCGGCACGCGACATCCAGTTCTGGGAGATGGCGCCGCTCGGGCCCTTTCACGGGAAGAACTTCGCGACCACCATCTCGCCATGGGTCGTGACACTGGAGGCGCTGGCACCCTACCGTCAGGCCTGGGACAGGCCCGCCGCCGATCCACAGCCTCTGCCTTACCTGGAATCTGCAGGCAACCGCGAGCAAGGCGCGTTCGACATCCAGCTCGAGGTGTGGCTCGAATCGAATCAGCTGCGCGCGCGGGGCGAAGGCCCGTCGCAGCTGTCTCGCACCAGCTTCAGGCACCAGTACTGGTCTGTCGCGCAAATGGTGGCGCACCACACTGCCGGCGGCTGCAACCTGCAGCCCGGTGACCTGCTCGGCAGCGGCACCATCTCTGGCCCGACGCATGCCGAGGCCGGCGCGATGATCGAGTTGACCTCAGCCGGGCAACACCCCCTCACGCTGAAGAATGGCGAGCAGCGCGGGTTCTTGCAGGACGGCGACGCGGTGATCCTGCGTGGATGGTGCGGGAAACCCGGTCACGCACGCATCGGCTTCGGCGAGTGCCGCGGCGACATCCTGCCCGCGCTGCAACGCTGACGCGCCCGCAGTCTGCTTTTACTGCACGAAGCGGTTGCCGCGCGACAGGATGGTCAGCTCGACCCAGTTGCTGCCTTGGTGATTGGTCGGCGAAAAGTTGAGCGCGTAGCCGTTCAAGTCAACCCGGCCCAGCGAACCCATGGCCTGCAGGATGTTCTCGCGCGTGGGCTTGGGGCCCGCCTTCTTCAGCGCGGCCACGAGCGTCTTGGCAGCGATGCACGACTCGAGCGAGGTGTAGTTGAGCTTGGCGCCGTTGAGCGCATTCAAGGCCTCGGCACATTCCTTCACCAGCGGCACCGACACCTGGTTGGACGCGCGCGGCGACGGGATCACCTGGGCCACGATCGTGCCGCGGGCCAGCCCACCGACCGACTCGGCCAGTTCGTCCGGGTTCACGAACGACAGGGCTGCGACAGGTATGGCAATGCCTTTCTCGGTGGTGATCTTGAGAAAGTCAGTGACCGCGCTGTACTGCGTGGTGGCGAGCACGTAATGCGGAGCGTCCTTGATCAGCCCGTCGATCGCGGCGGCATCGAGCGGTGCACCGCGCTTCACCGCCACGCCCTTCGGCTTCGGCAAGCCCGCTTCGGTGAAGGCACTGGCAACAGTCTCGTAGTTGCTGCGACCGACTTCGTCGTCGTAGTGCAGCACCACTGCCTTGGTCGAGCCAACATTGCGCTTGGCTTCGACGATCTTGACGGCTTCTTCCTTATACGACGCGCGGATGGTGAAGACGTTGGGGTGGCTGCGCAGGCTGGCCGAGCCGCTGAAGGGCGCGAAGAACAGCATGTTGTTCTGCGCCGCAATCGGCAGCGAGTCGATGCTGTTGGTCGCCGAGTTGTAGCCGAACAGCACCATCGCGCCACTCTGGCTCATCAGCTGCTGGGTGTTCTCGAGGGCGCGTTGGCGGTTGTTGGCGTTGTCCAGCGTCACGAGCTGGATCTTGTGGGGCAGCGCGTTGCTCGCATTGGCTTTGGCAAACACGGCGAGCGCGCCATCGCGCATGTCGCGCCCGATGTCGGCGTTGGGGCCGCTCAGGGCGACCGACTGGCCGACCACGATGTCTTGTGACCAGGCGGCCTGTGCGCCCGTCAAGGCCAGCAACAGGATGGCGATGCTCTTTTTCATCTCATGTCTCCAACGACAAGGAACCGAGGTGCCGATCGGGGCGATACGCACCCCTTGCTTGAAACTGAGCTTAGTCGGGCACGCACTCACTTTGCCCACCCCAAAAAGCGAACAAGTTCACGCGATGCGCCCGCAGACGATGAAGACGTGATCAATTGCACTGAGCTGCTTGTGCACTCGCGCACTGCATTCGCCGGGCACGACCTAGTGCAAACCCTCGGTTCAGTGCGCCGTCATTGCAGCGATCGCACCGCCATCAAGAGGCCGATGAGCACCGGCTGATGGAGCATGTAGAAGCTGAGCGACCAGCGGCCCAACGTGGCCAGCGGCGACAAGGCCGCAGGCAATGCGCCGGTGACCCATTCGCGCCGGTTCTTCAGCACCCATTGGCCGGCGGCCAGGCCCCACCACATCACGCCGATCCACGGCAGCAGCGGGGCGTAGTCTTCGGTGATCGGCTTGCGCGTCACGAGGCCCACCCAGTTGGTGAAACGCGAGTCGAAGAAGCTGTCGCGCACGAGGTGCGGCAACGCGATGGCCACCAGGCCGAGCGGCCACAGCCATGTGCCGAACCGCGCGGTGAGCCGCGTGATGATCAGCATCAGCGCGATGCCATGCAGCACGCCGAAGCTGATGTAGCTGCGCGGGAACATCAGGTATGAGCCGGCCGTGACCAGCAGCGCGCACCCCGCCACCTGTGCCCAGCGCCGCCAGAAGCGCGGCCAGCCCTGCCCTTGCTCCCACGCCACTGCCTGGCCGAAGCCGGCACAAAAGAGGAAGAGGCTGACGATCACCGAGCGCTGAACGGTCCAGAACGGGTCGGTGTAGAAATTCTGTTGAATGAACTTGTAGTAGTTCAGGTCGAAGCAGAAGTGGAACGCCGCCATCCAGAGGATGGCCACCGCGCGCAAGGCATCGAGGCGGTCGAAGCGGCTCGCGGATCGCTCAACCTGCACGACTACTTCATGCCTACGCGAGACACCGTCATCGCGTCGATGCGGTCAAGGTGCGCGCCGAAAGTGCTCGCGTCCTGGAAGCCGATCACGCGAGAGCCGGCCAGTTCACCGCCGGCCGGCGCGAAGAACAGCAAGGCCGGTGGGCCGAACAAGGTGTACTTGCGCAGCAGCGCCTTGTCGTTCTCGTTGTTGGCCGTAACGTCCACACGCAGCAGCGTGAGCCCGGCCATCTTCTGGCGCACGGCGTCGTTCGTGAAGGTGAACTTCTCGAATTCCTTGCAGGCCACGCACCAATCGGCATAGAAATCGAGCATCACCGGCCGCGCCGAGGTGCGCACGGCCGCATCGAGATCGGCCAGGCTCGCGATGGGCTGAAACTTGAGCTCGGCGCTCGCAGCCTGCTGCACGGCAGCACCGCCACGCAGATGCGCCAGCGGGCGCGCGAGGTCGCGGCCACCCGATGCCGCACCGAGCACCTGCGCCACCGCGAACACACCGAGCAGCAAGCCCAGGCCCTTGGCGATCTGCTGCAGCGGCGTCGACGGCTTAGGCAGCGAACGCAGCGCGCCCAGGTAGACAGCAGCCACCACCAGCACCACCGCAGCCAGCAGCATCACCACCGACGTCGGCAGCACCGGCGCCACCATCCACACCGCCACCGCCAGCAGCATCACGCCGAAGGCGTGCTTCACATGCTCCATCCAGCCACCGGCGCGCGGCAACAAGGCACCGGCCGACAAACCTAGCAGCAGCAGCGGCACGCTCATGCCCACCGCCATCGAGAAGAGCGCCGTGCCGCCGAGCACCACGTCGCGCGTCTGGCTGATGTAGACCAGCGCGCCGGCCAGGGGCGCGGCGACACACGGGCCGACGATCAGCGAAGAGATGCCGCCCATCACGAACACGCCCAGGTGCTGGCCGCCCTTGAGGCCTTGCGAAGCCTGGGTCAGCTTGCTCTGCAGCGCCGCAGGCATCTGCAGCTCGTAGGCACCGAACATCGACAGCGAGAACACCGCCAGCACCAGCGAGAAGGCGCCCAGCACCCACGCGTTCTGCAACGCCGCGCCCAGGCCCTCGCCGGCGAGCGCCGACGCCACGCCGAAGGCGGTGTAGACCAGCGCCATGCCCAGCGAATAGGCCAGTGCGAGTGAGAAGCCGCGGGCTTTGGAAACGGTACCGCCCTGCCCCACGATGATGGACGACAAGATCGGCATCATCGGCAACACGCAAGGCGTGAACGACAGGCCCAAGCCCAGCAGCACGAAGAGCCCGATCACGAGAGCCGGGTTGCCCGACTTCAAGGCGCGCGAGACTTCGCCCTGCTCTTCAGCACCGGCCGCCGCGCCCACCTGGGTGGATGCAGTCGGCGTGCTTTGCGCAGCCGGTGCCACGGCCGACAGCGTGGCTTGCGCATTCGCCGCACCGGCCGACGGCCAGGCCGCTGCCTGGGCTTCGCTCAGCAAGGTGAAGCGCGCACCACCGCCCGGGCCCTGCCCAGGTTCAACCTTGAACGCGCGCTTCTGCGGCGAATAGCACAGACCCTTGTCCGCACAGCCCTGGTTGCCCACGCTCAGCTTGAACGGCTCCACCGCGGCTTGCTGCAGCGGGACCACGAGCGTGGCCGAGTCGCGGTAGTACTCGACGTCTTTCTGGAAGGTCTCGTCGAACTTGATCTTGCCCTTGGGCACCTGCAGCTCGGCCATCTTCACGCTGTCGGGTGCGATCTCGGCGTTGAAGCGTTCGCGGTACAGGTAATAGCCGGGCGCGATGTCGAAGCGCACTTCGATGTGGGTGGCATCGATCGAACGAGCGGACAGGCGGAATGCCTGCTCGGGGTCGAGAAAATCGTCGGCCGCCTGGGCAGTGGCGGCCAGCAGCAGCCAGGTCAGCGCCAGAAAAAGGGCGCGCATTGCGTGTCGAGGGAATCCCCAGGTCTTCATGTCATCTCGCTGTTCGTCTTGCCGTCGTTGGGCAGCCCACATTGTGCGACTGCAGAAACGACCCTGCGTTCCCATCCGTAACCGTGAAATCGTACCGAGCCAGCCACGATGCGCCCGTCAGCGGCCCCCGCGGGCGCGCTCGATCGCCGCGCCCAGGCCGGCCCACGGCGGTTTGTCGGGGGCGAACCGCTGCCGCATGTACCCGGCCAGCTCGGCGATCTGCCGGTCGTTCAGGCTGTGGCGGAACGCCGGCATGAAGCCGATGTCGCGCGAGGCCGGCTGCTGGATGCCGTCGAGGATCACGCGGATCAGGTTGTCAGGCCGCTCGCTGTGCAGGTTGCTGTTGAGCGCGAGCGGCAGGTTCACGCCGAGCAGCGTCGGCCCGTCGCCGTCGTGGTGGCAGGCGCTGCAGGCGCCAGCGAACAGGCGCTGGCCGGCATCGAGCCGTGCCGCGGACCGGGCCTGCGCATCGGCCACGATCTGTTCGGCACGCTGCGGCAAGTCATCGGCGGCTGCGGTGTTGAAGGAAGCGAGGTAGCCCGCCATCGCGCGGATGTCGGCATCGGGCAGTGCGCCGAGTTCCTTCACCACCGGCGCCATCGGCCCAGCGGCGATGCCGTGCTGCAGGGTGTGGCCGTGGCGCAGGTAGCGGTACAGCTCATCGGCCGACCAGGGCAGCGGCGCGTGGCTCAGTGCGGTCAGCGCCGGCGCCTCCCAGCCTTCGACCATGGCGCCAGCGAGGTAGGCCTGCCCGCCCTGCTCCGCGCCGAAAGCATTGCGGGGGGTGTGGCAGGCACCGCAGTGGCCGAGGCCGTTGACGAGGTAGGCGCCGCGGTTCCATTCCGCGCTGCGGGCCGGGTCGGCGCGGTGGGGCGTGGGGTCGTGGAACAGCGCGTTCCAGCCGGCCATTAGCGGGCGCAGGTTGAACGGGAAGCGCAGCGCGTTCGCGGGCGTCACCGAGCGCACCGCAGGCTGCGCCATGAGGTAGGCGTACAGGGCAGTCAGGTCGTCGTCGCTGGTCTTCGCGAAGGCGGTGTACGGGAACACCGGGTACAGGTGACGGCCGTCGCGTGAGATGCCTTCACGCATCGCCCGCTGAAAGGCCGAGAACGACCACTGGCCGATGCCGGTCTCGACATCAGGCGTCAGGTTGGTGGTGTGGACCGTGCCGAACGGCGTCTCCATCGCCCGCGCGCCAGCGTTGGGCAGGCCGCCTGGTGCCGTGTGGCAGACCGCGCAGTCACCGGCTGCCGCGAGTTGGCGGCCGCGTTCGATGGTGGCGGCCGTGTAGACCGATGCATCGGGCCGCGTGACCGGCGCGATCGCCGGCCGCCAGCCGACGATGGCGGCACCGAGGCCCAGCGCCCCGGCGACGAGCGCACCGGTGCGCGCCCACGCGCCGCGCCGCCGCGGCCACGGCACGTCAGCAGGCGGTGAACGCCGAGGCTCCGGCGCAGAGGGCGCCGGTGCACCAGCGCCCGGCGCCGGCAGCGGATTCAAAGCCGCACGCACCAGCTCCGGCGTGAATGGCGGCTGGCGAAAGCGAACGCCAGTGGCGTCGAAGATCGCATTGGCGATCGCCGCGGTGCCGGGCACCGACGCCGACTCGCCCGCCCCCAACGGCGGCTCGCCGGGCCGCGGCATCGTCATCACCTCAATGACCGGCACCTCGCGAAAACTCAGCAGCGGGTAGCTGCCCCACTCGAGGCTTTGCACGCCGGTCTGGCGGTCGACGTCGACCCGTTCCTTCAGCGCGCGGCTGGTGGCCTGCAGCACGTTGCCGTGGATCTGGTGCTGCACGCCCGCCGGGTTGACCATCAGGCCCGCGTCATGGCCGACGACGACGCGCTTGACGTGCACCTCGCCGGTGGCTCGGTTCACCTCGACATCGGCCACCCAGGCGGCCCACGCAGCACCGAAACCCGGCCAGCGGCTGTGCATGTAGCGCGCGTAGGCAAAGCCCTGGCCGTGCAGCAGATCGCCCGTGGCGCCCTGTTGCTGCGGCTTCGTGTGCGCCAGCCAGTCGGCACGCCGGGCGGTGGCCTGCACCAGCTCGGCGGCGCGCGGGTCCTTGAGGTGGCGCAGGCGGAACTCGACCGGGTCGGCTCCGGCAGCAGTCGCCAGTTCGTCGACGTAGGACTCGTGCGCGAACGAATTCGGCAGCGCCGACACGCCGCGCAGCCACGACGCGCGCAGGATCGGCGGCATGTCGTTGACGCTGACGCGCAGGTTGCTGTAGTCGTAGGGCGGGCGCGCCGTGCGGTCACCCATCTCGTAGGCCTGCGCGGTCGGTTCGATGGTGCGCGTCAGCAGCAGCGCCAGCGTCGGCGCCCCGTTCGACGGGTACGAAGTCTGGAAGTCATAGGCCGCGACCGATCCGTCGGCGTTGAGGCCACCGTTGACCTCCATCAGCTGCGCCGCGCCTTTGGGCTCCCACGCGTTCTCTTGCTCGCGTGTGAGCTGCACTCGAACGGGGGCCCTCACGGCACGCGACAGCAGCGCCGCATCCGCGGCCACGTCGTCGGCACCGTTGCGGCCATAGCAGCCGGCCGCCTCCATGCGGATCACGTCGATCGCCACGTCGGCCAGCCCGGTCAAGCGTGCCAGGTCGGCGCGCAGCACATGCGGGTTCTGCGTTCCGGCCCACACCGTCATGCGCGGGCCCTGTCCTGATTCCCCCTGCCAGTCGGCGACCGCGCACGAAGGGCCGAGGGAGGCGTGCAGCTGGTAGGGCCACACGTAGCTGCGCGGCATGACCTGGTCAGCAGCGGCGAGCGCAGCGTCGACATCGCCTTCGTCGACCAGCTGCCGCTTTGTCGACGGGTTGGCACGCAGCGCACGAGCCAGGTCGCTGACATCCGGCAAGCCCGGCCAGGAACGCCACCGCACCTGCAATTCACGCGCGGCCTGCTCGGCATGCTCTTCGCGCTCGGCCACCACGCCGATGAAGTCGCGGACCACCACCACCGCGCGCACACCGGGAATGTGCGCGATCGACGACTCGTCGACCGCCTCCAGCGTGTTGCCGATGAAGTCGCCATGGTCCGCGCCAGCATACGGCGGGCGCACGACGCGGCCGTGCAGCATGCCGGGCACGCGCATGTCGTGCACGAAGCTCAGCTCGCCGGTGGCCTTGGAAGGGATGTCGACCCGCGGTTGTGAGGTGCCGACCAGGCGGTAGTCGCCGGGCGGCTTCACCGGCGTGGCGGGGTCGAGCCGCAACTCGACGTGGCGGCCCGCGACCAGCTCGGCATAGCGCACGCTGCGTGCCGGGGCCGCGGCGATGCACACGACACCGTCACGCACGGCCAGCGCTTCGGCCGGTGCCTGCAAGACCTCGCTCGCACGTGCCACCAGCCAGTGGCGCGCCTGCGCCGCCGCCAGCCGCAACGGCTGTGCATGGATCTGAATCGACGCGCTGGCGATCGTTGCGCCCTGGTTGGGCACGCGGGCCGTGTCGCCCAGCACCATGTTCAGTTGGGCCAGCGACACGTCGAGCTCTTCGGCCGCGATCTGCGCGAGCGCCGTGCGGATGCCGGTGCCGAGGTCAACATGGCCGTTCAGCGCGGTCACGCTGCCGTCGTCCCACACCGCAATCAGGATCTCGACGCCTTCGGCCGGGTTGGCCGCCACCTGCGCGGGTTGGCCGGGGACAGGGGCCGGCGCCGGTGGCGGGTCACGCACGACCAGCAGCGCGCCCGCGGCCGCATGGAAACTGTCGCGCGTGTGCGCAACGTCAGCGCGCCGGCTCATCGCTGATCCGCAAGCGCCAGCAACTGCGCTGCCCGCTGCACGGCCCGCACGATCTCGACATGCGTGCCGCAGCGGCACAGGTTCCCCGACAGCTCATTGCGAATCAGCGACTCGCTCGGGTTCGGTTCGCGCGCCAGCAAGGCGGCAGCCATCATGATCATGCCGTTGAGGCAGTAGCCGCATTGCGCGGCCTGCTCGTCGATGAAAGCCTGCTGCACCGGGTGCAGCCGCTCGCGCGTGCCCAGGCCTTCGAGCGTGGTGATGCTGCGGCCGGCGATGCCGCCCACCGGGATCACGCAAGCCCGCGCCGCGATGCCGTCGACCAGCACGGTGCAGGCGCCGCACTCGCCGAGGCCGCAGCCGAACTTCGGCCCGTTGAGGCCGAGGTCGTTGCGCAGCACCGTGAGCAACGGTGCATCGGCCGACACAGGCAGGCTGTGGCTGCGGCCATTGACCGTGAGGCTCAGCACGGGGTTTATCCCGAGACGATGTCCCCCGACTGGATGCGCTTCACGCCCTTGGCCGCCATCTGCTTCCACGCGGCCGCCAGCGAGCCGTTGAGGTCAATGGCGCGTGTGGCGTCTTCGATCACGTAGGTGTTGAAGCCGGCCTTGCGTGCATCCATCGCCGTCCACGCTACACAAAAATCAGTGGCGAGGCCAGTCACATACACCGTCTTGATGCCGCGCGCCTTCAGGTAGCCGGCCAGGCCGGTGGCGGTCTTGTGGTCGGCTTCGTCGAACGCCGAGTAGCTGTCCATCTCCTTGTGGAAGCCCTTGCGGATGATGATCTGCGCGGTCGGCAGCTTCAGGTCCTTGTGCAGCGCCGCGTCTTCAGTGCCCTGCACACAGTGGTCGGGCCACAGCACCTGCGTGCCGTAGCTGAGCTTGGTGGTCTCGAACGGCTTCTTGCCTTGATACGTGCTGGCGAACGAGGCGTGCCCCGGCGTGTGCCAGTCCTGCGTGACGACGATGTTCTGGAAGCCGGCCGACAGCTTGTTGATCACCGGCACCACGGCCTCGCCGTCTTTCACCGGCAGCGTGCCGCCGGTGACGAAGCAGTTCTGCACGTCGACCACGATCAACGCGCTCTTCGCATCGGGCGTGATCTTCGCGGCAGCGAAGCTGCCACCGGTCACGGCGACGAGGCCAGTGCTGGCGAGGGCCTTCAACAAGGTGCGGCGGGCGGGCGTGTGCATGGCGAAACTCCTGGGTTGGATGGATGGGGCGAAAGCAGATTGGGTGGTGGCGTTCAGACGCTCAGGTAGTTGCGCCGCACCTCTTCGTTGACCGACAGCTCGGCCATCGACGACTGGTGGCGGATCTGGCCCTTCTCGAGCACATAGGCCCGGTCGGACACCAGCTCCGCGAAATGCATGTTCTGCTCCGACAGCAGGATGCTCACGCCCTGCGCCTTGAGCTCGAGAATCATCTGCGCCATCTGTTCGACGATGACCGGCGCCACGCCTTCACTGGGCTCGTCGAGCAGCACCAGATACGGGTTACCCATCAGCGTGCGCGCGACCGTCAGCATCTGCTGCTCGCCGCCGCTCATGCGGCCGCCGGGGCGGTCAGGCATCTCACCCAGGTTGGGGAACAGCTTGAACAGTTTCTCGGCTGTCCACAGCGGTGCCGCGCTGCCGTCGGCCCAGGTGCGCGGTGGCTGTTTGCCGACTTCGAGGTTCTCCATCACCGTGAGGTCGGCAAACACGCGGCGGTCTTCGGGCACATAGCCGAGGCCGAGTCGAGCCACCTCATGCGGCTCGGCGCGCGATACGTCACGGCCCAGGAATGAGACTGCCCCCTTGCGCTTGGTGAGCATGCCCATCAGCGCCTTGAGCGTCGTCGACTTGCCGGCGCCGTTGCGGCCCATCAGCGCGACGACCTCGCCGCGGTTCACCTGCAGGTCGACGTCGAACAGAATGTGCGCCGCGCCGTACCAGGCGTTGAGGCCTTTCGCTTCCAGCAGCATGCTCATGCCGCCACCTTCTTGCTTTCGAAGGTCTTCCCGCTACCGAAGTACACCTCTTGCACCTTGGGGTGGTCGCGAATCTCCGCCGGCCCACCCTGCGCGATCAACCGGCCGCGGGCCAGCACGATCATGCGGTCGGCATGGGCGAACACCACGTCCATGCTGTGCTCGGTGAACAGCACCGCCATCTGGCGTTCGATGACCAGCCTCTTCGTCAGCGCCATCAATTCATTGCGCTCCTTCGGGGCCATGCCGGCGGTGGGCTCGTCCATCAGCAGCAGCTTCGGCCGATTGGCCATCGCAATCGCGAGCTCGACGCGCTTGACGTCGCCATAGGCCAGCACGCTGCAGGGCCGATCTGCTTGCGCCTTCATGCCGACCTGGTCGAGCAAGGCCAGCGCGTCGTCACGCCGATGATCGGCCGCGCGCTTCCACAACGCGTACAGCTTGGCGTCGGCGGAGATCAGCGCCATCTGCACGTTCTCGACCACGGTGAGCGACGCGAAAGTTTCGGCGATCTGGAAGGTGCGGCCGACGCCGCGGTGCCAGATGTCGCGCGGCTTGCGGCCGATCAGTTCAACGCCATCAAGCTTGATCGAGCCCGAGTCAGCGCGCAGCTGGCCGTTCACCATGTTGAAGGTGGTGGACTTGCCGGCACCATTCGGGCCGATCAGCGCGAGCAGCTCGCCGGGCGCGACCTCGAAGCTGACGCCATCGACGGCGCGGTTGCCGCCGAAGGATTTGCCGAGGTTGGTGACTTGCAGGAGGCTCATGAGGTCGTTCGTGAAGTATTTTTCACCGCCAAGGCGCAAAGGACGCCAAGAACGCAAAGGAAGAGCAATTCATCTTTTTCTTCCTTGGCGTCCTTTGCGATCTTGGCGCCTTGGCGGTAAAAGAGACCGTTCATGCCTCGACCCCCTTGCGTCGGTCGAACAGCCCACCGACGAAGCCCGCAATGCCTTGCGGGAACACCAGCACCAGCAGCAGAATGATGCCGCCGAGCAGCGCACGCCAGTAGTCGGTGTTGCGGGCCACAGCGTCTTGCAGCCAGGTGAAGGTGACGGCACCCACTACCGGGCCGGCGAGTGTCTGTAGTCCGCCGAGCAAGACCATCACGAGGCCGTCGACCGAGCGGCCCACTGCCACGGTGTCCGGCGAGATACTCCCTTTCGAGAACGCATACAGCGCCCCCGCCAGGCCGGCGAAGACCGCAGCGATCACGAACGCGACCCACTGGATTCGCTTCACGTCGATGCCGATCGCATCGGCCCGCAGCGGCGAATCGCGGCCGGCGCGCATCGCGTAGCCGAAAGGAGCGAACAGCGCGCGGCGGATCAGCAGCACGCCGCCGACCACGAGTGCAAGCGTCAGGAAGTAGTAGGCACGCTTGTCGGCCAGCCACTCGGCCGGCCACACACCGGTGAGGCCGTTGCTGCCACCGGTGAAGTCGTCCCACTGGAACACCACCGACCAGACGATCTGCGAGAAGGCCAGCGTCAGCATCGCCAGGTACACGCCCGACAGGCGCACGCAGAACCAGCCGAACACCAGCGCGCCGATGGCGGCCACCAGCGGCGAGAAGATCAAGGTCAACTCCATCGGCAGGTGCGCCGCACGCACCAGCAATGCCGCACCATAGGCCCCGAGGCCAAAGTACGCGGCGTGACCAAACGAGTGCATGCCAGCCGGGCCCATGATGAAGTGCAGGCTCGCGGCGAAGAGCGCGGCGGTGAGCAGGTCGATCGCCAGCACCGTGAGGTACGGTGAACCGGCGGTCGCGATGGGCCACGCGATCAGTGCGAGCAAGAGCACGCCGCCAGCGACCTTCGTCAAGGTGTCGGCTCGGCGCAGCGGCGCCTCGGGTGGTGCGGAGTTGCGGCTCGCCGCCTGCGGCTTGCCCATCAAGCCCCACGGCCGCACGACGAGCACCACGGCCATCACCAGAAACTCGACCACCAGCGTCAGTTTCGAAAACGAGAACGCGATGCCGAAGAACTCGACGTTGCCGATGCCGATGCAGATCGCCTTGATCTCGGCGATCAGCAGCGCCGCCACGTAGGCGCCCGGGATCGAACCCATGCCGCCGACCACGACGACGACGAAGGCGTCGCCGATGGTCTGCAGATCGAGCCCGAGGTTTGCTGGCTCGCGTGGCAGCTGCAGCGCGCCGCCCAGGCCCGCTAGCATGGTGCCGAGCGCGAACACCGCGGTGAAGAGCCACGCTTGATTGACGCCGAGCGCACCGACCATCTCGCGGTCTTGCGTGGCGGCGCGCACCAGCGTGCCCCAGCGCGTGCGCGTCAGCAGCAGCCACAGCAGGCCGAGCACGACCGGGCCGACGACGATCAGGAACAGGTCATAGGTGGGGAACTGCCGGCCGAAGATGGGGATGGCTTGCGCAAGGCCAGGCGCACGCGGGCCGAGCAGGTCTTCCGGACCCCACATCCACAGCGCCGCGTCCTTGATCACCAGCATCAGCGCGAAGGTGGCGAGCAGTTGGAACAGCTCGGGTGCGCGGTAGACGCGGCGCAGCAGCAACATCTCGACCAGCGCACCGACGATGCCGACGGCAACAGCTGCGAGCAGCAGCGCGGGCCAGAACCACGCACCGCCGCCCATCTTCTCGGCCAGCATGTAGGCGATGTAGATGCCCAGCATGTAGAACGAGCCGTGCGCAAAGTTGACGATGCGCGTGACGCCGAAAATCAGCGACAGGCCCGCGCCCACCAGAAACAACGAGGAGGCACCGGCCAGGCCATTCAGCAGCTGGACGACGAAGCCGGAGAGATTCATTGCGACTTATTCGGCGGGGCGTAGCTTCTTGACGGCGTCGTTGGACGGAAGGAACTTCGCGCCGTCGAGGTAGGTGTAGTCGACCATCACGCCCTTGCCGCCTTCGTTCTTCGTCTTGCCAACGAAGGCGCCCATGGTCGACTGGTGGTCTTCAGCGCGGTACGTGAACTTGCCAAACGGTGAGTCGACTTGCAGCCCGGCGAATGCGGCGACGAGCTTGTCGGTCTCGGTGCTCTTGGCTTTCTTCGCACCGGCCGCGATGGACTTGATCATCGTGTAGCCAACCACCGAGCCCAGGCGCGGGTAGTCCTTGTACTTCGCGTGGTAGGCCAGGAAGAAGGCCTTGTGCTCCGGCGTCTGGATGCCGTACCAGGGGTAGCCGGTGACGATCCAGCCGTTCGGCGATTCGTCCTTGAGCGGGTCGAGGTACTCGGGTTCGCCGGTCAGCACGCTGACGACTTCCTTGCCCTGGAACAGCCCGCGCGTGTTGCCTTCGCGCACGAACTTGGCGAGGTCGGCGCCGAACAGCACGTTGAAGATCGCGTCGGGCTTGGCATCGGCGAGCGCCTGCACCACGCTGCCCGCGTCGAGCTTGCCCAGCGGCGGCGACTGCTCGGCCACGAACTCGACATCGGGCTGCGCGGCCTTCAGCAACTCCTTGAACGCGGCGACGGCCGACTGCCCGTATTCATAGTTCGGGTAGACCACGGCCCAGCGCTTCTTCTTCAGCTTGACGGCCTCGGGCACCAGCATCGCGGCCTGCATGTAGGTGCCGGGCCGCAGGCGGAAGGTGTACTTGTTGCCGCTGCCCCAGATGATCTTGTCGGTGAGCGGCTCGCCGGCGAGGTAGAAGAACTTCTTCTGCTTCGCGAAGTCGGTCAGCGCCAGGCCAGTATTCGACAGAAACGCTCCGGCGAGCACGTCGATCTTTTCGCGCGAGACCAGTTCCTCGGCGGCGCGCACCGCGTCACCGGGGCTCGCATTGTCGTCGCGCGTGATCAGCTCGAGCTTCTTGCCATTGACGCCGCCGGCGGCATTGATCTCTTCGACCGCCAGCTCCATGCCCTTCTTGTAGGGCTCGAGGAACGCAGGCTGCGCCTTGTAGCTGTTGACCTCACCGATCTTGATGGTGGTCTGCGCCTGCGCACCGATGCCGGCGACGGCAAGGGCGGCAGCGAGTGCGAGGTGACGGCGTTGGATCATGGAAGCTCCTGGTGGTCGAGACAGAATGGTGAAGAAGTGCGGGCAGTCGGGGCGGTCTAGCGCAGGCCGTCCTCGCCCTTGATCTCATTCGCCTGCAGGCCGCCGATGCGAGGCAAGGGCCGACCGCTGTCGGTGACGACGACGGCCACGACGATCTCGTTGGCGCGCGGTGCATCGGCCACACGCGCTTCCATCGCATCGAAATGGCTGCGCACGAAGGCGGCATCCTTATGGCCGAGCGGCACGTCGATCGCGGTGCCGAGGCCGCCGCGCTTCTTCGCCGAGGGCACCAGCGCCGCGCCTTTCTCGACCGCCTTGCGCAGCGGTGCGCCGAGCTTGGGGTGCAGGATCGCGGCCGCATGTTCAAGCTCGCCGGCCTCGCCGACGATGGCGGCCTTGCCATAGCTCTGTGCGTCGCCCGGCGCGATGCCGAGCGCGGCGACGCACTTGTCACCGAGCAGCCCGCCGAGTTCTTCGCCGATCGAGACCAGCGCGTCGAGGTTCTCCTCGTAGCGGCCCGCGAACGGGTTCTCGATCACCGCCATCGCGAGCGCGCGGCGCGTCGGCGGGTCGATCGGCCTGCCCATCTCGATGCGTGTCTCGTCCACCTGCACGATCAATTTCCGGATCTTCGCCATCATGTTGTTGCTCCTCTTGGGGTCACCGCAGGCCATCCCATTGGGCGATGTCGACCGCCTTCAGGCCGGCGACGCGTGCATGCACACGCGGCCCGGTGCTCATCGCTAGGATGAACACGATCTCGTCGGCGGCCGGTGCGCCCGGCACGCGCACTTCCATCGCATCGAAATGGCTGCGCACATAGCTCGCGTTGATGTGCGTCAGCGGCACGTCGAGCGCAGCGCCCGGCGGGCCGACTTTCTTCGTCGACGGCACGATGGCGAGCGCGTTGGCGGGCTGGCCCTTCTTATCGCCGCCCTGCCCTTTTGCATAGGCGTTGCGGTCGCCCTTCCAGCCGAGCAACTCGCGCATCGCATAGCCGCCCGGCACATGCCACAGCGCGCCGTGTTCGAGCTCACCGGCGGCGCCGACGATGGCGCCCTTGCCATAGCCTTCGATGCGCTCGGCCGGCACGTCCATCGCCGCGCGCAGGCGCTGCGCCATGTCGAGGCCGACGGGGCCGAGCGCGTCCATCATCGGCAAGATCTCGGGCTCGTAGCGGCCCGCGAACGGATTGCGCAGCACGGCCGCAATGGCGCCGCGGCGCAAGGGTTGCGCGGCCACCGGGCCGAACTCATGGTGGATGTCTTCCACGTGGGTGAGGATGCGACGGATCTCGATCATCTTGCTTGTCTCGTGGATTTCATTAAGCAAATACTGAACCAACGGCACGCTGCCGCGCGGCCGGAATGGCCTTCGCCATGGCCGGCGAATCGGTCGTCATCACCTGGCCCTGGCACACGAGAACGGCCGACCAGATCAGCCCGCTTGCCCGCAGCTCGCGCGCGCGGCACAGGCCCTGGTGCAGCGCATGCAGCACCGCTTCGCTGCCAAGTGGTGGCACCTCGGTTGTGACCGGGATGTCGCACAAATCACTCTCGTCCTTCAGCTCGCAGGCCGGGCGGCGAACGATGCGTGCGTCTTCGACGTTCACCGCGTTGGCGACCACGGTGGCCGCCGCATCGGCCTCGGCTGCCGTGCGCGCGAGCACCGTCACGCTGTCTGCAATGCCGAGCGAGAAGCTGCGCCCACGCCACCCGCTCGTGGCCACACCGCGCACTGGCGTGGCATGCGAGACGTCGAAGTGCCCGTCGACATCGATGCCGTCTCGCACTCGCTGCGGATCGAGGCGCGCCAGGTCGGCATACAGGCCCACACGCAGCGAGCGGCCCGGCGCGAGGTGCAGCGCGATGTCACCGCCGTTGTTGACCCACGCGCGGTCCACGCCTTCACGTTGGTAGCTGGCGATCAGCTCTTGCGCCACCGAGCCGGCCACGGCCGCCATCGGCGTGATGAACGCGGAGTGGTAAGGCCGGCATGCCCACCACATGCGCCGCGCCATGTCACCCATCAGCGGGCACGGCCCAAGCACCGGTTGACGCAACAACGGCAGCTCGGCCACCAGTTCGTCGAGCACCGACTCGAACCGCAGCCATGCCGCGGCGTGCGCGGCTTTGACGGATGGCGCGTCGCCATCGGCACCGATCACGATGTCGATCGGGCCATGCTGAAAATGCCAGCGGCCATCGGACAGGAGAGCACGCTGCGCAGCCATGTGGTCCTTAGCCTAGCAACGGCGGTTGACCGAGTGGCCATGGGTTGGCCGAGGCGTGCTGCACCCATCGGCGCGACGTCGGCGCACCGTCGTTGTGCCAGGCGCCACGGCGCAGCACGTCTTCGAGCGAGCGCACGTGCTCGAGGTGGCCGCCGAGCATGCGGTAGTCGTCCATGCGCATGCTGAACTCGATCGGCGCCACGATGGCGGGCGTCGGCACGGTGCCGAAGCTGCGGTCGGGCATGCGCATCACATCGACCATCACGGTGATGCCGCCGCCCGGCCACACATAGGCCGGCGCGCCGCCGCAGGTCACGTTGACCAGTGCGTTCTTGATCGAGCGCGTCAGCAATACCGGGTTCTCGCTGACGCCAGCACGCAGGCTGCCGCCGGCGCCGGCCAGGAACAGCACGGTGCACAGCGAGGGTTCGCAGTTTTCGCCGATGCGTGCAACGACGGCACGCACTTCGGGCGGCATCTCGTGCTCGCGCGGCGTGAGCGTCTCGTCGAGCACGTACCACGACGCGTGTTCGCCGGTGGTCGAGGTCATCAGCAAACGCAAGCCGGGCCACGCGACCTGTGCATCCCAGCCCTCGATGATGGACAGCGGGTCGGCGATGTCGGTGCCGCCCCAGCCGGTGCCGGGGTTGGCGACCTGGAAGTAACGGCCCGGTGTGGACTTGCGCCCGCGCATCTTGATGCCCGAGCGGCGCATGTCGAGGCAGCGGCCGGCTTGGTGTTCGGTGAGCACGCCGGTGATGTGGTCGTCGACGACCACGACCTCATCGGCCTGCCCGAAGAGCTGCTTGGCGAAGATGCCGATGGTCGCCGAGCCGCAGCCCACGCGCATGCGCTGCTCTTCGACGCCGTTGACGATGGGCGCGCGGCCGGCCTGAATGATGACTTGCGAACCACCGTCGATGGTGAGCTCGACCGCCTCTTTGTTGCCAAGAGATTCCATCACCTCGACGGTGACGCGGCCCTCTTTCTTGCTGCCGCCGGTGAGGTGGTGCACGCCACCGAGCGATAGCATCTGCGAGCCGTATTCGGCCGTCGTCACATGGCCAACCACTTCGCCCTTGGCGCGCACGTTGGCCTGCTCGGGGCCGAGGTAGCGGTCGGTGTCGATCTTCACCTTGAAGCTGCAGTAGCTGAAGATGCCTTCGGTGACCACGGTGACCATGTCGACGCCGGCCGCCTTGGCCGAGACGATGAACGGCGCGGGCTTGTAGTCGGGGTAAGTGGTCGACGAGCCGACGCCGGTGACGAACACTTCGTCGGTGAGCAGCAGGTCACCGCTCCAGTCGGCTTCGGCAGATGCGGCGACGTCTTCGTTCAGCGGGGCCGGCCGATCGGCGAAGGCGACGAGCGGCGTATCGGCCGCAGACAAGGTCTTGCGCAGCAACAACACGGGGTCGACACGGATCAGTGTGCCTTCGTGGTTGGCATAGCGGTCACAGGCGCCGCTGCGGCCGGCACTGATCTGGCACAGCACCGGGCAGGCATTGCACTCGATCTTGTCGCCCGCCATGCGCTCGTTGCGCGGCCGGGAACGCTCGAGCACCTGCGGCAGCGCAGGCGTTTCGATGCCGGGCAGTCCATCGGTCTTGGTGTGTTCGGTCATCGCCTTCGATCCACTTGTCGCAGCCTGGGACGTCATGTAGTATTCACTGGACTTTCATGTTGCAATCACTACATGAAGCGAAATCTACCGCATCCCGTCTGAACTGACAACGGGCTTCTGAAGACCAACCGAATTCGACCATGAGTGCATTCAACGAAGAGCGCGTGCTGAGCGTGCATCACTGGACCGACAAGCTGTTCACCTTCACGACCACGCGAGACCCGGCCTTGCGATTCTCCAACGGCCACTTCACGATGATCGGCCTGAAGGTCAACAACAAGCCGCTGGTGCGCGCCTACAGCATCGTCAGCGCGAACTATGAAGATCACCTCGAATTCCTCAGCATCAAGGTGCCCGATGGCCCGCTGACATCCAAGCTGCAGCACATCAAGGTGGGCGACAGCATCGTTGTCGGGCGCAAGCCCACCGGCACGCTGGTGATCGACTACCTGGTGCCTGGCAAGCGGCTGTACCTGCTCTCCACCGGCACCGGCCTGGCGCCGTTCATGAGCATCGTGCGCGACCCGGAGACCTATGAGAAATTCGAGCAGGTCATCCTCGTGCACGGCGTGCGCCAGGTCGATGAATTGGCCTATCACGACCTGCTGGTCGAGCATTTGCCCAACCATGAATTCCTCGGCGAACTCGTCACCAGCAAGCTGCGCTACTACCCCACCGTGACGCGCGAGGCCTACCGCAACATGGGGCGCGTGACCGAGCTGCTTGAGAACGGCAAGCTGTCCGAAGACCTGCAGGTGCCGCCGCTCAACGCCGCCGAAGACCGCGTGATGATCTGCGGCAGCCCCGGCATGCTGCGTGACCTGAAGCACATGCTGGAGGGGCGTGGCTTCAAGGAGGGCAACACCTCGACCCCGGGCGACTTCGTGATCGAACGAGCCTTCGCCGAACAGTAGCGCGACGCGTGCAATGACTTCGCGGACCCCGCCACGCAAGGCCCTCGTCAAGACTGCCAAAGCGGCCAAGACGGCAAAGGCCACCGCGGCCGAGCGGCGCCCCGGCGTGCGTGAGCTCGCTGCACAGGCCACGCGCGACAGCATCCTGCGCGCAGCGATCAAGGTGTTTGCCAAGCACGGCTACGACGGTGGCAGCGTCGAGAAGATCTCGAAGGCCGCCAAGTCGTACGACCGGATGATCTACTACTACTTCGGCAGCAAGGAAGGCCTGTTCATCGCGGTGCTTGAAGAGATCTACCGCCGCTTCAACGAAGCCGAGTCGGCACTGGCGCTCAACACCGAGCAGCCGATCGAGTCGCTGAAGGCAGTGATCCATTTCATGGTCGGCTACTACAGCAAACACCCGGAGTTCGTGACGCTGCTGAACAGCGAGAACCTGCACCGCGGCAAGCACATCGCCAAGTCGCTGCGGGCCCACGAATACTCATCGGCGGCGATCGGCGTCGTCGACCAGCTGCTGCGCAGCGGCGCCGAGCGGGGCGTGTTCCGCCCCGACGTCTCGGCGCGCAACCTCTACCTGATGATTGCCGCGCTGGGCTACTTCTATCAGTCCAACCGCTACACGCTCTCGGCGTTCCTGAGCGAAGACCTGGAGGCACCCGCTGCGCTGGCGCACTGGGAAGACTTCGTCATCGACACCACGATGCGCGCGGTCGCACCGGTCACCACGGCCGGTGTGCTGGCAGCCTGAAGGCGAACCCTTTCAAGACGGAGTGATTCCATGGCAGAAGCGGCAGCGGGTGCGAAGTCGGGCAAGGTCGTCATCAAGAACATCGGGCTGCTGTTGTCAGGCGACATCGACAAGCCGGTTCTCGATGCCGACACGCTCGTCGTCGTCGATGGCCTCATCACCGCCGTCGGCAAAGAGGCCGACTGCGACACCGAAGGCGCAACCACCGTGATCGACGCGCGCAAGACCTGCGTCTGCCCCGGCCTCATCGACAGCCATGTGCACCCGGTGTTCGGCGACTGGACGCCGCGGCAGAACCAGCTCGGCTGGATCGATTCGACGATGAACGGTGGTGTCACGACCATGATTTCGGCCGGTGAAGTGCACCTGCCCGGCCGGCCGAAAGACATCGTCGGCCTTAAGGCGCTGGCGATCACCGCACAACGCGCGTTCGACAACTTCCGCCCCGGTGGCGTCAAGGTGCTCGCGGGCGCGCCAGTCATCGAGCAAGGCATGGTCGAGCAAGACTTCAAGGACCTGGCCGATGCCGGTGTCACGCTGCTCGGCGAGGTGGGCCTCGGTTCGGTGAAGGCGGGCCAGGAAGCGCAGCGCATGGTCGCCTGGGCGCGCAAGCACGGCATCCAGAGCACCATCCACACGGGAGGACCGTCCATCCCCGGCTCGGGCCTGATCGACAAGGACGTGGTGCTCGAGGCCGACGCCGACATCATCGGCCACATCAACGGCGGCCACACGGCCCTGCCCGAAGCTCACGTTTGCGAGCTGTGCGAGAAGTCATCGCGCGCGATCGAGATCGTGCACAACGGCAACGAAAAGATCGCGATCGCCGCAGCCCAGGCGGCGCTGCAGCTGAAGTGCCCGCACCGCGTGATCCTCGGCACGGACGGCCCGGCCGGCTCGGGCGTGCAGCCGCTTGGCATCTTGCGCATGGTGGCGCTGCTGTCGAGCCTCGGCGGCATTCCGGCCGAGCTGGTGTTCTGCTTCGCGACCGGCAACACCGCGCGCATCCGCAAACTGAACTGCGGGCTGATCGAGGTGGGCCGGGCCGCCGATTTCGTGTTCATGGACCGGGCCCAGCACACCGCTGGCCGCACGCTGCTGGAGAGCGTTCAGCTCGGCGACATTCCGGGTGTGGGCATGGTGATGATCGACGGCATCGTGCGCTGCGGACGCAGCCGCAACACGCCCCCGGCGACCGAGATTCCTGTGGTGGCGGCGCAGCACTGACGGCGCCTCGGCAGGTTGACGCGTCACGCTGATCGGCGGCGCTCGCACCCGATCAAGGCTTGCTTCTGGAACGCTTCATGCATACGCACCTTGCATCGCAGCCACCGGGAGCCCCGCCATGTTGGACACGACAGCGACCAAGTTTTCGCATGTGAAACCCGAAGACACTGGCTGGCGCAGCGATGGCTTGCGAGACTTCTTCCTGTACAAGGACCTCGGCGTGGCGGAAGCCACGCACGGCAAGGTCATCGCCCACCTGGTCAAGGCCAACATGGCACCCGAAAAGGGCACCGGCTGGCACCGCCATGAAGCGGAATTCCAGATCGTCATCATGACCAAGGGCTGGGCCAAGTTCATGTACGGCGACCAGGAGACGCTGGTTTCCGCCGGCGACTGCGTCCACCAGCGGCCCGGCATCGTGCACTACCTGTTCGACTACTCGCCCGACATGGAGTACCTGGAGATCGTGAGTCCTGCCGACTTCAAAACGGTCGACATGCCGGCGCCTTGCGACGTGCCACCGTTCACGCCCTGGGGATAGGGCCCCCCAGTCGCTGACGCTCCTGCCCCCAAGGGGCACCACCCATCGGCCCGGGAAACCCGTGCCTTGCGCGTTGCTGGATCTGTCGCTCGCCAGCTCGCTCTGCCACCGCGCCAATCTCCACGCAAGCAAAGCGACGCGTCCATCAAGCAAACGCCCGCGGATCCGGCTTTGCCGGTCCGCCAGGCGGCGGCCCTTGGGTGCAGGAGCGTCAGCGACTGGAGGGCTAACAACCAGTCAGAAGTCCATATCGAGTTCTTCGATGTCGTCCGGCTCACGTTTGGCCGCATCGACCCATTCCTTCATCTCCGGCATCGCCATGATGGTCTGGCAGTACTCGATGCACGGCTTGTTGAGCTTCACGTCGTAGGTGAGAAAGCGGGTGGCCACGGGGGCAAACATCGCGTCGGCCATGCCGCGCCGCTTGCCGAAAAGATACGGGCCGCCATAGGTGGCGAGGCACTCGGTCCAGATCTCGATGATGCGGTCGATGTCGGGCAGCGCCCCTGCCCAGATCTTGTAGCCCGGGTGGCGAGCTTTCAGGTTCATCGGCAGCGACGCGCGCAGGTTTGAGAAGCCCGAGTTCATCTCGCCGCTGACCGAGCGGCAGTGCGCACGGGCAATGCGATCGTCGGGCATCAGGCCGGCGTCGGGCTTGATCTCGTTGAGGTACTGCGCAATGGCCAGGGTATTCCATACCTTGGCGCCCTCATGCGTGAGGCAGGGCACGCGAATCGATGGGGCCAGCAGCAGCAACTCCTTGCGGGCGTCGGCATCGTCGGGCGAGACCATCACCTCTTCGAACTCGAGCCCGGCAAAGCGGGCCATCAGCCAGCCGCGCAGCGACCACGACGAATAGTTCTTGCTGCTCAGACTCAGCGTGGCGGCGGGTTTGCTGCTTGCACGCGCCGCAGGGCTGGGCTTTGCGGTGGCCTTCTTGGCCGCGGTTTTGGTGGCGGCCGCTTTGGCAGGCTTGGTGGCGACTTGCGACATGGGCGTTGTCTCCTGGGTGCGTGTACCCGGGGCGATTGCAAGGCGTGTGCCATCTCTGTGCATGCCGGTGCACACCTTGCTGGCGCGTTAGTTGCTCGCATCAGCCCATCACAGTGCGCGGGGAGATTTCATGATGTACCAGGCTTACCAAGCCCATGCCGATCTGATGTGGCCGCTGCGCGCCTGGGCCAAGAACTCCCTGCCGATGCTCAACAACAACAGCTTCGGCTGGGCCGGGTTCGATTCCAACCGCAAGCTTGCCGCCGCCTGCGAGGTGCTGAAGCTGGGTGAAGTGACGCACAAGCGCCCGCCGTTCGGCATCACGAGCGTCACACTCAAGGGCGAAGCCATCCCGGTCACCGAAGAGGCCGCGCGCGTGACGCCTTTCGCCACGTTGCTGCACTTCAAGAAAGAATTCAGCCCCGCCGTTCCGCAACCCAAGGTGCTGATCGTGGCGCCGATGTCGGGCCACTTCGCCACCTTGCTGCGCGACACCGTGCAGACCGTGCTGCCCGACCACGACGTCTACATCACCGACTGGCACAACGCACGCGACGTGCCGCTCTCGGCCGGCCGCTTCGGGCTCGACGAATACACCGAGCACCTGATCGACTTCCTCGACGTCATCGGCCCCGGCAGCCACATGATGGCCATCTGCCAGCCCTGCGTCTCGGCGCTGAGCGCGGTGGCGCTGATGTCGGAAGACAAGCACCCCGCCACGCCCGCCAGCCTCACGCTGATGGCCGGGCCCATCGACTGCCGCATCAGCCCGACCGAGGTCAACAAGCTGGCCATGACCAAGGGCATCGACTGGTTCGAGAAGAACCTCGTGAGCACCGTGCCCTGGCGTTTTCGCGGCGGCGGCCGCAAGGTCTACCCGGGCTTCATGCAGCTCACCGCCTTCATGGCGATGAACAAGGACCGGCACGTCAGCGCCTTCAAGGAGTACTACGCCAACCTGGCCGACCCCGACGAAGAGAAGCTGCAGAAGGCCGAACACACGCGCAAGTTCTACGAAGAGTATTTCGCGGTGGCCGACCTGCCTGCTGATTTCTATCTCGAAACCGTGAGCAAGGTATTCCAGGAGTACGCGCTGCCGCTGGGCGAGTTGAAGTTTCGCGGCCGCACCATCAACCCGGCAGCCATCCGTCGCACCGCCCTGCTCACGGTGGAAGGCGAGCGCGACGACATCTGTGCCACCGGGCAGACGCTCGCCGCACAAGACCTCTGCAGTAGCCTGCGGCCCTACATGCGAACGCACTACGTGCAGGCCGGTGTGGGCCACTACGGCGTGTTCAGCGGCCGACGCTGGCAGAACCAGATCTACCCGGTGGTCCGCGACGTGATCCACGTCTCGCAGTAGGCAAGCCACCCTTGACGCGTTGAAAAGACGGGCCGAGCGGCCCGTTTTTCATGCGATGGCGCCGCGGTGCGCGGGCTAAGCTGCCCACCATGACCCAGGCTGCCCGCTTGCTGCTCGTCGACGACGACCCCGAGATCGCCCAACTGCTGAGCAGCTACCTCGGCCGCTTCGGGCACGAGGTGGTCGTGGCCGGTGATGGCATCGCCATGTGGCAAATCTGGTCGCGCGGCGGCATCGATCTCGTGCTGATGGACCAGATGCTGCCGGGCGTCGACGGTCTCTCGCTCCTGCGCCGCCTGCGCGAAACCTCCAACGTGCCGGTGATCATGCTCAGTGCCTGCGCCGAGACCACCGATCGCGTGCTCGGCCTCGAAGTCGGTGCCGACGACTACGTCGCCAAGCCCTTCGAGCCACGCGAACTGCTCGCCCGCATCGACACCGTGCTGCGCCGCAGCCGCAACCGCTCGGCGACGGGTGCCGCAGCCATCGCAGACACCGCGGCACCCGTGCGCTTCGGCCACTGGGAGCTCGACACCGTGGCTCGCCAGCTGAAGGCGCCCACCGGCCTGGTGGTTGCGCTGTCGAATGCCGAATTCCGCCTGCTCACCACCTTCCTAGAGCGACCCAACCGCCTGTTCACACGCGACCAGCTGATGGACCTGGCGCGCGGCCGCTCGATGGATGCCTTCGAACGCAGCATCGACCTGCTGGTCTCGCGCCTGCGGCAGAAGCTCGCCGACGACCCGCAGCAACCCAGCTTCATCAAGACCGTGCGCGGCGCGGGCTACGTGTTCAGCACGGCAGCCTGACACACCCCTCTTTGTGTCAAAGCTGGTACCAAGACGATAAGTTCGGTACACACGCCGCGGCCAGACTGACATCACCCGTCACGGGTGAAACGTCAACTCTGGAAAGGAACCACACATGAGTGCAATCAGCGGCCTGGGCAGCTCGAGCAGCTATGCCAGCTACGGCGGTGTCGATCCCGCCAAGATGAAGGAAAAGATGTTCGCGGCCATGGACGCGAACGGCGACGGCGACGTCAGCAAGACCGAGCTGCAATCGCTGCTCGACAAGATGTCTGCCGCCAGCGGCACCTCGTCGACGGTCAGCGTCGATGACATCATGAACAGCGTGGACACCGATGGCGACGGTTCGCTCAGCAAGAGCGAGTTCGCCACCAGCGGCCCCAAGCCAAAAGACAGCTACGGCAGCGACAACCTGAGCTCGCAGATGTCGACCGCCCAGTTCGCGCACATGGCGGGCGCCGGCGGCCCACCGCCCGGCCCGCCTCCGGGCGGCGACCTGTCATCGCTCGACGAGGACGACGACGGCAGCATCAGCAGCACCGAGTTCGGCATCTCAAGCAGCAGCGATAGCAAACTCACCGAGTTGTTCAACGCCATCGACACCGATGGCAGCGGCTCGCTCAGCAGCGCCGAGACCGATGCCTTCAAGGCCGCGATGGAAGCAGCCCGCCCGCCCGCGCCGCCAGAGCAGATGCAATCGCAAAGCTCATCGATGATCGACAGCCTGCTGCAGCGCTATGCGCAGTACGCGGATGCCACCAACGACAGCAGCAGCGCGTCATCGCAGCTGAGCATGGTCGCTTGAGCGGCGGGCGTGAGCTGAGAGCCTGAGAGTCTTTCGCTCATGCCCGCTCATCACGCCAAAAGACGCCGGCTCGTCGTTGCAAATGCTCGCCATAGCCCGAGCTATGGCTGTGCTTTGCGCCTAGATCCGGCGCCTTTTGACGCGCTGCTCGGGCACGCCCGAACAACTCTCAGGCTCTGAGCCGCTCGGCTCAGCTCACTTCTTGGCGCGGATCTTGGTGAGTTCGGCCTGAGTGTCGTTCCACAGATCCTGCCCCACGCTCACCGAGATGGAGGCGTTCACCTTGGTGAGCTTGTCGCGCATGCGGCCTGCTTCGGCGGGTGACAGTTCGTTGATCTGCATGCCCTTGGCCTTGAGGTCGGCCAGGGCCTTGGCGGCTTCGTCGCGCGTGTCCTTGCGCTCGAAGTCGCGGCTCTTCACAGCGGCGTCCGTCAGCACCTTCTTCTCGGCGGGCGAGAGGCCGTCCCAGAACTTCTTGCTCACTGTCACGATCCACGGGCTGTAGACATGGTTGGTGACGGTGAGGTACTTCTGCACCTCATAGAACTTGCTGGAGAGGATGGTGTTGAACGGGTTCTCCTGCCCGTCGACCGCCTTGGTCTCGAGCGCGCTGAAGAGCTCGCTGAAGGGCAGCGGAATGGCATTGGCGCCGAGCGTCTTGAAGCTGTCGAGGAAGACGTTGTTCTGCATCACGCGCAGCTTGATGCCGTCCAAGTCTTCGAGCTTGGCGACGGCGCGCTTGTTGTTGGTGAGGTTGCGGAAGCCGTTTTCCCAGTAGACGAGGCCGACGAGGCCCTTCTCTTCGAGCTTGGCCTTGACCTTGGTGCCCACCGGCCCGTCGAGCACGGCATCGGCCTCCTGCGCGTTGTTGAAGAGGAACGGCGTGTCCCACAGCGCCATCTCTTTCGTGATGCCGACCAGCGTGGCGGTGGAGCCGACCATCATCTCTTGCGCGCCACCGATCAGCGCCTGCTGCATCTGCACGTCGGAGCCGAGACTTGCAGCACCGAAGGCGCGGATCTTCATCTTGCCGCCCGAGAGCTTGTCGACCTCATCGACGAAGACCTTGGTCGCGCGGCCCTGGTTCGATTGTTCGTTGAGCCCATAGCCGAAGCGGATGAGGCGTGGCTTGATGTCTTGCGCAAAGGCCGGCGTGAGCGCGGTCGTCGCGAGCGCCACGGCGACAACGAGCACGCTGCGGCGAATCAGTTGAGTCATGGAAGTCTCCTTCAAGGTCTTGTGAAAAATCAACGCAGCCACACCAGCGGCGCGGTCACGATCTGCGGGAACAAGGTGAACAGCGCGAGGATCGCGATGTAGGTGATGAGAAACGGATTCACGCCTCGAATCACTTCGTCGAGCCGCATGCGCCCCACCCCGGCCACCACGTTGAGCACCGTGCCCACTGGCGGCGTGATCAGACCGATGGCGCCGTTGAGCACGAACATCAGGCCGAAGTAGACCGGGTCAATGCCCGCCTTGGTGGCGATCGGCAGCATCACCGGCGCAAAGATCAGGATCGTGGGCGTGAGGTCGAGAGCGGTGCCGATGAGCACGAGCAGGATCATCATCACCGCCATCAGCACCTTGGGGTATTCGATCAACGGGCCGAGCCAGCCCGTCATCGTGGCCGGCAGGTCAGCCAGCGTGACCATGTAGCTCGCCACCTGCGCCCCGGCGCAGAGAAACATCACGATGGCCGTCGTCTTGGCGGCGCGCACCAGCACGCCGTGGAACTGCCCGAGCGTCATCTCGCGGTGAACGAAGAAGGCGATCACGAGCGCGTAGACGGCCGCGACCACCGCCGCCTCGGTCGGCGTGAACCAACCCGTCTTCATGCCACCGATGATGATCAGCGGCATCAGCAAGGCCCAGAAGGCTTTGGCCGTGGCGCGCAGGCGCTGTGTAAACGGCACGGCCACACCGGCCGGCAGCTCCATCTTGCGCAGCTGCAGCTTCCACGCGATCACGAGGCCCGCGCCCATGATCAAGCCCGGCACGATGCCCGAGAGAAACAGCGAGGAGATCGAGGTGTTGGTCGTCACGCCGTAGATCACGAACGGCATCGACGGCGGAATGATGGGCGCGATGATGCCGCCAGAGGCGATGAGCCCGGCCGACGTGGCCATCGGGTAGCCGTGCGCCCGCATCATCGGCAGCAGGATGGTGGCGAGCGCCGCGGTGTCGGCCAACGCCGAGCCGCTCATGCTGGCCATCAGAATCGCCGCGCCGATGGTGACGAAGCCGAGCCCGCCGCGAATGTGCCCGACCCAGGCCTGCGCCATCTCGATGATGCGGCGGCTGATGCCGCCTGCGTTCATCAACTCGCCGGCCAGGATGAAGAACGGCACGGCGAGCAGCGGGAAGCTGTCGATGCCGGCCACAAGGTTCTGCGCGAAGAGCTGCGTGTCCCAGAAACCCAGAGCCCAGGCCATCGAGGCGCCGGTGAGCACGAGCGAGAAGGCCAGCGGCACCCCCAGGCCCATGAAGCCCAGCATCGCGACGATGAAGATGACTGCGACCAAGCCCTGGTTCATCACTCCACCTCCGCAGCGTGGTCGAAGGCAATGGGTTTGCCGCGCACGAAATTGACGAGCGCCATCACGCCGATCGCCGCTGAGCAGAGAAACGCAGGCAGCGGCAGCAGCGCGGACGGGTAGCCCAGCACCACGCTCCTGCTGTCCATGCCGACGATGACCTGCTGCCAGGCGCCCCAGGCCACCAGCACGCAGGTCAGCACCACCAGCGCATGGATCACGCGCGTCACAGCCTTCAGCACCGCCGGCTTGGCCTGCAATGGATGCAGCAGGCTCGTGAAGGCCATGTGCTCGCCCAGTGGATACGCCGCCGTCGCGCCGATGAAGACCATCCAGACAAACAGCAGGCGCGACAGTTCTTCACTCGCGGCAATGCCGCTGCCGAAGCCGTAGCGCAGCACCACGTTGAGAAACACCGAGAAGGCCATAACGCCCAGCGTCACGGCCATCGAGGTGTCGGCAAGCCGCTGCCAGCGGCTGCGCGGGGCAGATATGTTCATGGGGTACTCCTGGCTGCCAACCAAGTGGCGATCTCTTGTGCCAGGTCGTCGCGCTCGCGCAGTGCATCGACGCACAACACGCCGGCTTCGCCCCGGGGCGGCTCCAGCGTCGAGAACTGGCTGTCGACCAAGCTGGGGGGGAACAGGTGGGCGCTGGCCCGGGCAGCCACACGGGCCAGGGCGTGTGGCTTGTCGATCTCGAGGAAGACGAAGCGCAGGCCTGCGTCGTGGCTGCGCAGACCGTCGCGGTAGCTGCGCTTCAGCGCCGAACAGGTGAGCGCGACCGGCTCACCGCGGCGCTGGTGCTCGGCCAGCAGGTCGCCGAGCTTGGCAAGCCAGGCGGCGCGGTCGGTGTCGTCGAGCGCGACGCCCTGGCGCATCTTGGTCTTGCTGGCTTCGGAATGGAAGTCATCGCCTTCCACCAGCGGCCAGCCCATGCGCGCGGCGACAGCACTTGCTGCACTCGACTTGCCGCAACCGGCCACACCCATGAACACTGCTGAACTCGTCATGTCGTATTGGATAGCGCTATCTCAAACGTCTAAAAAATATGCGAGATCAGCACTCATGAAGCTGAGCTTCGGGCGCCCTTCTCCGCAGGAGAACTCGCCGTTGCAAAGCTTGCGGCCACTCGAAAGATAGCGCTATCCTACGGGCAAATCAACGGCCTCCCATCCGGGATTACCCGCAATCGAACCGCTGCGACACTGCCTCCGATGACATCCCCCCACCGCCCCCGCGCCACTGGCCGAGTGACCCTGAACGATGTGGCCACTGCCGCCGGCGTCAGCCCCATCACCGTCTCGCGCGCGCTGCGTGGCGAGCGCAGCGTAGCGGCCGAGCTGGTGGAGAAGGTGCGTGCGGCAGCGCTTCAGCTGGGCTATGTGCCCGACCCGGCAGCGCGCGCCCTCGCCTCCAGCCGCAGCTCGCATGTGGCGGTGCTGATCCCGCTGCTGACGAACGCACTCTTCGTCGACCTGCTTGAAGCCGTGCACCGCACGCTGCTGCCGGCGGGCTACCAGACGCTGATCGGCGTGACCCACTACGACCCGCACGAAGAAGAGCTGCTGCTCAACAGCTACATGGCCCACCGCCCCGCCGGCCTCTTGGTGACCGGCTTCGACCGCACCGAGGCAAGCCGGCAGCTGATCGCGGCCAGCAAGGTGCCGTGCGTGCACGTGATGGAGATGACGACGGCGCATGGCGTGCACAGCGTGGGCTTCTCGCAGACCGACGCCGGCCATGCGATCACCGCCCACCTGCTGTCGCGCGGCCGCAAGCGCATCGCCTTCGTCGCCTCGCAGCTCGACCCGCGGGTGATGCAGCGCGCCGAAGGCTATCGGCGCTGCCTGCGCGAGGCGGGGCGCTACGACCCGAAGCTGGAGCTGCTCAACCCCGAACCCTCGTCGCTTGCGCTTGGCAGCCAGCTTTTCGAGCAGATGCTGCGCACGCACCCCGATGTCGACGCGATCTTCTTCTGCAACGACGACCTGGCCCAGGGCGGCTTGCTGGCCGCGCTGCGCGCCGGCATCAAGGTACCCGACACCGTGGCCGTGGCAGGCTTCAACGACTTGAACGGCAGCGACCAGATGCTGCCGCCGCTGACCACGGTGCACACACCGCGCACCGAGATCGGCGAGCAGGCCGCGCGCATGCTGCTGCAGCTGATGCGCCGCGAGCCGCTGGCGCGGACTTGCATCGACGTCGGCTACGAACTGATCGTGCGCGGCAGCACCTGAGGCGCTGCCGCTCGATCACATCACTTGGCGATCAGGTCACCCGGCATCACGCTCGGGCCGGCCGCTGACTCGGTCTCTTCGACCTTCACCTTCTTGTCGCGCACCAGGTACGAATACAAGACCGGCACGACGACGAGCGTGAGCAAGGTCGACGTGATCACACCGCCGATGATGGCGCGGCCCATCGGCGCCTGGATCTCGCCGCCATCGTTCAAGGCCAGTGCGAGCGGCAGCATACCGAACACCATGGCGCCGGTGGTCATCAAGATGGGGCGCATTCGGGTGAGGCCGGCCTGCAGCACGGCATCGGCGACGGTCGCCCCGGCCTTGCGCGCATGGTTGGCAAAGTCGACCAGCAGAATCGCGTTCTTGGTCACCAGGCCCATCAGCATCACGAGCCCGATCATCGAAAAGATGTTCAGTGTGGAGCGCCAGAACAGCAGCGCCAACATCACGCCGATCAGCGACAAGGGCAGCGACGCCATGATCGCAATAGGCTGCAGAAAGCTGCCGAACTGGCTGGCCAGCACGATGTAGATGAAGATCACCGCCAGCACCATGGCGCCCAGCATGGCCCCCATGGCGTCGGCCTGCTCCTTGGTGTCGCCGCCCACGTCGAAGCTGAAACCGGGAGGCAGGTTGGTCTCCTTGACCAGCTTCTGCACGTCGGCCCCCACATCGCCCGAGGGGCGGCCTTGCGTGCCGGCGAAGATGGCCTCGCGGCGTTGCAGGTTCTGGCGGCGGATCACGTCGGGGTTGGTCACCGGCTCGATCGTGGCCACGCTTTCCAGCGTGATGGGCGTGCCGTCTTTCGCGAAGGCCACCGGCAGCAGGCGCATCTGGTCGATGCTCTCGCGCTGCGTCTCGGGCAGGCGCAGCAGCACCTCGACGCGCTCGCCGTCCGGCGTGGTCCAGTAGGTGGAGATGTCGCCGTTGACGTAGGCACGCATCGAGGCCGCCAGCTGCTGCGCCGTGAGGCCCAACTCGCGCACGGCCCCGGGGCGCAGCCGCACGGCATAGGCCGGCAGGCCGGGCTTGGCCGAGAGGTCCACGTCGACGATGCCCGGAATCTTCTTGACCTTCTCGGCGAACTCTTGCGCCACACGGGTGAGGCCCTCGGGGTCGCTGCCCAGAATGGCCACGTAGATCGGCCGGTTGAAGCCCACCGTGGTCTCCACGCCCGGGATCTTGGCAATGGCCTCGCGGATGGCGTCTTCCACCTCCTTCTGCGTGCGCTTTCGGTCCTTGCGCTCGGTGAGGCCGATGTTGAGCGTGGCCTGCGCACGGCCCACGGCGAAACCATTGCCCTGCCCGCCCACATTGGTCGACACGGTCTTGACCTCGGGGAAGGTCGCGACGATCTCTTCCACCTGGCGCACCTTGTCGTCGCTGCGGGCGAGGCTGGAACCCACCGCCATGCGCAGCGAGAGCTGGGTGAAGCCCTGGTCAGTCTGCGGGATGAACTCCGAGCCCACCAGCGGCGCCAGCATCAAGGCGCCCACGAAGCTGGCTAAGCCAATCAGCACGATCACCATGCGCGGCGACACCGTCAGCAGGCGCAGCACGCGGGACCGTGTCTTGTCGCGCTTGTTGCCTGCGTCGAGCGGGCGCGCATACAGCGGGATCGGCGGCACGAACAGCCGGTAGCGGCGGCCCGAGAAGGCCCAGTGGATGAGCTTCTCGTACAGCACGTGCATCAGGTCGAGCACGCGGTCGGTGCCGCTGATGAGTTGCTTGAGCACCGGCAGCTTGCGCAAGCGCTCGCCGGGAGGGTCTTTCCACACCGACGACAGCATGGGGTCGAGCGTGAAGCTCACGAACAGCGACACCAGCACCGCCACCGTCACCGTCACGCCGAAGGGGAAGAAGAACTTGCCGACGATGCCACCCATGAAAGCCACCGGCGTGAACACCGCGCAGATGGCGAAGGTGGTGGCCATGACCGCCAGGCCGATCTCGTTGGTGCCGTCGCTGGCGGCAGTGTGGTGGTCCTTGCCCATGTGGAGGTGGCGCACGATGTTCTCTCGCACCACGATGGCGTCATCGATCAGCAGGCCGATGCACAGGCTCAGCGCCATCATCGTCATGAAGTTAAGCGTGAAGCCGAAGGCATAGACCGCGATGAAGCTCGAGATCACCGCGATCGGCAGCGTGAGCCCGGTGATGATGGTGCTGCGCCAAGAGTGCAAGAACAAGAACACGATGGCCACGGTGAGCAGCGCGCCTTCGATCAGCGTGTGCTGCAGGCCGCTCAGCGAGCCCTTGACGAAATCGCTGCTGGCGAAGACCTGCACCATCTCCATGCCCGAAGGCAGCGTCTTCTTCACCTCTTCGATGGCGGCCTTGATGGCCTCGCCGGTGGCGACGATGTTGGCGTCTTGCTGCTTGAAGATATTGAAGGTGATGGCGCGCTGGCCGTTGATGCGCGAGTACGACTCCGGCTCACGCTCGCGCTCAATCAGCGTGCCCAGGTCACCCAGCAGCACGGGTGCGCCACCACGGTGGGCCACCACCACGCTGACGAACTGCTTGGGATCGCGCACGCGGCCTTCCACCCGCAGGATGGTGTCTTGGGTCGAATTGGTGAGCAGGCCCACGGGCTGGTCGCTGTTGGCGGCCGCGAGCGCGGCGCTCAGCTCGGCTGGCGTGACGCCGTAGGCTCGCAGTCGGGCGGCGTCGAGGTCGATGCGCACCTCGCGCGTCGACAGACCGCTGATGTCCACCCGCGCCACACCCTCCACACGCTGCAGGCGCTTGCTGATGGTCTGGTCGCCCACCAGCGAGAGCTCGCGTGTCGAGCGGTTCTTGGAAACCAGCGCCACCACCACCACCGGCTGACTGTTGTCGTTGTCGAAGCGTGAGACGGTGGGCATCTTGGCATCGCGCGGGAACGACGACTGCACCACGCCCAGGCGGTCGCGCACGTCTTGCATGGCGCGCGCCATGTCGGCGTTCAACGTGAACTGCACGCTGGTCTGGCTGCGGCCTTCGAAGCTGCGCGAGGTGATCTGCTTGATGCCGGCAATGCTGTTGAGCGACTCTTCGATCAGCTTGGTGACTTCGCGCTCCACCGCTTCGGGCGAGGCGCCGGGGTAGGCCACATCGACGAAGGCAACGGGCGGTGACACGTCGGGCATCTGCTCCAGGCCCAGCTTGCTGTAAGAGAACAGCCCCAGCACGCACAGCGCGACCATCACCATGGTGGCGAAGACGGGGTTGTTGATCGCCACACGGGTCATCCACATGGTGATGCCCCTTATCTCTGGACAGGTGCGCCAGAGGCCGACGTGGCCACCGACGTCGAGGCATTGGCACCGACGGCCGATGCCGACTTGCCCGTCACCGAGGCCTTGGCCCCGTCGCGCAGGTTGTCGAAGCGGGCCGCGAGCACGGTGGCGCCCGGCTCCAGGCCCTTCAGCACCTCGACTCGAGCCTGAGCGTCGTCACGCCGGCCGGTGGTGATCGACCGGCGCAGCAGCGTGCCGTTCTCGATCGCCCACACCTGTTCCTGGCCCGAGGTGCTGCCGATGGCAGACACCGGCAGCGTCAATCGCTTCGTGTCGTCAGCGAGCACCACCTTGCCCATGGCGTACTGGCCGGCACGGAACTGTTCCTTCTTGTTGTCGAGCGAAACCACCACGCCGATCGAACGGCTGCCGGCTTCTGCGGCCGGCGCAATGCGGTCGATGCGGCCGGTGACGGGCTGGAGCGAACCTTCGATCGTGACCTCCACCGGCTGGCCGGGCTTCAACTGCGACACCTCGTGCGTGCCAACGGTACCCGCCAGCTCCAGCGACGAGAGGTCGACCACGGTGAGCAACTGCTGTTCGGCACTGACCTTCTCGCCAGGCACCACATGGCGCTTGCCCACGATGCCGGTGATGGGCGAGACGAGCGCCGCTTCCTTGACGCCCAGGCGCACTGTCGACAGCTGAGCCTGCGCCGACTTGAGCTGTGCGCGGGCCGAATCGAGCTTGGCCTGCGAGGTTTGCAGGCCGGTGGGCGAGATGAAGTTCTGGCTGGCCAGGCCAACGTTGGCAGCATGCTGGCGTTCGGCCTCGGTGAGCGAGGCCTGTGCCGACTCAACGCTTGCGCTGCGCTCGATGACGCGGCTTTGCAGGTCAGCCAGGTCGATGTCGCCAAGCAGTTGGCCCGCCTTGACGCGGCTGCCCTCGCCCACCCGCAAGCCGAGCAGGGTGCCGGCCGCCTTGGCCCGAACCACCGCCGTGCGCGGCGCGACCAGGGGGCCTGAAAACTGGATGACCAGCGGCATGGCCGACAGGGTCGGGCTCACCACCTCGGCGGTGGTGAACTCCAGAGGTACCTCGGGCTTCTTGCCGTCTTTGGAGGGAGCATCTTTTGCCCCGTTGCCCAGCTTGGGCACCACTGCCAGCCCGATTCCCGCCACCACGGCAGCGACGATGAAGCCGCTGACCCAAAGCCGCCGTTTCGTAATACTCATCCTGCTCTCTCCTGATTGCGCCAGCCCTTGTGGGGATGCGCCCTTTTGTTTGTCAGATGTCGTCACGGCCGGCAGTTTATGGGTGGGGTTCCCTCGCCACGCCGGCGCTGCGACAAACTGCAGATTGAAGGGGCCGAACCGTGCCGGTAGGCGACGGGCGGCCAAAACTCAACGCTGAAATGCTCCTATGCGTGACCCAGCACGGGGTGCGGTTCGTAGCCCTCGCCCAGCGCCTTGAGTTCGTCTGCCGACAGGCGCAGCTCGATGGCGGCCGCCGCGTCGTCCAGCTGGGGCAGCTTGCTGGCGCCGATGATGGGCCCGGTGACGCCCGGCTGGTGCAGCAGCCAGGCATAGGCCAGCGTGGCGGCGCTCACCCCGCGTTGCGCCGCCATGGCCTTCAGGCGGTCGACGGTGGCGAAGTCGCTGTCGCGGTAGTAATAGTTTTGCGCCAGGTCGTCGGTCTGGGCGCGCGAGGTGCTGCCGCTGGTCTTGTCGCCTTTGGCTCGGTTACCGGCCAGGAAGCCACGCGCCAATGGGCTCCAGGGGATCACGCCGATGCCCTGGTCGCGGCAGAGCGGCAGCATCTCGCGTTCTTCTTCGCGGTAGGCCAGGTTGTAGTGGTTCTGCATGCTGACGAAGCGCGTCCAGCCGTTGTCCTTGGCCACTTGCTGCGCCTTGGCGAACTGCCAGGCCCACATCGAGCTCGCGCCGATGTAGCGCACCTTGCCGGCCTTGACGACATCGTGCAGCGCTTCCATCGTCTCTTCGATCGGGGTGCGCGCATCCCAGCGGTGGATCTGGTACAGGTCGATGTAGTCGGTGTTCAGGCGCTTCAGGCTCGCGTCGACGGCGTGGAAGATGCGCTTGCGGCTGAGCCCTTGCGTGTTGGGTGGCACCTGCGAGGTCGAGCCGGCTGTGAAGCGGGCCTCCATCATGTTGACCGGGAAGAAGAGCTTGGTGGCGATCACCACTTCGTCGCGCTTGCAGAACTCGGCAAGAAAGCGGCCGGTGAGCACCTCGCTCTCGCCGGCCGAGTAGGTGTCGGCGGTGTCGAAGAAGTTGATGCCCAGATCGACGGCCCGTTTGACGAGCGGCCGGCTGGCCGCTTCGTCCAGGATCCACGGGCGCCAGGCGGGCGTGCCATAGGTCATCATGCCCAGGCAGAGGCGAGAAACGTTGAGTCCGGTGGACCCGAGCTGGGTGTACTTCATGGAGGCTCCGATTCGCCGCGCGGGCGGCAAAACGAGAGCTTAGGTCAACTCAGGGGCGCTGGCTCCCCCATGTTTGACGGCAGCGGCGGCTCAGGCTCTCAGGGCCGCTGGAACGTCAACAGCCACTGGTACAGGTTCTTGCCCGCCTCGACCTCGTGGTTCGGGTCGTAGGTGGTGGTCCACGAGTTGTGGCCAACGTTGGGGTACATCGTGAGCTTGGCCATCGGGTTGGCGGTGGTGGCGCAGCTGTAGCCGTTGGCCGTGCTGACACCATTGATCTTGTCGACCCAGGCCTGGCTGGTGGCAGGGGTCACGGTGGGGTCCGCTGTGCCGTGGAAGGCCCAGATCGGCAGGTGCTTGCCGACGATGCCCTGGCAGATGCCGTTGTGGAAGGACTTCGAGTCCGACGCCCCCGCGATCGGCACCGCCGCCGCAATCTTCGACGCCCAGTAGCTGGTGGGCGTGACGCCGGCTTCGGTGGCCACGGCCAGGTTCCAGGTCGCGCCCCCGCCCATCGACAGGCCGGTGACATAGACGCGCTTGGTGTCGACCTGGTAGGTCTTGAGCGCATGGGCCAGCATGCCTGCGGTGTCGTTGCCGTCCCACCAGTTGCGGCCGTTTTGCGGCGAGACGACGATGAAGCACTGCTTGCCCGAAGCCGTGGCGAAGCACATGTCGTTGTTGGCGTTGATCAGCTTCGGCGGCCCATGCGTCTTGACCTTGGCGAGCTCGGAACCATCGGCGTTGCCACTCTCGCCGGCACCGTGAAAGAACACCAGCAGCGGGTAGGTCTTGCTCTCGTCGTAGCCGGGCGGCAGGTATTCCCAGTACCAGACGGTCTGCTTGCCGTCGAGCGACAGGAAACTCTTCTTGATCTGCCGCTGTGAAGGCTGCGTGACCGCAATCGCCACGGTGACGCTCACGGCCGTGCTCGTCGTCGCATGGCCCGCCGCGTCGCGCGCCACGGCGGTGAAGCTGTGCGTGCCGTTGTCGGCCGCGGTGAAGTCGACGCTCGCCCGATTGGGGTTGCCGGCATCGGCGGCCACCCGCGCGCTGCCGTCGTAGAACTCGACGGCGGTGACGCCGACGTTGTCGGTGGCTGTCGCGTTGATCTGCACCGTGCCCGCCGCCGTGACCTGCGCCGCAGTGGCGCTGATCTGCACCGCGGGTGCCTGGGTGTCGGTCGCTTGCGGCGTGCTACCGCCGTTGGTGTTGCCCCCGCTGTCGTCTCCGCCGCCGCAGCCGGCGAACAAGAGGGAGGAGACGAGCGCTGACAGGAGCGCGGCACGGCGGAGGATGGGCTTCATGGTGCAGCATCCTCACATGCGACAGGGGCAATGCGCCAGCGCCAAACGCGCGCCAGCAACACCTTCTAACAAAGGAGCGACGCGGGTGACCGAACTGACGCGCTGCGTCAGCGGAGAAGCTGCTTCACGGCAGCTTGAACTTGGCCACTTCGCCGGCCAGCTGGAGCGCCTGGCCCTTGAGCGTCGAGGCGGCCGCCGCAGTCTGCTCCACCAGCGCAGAGTTCTGCTGGGTCATGCGGTCGAGTTCTTGCACCGCGCTGCCGACCTGTGTCACGCCCGAGCTTTCTTCCTTGGCGGCGGTCGAGATCTCGCGCAGCAGATCGCTCATGCGCTGGGCATTGCTCACCAGCTCCTTCATCGTGACGCCGGCGCCTTCGACGATGCGCGTGCCCGAATCGACCCGTTCGACGCTGGCGGTGATCAGGCCCTTGATCTCCTTGGCCGCCTGCGCACTGCGCTGCGCCAGGTTGCGCACCTCGCCCGCCACGACGGCGAAGCCGCGGCCCTGCTCGCCCGCACGGGCCGCTTCCACGGCCGCATTCAGCGCGAGGATGTTGGTCTGGAAGGCAATGCCGTCGATCACACCGATGATGTCGCTGATCTGGCTGGACGAGGCGTGGATCTGCTGCATGGTCGTGACCACGTGGCCGATGACTTCGCCACCCCGCGCCGCCACGCCCGAGTTGGCAACCGCCACCACCGAGGCCTCGTGCGCGTTGTCCGCCGTGTTCTTGATCGTGGAAGAAATCTCTTCCATCGACGCGGCGCTCTCTTCCAGGTTGGACGCGGTCTGTTCGGTGCGGGCCGACAAGTCCATCGATGCCGCAGCAATCTCGGAGCTGGCCTGCACGATCAGCCCGGACGAGCCGCGCACCTTCGAGACGATGTTCCGCAGCGAGGCTTGCATGTCGGCCAACGTGCCCATCAGCTTGGCGGCTTCGTCCGTGCCCCAGGGGCTGGGCCGTGTCGTCAGGTCGCCCGATGTCATCGCCTCGAGGTGTTTTTGCACTTCTCGCAGGCCACCCTGGGTGACGAGGAAGAAGCAATAGAACAGGTAGACGCCGGCGGCGAGCGCCACGGCAACGATCGCGGTCGTCACGTCTCGCACCGATGTCATGCCGGCGATGCGCTTCTCGATCAGGCGGTCCAGCTCGTCGAGCAGGTGGGTCGAGAGCTCGAACTGGGCATCGATCGCCAGCTTGGTGGCATCGCTGTACGCCGCCTTCTCGCCCTTGGCACCGTCGGCACTCAGCAGATTGCTGCGCGACAGCTCGATGAAGCCGCGCAAGGGCTTCATCGCTGCATCGGCTTTCAGCGAGGCCACGAGATCGGGTGTGGCCGTGGTGGCCTTCGCCAGGCCGATCTTGGTCTGGTCTTCGTGGTATTCGACCAGAGGCATCCGGTCGGCGATCACGCGCATCGCGTCAGGCGAAGGCGCCGCCAGGGCCTGGGCAGCAGCAGCCTGCACGCGTGCCATCAGCTCGATGAGCTGCGGGACGCGGGTGGTCGACAAATCCATCAGGTAGTAGGTGTCGAGATCGGGGTCGAGGATGAGGTTGGAGCCGTCGGTCGCCTGCCCCAGCACATCGAGCTGTGCGGCAATGAAACTCGTGTGGGCATCGAACGCGGCCTCCGCGCTGCCCGTTTGCGTGGCGAGCTTCGAAGCCGCCTCGGTCAGCTTGGCAAATTGCGGATTGGTGCCCAGGCCCGCGCCGAGCCGGGCCTCGGTGGCGCTGATGACCTTGAGCTGCGCGTCGACCTTGCTGCGAATGTCGGCCGCCGACGGTGTGCCGGCCAGCGTGCGCTGCTGCACCGATAGCTTCAGCAGAGGCATCAGGTCACGAACGTATTCGATGCCCAGGCGCTCCTTGGCCGAGAACTCGATCGACGCGGCCTTGTCGGTGTAGAAGCTCCAGCCGAGCGCCAGCACCGGCACCAGGAACATCGCCGACACCATGGCCGCCTTGGCCTTGAAGTGCACTTGGCGGAACAGCCTGACGCCGGGCGCCCACATGCCGTGGTATCGAAAGAACTCAGCGAGACCTGCGGCGGGGCGCGCCGGGTAAGACGAAGCCGCCGGCCTCGTTTCAAGGGAGTGGTCCATGACACGGTTCCTGTGTTGTCTCGCGGCCGCTTTTGGCGGCACGGGCACCATGTCGAAGTCGGTGCTCGACCAGCTCTTCGGCCGGATTCATGACAACTTGAGAAACCCCGCCCGCTCAAGGCGTGGAACCGGCAAGAAACCGCACTCAGCCGATAGGATCGGACTCGACCTTGCCCGGAATCGGCGACGTGGCCACGGTCACGTCGCCACATTGCGCGCGATGCCGCAATGCATGGTCCATCACCACCAGCGCGAGCAGCGCCTCGGCGATCGGCGCGGCACGGATGCCAACGCAGGGGTCGTGGCGGCCGAAGGTTTCCACGACAGCCGGGTCGCCCTGCAGGTCGATGGACTGGCGCGGGCTGCGGATCGAGCTGGTGGGCTTGACCGCGATCGAGACGGTGATGTCCTGCCCGGTCGAGATGCCGCCCAGCACGCCACCCGCGTTGTTACTGCGAAAGCCTTGCGGCGTGAGCTCGTCGCCATGCGTGGTGCCGCGCTGTGTGACGCTGCCGAAGCCCGCGCCGATCTCGACACCCTTCACGGCGTTGAGTCCCATCATCGCGTAGGCGATGTCGGCATCGAGCTTGTCGTACAGCGGCTCGCCCAGGCCGACCGGCACCTTGTGCGCCACCACCGACAGGCGCGCACCGCAGCTGTCGCCGGCCTTGCGCAGCTCGTCCATGTAGGCCTCGAGCCCGCCGATGTCGCTCGCGTTGGGCGCGAAGAACGGGTTGTCAGGGATGTGCTTCAGCGACTCGAACGGAATCTCGATGTCGCCGATCTGCGTCATGTAGCCGACGAAGGTGGTGCCGTACTGCTGCTGCAGCCACTTGCGCGCCACCGCACCGGCCGCCACCGTCGGCGCCGTCAGGCGAGCCGAAGCGCGCCCGCCGCCCCGCGGGTCACGCAGGCCGTACTTGTGCAGGTAGGTGTAGTCGGCGTGCCCCGGGCGAAAGGTCTGCAGGATGTTGCCGTAGTCCTTGCTGCGCTGGTCGGTGTTGCGGATCAACAGGCAGATCGGCGTGCCCGTGGTCTTGCCCTCGAACACGCCGGACAGAATCTCGACCGCATCGGCCTCGTTGCGCTGCGTCACGTGCCGCGACGTGCCCGGCCGCCGACGGTCCAGCTCCGGCTGGATGTCCGCCTCGGACAGTTCCATCCCCGGCGGGCAGCCGTCGATCACGCACCCGATGGCCGGGCCGTGGGATTCACCGAAGTTGGTGACACAGAAGAGAGTACCGAGGGTGCTGCCGGACATGAGGGCCTTGATGAGTACGCGCGAAAGGCCGCAATTTTACGAGCCGCGCGAACTCGCCGGCGAAGCCCGGCGACGATCAAGCAATGACCGACGGACCGGGTCCCCCGGCCGTCTTGGTCAGGCCTTGCAGGCCGCGCCGGGCGAGGACGCCCGGCTCTTCGCCAGGGGCATCTCGTCCTCAGGACGAGATGCATCCAGGCTCAGCCCCTCTGGGCAGGAGCGAAAGCGACTGGGGGGCTCTCGTTCTCCACAGGCCAATCGCGGATGTACGCCTTGAGCATGCGGTTCTCGAAATCCTGGCTGTCCACCACGGCCTTGGCCACGTCGTAGAACGAGATCACGCCCATCAGCGTGCGCTGCGTCATCACCGGCATGTAGCGGGCATGGCGCTCGAGCATCATGCGGCGCACTTCGTCGATCTCGGTTTCGGGGGTGCAGGTGAGCGGGTGGTCGTCCATCACGCCACGCACGGTGGTGTTGCCGACCGAGCCGCCGTTCTTCACGATGGCCTGGATGACCTCGCGGAAAGTCAGCATGCCGGTCAGCTCGCCGTGGTCCATCACGACCAACGAGCCGATGTCGCGCTCGGCCATGGCCTCCACGGCTTCGCCCAGCGCCTGATCGGGCGACGCGGTGAACAGCGTGCCCCCTTTGACACGCAGGATGTCTGCGACTTTCATGGTGATCTCCCGTGGCAGGTGACGGGTCAATATAGCCCACAATTCCTGCGAGCGACAGATGCAGTTCCCAGGGCAAGCGGCGGGCCATCGACGTTTTCATCCCTCCGGCAGACCTGGGCATGCACAACACACGGAGACCCCATGCCTGGCCATTCCGACCCTGGATTCGACACCCTGTCACTGCACGCCGGCGCCGGGCCCGACCCGACCACCGGTGCACGCGCGGTGCCCATCTACCTCAGCACCAGCTTCGTCTTCGAGAGCAGCGACCACGCGGCCTCGCTGTTCAACATGGAGCGTTCGGGGCATGTGTACAGCCGCATCTCGAACCCCACGACCGCAGTGCTCGAAGAGCGCGTTGCCGCACTCGAAGGCGGTGTGGGCGCCATCGCCACCAGCAGTGGCCAGGCCGCGCTGCACCTGGCCATCGCCACGCTGGCCGGTGCGGGCTCGCACATCGTTTCGAGCAGCGCGCTGTACGGCGGCTCGCACAACCTGCTGCACTACACGCTGGCGCGCTTCGGCATCTCAACCACCTTCGTCAAGCCTGGCGACATCGACGGCTGGCGCGCCGCCATCCGCCCCAACACGCGCATGCTGTTCGGCGAGACGCTCGGCAACCCCGGCCTCGACGTACTGGACATCCCCACCCTCAGCGCTCTCGCACACGAGCACGGCCTGCCGCTGCTCGTCGACTCCACCCTCACCTCGCCCTACCTGATCAAGCCCTTCGATCATGGCGCCGACCTCGTTTACCACTCGGCCACCAAGTTCCTCAGCGGGCATGGCACGGTGGTGGGCGGCGTGCTGGTCGACAGCGGGCAGTTCGACTGGAGCGCCTCCGAACGCTTCCCTGAGTTGGCGCAGCCGTATGCTGGTTTCCACAACATGGTCTTCACCGAAGAGAGCACCGTCGGTGCGTTCCTGCTGCGCGCGCGACGTGAAGGCTTGCGCGATTTCGGCGCCTGCATGAGCCCGCACACGGCGTGGCTGATCTTGCAAGGCATCGAGACCCTGTCGCTGCGCATGGAGCGGCACGTGGCCAATGCGCGCAAGGTGGTCGAGTTTCTGGCGGCGCACGCGATGGTCGACAGCGTCGGCTACCCCGAGTTGCCCGGCCACACAAGCCATGCGCTCGCCGCCAAGCTGCTGCCGCGCGGCTGCGGCTCGGTCTTCAGCTTCAACCTGAAAGGCAACCGCACGCAGGGCAAGGCCTTCATCGAGGCACTGAAGGTGTTCTCGCACCTCGCGAATGTGGGCGACTGCCGCTCGCTCGTCATCCACCCGGCCTCGACCACGCACTTCCGCATGGACGACACCGCGTTGGTGCAGGCCGGCATCACGCAGGGCACGATCCGCCTGTCGATCGGGCTGGAAGATGCCGACGACCTGCTCGACGACCTGTCGCGCGCGCTCAAGGCCGCGCAAAAGGCGGGCGCATGAAGCTCAGCGTGAACGACCGCGAGGCCTTTGCCTACACCGGCGGCAAGGCCTTCGATGCGAGCCTGCCCTCCGTCGTGTTCATCCACGGCGCCATGCACGACCACAGCGTCTGGGGGCTGCAAACTCGTGCACTGGCGCACCAGGGTTTTGGCGTGCTCGCCGTCGACCTGCCCGGCCACGGCCGCAGCGCCGGCACGGCACCGGCCAGCGTGGAAGCGGCGGCCCGCTGGGTGGTCGACCTGATCGCGGCAGCGGGCGTGCAGCGTGCTGCGCTCGTCGGCCACAGCCTGGGTTCGCTGATTGCCCTGGAAGCAGCGGCCCTGCTTGGGGATCGTGCCACGCACCTCGTGCTGGTGGCCAGCACTTTCCCGATGAAGGTATCGCCCGTTCTGCTCAGCACCGCGCTCGAGCAGCCGCTGAAGGCCATCGACATGGTGAACGCGCTCTCGTATTCCACCCTTGCCGCCAAGCCGTCGGCACCGGCCCCTGGCTTTTGGCTGCACGGCGGCAACCGTGCCCTGATGCGCAGGCTGCAGTCGGCCTATGCCGCCGGCGGCCACGGCAACCTGTTCCACCACGACTTCCAGATATGCGACCGCTACACCGCCGGGCTCGAAGCCGCAGGCCGCGTGCGCTGCCCGAGCCGGCTGATCCTCGGGCGCAGCGACCAGATGACGCCGGCCCGGACCAGCGCGGCACTGGCGAGCGCCCTGCATGCCGACAGCATCACGCTGCCCGCCGGACATTCCCTGATGGGAGAAGCGCCCGATGGCGTGTTGAATGACATACGGTCATTTCTGACCAGGAGCACGCCATGAACACTGCTGCCACCCCCGTCGACCCGCGCTCGCTCAAGAGCTTCGCCGAGTTCTACCCGTTCTACCTGAGCGAACACAGCAACCGAACCTGCCGGCGCCTGCACTTCGTGGGCTCGACACTTGCATTGCTCTGCCTGATGGCCGCCGTGGTGCGTGGCCAGCCTGCGTTCCTGTTGTACGGGCTGCTGTGCGGCTACGGCTTTGCCTGGGTCGGGCATTTCGGCTTCGAGAAGAACAAGCCTGCCTCGTTCAAGCGGCCCTTGTTCAGCTTCATGGGTGACTGGGTCATGTACAAGGACCTCTGGACCAGAAAGATCCCCTTCTGATCGAAGGATGCACACGCAATGGACCCCGCTGGCCCACCGGCCGCCGAACGCCTCTCCCACAGCGAAAGGCTGGTCGACGCGATCGACCTGCCCATCGGGCGTTGGGATGCCGGCAGCCGCTTGGTCTTCTGCAACACGCCCTACCTGCAATGGGCCGCTCGCACCCGTGAGGAGCTGATCGGCCGCAGCTTGCAGGAGATCTTCGGCACCGAGGCATGGCAATGCGCGCAGCCGGCGTTTGAAGCGGCATTCCAGGGCCGCACCGTCACCTACGAGCGCCGGCTCACGCATCTCGGCAAAGGCGGCCGCTGGGCACGCATCCAGGCCTTCCCCGATGCCGATGCGCAGGGGCGTGTCGAAAGCATCTTCACCATCGCCTTCGACATCCACGACGACGTGGTGCAACGCGAAGCGCTCACGGCCGCGCGCGAGCGCCTCGACCGCTTCACCGAGAACATCCCCTACCCGCTGACCTACGTCGACCGCAACTTCGTGCTGCTCTTCGTCAACAAGGCCTACATCGAAGCCACCGGCCAGCAACCCAAGCAGCTGCTCGGGCAGCCCATCGGCGACGTGCGCGGCGCCAAGCGCTGGAAGGAGCACAAGCCCTACTTCGAGCGGGCGCTCGAGGGCAAGGCGGTGCACTACACCCGCCTGGTCGACCTGGCGACCCAGGGCCCGCGTTGGATGCGAACCAGCTACGTGCCCGACTTCGACGGCGACGGCCAGGTGATCGGCATGTACACCGTCACCATCGACGTGCACGAACTCACGCTGGCGCAAGAAAACCTCAAGCGCAGTGTCGAACGCGATTCGCTCACCGACGTGCTGAGCCGGCGCACGATGATGGACCGCCTGGAGGCCGCCCTGGCCACCTCGCACCAGACGCCCATGGCACTTTTCTTCGTCGACCTCGATGGCTTCAAGGAAGTAAACGACCGGCTCGGCCACCGCGCCGGCGACAGCGTGTTGATCGGCGTGGCCCGCGCGCTCCAAGGCGCGGTGCGCGCCGAAGACTCGGTGGCGCGTTTCGGCGGAGACGAGTTCCTCGTGCTCGCGCCCATCCGCGACGCGGCGGGAGCGCACGCGCTGGCGCTGCACATGCTCGCCGCGGTGCGCGGCCTGCCGGATCACCCGGTCAGCGCGAGCATCGGTTATGCCCTGGCACCGGCCGACTCGCAACAGCCGCTCAAGCTGCTGCAGCTGGCCGACGAAGCCATGTACGAGGCCAAGCGCCTCGGCAAGGACCGCGTGGTGCACGGCAGCGCGTCGCGCGCGCCTTCACCCGCTAGTCGCTGATCAAGTCTTGCAGTTTGGTGTTCGCGAAGCCGGCGCGGTCCCAGAAGCCGCGCACGTTGGGTGACGGGTCGAGCAGCACCCTGGCGAGCATCGGCTCGGCCGGCGTGGTGGCCGGGTCGCACAGCAGCACGTAGCGTGCGCTGCCTGCTTCTTCGAGCCGGCCCACCCAGTCGATGGCGACCAGGATGTCGAGCAGGGGCTCGATCTGCAGCGGGTCGGTGCGCAGGTTCTCGGACAGCTGCGCCGCGCTCAGCCCGTGCCGGTTGCCGGCGCGTGCGTTCGAGAGTTCGCGCAGCATGCCCACCGCCAGCTCGAAGCGGTAGCCGGGCACCGCCGGCCGGCGCACCACGCGCATCTGCAGGCTGGGCGCATAGGCCGCAATCACCGCACCCAGCAGCACGATCACCCAGCCCAGGTACATCCAGATCAGCAGAATGGGCACGGTCGCGAAAGCACCGTACACCGTGGCGTAGGTCGGCACGCTGCTGAGGTACCAGCCCAGGCCGCGCTTGGCCAGCTCGAACCCGGCCGCCACGAATACACCGCCCGCCAACGCATGCCGCCATCGCACGTGGGTGTTGGGCACATAGTGGAACAAGCCTGCAATCGCACCCGAGAGCAACAGGAACTGCAGCGCGTTGAGGATGATGCTCACCCCGCCGGGAATGTCCGCCACCAGGCCTTTGCTCGCGGAGATGGCGTACGACGTGAAGGTGAGGCTCACCCCCAGCAGCAAGGGCCCCAGCGTCACGGCAGCCCAGTAGATGAGCACGCGCTGCGCGATGGGCCGCGGTTTGCGCACGCGCCAGATGCCGTTGAGCGTGCGGTCGATGGTCAGCATCAGCGTCACGGCGGTGAAGAGCAGCACCACCAGACCGAAGCTGCCCAGGCGGTTGGCCTTGGCCGCGAACTGCGTCAGCGCGCCCAACACCGGGCGGGCGATGCTGTCAGGCACCAGGGTCTGCAGAAAGTACTTCTGCAGCGAGTCCTGGAACTTGGCGAACATCGGAAAGGCGGTGAACAGCGCCAGCATCACCGTGACCAGCGGCACGAGCGAGATCAAGGTGGTGAAAGTGAGGCTGCTGGCCGTGAGGCCGAGGCGGTCTTCGCGAAAACGCTGGCGCAGGGTGCGCAGGGTGTCGAGCCAGGGCCAGTTCTGCAGGGTTGCCAGCAACTCGGCGATCGGCGCTCGCCAACGGGGCTTCAACCACGAGAGTAGATTCATTTGCGGCATCATAGCCAGCGATGACTGATGCCTTTTCCCCTTCGCTGCCCCCCGCCCTCCCGCCGTTCGTGAGCCGCACCCGTGCGCTCGCCGTCGGCAGCCTGCTCGGCCTGATCGTGTTGAGCCTGCTGTGGGAGCTGTGGCTCGCACCGCTGCGCCCCGGCGGTTCGTGGCTCGCGCTGAAAGCCCTGCCACTCACCCTGCCGCTGGCCGGCCTGCTGAAGAACCGCATGTACACCTACCGCTGGGTCAGCCTGATGGTGTGGCTGTATTTCACCGAAGGCGTGGTGCGCGCCACCAGCGACCGCGGGTTCGGCGCGCCGCTTGCGATGATCGAGGTGCTGCTGTGCCTGGTGCTGTTCAGCGCCTGTGCGATGCATGTGCGGTGGCGACTGCGCCACTCTCAACCGGCTGGGGTGGTGTCATGAACAATCTACTCAACGCATTGCGCACCGTGGTGGGCGCGGCCAACGTGCTGGTCGAGGGCGACCTCTCGGCTTACGAGCAAGACTGGCGCAGACGGTACCGCGGCCGCGCGCTGGCGGTGGTGCGGCCGGGCACCACCACGGAAGTCGCGGCGGTGGTCAAGCTGTGCGCGCGCCACGGTGCCGGCCTGGTGCCGCAAGGCGGCAACACCGGCCTGGTGCTCGGCTCGGTGCCCGACGACAGCGGCTCCCAGGTGCTGCTGAGCCTCACACGGATGAACCGCGTGCGCGGCCTCGACAGCGCCAACCTCACCCTCACGGTCGAAGCCGGCTGCGTGCTGCAAAGCGTGCAGGAAGCGGCCGCCGCGCAAGGCTTCCTGTTCCCGCTGAGCCTGGCGGCCGAAGGCAGCTGCACCATCGGCGGCAACCTGGCCACCAACGCCGGCGGCACGCAGGTGCTGCGCTACGGCAATGCACGCGAGCTGTGCCTGGGCCTCGAGGTCGTCACGGCCCAGGGCGAAATCTGGGAAGGCCTGACCGGCCTGCGCAAGGACAACACCGGCTACGACCTGCGCGATCTTTTCATCGGCAGCGAAGGCACGCTGGGCGTGATCACCGCCGCCACGCTCAAGCTCTACCCGCAACCCGCCGCACGCACCACCGCACTCGCTTCCCTGCCCTCGCTCGAGGCCGCGGTGTCGCTGCTGCAACTGGCGCAGTCGCGCCTGGGTGCCGGGCTCACCGGCTTCGAGGTGATGAACCGGTTTTCGTTGGCACTGGTGCGCAAGCACTTTCCGCAGCTGCGGCAGCCTTTGCCGGAGGCTGAATGGACGGTGCTGCTCGAACAGTCCGACACCGAGAGCGAGGCGCACGCGCGTTCACTGTTCGAAGGCCTGCTCGAATCGGCGATGGAAAACGGCGTGATCAGCGACGCCGCGGTGGCCGAGAGCATCGAGCAGTCGCGCGCAATGTGGCACCTGCGCGAATCGATCCCGCTGGCGCAGCCGGAAGAAGGCCCCAACATCAAGCACGACATCTCGATCCCGGTGTCGCGGATTCCCGCTTTCGTGGCGGCCACCGATGCAGCGCTGCAGGTCGCCCACCCCGGCACGCGTTCGGTGAATTTCGGCCACCTGGGTGATGGCAACCTGCACTACAACCTGCAAGCGCCGCTCGGCGTCGATGGAGCGGCTTTCCTGCGCGAGCAAGAGCATTCGGTCAACACGCTGGTGTACGACGCCGTGATGGCGCATGGCGGCTCGATCTCGGCCGAGCACGGCGTAGGCAGCCTGAAACGCGACGAACTGGCGCAACGCAAATCGCCCGTCGCCTTGCAGATGATGCGGGCGATCAAGCTGGCGCTCGACCCGCAGGGCGTGATGAACCCCGGCCGGATGCTCTGAGACCGAGCGTCTCGCCTGCGAGCGCCCAACCGGGCACGAACACTGCTGAGGTCCGTCGCCATGACCGACAAAGCGCCCCTCCCTGGACTGCCCGCGACCTTCGGCCCTACCCCGCAAAACGCCTGGACATTGCGCGACACGCATCTGAGCCTGGTGCGCACCCCCTTGGCCACTCGCCCGCTCTGGATTGAGGCGCTGCCGCAGCCCATTGAGATCGACCTGGCGCGCAGTGCGCTCGTCGTGGTCGACATGCAGAACGACTTCTGCCACCCGCGCGGCTGGTTCGGCCAACGAGGTGTGAACATGAAGACCATGCGCAAACCTATCAAGGTGCTGACCGGCTTGTTGCCCGCGTGGCGGGCGGCAGGCGCCAAGGTGGTGTGGCTGAACTGGGGCGTGCGCCCAGACCGCCTCAACCTGTCGCCCACCGTGCAGTTCAAGGGCAAGCGCAGCGCCGACGGCGTGGGCTACGCCGAAGTCTCGCCCGAAGACCATGGCCCGAGCCTCGTGCCCGGCAGCTGGGGCGCGCAGGTGGTGGACGAGCTGCGTGCTGCCCCGGGCGACATCGCCGTCTACAAGCACCGACTGAGCGGTTTCTGGGACAACGAGCTCGACAGCGTCTTGCGCCAGGCCGGCGTGCAGACCCTCTTGTTCACCGGCGTCAACACCGACCGCTGCGTGTTCTCGACGCTGCAGGACGCCGGCTTCCTCGGCTACGACTGCATCTTGCTGGTCGATGCCTGCAGCACCACCTCACCCGCCTATGTGAGCCGCGCCATTCACTTCATGGTGCAGCAGCTGCACGGTTTCAATGCCAGCGTGGGCGCGCTGCGAACGGCGCTGGCGGGCCTCGCCGCGCCGACCACCGAGCAGCCCACATGACAAGCACCCGCCACCAGCACGTGGAGGTGTTTCGCATCGGCTGCCAAGGGCCGGGCGACCTGCGCGGCGTGCAAGCCTTGATCGACGCCAGCACGCTGGTGCCGGCCGACATCGTCGCGGTGATGGGCAAGACCGAAGGCAACGGCTGCGTCAACGACCACACGCGCGAATACGCGTCGATGGCCTGGTGCCATCTTCTGAGCGGGCCACTCGGCTGCACGCCGCACGAAGTGGAGCAGCGCGTGGCACTCGTGATGTCGGGTGGCACCGAGGGCGTGCTGTCGCCGCACTTCACTGTGTTCACGCGGAGATGGGTGACAGTCGCACCGACACATGAAGAGAAACGCCTGGTGGTCGGCACGGCACAGACGCGCGGCTTTGCGCCCGAAGAGATCGGCCGCGCGGCGCAGATCGATGCCACAGCACAAGCCGTTCGTGACGCAATGGCAGATGCCGGCATCACCGACTCGGCCGACGTCCACTTCGTTCAGGTGAAATGCCCCTTGCTGACCTCGACCAAGGTGAACGACGCCGTGGCGCGCGGTGCGGCGCCCGTCACGCGCGACACCTACGAGTCGATGGGCTATTCGCGAGGCGCCTCGGCGCTGGGCGTGGCGGTGGCGTTGGGGGAAGTGCAGCGCAGTGCAATCGGCGACACATCGGTGCTGAACGACTTCTCGCTCTTCTCGGCGCGGGCTTCGGCGTCGGCCGGCATCGAGCTGGAAGGCAACGTCGTGATCGTGCTCGGAGAAGCCCTCGGCGCCGCATCGCCCTACCGCATTGCACACACGGTGATGCACGACGCGATTGACGCCACGGCCGTGCGCAGCTTGCTCCGAGAAACCTTCGACCTCGACGCCGAGCGCGACGCCAAAACACTGGCACGGCGGCTCGTCAACCTGTTCGCCAAGGCCGAGGCCAGCCCCAGCGGCAGCGTGCGCGGCGAACGCCACACCATGCTCAACGATTCGGACATCAACGCCACACGACATGCACGCGCGGTGGTCGGTGGCGTGCTCGCTTCGGTGGTGGGCCACACGGCGCTCTATGTGTCCGGCGGCGCCGAGCACCAGGGCCCGCCCGGTGGTGGGCCGGTGGCCGCCATCCTTCGTGTCGATTGAGAGGCAACTCAAATGCCGCTGCAAACCATCGCCGTCTTCTGCGGATCGAACTTCGGCATCTCCGAAGCCTATGCCGACGCGGCACGCGGGCTGGGCCGCGAGATGGCGGCGCGAGGCATCGTGCTCGTCTACGGCGGCACCCACAAGGGGCTGATGGGCGTGATCGCTGACGCCGTGCTCGCCGCAGGCGGCGAAGTGATCGGCATCATCAACCAGCGGCTGCACGACCGCGGCCATTTGCACCCCGGCCTGTCGCGCCACGAGGTCACCCTCGACATGCGCTCGCGCAAGGCTCGCATGGCCGAGCTGGCCGACGCCTTCATCGCAATGCCGGGTGGCCTGGGCACGCTGGAAGAGCTGCTCGAGGTGGCGACGGCCACGCAGCTGGGCAATCACGTCAAGGCCTGCGCTGCGCTCAATGTGCGCGGCTTCTACGACCCCATGCGCGCGATGCTCGAGCGCGCAACGCAAGAAGGTTTCCTGAAACCTGAACACCGCGACATGGTGGTGTTGGAGGCGGAGCCTGCAGCACTGCTCGATGCGCTCGTCGCGTGGCAGGCGCCGACCGTCACCAAGTGGATCGCGCAGCCGGGCTCCTGAAAGCCGACACGCACCATGACCGATCGCCTGCTGGTCATCAACGGCTTGGTGCTGCCCGATGCCGCGCAGGAGGCGCGGCCGGCCGACCTGCTGATCGAAGACGGCAGCATCCGCGAGATCGGTGCACCGGGCCAGTTCGCCGCAGCGCTTGAAGGTGCCCGCGTCATCGATGCGAACGACCGGCTGGTGATCCCCGGGTTCGTCAACGGCCACACCCATGCACATGGCGGCCTGGGTCGTGGTGCGGTGGCCGACGTCGCGCTTGAAGGCTTTCTCGCTGCATCCCCGTCGATCAACGGCCAGCGCGGTGTCGACGACATGGCTCTCAGCGCCACGCTCACCGCCGCCGAGCTGCTGAAGAAGGGCTGCACCGCCCTCTTCGACATGAGCAGCGAGTTCCCGCTGCCATCCGTGGCCGGCTTGTATGCGGTGGCGCAGGCGTATGCGACGGTGGGCATCCGCGCCGTCGTCGCACCGATGATGGCCGACCGCACGCTCTACCAGGCCTACCCCGAGCTGCTGGCCAGCCTGCCCGAGGCGATGCAGCCTGCGCTGGCTGCGTTGCGCGCGTCCGACCCCGGCGCCTGCCTGGCGGCGGTGCGGCAGGTCGCACGCGAATGGCCTTTCGACAGCGACCGCGTACGCCTGGGCATCGCACCGACCATCCCCGCTTCATTGCTCCGACGCGTTCATGCAAGGCTGCGCCGCGCTGTCGGCCGAATTCGACCTGCCGATGCAGACGCACCTGGCCGAAAGCCAGCAGCAGGCGGTGTTCGGAGAGAAGCGCTATGGGCGCAGCCTGGTGGCGCATCTGTCGCGGCTCGGCGTATTGAGCCCGCGGCTCAGCGTGGCGCACGCCATCTGGATCTCGGACGACGACATCAGCGCCTTGGCAGCGGCCGACGTGACCGCCATCCACAACCCACTGAGCAACCTGCGCCTGGGCTCGGGCGTGGCGCCGCTGCGCCGCATGATCGAACGCGGCTTGCGCGTGGGCCTGGGCAGCGACGGTGCCAACACCTCCGACACGCAGAATCTCTTTGAAGCGGCGCGGCTCGCGTCCTACCTCTCGCGCGTCGTCGGTTCGGACGAAAAACGCTGGGTCTCCGCCGCGGAGGTCTTTCGCATGGGCACCGAGCACAGCGCGCATGCCATGGGCTGGGGCCAACGCCTCGGCCGCATCGCACCGGGGTACCAGGCGGACCTGGTCTTGCTCGACCTGGCCCAGCCGATCTACGTACCGCTGCGGCATGCCTTGCGGCAGATGGTGCACGGCGAGAACGGGGCCGCGGTGGACCGGGTGCTGGTCGGCGGCAAGGTGGTCGTCGAACACGGCCGCTTGCTGACGATCGATGAAGCGACCTTGCGCCGGCAAGCTCAGGCCGCGGCCGAGCGGCTGGATGCGCTCAACGCCGAGGGGCGGAATCTTGCGCAGGCGCTGCGCCCCTGGGTCAGCGCGTTCTGCTGCGGTGTCGGCCAGTCACCGTTTCACCTTGTGCGCCGACTGGGCGCTTAGGGCTTCGGCGAGCAGCCATTCGGCAAAGTCGTTCACCTCGGGCTTGCGCTCCGACGCAGCCGAACGCAGCAGGTGATAGCCCTGCGGCGAGGCCATGTTGTGGCTGAAGGGCGCGACCAGCTTGCGTTCCTTGATCAGGTGACTGACCAGGGGAATGCGGCCCAGCGCCACCCCCTGGCCGCGGATGGCGGCCTGGATCATCTGGTCGTAGTCGGAGAAATGCAGTGAGCCCGCGGACTTGAGCTGCTCGATCTGCATCGCGCGCAGCCACAGCGCCCAGTCAGGCACCTGTGCGTCGTCATGAGCTTCGGCGTGCAGCAAGGTGTGGTGCTGAAGGTCCTCGGGCCGCTTCAGTGGCTTGCCTGCCTGCTTGCGCAGCGCGGGGCTGCAGACGGGTGTCATCACCTCGCCGAACAGCTTCATGGCCTGCAGGCCGGCGGCGGTGCTCGCGCAATAGCGGATGGCGATGTCCACGCCGTCGCGGTCGAGGTTCACGAGCTTGAGGCTGGCCGAGATGCGCACGTCGACATCGGGATGCGTGGCCGTGAAACTGGTGAGCCTTGGAATCAGCCACAGACCCGCAAAACCCGGCGTGGTGGTCACCACCACCGTCTTCTGCCGCTGCGTCTGTCGCAGCTGTTCGGTCACGCTGTGCAGTTGCTGCAGCACGGCACCGGCCGTGACCTGCAGTCGCTGGCCGGCTTCGGTGAGGCGCAGCGCGCGGTGTAGCCGCTGGAACAGCGGGACGTTCAGGCGCTCTTCGAGTGTGGCGATCTGTCGGCTGATGGCCGACTGCGTGAGAGACAGCTCGTCCGCAGCCCGCGTGAAGCTCAGGTGCCGGGCCGCCGCTTCGAAGGCTTCGAGCAGATCCAGCGGGGGCAGTTGATAGCGTCTCAAGAGAACCCCTTCTCACATTCCAAAAACGCATGCATTGCATGACGACATAGCGTTTGCGCCTATGAACCTCAGCAATGAAACTGCAACAAGATTCGCGGCGAGCCCATTCGATCACATGAACAGGCTGCATGCGAATCTTACTCAGGAGCCCATCATGCGCCTTGCCACCATTCCCCAACCTGCCTACCTGATGCGCCGTCAGACTTTCAACATGCGCACACGCAAAGGCCAGCGCATCGAATGCCGAACCGGCCAGCTCTGGATCACGCAGGACGGTGACTCACGCGACGTGATCCTCGGCAGCGACGAGTCCTTCACGCTCGATCGTTCAGGCCACACGCTGGTCTCAGCGCTGGAAGATGCGTCTTTCGTGCTGCGCACGGACGTCGCGTCCGCGCAGACCCGCGGGGCGGCTTATTGAATGCGGCCCTTGACGGCTGCGGGCAAGGGCAGCGACATCACGTCGATGCCTTCTTCTTGCAGGGCGATGGCGTCTTCACGTGTCGCCTGGCCGCGGATGGCCCGCTCCTCGATTTCGCCGTAGTGGATGCGGCGCGCCTCTTCGGCAAACCGCTCGCCCACATCGTCGGTGTTGGCCATCACGTGCTGCACGGCACGCAACCACATCGACTGCATCGTCATCGCTTCGGGCGACAAGGCTGGTGCCGGATTGGCAGCGACGATCTCGGTCGAAGGCTGGCGCGCGCCGGAGACGTTCAAGCGCGGCGCCGTGGGCAGCTTGGTGATGGCCTTGTCGGCGCACAACGGGCACTCGACCAGGCCGCGTTCGAACTGCGATTGGAAATCGTCTTCAGAGGCAAACCAGCCTTCGAATTGATGAGCATGAGCGCAGCGCAGGTTCAGAACCTTCATGGCTGCATTATGTGCAGGGCCTCGGTGGGTGCGTGCTCTGGGGTCATCTGCCAGACCAGTTGCCAACGGCCAGATTGCCAATTTTGCAACCACAACAGGCCAATCAGCGTCTTGGCGTCGGTGAGCTCGCCGCGCTGGGCCTGGTCTTCGAGCTCCGCCAGGGAGGCGATCTCGACATCGAGAAACTCGCCGGTATCCAACTGTCGTTCGCCCAACTCCAGCCCGCGGGCGAACCAGACTTCGATGCCTTCGTTGGAATACGCAATCGCGTTGTGCAGGATCCCGGCGCGCGCCCACTCCCGGGCGCGGTAACCCGTCTCCTCGAGCAGTTCGCGCACAGCGCAATGCAGGGGCGACTCGCCGGCGTCGAGCTTGCCGGCGGGGAACTCGCGCATCACGCGGCCCATCGGGTAGCGGAACTGGCGCTCGACGACCAAGCGGCCATCGTCGAGCAGCGGCACGATCATCACCGCGCCCGGGTGGACAACGTATTCGCGCGCGGCCAGCTTGCCATCAGGCAAGCGAACCTCGTCACGCCGAACGTCGAGAAAATGGCCGCGATAGACCTGCTGCGAACTGACCAGCTCTTCGCGCAGGTGTTCGTCCGCCATGGGCGGGCTCAGGTCTTGAGGGCTTGGAGCACGGCGTTGGCGCACATCGCCATCAGCCAGCCCGGCAGCAAACCGAAGACGAGCACAGCGGCGCCGTTGAGCGAGAGCAGCACGCGCACATCACCCGTGGTTTCGATGGGTGCCGACTCGCGCGGCTCTTCGAAGTACATGACCTTCACGAGGCGCAGGTAGTAAAACGCGCCGACGAGAGACAGGATCACGGCGACGACGGCCAGCACGATATAGGTGGTGTCGTTGGTCGACACCAGCGACTGCAGCACCGCGAGCTTGGCGTAGAAACCCACGGTCGGCGGAATGCCGGCCAGCGAGAACATGAAGATCGCCATCACCGCGGCATACCAGGGGCTGCGCTTGGCGAGGCCCTTCAGGTCGTCGATGTGCTCGCTCTCGAAGCCGCGGCGCGACAACAGCATGATGATGCCGAAGGTGCCCAGCGTCGTCAGCACGTAGCTGATCAGGTAGAACAGCGCCGACGAGTAGCCGTTGGCAGCAGAGAAGGTGTTGTTGGAGATCACCGTGGGCGTGAAGCCCAGCAGCATGAAGCCGATCTGCGCGATGGTCGAGTAGGCCAGCATGCGCTTGAGGTTGCTCTGCGCGATGGCAGCCAGGTTGCCCAGCAGCATCGATGCCACGGCCAGCAGCATCAGCATCTGCTGCCAGTCGGCCGCGACACCCGACATGCCTTCGACCAGCAGGCGGAAGGTGATGGCGAAGGCCGCCAGCTTCGGGGCACCGGCGATCAGCAGCGTGACGGCGGTGGGAGCGCCCTGGTACACGTCGGGAATCCACATGTGGAACGGCACGGCGCCGAGCTTGAAGGCCAGGCCGGCGACGATGAAGACGACACCAAACACAAGAACAGGCGTGTTGATGTTGCCGACAGCGATGCGGTTGAACACCTGCGGAATGTCGAGCGAAGCAGTGGCGCCATACATCATCGACAGCCCGTACAGCAGAAAGCCGCTGGCCAGCGCACCGAGCACGAAATACTTCATCGCGGCTTCGGTGGCTTCGATGTTGTCGCGGCGCATGGCGGTCATCGCATAGAGCGACAAGGACATCAGCTCCAGGCCCAGGTAGACCATCAGGAAGTTGTTGGCCGCGAGCATCACCGAGATGCCGAGCAGCGAGAACAGACTCAGCGTGAACAGCTCGCCCTTGAGAATCTCGCGGTGTTCGGCATAGGGTCGCGCATAGGCCAGCGCCACCATGACGGTCAGCGACGCAAAGGCGCCCAGCAGGTGGCCGAGCGGGTCGGTCACCACCATGTGCTGCATGCCGTAGATGGTGAAGCCGCCGTCGAAGTACAGCCAGTGCATCACGGCCACCACGGCGAGCGTGGCCTGGGTCAGCAGGTAGGTCGGGGTGCGGCGCGGGTGGGTGACCCACAGGTCCACCATGGCCACCACGCAGGCCATGCCCAGGAGCACGATCTCGGGGTAGACGGCCAGCCAGTTCATGTCATTCATGTTCTTGGGCTCAGTTCAGCTTCGACACGGCCACGTGCTTCAGCAATTCGGTCACGCTGACGTGCATGGTGTCGGTGAAGGGCTTCGGGTACAGGCCCATCCACAGCACGGCCACCGCCAGCAGCGCCAGCATCAGGTATTCGCGGGCGTTGATGTCTTCCAGTGCACGCACATCTTCGTTGGCCACAGGCCCGAAATACACGCGCTTGACCATCCACAGGGTGTAGGCCGCACCGAACACCAGCGTCGTGGAAGCGAGCGCGCCGAGCCAGAAGTTGACCTTCACCGTGCCCAGGATGACCATCCACTCGCCGACGAAGCCGCCCGTGCCCGGCAGGCCGCAGTTGGCCATCGCGAAGAAGACGGCGAAGGCCGTGAACTTGGGCATGGTGTTGACCACGCCGCCATAGCTCGAGATCTCGCGCGAATGCATGCGGTCGTACAGCACGCCGATGCAGAGGAACATGGCGCCCGAGACGAAGCCGTGCGAGATCATCTGCACCAGGCCGCCCGCGATGCCGAGCTCATTGAAGAGGAAGAAGCCGAGCGTGACGAAGCCCATGTGTGCGATCGACGAATACGCGACCAGCTTCTTCATGTCCTGCTGCACCAAGGCCACCAGGCCGATGTAGACCACGGCGATCAGCGACAGCGTCACGATGACCCATGTCCAGTGCTGGGCGGCGTCGGGCGTGACGGGCAGCGAGAAGCGCAGGAAGCCGTAGGCCCCGAGCTTCAGCATGATGGCGGCCAGCACCACCGAACCGCCGGTCGGCGCTTCGACGTGGGCGTCGGGCAACCACGTGTGCACCGGCCACATCGGCACCTTGACGGCAAAGGCCGCGAAGAAGGCGAAGAAGAGCAGCGTCTGCTCGCTCATCGTCAACGGCACGTCGTGCCAGGTGAGGATCTCGAAGCTGCTGCCCGACTTGAAGTACAAGAAGATCAGCGCGATCAGCATCAGCAGCGAGCCGGCCAGCGTGTAGAGGAAGAACTTGAAAGCCGCATACACACGACGCGGCCCGCCCCACACGCCGATGATGATGTACATCGGGATCAGCGTGGCCTCGAAGAACACGTAGAACAGCAGCCCGTCGAGCGCCGAGAAGACGCCCACCATGATGCCGGACAGGATCAGGAAGGCGCCCATGTACTGGTTCACCCGCTCGGTGATCACCTCCCACGCCGCGATCACGACGATGATGGTGATGAAGGCTGTGAGCAGCACGAACCACACCGAGATGCCGTCGACCCCCAGGTGGTAGTGCACGTGGAAGCGCTCGATCCAGGCCAGGTTTTCCTGGAACTGCATCGCCGCCGTGCTGCTGTCGAAGCCAGTGATCAGCGGAATGGTGACGGCGAAACTGGCGACGGCTGCCACGAGGGCCAGCAGACGCACGGTTTTGGCGTGTTCGTCGCGCCCCAGCGCGAGCAGCAGCACGCCGCTCAAGATCGGCAACCAGATGGCGAGGCTCAGCAATCCCATGTTCTTTTTCTCCGTGACCGATCAGCGCCCCAGCGTCACGCTGAGGTAGGGCCACAACTGCCAGGTCATCAACCCGATCACACCCAGAATCATCATCAGCGCGTACCAATAGAGGTAGCCGGTCTGGACCAGGCGCACCACCGAAGCGATGCCACCAATGCCACGCGCTGTGCCGTTGATCAGGAAACCGTCGATCACCGCACCGTCACCACCCTTCCACAAGCCCGTGCCGAGCAGGCGAGCGCCGGCGGCCAGCACGTTCTCGTTGAACCAGTCGAAGTAGTACTTGTTCTCTAGGACGCGGTTGATGAAG
>Ga0307515_10000666_pt1 | contig 79271 bp, 71 predicted proteins | sample 17_EM_MG_FD_194513 | JGI IMG/M metagenome (GOLD analysis project Ga0307515, IMG submission 194513) | Populus trichocarpa ectomycorrhiza microbial communities from riparian zone in the Pacific Northwest, United States - 17_EM | ecosystem: Host-associated > Plants > Roots > Unclassified | place...
GCGAACCGAGATTCCGCATAGCGAATATTTCAGCTACCGGTTTCCCGGCGCCCATGATCCGGGCGAATCCTCACCCATCGAGGTCGCCCGCTATTGCGCCCGGATGGTCGAGCACCACGGCGCCGTTATTTTCGAGGGCAAGATGGGCACGGTCGGCCTCGACGAGGAGATCGCGATGATCCGCGAAATCCGCGCCGCGATCGGCGATCGTCCACTCCGGCTCGACGCCAACGGTGGCTGGACCTTGCCGACGGCGCGCGAGGCGTTGCGGCGACTGGAGCCGTTCGACATACAGTGGTTCGAGGAGCCGGTCGAGACCTATGAGGAGATGGTGCAACTGCGGCTGCACTCGTCAATATCCTTCTCCACCCACATCATCGACCTGCCCACGGCTGTGCAACTACGCTGCCCCGAAACCATCGTCACCAATATCAACGAACACGGCGGCATCCGCCGCACGGTGGAATTCATCCGCGCCTGCGAGGCCTTCAATGTCGGCTTCCGCTTCCATTCGGGCGAGACCGGCATCGCCAGCGCTGCCTACCTGCATCTGACGGCGGCGATCGAGCACGTCCGCGAGGCGAGCCAGACGCTGTTCCGCTGGTATGCGGACGACGTGATCGAGGGCGGGCCGTTTGAGATGAAGAATGGCGTGGTGAAAGTGCCGGAGGGGCCGGGACTCGGGGTGACGCTTGATGCGGTCGCGTTGAGGCGATGCCATGAAAGGTTTTTGGACGAGGGGTCGTTTCCGGGGGCAAAGAATACGGGTTATGGGGATGGGTTTCGGAAGAAGTGAAGGCAATGAAAGCCGACGCTCAGCGACGGACGTCAACTTCACCAGCCTCGTCTACGAGCGCATTATTGAGGGAGGCTTGATGCCCACTTGAGCGCTGACGGTTGCCATGAGATATCTCGCGTATGAGTATTTGCCTCGTCTACTACTTAGGGACCATCGCATTTTTTGGTGCGTTTCCGGCGCTTGGGCTGTTTCTTCGGAATCTCTCAAAAGACAATTGGCAGCTATCAAGGCCGTGCAGACCTGAGATTTACCGAGGCGAAGGTGGAGCGGAGGAGAGGACCGAGGAAAACCGGCTTAGCTATTGGGCCGCAATTTTTCTGTTCATCCCTATTTGGTTGTCAGCTACGGGATGGACGCTCATCCCGCTTCTGAATAAGCAAAACGCATGTTGGGTGCCGTGGTAACGGTCCAATGATGCTGGCTGAGTAAAGAATCTCGGCCACCGTGTCCTCCCCCTTGTGAGGTGAGGTTGGAAAGGGGTAACCCTCTCTAGAAGTATAGACATAAAAGGACTCGCCCCATGACCAAACCCGTCAAACTCACCTCCGACCAGGCGTCCGACCTGATCTTCGACGCGCTGGTGGGTGCCGGCACCGTGGCGCGTAATGCCCGATATTTCGCCGATGCGATCCTCGATACCGAGCTTTCGGGGCTGACGGGCCATGGCTTCTACTGGCTGCAATATTATTGCGAGCATGTTCAGAGCGGCAAGGTCGATGGCAAGGCGACGCCTGTCGTCAAGCGGTTGACCAATGTCGCCTTCCGCGTCGATGCCAAGAATGGCTTTGCCCATCCGGCGATCGAGAAGGGTTTTGCAAGTCTGGTTCCGGCGGCGCTAGAGAATGGCATTGCCGCGATGGCGGTGCACAATTCCTACAATGCCGCGACGCTTGGCTATCACACCGGCTATCTCGCGCAACAGGGGCTCGTGGCTTTCGGCTTCACCAATTCGACCCCGGCCATCGCGCCGGTCGGCGGCAACAAGCCGGTGATCGGAACCAACCCGATGAGTTTCGCCGTGCCCGGCAAGAAGGGGCGTATTGCTTTCCTGATTGATCAATCCTCGTCGCAAGTCGCGTGGACGGCCGTCAAGCGCGCCGCCGAGGAGCAGCAGGTCATTCCTCTCGGCTGGGCGATCGACAGAAGCGGCCAGCCGACGACCGATCCGGAAGAAGGCCTGAAGGGTTCGATGGCGCCGTCCGGCGGCTACAAGGGTTTCGGCCAGGGCCTGATCGTCGAGGTCATGTGCGCCGCACTGGCGGGGGCCAATCGCGGCCAGGAAATGGGCTCCTTCATGGCCAATGATGGCCTGCCGATCGGCAACGGCCAGTTCTTCATCGCGCTCGAACCCAAGATGTTCTCGGGCGGCCTGTTCGAAAAGCAGATCGAGCGGCTGATTGCCTCGATCACCTCGCAGCCGGGCGCCAGAATGCCGAATTCGCGGCGACAGGAGAACATCAAGAAGAACCTCAAAGGCGGGCTGACGATCGACACGGCGCTCTACGACAAGATCAAGACCTATACCGAGCGCCATATCTGAGGGGAGCCGAAAAAAAGCGGAGTGCATGATGGATCAGCTATTGCCTCCGGTTTTCAAAGATGAGCGCAAGCGCACCTTCCTCAATGCCGAGGGTGCCGAGAAGCCGTTGAAGAGCCCGCTGCCTGGGGATGTCGTGGAGCGCGCCCGCACCTATCGCCTCGGCCGCATCAGGAGTCGCCTGATTGCGACGAATTGCGCGGCGGCCTTGCTCTACGATCCGGTCAATATCCGCTACGCGCTGGATAGTCCGAACATGCAGGTCTGGTCGCTGCACAATCCGGTGCGCTATGCGCTGGTTTTTGCCGAAGGCCCGGCGCTGCTCTTCGACTACAAGGGTGCCGAGCATCACTCCAGACATTTGAGGGCGATCGACGAGGCAAAGCCCGCGACCTCTTGGATCTATGTCATGGCCGGTGACAAGGCACCCGAGCAAGCCACCAAATGGGCGGCCGAGATCGCCGATCAGATGCGCCAGCATGGTGGCGGCAACCGGCGTATCGCGGTCGACCGGCTGGATGTCGAGGGCGTCAGGGCGCTGGAAAAGATCGGCATCGAAGTGGTCGACGGCACGCCGATGACCGAGACCGCGCGCTCGATCAAATCCACGGACGAGATCGCGCTGATGCGCTGGACGATCCGGGTCTGCGAAGCCGGCATGGCGCGCATCTACGAGCATTCGGTGCCCGGCGTCACCGAACAGGAACTCTGGGCGCATTTGCATTTCGAAAACGCCCGCTCCGGCGGCGACTGGCTGGAAACCAAGATCCTCACATCAGGGCCGAACACCAATCCCTGGTATGGCGAATGTTCAGATCGGGTCTGTCGCGCGGGCGAGATGATCGCTTTCGACACCGATATGATCGGGCCCTACGGATATTGCGCCGATCTTTCGCGGTCATGGACCTGCGGCTATACCAGGATGACGCCGAAGCAGGCCGAGCATTACGCGGCCGCCGTCGACCAGATTGAACACAACATTTCGATCCTGCGCGACGGAATGGATTTCCGCGAGTTCAACGAGAAATCCTGGCGCATTCCCGAGCGCTACCAGCCCTATCGCTATTCGCTCGCCGTGCACGGCGTCGGCATGGCGGATGAGTGGCCGATCGTGCTCTGTCACCCCGATTTCGAACACAACCAGAGCGGCTGGTTCGAGGCAGGCATGGTGGTCTGCGTCGAAAGCCTGATTTCGGAGGCGGGTTGCGAAAGCATCAAGCTCGAAAGTCAGGTGCTGATCACGCCGGATGGTCCGGTGCGGCTCGATCAATTCCCCTGGGAGCGGCTCTGAGCCAGTTGACCAGATCCACGAGGCCCGCCTTGCGCGCCTTGGTGCGGGGATAGACGAGGCAATAGGGATGGCCGAGCGGGATCGGCCGCTCATCGACAAGCACCAGCCGGCCTGCCTCGATATCATCAGTGCCCATTTCCCGCTGGCCCAGTGCGACGCCGAAGCCGTCGCGTGCGAGGTCAAGCGCCAGGCTCGATTTACCGACGCGGTAGCCTAGCGTCTCATCCGGTCGCTTGATGCCGATCTCCGCGAACCACGCCTGCCATGTCGGATGCGAGACGAAGGTCGGCCCCCAATTGGTGTGGATCAGGTCGTCGTCCGGAACCGCGGCCATGCCTTCGCTTCGAGCCGCCGGGTTGCGTTCGAGATAACTGGGGCTGCACATCGGCACGACGGCATCCTGCACCAGCGGAATGGTGACCATGTCAGGATAGAGGCTGAGACCATAGGACAGCCTGAGATCGATGTCGTAGCGGGCGAAGTCGGCGAGATCCTCCTCGGAGCGCAGTTCGAAGCGGAAGTTCGGATGATCCGTGAAATAGAGCTTGAGCTTCGGCGCCATCCAGCGCTCGGCGACCGAGGGCAGGGCACTGATCACCAGCCGCGAACGGGCGCGGCCCGAAACGACCTTTTCGGTGAATGCCGAGATCGACTGCAACGCATCCGACGCGCCGGAGAAAATCGTTTGCCCGGCATCGGTCAGCACGATGCGATTGTTGTAACGGCGGAACAATTGCTTGCCGAGAAACTCCTCGAGGTTCTTGACCTGCTGGCTGACGGCGGCAGCTGAAACCCCGAGTTCATCGGAGGCTGCGACATAGCTTCCGCTTCGCGCGGCCGCCTCGAAGGCACGCAGGGCATTGAGCGGCGGGAGTGATAGCGACATCGGCTGCCTCAGCTTTTCTAGGTCAGAATAAGAATTTTCGTCGTTGAGTAAAGACAGAACTTTGCCAAGATGGGCTCAATCAATTGGAGCTCTGACATGCGCAATATTCTCGATCTCGACCGCTATCCCCTTGACCGCCCAGGCAGCAAAAGCTGGATCAGTCTCGTGGATCATTGCCGCATCGATCTCGCCGAGAAAGGCATGTTCGATCTCGAAGGCTTCGTCAGGCCGGAAGCGGTGGAGAAAGCCATCAACGAGGTCAAGCCGGTGATGGACACGCTCTCCTTCGTCCACAGGCGGGCGCACAATGTCTATTTCCGCAAGGAAATTCCGGAACTGCCGGCCGACCACCCCGCGCTGCGCAAGGTCGAGACCATCAGCCATACGGTCTGCGCCGACCAGATTGCCGAGAGCGTGCCGGTCTGGATCTACGAGTGGCCGCAATTCGCCGTGTTCCTGGCCGCCTGCATGGAGAAGGAGACACTGTTTACGATGCGCGATCCCCTCGCACGGGTGAATGTCATGGGCTACCGCGAGGGCGAGGCGCTGAACTGGCATTTCGACCGCTCGCAATTCACCACCACCATCCTGTTCCAGGCACCGCTCGAAGGCGGGGAGTTCCAGTACCGCTCCAACCTGCGCACCGATACCGATCCCAACTACGAGGGTGTCGAGCGGGTTCTGCTCGGCGAGGACAACGAGGTCAAGACGCTGGCACTCGTGCCGGGTTCACTCAATGTCTTCCTGGGCAAGAACACCATGCATCGCGTGACCCCGGTCAAGGGTGAACGCGAGCGGCTGATCGCCGTGTTCTCCTATTACGAACGGCCGGGCGTGATGTTTTCCAAGGAGGAGCAATTAGGTTTCTACGGCCGCGCGGCCTGATCATTTCTAACATCGATATTTTGGGGGTGAATCCATAAGCGCATTCTCGGATCCAAGAACGGCTGGCTGAAAACGATCGCCACTGCATCCCTGGTTTGAAGGCATCAAATATTTCCGTAATAATCTATAGACATCGGTGTACATAAATGTTTCACTCCCGCCAGTCTTGAGACGGCCGGTGAAACTTTGGTTTGACCACTGGCCCATGTAGCTATACGATCGCATAGCAACGCATGCCGATCCGATGCTGTGGCGCATTTCTGCTTGACAGCACCTCCGGATTGGCGGCTCAATATGAGACGGGAATAAATCTATACATAATAAAAAGACGCGCCTGCCACGAAGAAAACCAAGAGGGAACCATGACAATCAATTACAAGCTTCTCGACTTCCTGCGCAAAGGCCGCAGCGAACACGAAAACCATCTGATTGACGGCCTCGTTTCGGGCCGCGTCAGCCGCCGCGAATTCCTGCGTTTCGGATCGGTCCTCGGCCTGTCCGCGCCCTTCCTCGGCACCGTCACCGGCGCCGTTGGCTTCAATGCCGCAACCTCCGGCCGGGCGCTGGCCCAGGCGGCGGGCGGCACCATCCGCGTCGGTCAGATCGTGCCGGCCGCCGCGATCGAACCCGTCAAGCTCGCCGACGGCGGCGGCATCACCGTCATCAGCCAGACCGCCGAAACGCTCGTGCTCTCCGGCAAGGACCTCGTGGCCCGGCCGCTGCTCGCCGAAAGCTGGGCGCCCAACAAGGATGGTTCGGTCTGGACCTTCAAGATCCGCAAGGGCGTCAAGTTCCATGACGGCCGCGAAATGACCGCCAAGGATGTCGTGGCGAGTATCGACCGCATCGCCGATCCGGCAAACGGCTCGAACGCTCTTTCGGCACTGAAGGGCGTGCTATCCAAGGGCGGCAGCAAGATGATCGACGACTATACCGTCGAATTCACGCTGGATGCGCCGAATGGCGGCTTCCCCTACACCCTTTCGACCGACAACTACAATGCCGTGATCATTCCGGCTGATTATGATGGCAATTACGAAGCCAAGATGATCGGCACGGGTCCGTTCAAGCTCGAAAGCTACACGCCGAAAGTCGGCGGCAACTTCGTGCGCAATGATGACTACTGGGGCGGCAAGGTGCTGCCGGATCGCGTCGAGATTTCCTTCTACGACGATTACCAGCCGCAATTGCTGGCGCTGCAGGGTGGACAGATCGACTTCATCCAGCAGGTGCCGATCCTTCAGGCAGCCGGCCTGCTCAACGATCCCTCCGTCGACATGATGCCGATCCCCTCGATCGCGCATTCGCAGGTCCACATGCGCACCGACAAGGCACCGTTCACCGATAAGCGTGTGCGCCAGGCGATCGCGCTATGCCTCGACCGTCCGGCCATCGTGCAGGGCCTGATGAAGGGCAAGGCACAGATCGGCAACGACAGCCCGTTCGCGCTCGCCTATCCCTCGAGCGACAAGAGCATCCCCCAGCGCCAGAAAGACATTGCCAAGGCCAAGGAACTGATGGCCGCCGCAGGCATGCCGGATGGCTTCGAGGTGACGCTGACCACGGAGAAATATCTGGAAATTCCAGATTATGCCGTGCTCATCCAGAATGCCGTCAAGGAGATCGGCGGCAAGATCAACCTCAACATCATGGACCAGGGCGCCTATTACGGCGATGCGGTCTATGGCAAGTCGAACTGGCTCGACTCCGACATGGGCATCACCGACTATGGCCATCGCGGCGTGCCGAATGTCTATCTCACCGCGCCGCTGCAGAGCGAAGGCACCTGGAACTCCGCGCACTTCAAGAACAAGGAGTATGACGGACTTGTGGCGAGCTATATCGGAGCGCTCGATCTTGAATCGCAACAGGCCGTTGCCGGCAAGATCCAGACACTGCTGCTCGATGAGAGCCCCGTGCTTTTCACCTACTTCTACGACTTCATGTCGGCTGCGAAGAAGGGATCGACGGGGATCGAGGTGACGGCGATGAGCCATCTGATGCTGAAGGACGCCAAGCTCGGCTAGTCCTCGGCATTCCTGCATTCCGTGTTGCCCCGGCGCGTCGCCGGGGTAGCATCAACCAATCGGGAATCCGGGGGACGGGGCGATATTCTATTATATCCTGAAGCGGTTGCTTCTGTCGTTTCTGACACTATGGCTTTTGAGCCTGCTGGTCTTCGCCGGCGGACGCATGTTGCCGGGCAATGTCGGTCGCGCCATGCTCGGCCCGTTTGCCGATCAGGGCGCCGTTGATCTTCTCAACCACGAAATGGGCACCGATCGTCCGCTGCTGGTGCAATATGGCAGCTGGATCGGCAGCCTGGTGGAAGGCGATCTCGGGAAGTCCTATGCCTATCGCGCGCCGGTATCGCAATTCCTGGGACGTGCGGCGCTCAATTCGGCCAAGCTTGCCGGCGTGGTCTTCATCCTCGTCGTGCCGCTCGGCATTCTCGGCGGCGTCATCGCGGCCTTGAACAGGGGGCGTGCGGCCGACCGCATCATCTCGGTCACCGGCCTTTCGGCGACGGTGGTGCCGGAATTCGTCTCCGGGATCGTGCTGATCCTGATCTTCGGCGTCTGGCTCAGATGGTTTCCGATCTCGGCGACCTGGCCGACCAATGCCGGGTTCTTCACGCAGATCTATCACCTGATCCTGCCTTCGATGCCGCTGGTATTCGTGCTCTTCGGCTACATCGCCCGCATGGCGCGCGCGGGCACGATCGAGGCGCTCGACAGCGAATATACCCGTACAGCCATTCTGAAAGGCCTGACCTATCCGCAGGTCATCTGGCGCCACGTGCTCCGCAACGCGCTTTTGCCGACGATATCTGTTATCGCCACGCAGACTGTCTATCTGATCGGCGGCCTTGTGGTGATCGAGATACTGTTCCGCTACCAGGGCATCGGCAGCCTGATCTACACCGCTGCCAACAAAAAGGATTTTCCCATGCTGCAGGCGGGCGTCATGGTGGTCGGCGCTCTCTTTATGATCTCGACGCTGGTTGCCGACGTGCTGCAGGCGGCGCTCAATCCGCGCATCAGGTTCGGAGGCAAGGCATGAGCATCGACGCCGTCTCCGCCGCTATTGTCGAGAAGCCGCATTCGGCCTGGAACGATTTCAAGCACAATCTCGGGCTTGTCCTGCGCTCGGCAACGTTCCTGACAGGCGCCGTCATCGTACTCTTCTGGGTGCTCTGTGCAGTCTTCGGGCGTGCGCTCGTGCCCTACGATCCCTTTGCCGACGACATGATGAATGCGTTGCAGGCGCCTTCCGCCGGACACTGGTTCGGCACCGACCAATTGGGCCGCGATGTGTTCTCCCGCGTCGTCGCCGGCGCGCGCGACATCCTGACGATCGCGCCACTCGCCACGCTGCTCAGCACGTTCCTTGGCACCGCGCTCGGCTTGACGATGGGATATTTCGGCGGGCTGGTGGATGAAATCCTCAGCCGGCTGGTGGATGCGGTGCTGGCGCTTCCGACGGTGATCGTAGCACTGCTGGCGCTCACGGCGCTGGGAACCTCGACCACAACAGTGCTCTTTGTGATCGGCTTCACCTTCGCGCCGATCATTGCCCGCACCGTTCGCGCCGCAGTGCTCGCCGAGCGGGACCTGGATTATGTCTCGGCCGCCGAACTCAGGCGCGAGAACCGGCTCTACATCATGTTCGTCGAAATCCTGCCGAATGTGCTGGGGCCGATCCTGGTCGAATCCACCGTGCGTCTCGGTTACTCGATCTTCACCGTCGCGACGCTCTCCTTCATCGGTTTCGGCATCCAGCCGCCGTCGCCGGACTGGGGCCTGTCGATCTCGGCGAATTACGGACTGATCGGCGGTGGTTTCTGGTGGACGGTGCTGTTCGACAGCATGGCGATCGCCTCGCTGGTGATCGGCGTCAATCTCATGGCAGATGGTATCCAGAGTGCGCTCGATGACTGATGCGACCCCTACGCTGAAACTTGAAAATCTCGATGTCGAATATCGCGTGCGCGGCCGGACGCGAAAAGTGCTGAGCGATATCAATCTCGAGATCGGCCGTGGCGAGTGCTATGGCCTCGTCGGCGAATCCGGCTGCGGCAAATCCACCGCCGCCTATACGGTGCTGCGCTACCTGCCGCGCAATGGCTCGGTGCCGCGGGGCCGGGTGCTGGTCAATGGCGAAGACCTGCTCGGGTTCGACGGCGAGAAGCTGCGGGAACTGCGCCGCAAGTCCGTCGCCATGGTCTATCAAGATCCCGGCAAGGCGCTCAATCCATCGATCCAGATCGGCAGGCAAGTCGCGGAAGTGTTCGAGCTTCTCGGCGTGCCGAAGGCGGAATGGAAGAAACGCACCGTCGATATCTTGAAAAAAGTCCGCATCGCCGATCCGGCAAGCGTCATGGAGCGCTATCCGCACCAGCTCTCGGGCGGCATGCAGCAGCGCGTAGCGATCGCCATGGCGCTGGCGAGCGAGCCATCGCTTCTTGTGCTGGATGAACCGACCACCGGTCTCGACGCCACTGTCGAGGCCGATGTGCTCGACCTGATCGTCCAGCTCCGCCACGAATTCGATACCTCGATCCTGTTCATCAGCCACAATCTCGGCGTCATCGCCAAGATGTGCGATCGCGTCGGCGTGCTCTATGCCGGACGGCTGGTCGAGCAGGGCAAGACATCGCAGATTTTCCGCAACCCGCGCCATCCCTATACGGTTGGCCTGCTGCGCTGTCTGCCGCAGCGCGGCCGCTCGAAAGCCGTGGCGCCATTGACCACCATTCCCGGCTTCCTGCCGACGGCGGGCGCCGACATCAAGGGCTGCATCTTCGCCGATCGCTGTCCCTTGGCGGATGATCACTGTCGCAAGGTCGACCCGCCGCCCTATGATGTGGGCGAAGGGCATTTCAGCAAGTGTCACTACCATGAGCGCGCGGCCAGCCTGAACTTCGACGCGGAGGCAGTCAGTACCAGCGGATCGGAATCGACCAGGAAGATCCTCGAACTCATCGACGTGTCAAAGACCTTCGGGCGCGGCGGTTCTACTTTCCGCGCGCTCAATGGCGTTTCGTTTGACGTCATGGAAGGCGAAACGCTCGGCATCGTCGGAGAATCCGGCTCCGGTAAGACCACGCTCGCCCGCTCCGTGCTCGGCATCGTGCCCGCCGATGACGGCAGCACGATCCGGCTCGATGGCAAGCAGGTGGCGCCGCTCCTCAAGCGCCGCGCCCAGAGCGAAGTCAAGTCGCTACAGATCGTGTTCCAGAACCCGGATTCGGCGCTCAACCGCTCGCATACGGTACGCCGTATGATCGGCCGCACCATCAGCCTGCTGACGGGGCTCGCGAGCAGCGCCAAGGCCGCACGCATTCTCGAACTCACCCGAGCCGTCAGGCTCGCCGACCGCTATCTCGACCTGCGGCCACGCCAACTCTCGGGCGGGCTCAAGCAGCGGGTCGCGATCGCGCGTTCCTTTTCCGGCGATCCGCGCGTCATGGTGCTGGATGAACCGACCTCGGCGCTCGATGTCTCTGTGCAGGCGGCGATCCTCAATCTGCTGGTCGAACTGCAGAAGGACAAGCAGGTCAGCTATATCTTCATTTCGCACGATCTCGGCGTGGTGCGCTATCTCTCCGATCGCATTGCGGTGCTCTATCTCGGCCGGCTGATGGAGATCGGCAAGGCGGAGGCTGTCTTCTCCGGCCCGCATCACCCATACACCGAGGCGCTGCTGTCCTCCGTGCCCTCCATCGATGGCACGCATCAGGAGCGAGTCAAGCTCAATGGCGAAATCCCGAGCGCCATGAGCCCGCCCAGCGGCTGCGTGTTCCACACCCGCTGTATCCGCAAGATCGGCAAGATCTGCGAGGAGCAACAGCCACCGCTGCATGACACGGGCGATGGTCATCTCGTGCGCTGTCATATCCCCGCCGCGGAGCTGCCGCGCGCGCCGGTTGAAAGGGAAGCCGTCATCAACTGAGGGCGATTTCAGCTTTTCATATTCGTGAAACCGGCGTAGAATTTTCAGGGACTGGCGCCGGGTGACAGCATGCAGGGATTTTCCGAACCACTCTGGGCCGACGGCGTGCCGCGCCCGGCTTATCACGAGCCGATCGCCGCGCGGGAAAGCTGCGACCTGCTGATCGTGGGCGGCGGTTTCATGGGGCTGAATGCTGCACGCCACGCGGCACGCGCCGGTCTCTCCGTACGTGTCCTCGATGCCAGGCGCATCGGCGAGGGTGCGAGTGGTCTCAATGGCGGGCAGGTCATTCCCGGCATCAAATTCAATCCGGACTGGATTCTCGAGCATTTCGGCGACGAACAGGGCGCGCGCCTGAATGCCTTCTCGGAGGCGACGGCCGACGTGCTGTTCGATACGATCGAGGATGAGAAACTGGACGTGCCCTTCGAGCGCAACGGCTGGATCCAGGCCTGTCATACCGAAACCGCGATGGACAATGCCGCGGGGCGCTACAAACAGTGGGCGGCGCGGGGCGCCAACGTAGCCATGCTGGATTCCACCGAGATCAGCCGCATGGTCGGCAGCAGCAATTATTTTGGCGGCTTTTACGACAAGCGCGCCGGCATCGTCCAGCCGCTGGCCTTCACCATGGAACTGGCGCGGATCGCTAGGGAAGCCGGCGCGCAGATCAGCGAAAATACGACCTGCACGGCTCTACGCAAGCAGGATGGCCAGTGGACGGCGATGACGAGCGGCGGTGCCGAGATCCGCGCCAGGAACGTCATCCTCGCGACCAATGCCTATACCGATAACCTGGTCCCCGGCCTCGCGCAGACTCTGGTGCCGCTCCATTCCTTCCAGGTGGCGACATCGGTGCTGCCGGACGCGCTTCAGCGCACGATCCTGCCGGGCAAACAGGCCGTGTCGGATTCACGGCGCATCGTCATCTACTACCGCAAGAGCCCGGATGGGCGGCTGGTGCTTGGCGGGCGCGGACGGATGTCGCTTCCCCAAAGCGAGGCGGATTGGGCGCATCTCGAACACGGTCTCACGCGCATCTTCCCGGCGCTCGGCAATATCGAGATCGAAAAACGCTGGTTCGGCCGGGTGGCAATGACGGCCGATGGCCTGCCGCACATTCATGAACCGGAAAAGGGCTTGCTAACGCTGGTCGGTTGCCAGGGGCGCGGCGTGGCGATGATGACGGCGATGGCGAAACATTTCGTCGATTACATCCTGTCAGGCGATAGCAAGCACCTGCCATTCCCGGTCTCGCCGATCCGGCCGATCCCGTTTCATGGCTTCCGCCAAATCGGCGTGGCCGCGACGATCGCATGGTATCGCATGCTGGATGCTGTCGAGCGGTGAATTTCGCTTGACTGTTTTTCAAAAATGAAAATGATGTAAGAAATTTCACGAACTGGAAAGCGGATCAATGACCACTGTCGTTCCTGCCGCGCCACCACTCACATCGGGCTCGCCTCGCGGCTTCAGGATTGCGATGCTGGCGCCGGGTGCGCTCGTCACTTTCGTGCTGACCCTCTTCGCGCTCGGCCTCGTGCTTTTTCTCGGCTTCCGCGTCAATGACGGCTCGTTGACCGGCGCGGGCTTCACGCTTTCCAATTTCATCATTGTGCTGACCGATCCGCTTTATGTGACCGTCGCGATCCGATCGTTGGTCATCGCCGGGTTGGTGACGCTGGCAACTGTCGTGACCGCCTATCCGGTCGCCTACTATCTCGCCTTCCACGCCGGCCGCCATCGCGGACTACTGCTCTTCCTGGTGACGCTGCCGTTCTGGACGAGCTATCTGCTCAGGGTCTTCGCCTGGAAGATCGTGCTGGCCTATAATGGCGTGCTGAATTCCGTGTTGCTCGCGACCGGCGTGCTCTCCGAGCCGTCTCTCGCCTTCCTCAATACGCCCTCGGCCGTGGTGCTGACGCTGGCGCATGCCTATGCGCCGTTTGCGATCCTGCCGATTTACGTGGCGTTGGAAACTATTCCAAAATCGCTGCGTGAGGCGGCTTCGGACCTCGGTGCCCGCCCGGCCTACACATTCCGGCGGGTGATCCTGCCGATATCCATGCCCGGCGTGTTGGCCGGCGCGCTCGTCGTCTTCGTGCCCACTGTCGGTGACTATGTGACGCCGGCCATGGTCGGCGGACCAGCCAGCACCATGATCGGTTCGATGATCCAGGCGCAATTCGGCAAGGCCAACGACTGGCCCTTTGGGGCTGCACTGTCGGTCGCCGTCATGCTGCTGATCCTCGTGCTGCTGCTGATCGTCCGCTTTGCCGACCGCAAGTTCGGGAGCCGCACATGAGCACGCGGGAAAATCACTTTGGCGGCGGCTGGCTCGGCATCTATGTGCTGGCCTATCTCATATTCCTCTACCTGCCGGTTGCCCTGATTCCGATTTTTTCCTTCAACGATTCCATCCAGGCTGCCTTCCCGCTCAAGGGGTTCACCACCGAATGGTATCAGCAGCTCGTCGGCAACGACGCTCTGACCGGAGCGGTGATGACCAGCCTGACCATCGGCCTCGTGGCAGCGTCGATCGCGACGCTCTGCGGTACCACCATCGCTTACATGGATACCCACGGCGCATCGCGGCTGGCGGGGATCATCTCGGGCATCGCAAGGCTGCCGATTCTCATTCCGGGCGTCATATCAGGCATCGCGCTGCTGATCTTCGCCAACCTGATCGGCCTCGGACCATCGCGGACGGCGATTGTCGCGGGCCATGTGCTGGCCGGCCTGCCGACGACGGTCGTCGTTATGCGTGGCCGTTTCGTCTCGATCCCGAAAAGCATACCTGAAGTCGCCGAGGACCTCGGTGCTAGGGAGTGGCTGGTGTTCTGGCGCATCATGCTGCCGCTCAGCCTTCCCGCGATCGGCTCGGCCTTCATGCTGGCCTTCCTGATCAGCTTCGACGAATTCATCATCGCCTTCTTTCTCACCGGCACCGAGCCGACGCTGCCGCTCTATATCTGGACGCAGCTCCGCTTTCCGAAATCGCTGCCGGTGGTGATGGCGCTCGGCACGGTGATCCTCGCTGTGTCGATCATCATCGCGACGACCGCCGAACTCCTGCGTAACCGCGGGCTCGCTGGCGCCCGCATCAAGCCAGCGATCGCATAACAAGAACCGACAGAGAGGAGAATGAACATGACCCATCACATCAACAGGACGAGCCTTCTGAAGAAGGCGACGGTCGCGGCGCTCGCGCTCACGCTTTCCGCTGGCGCGGCACTCGCCGACGGCAAGCTGAAATATTTCACCTGGTCCGGCTATGAACTGCCAGAATTCAACAAGACCTTCCTCGCCAAGAACCCTGATGGCATCGAATTCTCGATGTTCGGCGATGACGACGACGCCTTCACCAAGGTCAAGGCCGGCTTCAGGCCTGATATCGCTCATCCCTGCTACGACAAGGTGGCGCGCTGGAACAAGGAGGGCCTGCTGCAACCAATCGACACCAAGCGGATCAAGAACTGGGAGAGCATCTTCCCCGTTTTCCGCAATCTGCCGGATATTCAGGCGGGCGACGGCAAGGTCTGGTTCGTGCCGTGGGATTGGGGCAATACCTCGATCCTCTATCGCACCGATCTGGTGGAAAACCCTGAAGCGAGCTGGAGCCTGCTGTGGGACAAGAAATATGCCGGCCGCATGGCGACCATCGATGCTGTCCATGACACGCCGATCGTGGCGGCCCTGCTCGCCGGCGTGAACCCTTTCGATATGAAGGAAGGCGATATCGACAAGGTCGCCGCGAAACTGCGCGAACAGCGCCCGCTCGTGACGGCCTATACGACCGACATGACTTCGGTCGAACAGTCGCTGTCCTCGGGGGAACTGGTTGCGGCCATGACCTGGAACGCCTCGGCCAATGCGCTCAAGAAGCAGGGCGTCAAGGTCGAGTTCATGAAGCCCAAGGAAGGGATGCTGACCTGGACCTGCGGCTTCGTCATCCTCAAGGACTCGACCAATGTCGATGCGGCCTACGACTTCATCAACTCACGCCTTGAGACCGGCTCGGGCAAGTACCTGATCGAGGCCTATGGCTACGGCTCATCCACGAGCACCGCCTTCGCGGCTGTGTCGAAGGAAACGCTCGATGCCATCCAGCTTCCCGCCGACCCGGAAGCCGTGCTGAAGACCACCATCTTCACCGGCCCGATGAAGCAGAACGACGACATGGCCAAGATGTTTGAAAAGGTGAAGGCGGGCGGCTAAGCTCGGCTCACACCGGGCGGCGGCAATTGTCGCCCGGCAATGCACATTCGCACGCGGGGTTCGGGCCAGCATGGACGATGAATTGCAAGAGGTGATCGAAAAGCCGGTCCGTGACACGAACGACGCGGATATCCTGGTTGGACGCCGGGTGAGGGCGCTCAGATTGGAACGCAACCTGTCACTTGCCGATCTCGGCGGCAAGGCGGGCATCTCCATCGGCGCGCTCAGCCAGATCGAGCGCGGAATTTCGTCGCTCCGCGTGCGCGTCATCTGGCCGCTCGCAGCGGCGCTCGGCGTCGAGCCTTCGGCACTGATCGGCGATGGCGGTGAACCCTCCAACGATCTCTATTGCGTTCGTTCAGGCATGCGGCGAGCGCTGCCGGTTCATTCCGAAGGCATCGCCAAGTGGCTGCTGTCGCCGCCGGGCGCGACGCTGACCGGCATGATCGTCACAGTCGAGCCGAATGGCGGGACCGCCGAGGCCTATGCCCATGTCGGTCACGAATTCGGATACGTGACCGTGGGCGAGGTCGAGCTGGTGATCGATGGCACGACCTACAATCTGAAGCAGGGCGACAGCTTCGCCTTCAAGAGCACGCTGCTGCACGCCTTCCGAAACAATGGCGCGGTGAAGTGCGAGATCATCTGGGTCAACACCACCAAGCCCTCCGAGGTGCGTGATAATGCCTGACGCATTGCTCGAGCTGTCGGCGGTGCGCAAGACCTTCTCGGGCGGCGTCATCGGGCTCGATTCCATCGATCTCGATATTGTGCAGGGCGAGTTTCTGACCTTGCTCGGCCCGTCGGGCTGCGGCAAGACCACCACGCTCAGGGTGATCGCCGGCTTCGAGACGCCGACCTCGGGCAGGCTTCTGCTCGATGGCCGGGACATTACGGGATTGCGGCCCTATGACCGGCCGGTGAATACCGTGTTCCAGGACTACGCGCTGTTTCCGCATATGAACGTTGCCGAGAATGTTGATTTCGGCCTGTCGCTGCGAAAGCTGCCGGCCAATGAACGCAGGAAGCGGGTTGCCGATGCGCTCGACCTAGTGGGTCTGGCCGACAAGATCGGCGCGCGCGTACTGGAACTCTCCGGCGGCCAGCGGCAGCGCGTGGCGCTCGCCCGCGCCATCGTCTGCGAGCCGCGCGTACTGCTGCTGGACGAACCGTTGTCGGCGCTCGACGCGCACTTGCGCGAGCAGATGCAGATGGAGTTGAAAAGCCTGCAGGCCCGCCTCGGCACCACCTTCGTCATGGTCACCCATGATCAGACCGAGGCGCTGTCGATCTCCGATCGCATCGTCGTCATGCACAAGGGCAGGATCGAGCAGGTGGCAACGCCTGCGGAACTTTATGACCGGCCGGCGACCAAATTCGTGGCGGGCTTCATCGGCACCATGAACCTTCTGCCCGCGCGCTATCTTGGGCGGGAATGGAACGCGCTCCGATTCGAAAGCGATGGACTGCGGTTCGGGATCGCGGCGGAGGATCATCCAGCGATGGAGACCGGAGTGGAAACCACTGTCGGCATCCGGCCCGAGGACTTTATTGTCGTTCCGGATGGCGCGCCGGATTCGTTCGCGGCCGAGGTTTCGAGCGTCGTTTTCCACGGCAAGGCGCTGCGCGTGCATGCGCGCGCCGGCGCGGAGACGAAAATCGTCGTGGATTTGCCGCGCCAAGGCGAGGGCCGCGATACCAGGCAGGGCACGATCCTAAATGTCGCCCTGCGTCCCGGCGCCTCTTGCCCGCTTTTGCCTGCCTGATAGAACAGCATCAAAGATAAGAACGGGAGACTGAAATGAGCAACCACCTGAAATTCTACATCGATGGCGCATGGGTCGATCCCGTCGCGCCGGCTAGGCTCGACGTGATCAATCCGGCGACGGAAGAGGCCTATACCCAGATTTCAGTCGGTACCAAGGCCGATGTCGACAAGGCCGTGGCGGCCGCCAAGCGCGCCTTCAAGACCTTCTCGCTGGTCTCGCATGCCGATCGTGTGGCGCTGCTCAAGCGCATCCTCGAAATCTATAACGAACGCTTCGAGGATATCGCGCAGGCCGTTTCCGACGAAATGGGCGCGCCGATCCAATTTGCCCGCGATGCCCAGGCCTGGGCCGGCCGCGCGCATATGGAATCGACCATCGCAGCGCTCGAGAATTACGAGTTCAGCGAAAAGCGCGGCACTACCATGGTGGTCAAGGAGCCGATCGGCGTCTGCGCGCTGATCACGCCATGGAACTGGCCGCTCAACCAGATCGTCTGCAAGGTGGCGCCGGCGCTTGCCGCGGGCTGCACCGTCGTGTTGAAGCCCTCTGAAATCGCGCCGATCTCGGGTATCGTCTGGTCCGAAATCATGGACGCCGCCGGCGTGCCCAAGGGTGTCTATAACATGGTCAACGGCACCGGCCCGGATGTCGGCCAGGTGATGGCCGGCCATCCCGATGTCGACATGGTATCCTTTACCGGATCAACTCGCGCCGGCATCATCGTCGCCAAGACGGCTGCGGACACGGTCAAGCGCGTCGCGCAGGAACTCGGCGGCAAGTCGGCCAACATCATTCTCGAAGATGCTGATTTCGAGACCGCCGTCGCCAAGGGCGTCGAAGGCTGCTTCGGCAATACCGGCCAGTCCTGCGACGCGCCGACCCGCATGCTGGTGCCGAAGGCCCGCCACGACGAAGCGCTCGGCATTGCCAAGAAGGCCGCCGAAGGCTTCAAGACCGGCGATCCCAAGGCCGAGGGCACCGATCTTGGCCCGGTCGTCAGCCAGCTGCAGTTCGACAAGATCCAGCGGCTGATCCAGGCCGGCATAGACGAGGGTGCGACCGTCGTCGCCGGTGGCGTCGGCCGTCCGGATGGCCTGAACCGCGGCTATTACATCCGCCCGACCGTGTTCGGCCATGTGACGCCTGAAATGACCGTTGCGCGCGAGGAAATCTTCGGGCCGGTTCTCTCGGTCATTTCCTATGACAACGAGGATCAGGCCGTCGAGATTGCAAACGACACCGTCTATGGTCTTGCCGCCTATATCCAGTCACAGAACATCGACCACTCCCGCAAGATTGCCGCAAGGATGCGCGCAGGCACCGTCAACCTAAACTATCCGGATTGGGATACGTTCTCGTCCTTCGGCGGCTACAAGCAGTCGGGCAACGGGCGCGAATATGCCGATTTTGGCATCCACGATTTCCTTGAGGTCAAGAGCATCGTCGGCTATGGCGATTGACGTTCTTGCATCGAGAGAGTGAAAATCAGGTCCGCCAGCTCTGCTGGCGGGCCAATTTTGTGGCCGAGTCGAAATCCAGCGGACGGGCGAGCGCATAGCCTTGCAAAATGTCGCAGCCGAGGCCCTGCAGTATGCGGATATGTTCACGCGTCTCCACGCCTTCCGCCACCACCTTGATGCCGAGCGACTTGCCGATCTCGATGATCGAGCCGACGAGCTTGCGCTGTTCGCGGGTTTCGGTGAGTGGCTTGATCAGCGCGCGGTCGATCTTCAGCGTGCCGGGACCGATCTTCAAGAGACTGACGATCGAGGCGTGGCCGGTTCCGAAGTCATCGATCTCGATGCCGATCCCGAGCTTGCGTATGGCGCGAAGATTGTCGTTTACCGCTTCATCGCAATCGTCGAGGAAGATCGATTCCAGGAGCTCGAATGAGATCGTGCCGGGGATGATCTTGAGGCTCTTGAGCTTGCGACCGAGCGCCGGGTCGTTGAGGCGTCGGGACGATACATTGACCGAAATCTTGGGGATGGAAACGCCCAGCGCCTGCCACCTGGCATAATCCTTGAGTGCACTGTCGAGGATGAGGCCGTCGATTGACGACACGACATCGAGGTCTTCGGCCACCTGCAGGAACCGGTCCGGCGTGAGCAGTCCGTTGGTCGGATGGTTCCAGCGCGCCAGCGTTTCCGCGCCTGATATCTCGAGGCTCTGTGCGTGGAACTGGAGCTGGTAGTAAGGCACGAACTCGCCGCGTTCCAAGCCGGACAGGATATCGTCCGACACCCGCTTGGTGTTGATCACATCGTTCTGGATGGCGATGGAGAAGAACTCGAAACGGTTGCGGCCTTGCGTCTTGGCGCGATAGAGCGCGATGTCGGCGTTCAGCAACAACTGCTTGGCATCTATCGCTCCGCCGCCCGCATAGGCTATGCCGATAGAGGCGCCGATGCGGCAGACATGGTTCTCGAAGCTCACGGGATCGCAGAGCCGCTTGATGATGCGGCTCGCGAGCTTGCCGAGTGTGTCGTCGGAACCTTCATAGCGCGACAGGATCACGAACTCGTCGCCACCGATGCGCGCCACGAAATCATCCGGACCGATATTTTCATTGAGCACGCGCGCCGTGTGGATCAGCATGTGATCGCCGGCGAGATGGCCGAGCGTATCGTTGATCTGCTTGAAGCGGTCGAGATCGAGGTGGATGACGGCGATCCCCGAACCGTTGACGAGGCATTCGGAGGCGCGCTGGGTCAGAATCTCATCGAGATAGCGACGGTTGGGCAGCGAGGTCAGAAAGTCGTGCAGCGCATTATACTCGATCTCGGCCTTGGTTGCCTCGAGTTCGCGGTTGCGCGCTTCGGCAAGCCGGTTGGCCTCGGCAAGCTCCTGCTGCACGGTCACATCGTGTGTGGCATCCCAGTTGGCGCCGATGATGCGGGTGATGCCGCCTTCGAACGTGAAAGGGGCGACGCGCGCCCTTATATGCCGGACGCTGCCGTCGTTGAGCACAATCCGGAAAGCATTGGAAAACGTCGTCGCCTTGCCGACATTTTCCTGGATGCGGGCGATGGCCTGCTCCTTGTCGTCGGGATGGATCAGGTCCTGCCATCCGTCCACGCTTTGCAGATGCGCGCCTTTCTCCATTCCGTACATTTCGAGCAAGCGTTCGTCCCAGAGGCTCGTGCCTTTTTCGACATCCACCTCGAAGACACCGATGCGGGACACATCAAGCGCCAGTTCCAGCTTGCGCGACAGATGCACGAGCCTTTCCTCGGTCGCCTTGCGGACGCTGATATCTGTGTCGGTGCCGACGATGCGTGCCGGCTTGCCATCGTCAAACCACTCGATGCAGGCGCCGCGGCATTCGATCCAGATATAATGCCCGGCCGTATGTCGTTCGCGGTATTCGAAGATCTGCCGGAAATCGCTGCCTTCGCCCTGCTTGCGGATTTCCTCCAGAACCAGCGCGCGGTCGTCGGGATGGACGCTCTGGATCCAGGTCTCCATATCGGCATCGATGACGGCATCCGGAGCGAAGCCGCGCATCGTCTTCCACGTCTCGGAATAGTAGAATTGGCCCGTCGCGTAATTGTGGTCCCAGACACCCAGGATGGAGCCGACCAACGCGTGGTTCCAGCGTTGCGCCCAGCCCTGCATCTCGGCTTCTGTCCGCTTCTGGCGGTCGATATCGGTAAACTGGACGAGAATCTCGGCAGCGTCGCCGTGGACGGTGAGGCGGGCGGTCGAGAGCTGTGCCAGCATCCACACGTCGCTGCCGTCGGCGCGTAGCAGGCGGATTTCGATCGACTGCGGATTTTGCGGTGAAAGCCGGAGCCGGTTGAAACTGAATTCGAGCGTGTGACGGTCGTCTGGATGCACCAGGTCCGGCAACGAGCCGGAGCCACGAAAAAAGGCCGCGCAATCCCGGTTGCAATAAATAATGCTGCAGTCGGCGGAGATCAGAGCGAGGCCACCGGGGGCGCCATCGATAAGCTCCGCCAGGAACGCGCGCCCGCCTGGCATTGTGGCGGGTGGAATCTTCTCTTGATGCGACTTCAAACTCACACTCGCCTCATGTTTGGGCAAATGTGATACAAATCGCTTAAATAGCTCTTAACCCGCAGGAAATCGCCGGAACCCGGCAAGTTGACGATCGTCAAGCGCAGCCGTCGAAAGGCATTCAGCCCAGCGTGAAGATGCAGGCCGTGACGAAGATGAAGGCAAGCGCGACGCCTGCGGCAAGCACGACGTTTTCCTTGCGGGGCAGGGCGAGAAAGAACTGATTGCGATTGCCCGTGCCGGCTGATGTCGCGGAATGAATCTTCATCTCGTCTACCTTCATTATCTGCGGTCGGCGGCGAGTCCAACATGGCGGAAGCGCCGAAGCTCCGGACACGGCAATGACGGTTCGATTCCGTCAGCGCGTCATCATTCGATAACGCATATTACTTACTCTATCAAGTATGTAGAGATTAGGATTTTCAAATTGAACCCGATTGTGGAAATGCTTTTCCAGATCAGCCGGCCGACAAAAAAATCCGGACCACTGGGGTCCGGGCGCCAACGGGGCGGAAGTCAGAGTGGGTCGGTGGTGCGCCGCTTGTGCGGACGCGAACTGGTCATCGAAATGAGCTAGAAGAAGCGATGGGCATGAAGCGCGAAGATAGCTGGCTCTTCGGCCTCGCGATCCTTGGCCGGCTCCATGACCGTGATCTTGTATTCGGGCTTTTGTGATCTTTCCTTCAGCGGAATAGCGGGCAGTTGCGCCTGTTTGGGGAAGAAGAAGCCCATGGCGAATCCGTTCATCATCATCATCATCTGAAGTCCCTCCAGGTAACCGGAATCGTTAACAACACCATTAATGCACCTAAAGTCTATAAAATCAATATGGATTATCAGGAAAAACAAAAAATGCGCCCATTATTCTGGTGGCGCGCATGTAAGGCATTGAAAAAAATGAATATACTGCCTTACGAAGCAGCTTCCTCAAGGATGAGGCCGGCCGACGAAGCCGCGTATTGACCCGAAACAAGGCGTTCCAGAGTCATGTTGTCGAGGATTTCGGCCACTGCATCGCGAACCTCCGTCATCGATTTGCGGACGAGACAGGTCTTCGGATCGCGGCAGTCGTCGCAAAGCTCAAGCGCGGTTCGGCTCGCGCAACGGATCGGCGCTAAGGGCCCGTCGATGACGCGAATGGCATGGCCGATCCTTATCTCGGCGGCAGGGCGAGACAGCGAATAACCGCCCATCGGCCCCTTCTTCGAACGCACGATGCCCGCATTGCGCAATTCGAGCAGGATAGTGTCGAGGAACTTCTTGGGAATGTTATGGGCGGTCGCGATCTCGTTACTGAATGCGGTCTCACCCGGTGCGAGGCTGGCCAGGGCGATCAACGCCTTAAGGCCGTACTTTCCTTTATTCGTCAGCATAATTTACCCAGATTCCGCCCGATTGAGAAATTCTCTTACTCCGGTTCGGGCCGCTATTGAAGAGAGTTACTCGAATTGATTGATAATATGGGTAAAGTCGCGACAAAATTCACCGCTTTCACGAAAAAAGTGAAGAAGATCGGTGAATATGGGCCACAATTGCGCTCTGAGCGTCATGCATCGAGCGGAAAGAGCGCCCATCGAGGCCTATGACGTTGAATTTTACCGCCATGAATTTGAGCGAATCGGCAAAGGGGACAAGGACACCGACCGGAACGCCGGCATATTCGACAACCTGTTTCTGCATGACTGGGCCCGCCTTGGAATCGAGTGTAAGACGCTTGACGAAGCCAGGATGATATAATCTATAAAAATTGTCAATTATAAATACGTGTAATTTAGAATAATTTTCGAACATTATCCGAGTTATCGAGCCATGAGGGAACAATATTTCCGAATGGCATCAGAATGAGAATGATCGTTCACGCCGCGAGAGCGATCTTCCCGGCAATGTTCTTCGCCTGCACGCGGATATCAGGAACCGCGAAGATTTCAAAGAACTGTCCAACGGTCATCGGACCCATGGCGTAGACATTCGAACGGGGCGTGCCTTCCGGAGACAGGAGTTCCGACTTGGGGCTCACTGCGAGCCCCAGGCCCTGTGCGTCAGCGGCGATCAGGCCGTTTGCCGCCATCTTCTTGAGCAGGGGCACCTTTGAGATCGAACACTTCTCCATGCCCGTGCAATTGACAATGCGGTCGAAGCGAATGTCCTCGATCTCGTGGGAATGCCGGTCCTTGTAGGTGGCGACCACATGGTCGCCGCTTTTGCGGATTTCCTGCAGCCAGCCCGCATGGATCGATACCTGGCCCTCGCGCTGCATCGTGTGAACGACATCGGCGATTTCGGGCGCCATACGGTGCCGGTGGACGCTCCACCAGGAATTGGCATGGCGGAAGAAGCGAGCGCGCTCGACGGCGTCGAGTTCCTGCCAGACCGCCTGTGTGAGCGGACGGAGGGCATCGATGACCATGCGCCAGTCAGGGACTGTTTGCGCCTGAAGGCGAAGCAGCTGCAGCATTTCGGAAAGCGTTCTGCTGCCCGGCACGAAGGCAGGCTCGGCCGGGTTGCTGCGCGGCACGACATGGACCTGGGGCAGCAGACCGTGACGGGAGAGGATGTGGACCCTGCCACGATGCCCCTGCTTCTTCAGCGAAACGACCTGGTCGACAGTGGTGAGGCCGGAGCCAAGCAGGAAAATCGTGGCGTCGGGATCGATCTCATCGAGCCAGTTGTCCGCCCAGGCATTGATGGTGACATGCGGCCGCGCGGAAGGGTCGATCGCGGTTTCCGCGATCGGCAGGCCCGAAGGCGTGCCACCGAGACAGAAGACCGTGTGCGCGGCCTGGACCTGCTCGCCGTTCGATAGGCTGAAGACCTGACAGTCATCCTCCAGCCGTTCACAGTTGATCGCCTCGGCATCGGCAAATGTAACGCGCGCCCAATTGTCCTTCTGCTGCAGGCTGGCGGCAAGGCTTTCCTGAACGTAACGGCCAAAAAGCTGGCGCGGCACGAAATCTTCCTTGCCGAAGCCGTGGCCGCTCGAAGCCAGCCATTCCAGGAGATGATTTGGGCGATCGGCATAAAGGCTCATCCGGCCAGCAGGCACGTTGAGGCGGTGGTTTTCGTCCTTGGTGGAATAGGCAACGCCGAGGCCGTATTTGGACCGGGCTCCGACAAGCGAGATCGTCTTGGCCGGTGGCAAGTGCTCGAGCAGGTTGATGACCATGGCCGTGGCGGAGAAACCTGCGCCCAACACCGCGACATCCGAGTTCATTGCGTCCCTCCGAGAGCCGCGTCCAGCGCGGAAATCCTGCCTCATGATCATGCGCTAATTCTTATCCTATGTATAGACATAATTTTTCCAAACGCGTCGCGCGGCCTCTCCCGGACGGAATCGGCGCAACACGTTTATCCTGCAATCAGTCTCACGAAACAGGTTTGTTGTCTATAAAAATAGTAGACTAATATTGGGGCCTGTTTTTCAGAGAATGCGCATTTTCCCGGAACCGATTGAACTCCCACGCGTTTTACAGCGCGCAGAGCCGTCCTGCGAACGCCGTCAGGGAATCATTTTCAATAAATGACAGTTACAAAGAAGCGCGATCTCCATGCAGACATGCCCCTATTGTCTCCTACGCCGAGCATAGGCGTACGTCCGCATCTGGACTGTGGCTTCAAGCGAAAGCAGGCGCTGTTTTTCCCCGGCGACGAGATGGGCTGGCCGGCCCTGCGGGACGAGGCTGCTCTGCCATACCTGCGCCCCGCAAGGCGGCATGAGGAGACCCGACGCCGCCCATGACCACTTCAAGAACGAACTTCATAAGATCGACTGTCGTAGCGCTGATCGCAGGCGCGCTGCTGCTGATCGCGATCATAGGATCGACCCTCTATCTCGTCTATCAGACACAGAGTTACGCCGAAGGCGCGATCACGTCGCGCCGGGTGCGGAGCACCGCCGCCGACATGCTTCTGACGGTCCAGAAAGCCGAAACCAGCCAGCGCGGCTACCTGCTCACCGGGAACAAGACATTCATCGAGTCTTATCGGCAGGCGTCGGCGGATATGATTAGCAAAGAGCTGATTTTCGAGGACGCGATCAGGAGCAATTCGTTCATCAAGGTCGATCTTCCGCAGTTTCAAAAGCTGGTGACAAGCAAAGTAAGCGAACTGCAGCAGACGATCGATCTTGCCGAAGCGGGCAGACGCGACGAGGCGATCGATGTCGTCAGGAGCGGGCTCGGCCGAACGCAGATGTCGGAGATCGAATCCGTCATGCGGGGCGTCATCAATGCGGGCGACGACCGCATAGCCGAGCAGGTGGCGGCCCAGGTCCGCATGGCGGGCACCCTGCGCGTGGTGACCATTTGCGGTGCGATCGGCATCGCATCGCTTCTCGTCGGCGTTGTGCTGATCATCTCGCGCTATATCAAGGAGATCCAGAATGCCCAGGTGGAACTCGGCGAACTCAATTCCAGTCTGGAAGGCCGCGTTCACGAGCGCACGGAAGACCTGATGCAGGCCAACCAGGAAATCCAGCGCTATGCCTATATCGTTACCCACGATTTGAGGGCGCCGCTGGTCAACATCATGGGCTTCACGGCGGAACTCGAGGGCGCTTTGAATGCGATCCGCAATTATTTCAAGATGGAAGACGGTGACAATTCGAGCGACGATGTCCGCAATCAGGCACGGCTGGCGGTCGAGGAGGATTTGCCCGAAGCGATCGGCTTCATCCGTTCCTCTACCCGCAAGATGGATGGCCTGATTAACGCGATCCTCAAGATCTCGCGCGATGGAAGACGTCCCCTGCAGGCCGAGCCAGTCAACCTCGACGCCGTTATCCGGACCAGTGGCGATGCCGTTCAGCATCAGATCGCGGAGGCGGACGGCAAGCTGGAAATCTCGGTCAACGTCAAGGATTTCGTGTCCGACAGATTCTCGATCGAGCAGGTCATCGGCAATCTGTTCGACAACGCAGTGAAATACCGCGAGCCGTCGCGTGCGCTTGAACTGTCGGTCAAGGCATTCCCGATCAATCGCTTCAAGATCGGCATCGATGTCAGCGACAACGGGCGGGGAATTTCACCCGAGGACCACGAGCGGGTCTTCGAGCTCTTTCGCCGGTCGGGTGCCCAGGACAAGTCTGGCGAGGGGATCGGTCTTGCTCATGTCCGCTCCCTCATCCGCAACATGGGTGGTGAGATCAAGGTCAAATCCGAGCTTGGAAAAGGCACGACCTTCATGATACGGCTACCGCACGATTTGAGCCAATTTGTCAGGAGTGCGGGCCAATGAAAGCCGCGGGCCAGGAGGTAACAATCGTGATGGTCGAGGACGATGAAGGCCACGCTCGCCTCATCGAAAAGAACGTCCGTCGCGCCGGCGTCCACAACGAGATTATTCCGTTTACGGATGGAACGAGCGCACTGAAATATATTCTCGGCGATGACCTCTCGGGCGAGGTGAGCAAGAACCGATACCTGCTGATTCTGCTTGACCTCAACCTGCCCGATATGTCGGGCATCGATATTCTCGAAAAAGTGAAATCCAATATCCATACCAAGCGGTTGCCGGTCATTATCCTGACGACGACCGATGACGAGCATGAGATCCAGCGCTGCTACGATCTGGGCGCCAACGTCTATATCACCAAGCCTGTCGATTATGAGGGCTTCGCCAATGCAATCCGCCAATTGGGCCTGTTCTTCTCGGTGATGCAGATACCTTGAACGCCACGATCACGAAGATTCTTTATGTCGATGACGACGAGGGGCTTGTCCGCCTTGCGAACAAGACTTTCTCTCGCATGGGCTGCGAAGTGCTCCATGCTCCCGATCATGACACGGGACTGGCGAAGCTCGAGGAAGGCGGTATCTCCGTCATCATTCTCGACCACTACCTTCAGGGAACGACAGGGCTCGCCTTCCTTCAGGTGATGCGCGAGCGCTCCATCGAGGTGCCCGTCGTCTATGTGACCGGTTCCAGCGAAGCGACGGTCGCCATCGAAGCACTGAAGGCCGGCGCCGAAGACTACGTCATCAAGACAGTTGGCGAGGATTTCTGGGCGCTCCTGATCAGCGCCGTCAAGCAGGCGCTCGACAATGCCGAGCTGCGTGCGGCAAAGAGACGGGCAGAGCTGGAGATCATCGAGGCCAAGGAGCGCGCCGAGATTCTCCTGGCCGAAGTCAATCACCGCGTGGCCAACAGCCTGGCACTGGTCGCGGCGCTGATCCGTATGCAGGCCTCGTCCAGTGCGGATACGGCGGTCAAGGCGGCACTCTCGGAAACGCAGGCGCGAATATCGGCGATCGCCGGCATGCATCGCAGCCTCTACACATCGGACGATGTACGCATCGTCGAGATGAACCGTTATCTTTCGACCTTGGTATCCGAACTGGCGGATTCACTGGAAAAGGGCAGGCGCAAGTCACGCATCATCAGCCGTCTCGACCGCATCGACCTGTCGTCCGACCGCGCCGTCTCGGTCGGGATGATCGTCACCGAGTTGCTGACCAATGCGATCAAATATGCCTATCCCCAGGAATCGGACGGCGAGATACGCGTGATTCTCGAAAAACATGACAACGACACGGCCACGCTGGCGGTCGAGGACGACGGCGTCGGCTTTACCGAGGCGGATACGTCGTCGGGAACGGGCCTGGGTTCGCGTATCGTCGCCTCCATGGCCAAGACTGTCGGCACCGGAATCCTTTACGTGCCCCGTGAACGCGGCACCCGCGCCGAAGTGCAGATTTCACTCAACTGAGCATGACCAACAAAACGGAAACGCCGCGCTGTTAGAGCGCGGCGCCCGTATTCTCGTTTGGTTTGCCGTCAGGAGCTGCGGGCAAACGTCTTGCTTGTCACCGCCAGGGAGTTCGAATCGGGACCGAAGTCGGCATCGCCTGATATCTTCAGCATCTCGGCAAGCCTTGTCCGCGCGCGATTGACGCGGCTCTTGATCGTACCGACCGCGCAGCCGCAGATGACCGCCGCTTCCTCATAGGCAAACCCCGACGCGCCAACCAGGATGATCGCTTCGCGCTGGTCATCCGGTAGCTTCTCAAGCGCCGCCTTGAAGTCGTTGAGATCGAGGATGCCGTGCTGGCTCGGATTGTTCGATAGCTGTTCGGTGAAATAGCCATCGGAATCCTGGATCTCGCGACCGCTCTTGCGCGCCTGGCTATAGAATTCGTTGCGCAGAATGGTGAAGAGCCATGCCTTCATGTTGGTGCCGTGTTCGAAGGATTCCTTCTTGGCCCAGGCCTTCATGATCGTGTCCTGCACGAGATCGTCGGCATAGTCGTGGCGCTTGCAGAGCGAGACGGCGAATGCACGAAGGCTGGGCAGGCATGCGAGCATGGATCGCTTGAAATCGCGCTCGATTGTGTCGGGCGTGACCTCCATCATTTAAACTCCTCGACTGCATCGGACCTTTTGGCGGCCTGTTCGGCCAAATCGAGCTTTTCTAGAAGATCGAGGAAGCGGTCCGGTATGGATTCTTCCTGCAGCGAATCGTAATATTCCCTCAAGCGCTTGGGGATTTCGGCATAGGCGCCCGATATATCCCCGGAGCGTTTGCCCCTGACCTGATTGTCTTTCATCAACTTTTCTACTCACGTTGCAACGTTTTTACCGCTGACGCCAAGAACGTACCGATAGCGCATAGGTTCCATGGCCACGAAAAATAATTCTCCGGTATCCGCCTGACCCGCTTAACGGAACAAAATCCCGTCCCACTAATTATAACCGCAGTCTAACTGCAGGAGAAGGCCGATGCTCTATTATGCGCTTCTATTTCTTGTTGTTGCGATCATCGCAGGCGTTCTGGGTTTCACTGGAATTGCAGGTGCCTCGGCGAGCATCGCACAAATTCTGTTCTTCATCTTCCTCGCTCTGATGGTCATTTCGCTGCTTATGCGCGCCGTACGACGCACCTGAGGAAGATTTTAACACTAAGTAGTAACCCGCTGGTTTCCGGCGGGTTTTTCGTACCTTTTCGATAGAAACCCGTCTAAAAGCGGGGCCGAATGGCCCCGCAAGCGATAGTCCGCAATCAGCCATCAATGGCGGTTGAGCCAGTTATCGATATCACGCTCGGCGTCTTCCTGGGCCGAGCCATAGCGCTCCTGAAGCTTGCCGGCGAGTTGCTTGCGATTGCCCTGGATGACGTCGATGTCATCGCCGGTGAGCTTGCCCCAGTTCTTCTGGACCGAACCCTTGAACTGCTCCCAATTGCCTTCGACTTGGTTCCAATTCATCTCATATTCCTTTCCTGACGTTTGAAACGAAGAGCGGAATCTTCGCTCGGCCTGAAAACGGCGGCATGTGGAAAGAGTTCCCCCAAATCGGGACGCACGCCCGTCGCATTTTTTTTGGAAACCTCGGAACTTTTGTTCGCGCCATCTGTTCTTGGGTCGCGAACCTGCTTCCCCTGACAGGTTCGTCCCTCCGGCGCCACCGCTCCCCGCCCGCAGGCGGCGCCCCCAGAAGGAGAGAAGCGTTATTCCGTCCCCCCGAAACGCTTCTCTCCTTCTTACTTCCGTCCCAAGCATTGAAGCTCATCAACGGAACAATGCATCCCTGCTCCGCGTTATTGCCTCACCGCTGGCGGACTTGCCGCTATGACATCGAGAACCGGAGCAACGATGAGGCATGAAGCCAATTCTATCATGGCTGGTAGGCATCCCCGTGCCGATCATATTTTTCGTCTACATGGTGGCGTGGCTCTGACCGTCCATTCGACAACCTAGAACCAATCAGGAGAACGATCATGGCACTTTCGAAAGCCGCAAATGATACCAAGGCCAGCGCCAGCGAGGCGCTGTCGCAGCTTGAACTTGAGCAGCGTCTCGACGACCTGAAGAGTGAAATCGCATCGATCAGCAAGACGCTTGCGGCAATCGGCGGCCAGAAGGTCGAAGATTATCGTGCCGGTATGGAGCGGCTCGCGTCAGACGCGGTCTCCGCTTCGCTCAAGGCATTCGATTCCGCTCGTTCGGAGGCCGTGTCGCTTGAGGAAAGCTTCGAGGATCAGGTCCGGGCTCATCCGCTTCGGGCGGTCGGAATTGCGGCCGGTATAGGCTTCCTGTTCGCGCTTATGAGCCGTCGCTGATCATGTCCGAACTCGTAGCGGCACTGACCGGGCGCATCAGGGCCTCAAGCCAGCAGTTGGTGCTGACGCTGATCGCGTACGGCATCGTGGCGATCCTGCTGCTCTCAGCCTATGTGGCTTTCATGTACGCATTGGCGTTCTGGATCGCATATGAATTTAGTCCGATCGTCGCGGCCCTGTCGATCGCCATCGCGACTGTGGTCACTGCGCTCGGCATCGTCATCTGGCTCAAGGTTCGGAGCGGCCGTCAGGAGCGCCGCAGGGCGTTCCGAGCGAAAGCAACCGTGAGTGCTGGCTCGACGGCGGCCATGGCGACGGTGGTGCCGATGATGGTTCGCGCAAGCCCCGTCGGATCGCTCGTCGCGGTTGCCGTACTGGCATACGTCCTGTCGCGCGCGGGTCAGCGCGAGCGGCGATGAAGCAAGGCCCTTCCGCTCGCTCGGCGGAAGTCTCTGAAGTTTCTAGAAAACCATGAAGAGGCTCAAGGAGGCTTACATGCTCGAAAAAATACAAAGCCCTGAAGTCAGGGAAATCATGAACGACAACAGCCTGACGCATCACGACCGGATCAAGAAGCTGATGAAGATACGCGATGATGCGCGCGCTGAGCAGCGCATGGCGTCGGAAGGCCCGACCGTCGATGACGACGGCCTGAACTCCAAACTGCGTGATGTTGAAATGCTCCTCGACAAGCTCGGCGAGGCGCCGGCTGCCGAAGAAGGCAAGGGTGCCAATACATTGTAATACCAAGGATCGAAGGCCTGCGGGGATTTGACCTGCGGGCCTTTTCATGTTCCCTGTTCGGGGCCAAATAAAGTCTAGGAAAATTTGCCCGGGATGGAACCTTAATGGGATACATTCGTTACTATGCAGGTAAACTTTTACTGTACGTGTAAGCAGGGGAGAAATCATCAATGTCATTGACCGCAAGGGTCGCGGCCCATCTTCCGTTCCTGCGGCGCTATTCGCGCGCCGTGACGGGATCGCAAACTTCGGGCGACGCTTATGTCGTTGCGACGCTGGAAGCGCTGATAGCCGATATTTCAAGCTTTCCGACGGCGTCGTCGGACCGCGTGGCACTCTACAAGCTCCTCGTCTCGATCCTGAAATCTTCGACGGTCGATGTGCCTGCCGTCTCCTCCCATTATGCCTGGGAGAAGAAGGCCATGGCCAATTTGTCGGCGGTTCCGACAATGGCGCGCCATGCTTTCCTGCTGGTTTCGGTGGAGGGCTTCACGCTCGCCGAAACAGCGGAAATTCTCTCGGTGACACCAGAGGAAACCGCCGATCTGCTCGACGAGGCCGCCAAGGAAATTTCCCGCCAGATTGCGACCGATATCCTGATTATCGAGGACGAACCGCTGATCGCGCTCGATATCGAGCAGATCGTCAAGGATCTCGGCCACACCGTCACGGGCATTGCACGCACGCACAAGGAAGCCGTCGATCTCTACAAGAAGACGTCTCCGGGCATGATCCTTGCGGATATCCAGCTCGCTGACGGCAGTTCGGGCATCGATGCGATCAATGACATCCTCAAGATCGCCAGTATTCCGGTCATCTTCATTACGGCGTTCCCGGAGCGTCTTCTGACGGGCGAACGCGCGGAGCCGACATTCCTCGTGACCAAGCCCTACAATCCGGACATGCTGAAGGCGCTGATCAGTCAGGCTCTGTTCTTCAATGAAAGCTCGACAACAGGTGAAGCGCTCTCGGCGTAGGCGTGTGAGAATATTTGACAGGATTTCATGGGTCATTGAACGGGCGGCGCGACCGGCGGACTATGCCGGTCGCCTGTACATCTCTGGCTCTTGCGCGGAACGCAGCGCTGCGAGGTGATTTGTGGTTCAGAGATTTCTGTGGCATGCCCAGGATCTGAAGGAAGAGAGGCTCAATTCGTTCTTCATTTCCGCGCTCGTGGATATGCGGGCCAGCCTCATCCTGCAGGATGGGCACGGGAACTATCTCTGTGTCACCAGCCTGCCTGATTGCTGGACTGTTGATCGCAATTCGCGCCCGGCCGACACGAGCGTTTTTGGCCCCGAGATCGCGGCACAGCTCGCCGAGTCCAGGCAAAGGGCACAACGCACTGGCAATACCGACCAGATCGAGGTTACTCTCGGTGAGGATCGCGTCTTCGAATTTCGCGTCCTGTCGGTGCTTCCTCGCATAGGCGACGGCCAGATGATCACGACGATCATCGACCGTACCGAAGATCGTCGGCGCGAAAAGGTGCTGCAGCAGCTCCTGCGCGAGGTCAGCCACCGTTCGAAGAACCTGCTTGCGATTATCCAGAGCATTGCAACCCAGACATCCCAGCATGCCGACTCGATCGAAACCTATGTGCAGAAGTTCCGGGGGCGCATCTTCTCGCTCTCGCGCTCGCAGGACCTGATCACCGATTCCGGCTGGCGCGGCGCCTATATCAAGGAACTGCTCGAACAGCAGGTCGGGTCATATATCAACGGCAAGATCGAACTGGTGCGTTTCGAGGGTACCAATACGCTGCTTTCGCCCAATGCCGCCATGCATCTGGGCCTTGCCTTTCACGAGCTGGTCATCAACACCATCACCCACGGAACAATCCTGAAGACCGACGACACGATCGCCGTCCATTGTTCCCTGGGAACGGCAGATGGCATGAAGCGGTTGCAGGTCGTCTGGGACGAGCCGATCGCGCGGGATCGACATTATCTCGATGAGCGTATGACCGCGCCGAAATCTCGCTTCGGCCGCGCTATCCTCGAGCGCGTCGTGCCCATCTCGGTCAACGGCACCGCCGCCTATTCGATCAACGACACCGGCATCAAATACACACTCGACTTTCCCGTCGATATCGATGAGAGTCTCAGGGCTGCGCCCGCGAGTGGGCAATCAGTCGGAAAACGAAATCAATCTTCCTGACGATCGCATCGGTCAGCACGAACGGGTAGAGATCAGGCTGACCCAGGCTCCGATTGATGCTGTTGATCGCCACCGTAAGGGGGATCCAGGCGGCGATGATCTGGTCGATGCTGGTGGCGTCGTAGGGATCGACTTCGGTCACGTGAATGCCACCTGCCGGCGTCTCGCCGGGATAGACACCGTATGCGTGGGCCGTTTCCAAGCCATCCACCATGTGGAAACAATGTGCCCAGGTCTCCGCGAAATCCTCCCACGGATGCGATGACGCATAGGCGCTGATGAATGTCTGCTGCCAGCCGGCGGGCGCGCCGTTGGCGTAGTGGTTCTGGATCGCCAGTTGATAATCGACATCCGGATCGCCGAACACGTCGGCGAAGGCTGCGATGCTGTCGCGGTCCTTGACCAGCAAGTCCCAGTAGAAATGACCGATCTCGTGCCGGAAATGCCCGATGAGAGTGCGGTAGGGCTCGCCCATCTGCGTGCGCCGCCGCTCGCGCTCGGCATCGTCGGCTTCGGCGATGTTGATGGAAATCAGGCCGTTGTTGTGGCCGGTGAGAATGGGCGCCACTCCACCACTGCTATCGGGAAGATCGGCCAGAAATTCGAAAGCCAGTCCATGTTCGGGATCATCGGCCCGGCGTGGAATGGGCAGCTGCCAGCGCGTGAGCGAATAGAACAGATGCTTCTTGGCCTGCTCGATCTTGCGCCAGTTGTCGTGGTTTTCCGGCACCGAGAGATCGGGAATCGTCAGGTTGAACCGGCAGGCTAGGCAGAAGGGCTCGTCCCTTTCTACCGGAACGAGCCAATTGCAGGCGCCCTCAGCGGCATTCTCGCAGAAAATATAGGGACGGCTGGGGTCGGCAAGCGCGGTCCAGTCTCCGTCGTCGGTCGGCACCAGCGCCGACATCTCGAACAGCCGGGGCAGATAGCCGATCCGGCTGTTGCAGGCGAGGCAGACATCGTTGTTGAAATGGATCGTGTTGCCGCAGTTCTGGCATTTGAAAAGTTTCATGGAATTCCGTTCGGACACCGGCGAGACGTGGACGGACACTGCGCGTTCGCCCAGAGATGTTCAAGGCCAGCAGTCCGCGCTTTCGAACGCGCATAGCCGGTCGAGGGTTCCATCCAAGCGTTGGATCTCACGGCTTTCGCGCTTGGCACTGAGCTCAGGCGATCACCTTTCCGTCCGAATCGAACCGATGCATCTTCGTGCGGTCCGGCGTCGAATATATTACTTCGTCGGCGGTATAGGGGTGTTCGCCGAACAACCGCGCCGTGATCAGCCCCACCTTTTCGGATTCGAGATAGACGATCGTGTCGGCGCCGAGATGCTCGACATGCACGATCTTGCCCTGCCAGTCGCCGCTTTCGCGCGACAGCGTCATATGCTCCGGTCGGACGCCGATCGTGGCAGAACCGGTTTCGCCGATGCGGCCGGCCTCGATGAAATTCATCTGCGGCGAGCCGATGAAGCCGGCGACGAAGAGATTGGCCGGCTTGTTGTAGAGTTCCATCGGCGAACCGATCTGCTCGATCCGGCCGGCACTCAGCACGACGATCTTGTCGGCGAGCGTCATGGCCTCGACCTGGTCGTGGGTGACATAGATCATCGTCGCCTTGAGGCGCCGATGCAGGCGGGCGATCTCAAGCCGCGTCTGGACGCGGAGCGCCGCATCGAGATTGGACAGCGGCTCGTCGAACAGGAAGAGCGTGGGTTCACGCACGATGGCGCGACCGATGGCGACGCGCTGGCGCTGCCCGCCGGAGAGCTCGGCCGGACGGCGTCCGAGATAGGGACCGAGCGACAGCAGGTTTGAGGCATTTTGAACGCGCGCCTCGATCTCGGCCTTCGGTTCGCCGGCCTGCTTGAGGCCGAGCCCCATATTGTCCTTCACCGTAAGGTGCGGGTAGAGCGCGTAGGACTGGAACACCATGGCGATGCCGCGCTTGGCGGGCGGCACGGAGGAAACTTCCTTGCCATCGATGATGATGGAACCGGAGGAGATATCCTCAAGCCCGGCGATCGAGCGGAGCAGCGTGGATTTTCCGCAGCCCGACGGGCCAACGAAAATCACGAACTCGCCGTCCTTGACCTCGAGGTCGATGCCCTTGAGGACCTCGACCGGGCCAAAGGACTTGCTGACCGATTTCAGTGTAAGATTACCCACGGGGCTTGTTCTCCGGGTTCGTCGTTTAGAGATTGACCATCTGGCCGGTGCGGACGCTTTCGTCCGCGGCCAGACAGATACGCAGCGATTGCACCGCGTCGGTCATATGGCGATCGAGATCGATGTCCTCGCGGATCGCCTTCAGCACATAGGCCTGTTCGAGATCGCAAAGTTCCTGGTGGCCGGGCTCGCCCGCCATCCGCAGCATCTGGTCCGGCTCCGCAAAGCCGCTGGCATCGGCATTGGTCTTGGCGCGGTGCAGCCGGATGGTCGAGGTCTTGGTGTGTGTGTCGATGTCGTCGGACTTGGCGTTCGGGTCCATGACGATCGAAACGCAACCGTTCGGGCTCATCACGTCCTTCACGAAGAAGGCGGTCTCGGAGATCATCGGACCCCAGCCGGCCTCGTACCAGCCGATCGAGCCATCGTCGAACATCACCTGCAAATGGCCGTAATTATACATGTCGGGCGCGATCTCGTTGGAGAGGCGCAGGCCCATGCCGCGCACCGAGACCGCCTTCGCATCAGTGATCTGGCACATCACATCGACATAGTGCACGCCGCAATCGACGATCGGCGAGGTCGTCTGCATCAGCGCCTTGTGCGTGCCCCAGGTCTTGCCGACGGATTGCTGGTTGAGGTTCATGCGGAAGACAAAAGGTCCGCCGAGGTCGCGGGCAAGCGAGATCAGCTTCACCCAAGACGGATGGTGACGCAGGATGTAGCCGACCACCAGCTTGCGGCCGTTCGCCTTGGCGCAGGCGACGACACGTTCGGCGTCGGCAACCGTGGTTGCCAGCGGCTTTTCGACGAAGACATGGGCTCCGGCTTCCATCGCCATCACGGCGAAGTCGGCATGGCTGTCCGAATAAGTGTTGATCGAGCAGAGTTCGGGCTTGAGCTCTTTCAACGCATCCGGGAAGGACGGATGGATTGTGTATTTCTCCATGCCATCTGGAAGGTCGATCTTCGAGCGATTGACGAGGCCGAGGATCTCGAAGCCCGGATTGTTGTGATAGGCGAGCGCGTGGCTCATGCCCATATTGCCGAGGCCGGCGACCAATACCCGGATCGGGGTCATTTCACTGCTCCTGCCGTAATGCCGCGGATAAGCTGCCGCGAGAAGATGAGATAGAGGACGAGGACGGGCGCGATGGCGAGCGACAGCGCCGAGAGCACCGCGTTCCAGTTGGTCACGAACTGGCCGATGAATATCTGGGAGCCGAGCGTGATCGTCTTGGTCGCCTCGGATGGTGCCAGGATCAGCGGGAACCACAGGTCGTTCCAGATCGGGATCATGGAAAAGACCGCGACCGTCGCCATGGCCGGGCGCACCAGCGGCAGAACCAACCGGAAGAAGATCTTGTATTCCGACAGCCCGTCGATACGGCCGGCGTTCTTCAGGTCGTCGGATACCGTCTTCATGAACTCCGACAGGATGAAGATCGCAAGCGGCAACCCTTGCGCCGTATAGACCAGGATCAGCGCCGTCAGCGTGTTGACGAGGCCCGAGGCGACCATGCCCTGCAGAATGCCGATCGTGCCGAGCCGGATCGGGATCATGATGCCGAGCGCCATATAGAGGCCGAGCAGCGTGTTGCCCTTGAAGCGATATTCCGAGAGCGCAAAGGCCGCCATCGCCCCGAAGAGCAGAACCAGGGCGATCGAGACAATGGTGACGACAAGCGAATTCTGCATGTAATGCATGAAGTCGCCCTGGCCAAGAACGGTCGTATAGCCGATCAGATCGAAGGTCGCGGGCGTGTCGCCGAGCGCGGGCAGCGGCGGCTGCATGGGATTGCGGAAGATCGCGTTGCGCGATTTGAAGGAATTCATGATCGTGAGGACGACGGGGAACAGGGCGATCGCGGTGTAGGCGATCAGCACCGCGTGGGCGGCAAGTGCGCGGCCTGTCGAGCTTCTGGCTTTTGACATCGCGGCGTCCTCAGAACTGGTAGTGGCGCATGCGCCGCTGGATGGTGAAGAGATAGAAGCTGACGCCGGCAAGGATGATCAGGAACATTACCGCCGCGATCGTCGCGCCCATCGACCGGTCGCCGAGCTGCAGCTGGAAGCCGAAGAAGGTGCGGTAGAGCAGCGTGCCCAGGATATCCGTCGATCCATCAGGCCCGGCCAGCGCGCCCTGTACGGTGTAGATCAGGTCGAAGGCGTTGAAATTGCCGACGAAGGTCAGGATCGAGATGATGCCGATGGCGGGCAGGATCAGCGGCAGCTTGATCTTCCAGAACTGGCTCCAGCCGGTGATGCCATCCATTTCTGCGGCTTCCAGCACTTCATCGGGAATGTTGAGCAGCGCCGCATAGATCAGCATCATCGGAATGCCGACATATTGCCAGACCGAGATCAGCGATACCGCGATCAGCGCCGAACTCGGCTTGCCGAGCCACGGGCCGAAGATGAATTTCAGATGCGCGAGGTCGAGCAAATAGGGCGTCACGCCCCAGATCGGCGACAGGATGAGCTTCCAGATAAAGCCGACGATGACGAAGGAGAGAAGCGTCGGCAGGAAGATCGCCGTGCGGTAGAAAGTGGCGAAGCGAAGCTTCGGCACCGAGAGAAGGGCGGCCAGCGCGATGCCGATCGGGTTCTGCACCAGCATGTGGATTATGAAGAAGACGACGTTATTCTTGAGCGCGTTCCAGAAATCGACGGACCATTTCTCGTCGCCGAAGAGTGTGACGAAATTGCCGAGGCCGACAAAGACCCTCTGGTTGTCGACCACGTTGAACAGCGACAGCCACAGAGTTCCGGCAAGCGGGATGATCATCACCGCCGAATAGACGAGGAATGCCGGCAGCATGAAGACGATGATATGCCAGCGGAACGGCCGCTGGGCAGGTCTTTGCATGCTCTCCATGTCCTGGATCTCGGCCATCCCCTGGTCTTCCATATCTTGTGTTTTGAAATTGCCCGCTCAAGCGCGAGATTATGGCGCAAGCGCGCATGCTTGTCATGGCGATCCGTCTTTTGACGGCGCCTTACATACTTGCAAAAATGACGGCGCATGCGGGATGCGCCGCCACAATCATGTGAGCGAGATTACTTCGCCGGCTTGTACCAGCTGTCGAGACCCTTCTGGAGCTTCTCGGCGGCAACGGCAGGCGTGTCGGTGCCGTTGATCACGTTGGCGGATTCGACCCAGGTTTCGTTTTCCAGGTTCGGCGTGCCGCGCGACAGGATCTGGTAGGTCGAACGGATCGTCGACTTGCACTTCTCGCGCCAGGACACGAACTCCTGCGCCAGCGGATCGGCCATCTTTACCGGGGTCTTGTTCAAGCTGAAGAAGCCGGGCAGCGAGTTCGCATAGAGATCGGCGAATTCAGGCGACGAGATCCAGGTCAGCAGCTTCTTGGTTTCTTCCGGATGCGCGGTCTTGGCGTTCATGCCGACGGCAATGTCGGTATGGTCGGAGATGTAGCAAGGATCGCCGTCCTTCGGCACCGGTGGGAGGAACGCGCCCATCTTGAACTGGGCCTGGGTGTTGAAGCCACCGATTTCCCAGGAGCCAGCAGGATAGATCGCCGCGCGGCCGAGCGTGAAGAGGTTCTGGCTGTCAGGGTAGGTCTGGGCTTCGAAGCCGTCACCGAGATAGGGCTTCCACTTGGCGAGCACTTCGTAGGGCTTGACCCAATCCGGATCGGTAAGCTTCTGCTCGCCCTTGATCAGCGCCAGGCGGCCTTCTTCGCCCTTCCAATAGTTCGGGCCGATATTCTGGTAGGCCATGGTTGCGGCCTCCCAGAGATCCTTGGTGCCCATCGCCATTGGGATGAAGTTGCCGTCGGCCTTGATCGCGTCGAGGACCTTGAAGAATTCGTCTTCCGTCTTCGGCGGGGTCAAGCCCAGCTTTTCGAAGGCGTCCTTGTTGTAGATGAAGCCATGGATGACCGAGGCCATCGGCACGCAGAAGGTGGCCTTGCCGTCATCGGTAGACCATGCCGACTTGGCGACCGGCTCGAAGTTCTCCATGCCCGGGTTGGTGGAGATGTCGGCGAGGTAGCCCTTCTTGTAGAGATCGAGCGAGGCGTCGAACGGTCGGCAGGTAATCAGGTCGCCGGCGGAGCCGCTTTCGAGCTTGGCGTTGAGCGCCGCGTTGTATTCGGTTGGGGCCGACGGCGAGAACACCACCTTGATGCCGGGGTTCTTGGCTTCGAAAGCCGGAATCAGCTTGTCCTTCCAGATCGAAAGGTCGTCGTTACGCCAGCTTTCGATGGTCAGCGTCACGTCTTCCGCATGCGCCACGCCGGCGAGGCCGGCAAGCGCGGTCGCCACAAGAAGCGCCTGTTTGAATGCACGGGTCATCTTTTCATTCTCCCAATTTTAGCAATCGCCCACTGTGGCCGATGCTGGTTCCTTATTACGTCTGCTACGAACCTGCCTTCGCCTTCTTGAGAGCGATACGCAGATTCTGGTTACAGCTTTCGAGCAGCCTGCCTGCCGTTTGCGCGCCATCGGCGCCGGCGGCCAGCAGGACCGCAATCTTCACCGAGCCGTCCGCCTCCTCAAGCAGATGACCGGCCTTTTCGATATCCGTGCCCGCAATGACCGAGACGATGCGGCGGGCGCGGTCGCGCAGCTTGTCGTTGTCGGCGCGCAGGTTGACCATGAAGCCATCATGCACGTGGCCGAGATGCACCGCCGTCAGTGTCGAGATCATGTTGAGCGTGATCTTCTGCGCCGTGCCCGCGCCCATGCGCGTCGAACCGGCCACGGCCTCTGGCGGAGTCTGAAGGAGAATGGCAACATCGGCGCCATTGAGCAGCGGCGTATCCGTGTTGTTGGCAATGCCGATCACCGCCGCGCCGCGCGCCTTGGCGACTTCAGCCGCACGAACCGTGTAAAGGGTCGAGCCGCTGGCGGAAACGCAGATCAGGCAATCCCTGGCCGAGACATTGGCGCTGGTAACATCTTTTTCGGCGAGAATGACATCGTCCTCATAACCGCCCGCGAGCAGTACCAGGCTGTTGGCGCCACCGGCGAGAAGGATGAGCGCCTGTTCGGGCGCGATGCCGAATGTGCCGGGCAATTCGAGCCCATCGGAGAGCGCCATCAGGCCGGAGCTGCCGGCGCCCGTATAGATAAGGCGTCCGCCGGAGCCGATTTTCGACGCCGCGAGCCGGGCGGCATTTTCGATGGAGGGGAGGGCGCCGCGCACGCTTTCCACGGCTGAAAGCTGGCCGTCGAGGAGCACGGAAAGGATCTCCGGCGGCGGCAGGCCGTCCAGTCCTTCTGCTCTCTTGTGGCGTGCTTCAGTGGTGGCGGCCATTGTTCTCCCCTTGTTTGTCGTGATAATGCCAAAAAAATACCACTTGTCCAGAGAAATTTACAATTATGTCATTTAAGCGGCTGGCATAAATTAGAGAAATACAAAAACCACAATAAAATCACGGTGATAAAAAATATCCGCCATTTGGCGAAAATCGCCCTTGGTTAATGGTATTTTTTTGGTATTATATTTGCGAGGAGCGGATCATGCCTGATTATCTCATTGGAATCGACGGAGGCGGCACAAGCTGCCGGGCGGCTGTGGCAACAGCCGATGGCATCGTCATGGGTTCCGCCAGGAGTGGTCCAGCCAATATTCTCACCGATCTCGATGGTGCGCTCGAAAACATCATCAAAGCAGCAAAATCGGCCTTTGCCAATGCCGGGCTCGATCCGGAAGACATTTATGGTTCACGCGCGCTGCTAGGCCTCGCAGGCTCGAATGTCAGCGACGTTGCCGACCGCCTGATGGCGAAGCTTCCCTTCAAGCATTCCGAGGTCGTCTCCGATGGCTTGATCGCGCTTCAGGGCGCATTCGGCGAAGCCGACGGGGCCATCGCGATCATCGGCACCGGCACCATCTATCTCAGTCGCAAGGCGGGACGGGTGCGCTATTTCGGCGGCTGGGGATTCATCGTCGCCGATCAGGGCAGTGGCGCCCGGCTCGGACACTCGCTGCTGCAGGAGTGCCTGATGGTCAGCGACGGCATCCGCCAAGGCTCGGCGCTGACATCAGATATATTGTCGGAATTCGACAACGACGCCTCGAAACTCGTGGCCTTCGCCCGCTATGCGGCGCCATCGGATTTCGGCCGCTATTCACCGAAGATATTCGAAGCCGCCAACTCCAACGATCCGGTCGGTCTGAAGCTGCTTCGCTCCGGCGCTGCCGCGATCGACGAGACCCTCGATGTCGTGGTGCGTGAGGGCGGCGAGAAAATCTGCCTGCTCGGCGGCCTGTCACCTTTTTATCCACCATGGCTGTCTGACGCCCATCGGGCGCGGCTCGTGGAGGCGCGGACCGATGCGTTGAGCGGCGCGGTGTCGCTGGCGGTTTCCCGCCTCAGTGCGAAGGTGGGCGCATGACCAGCGTTTCCGCCTTCCTCTCGCCAGACGACCTGCAATTCGCCGGCACCGGCCCGCTCTATATGAAGCTGCAGCAGGCTCTCGAGGGGGCGATCAAATCCGGACGCCTCAAGAGCGGAGAGGCGCTGCCGCCGGAACGCGATCTTGCCGAATACGCCAATATCAGCCGCGTTACCGTCCGGAAGGCCGTGGATGAACTGGTGCGGGAGGGTTTTCTCGTCAGACGCCACGGGTCCGGCACCTTCGTCGCCAAGCCGATGGCCAAGGTCGAGCAACCGTTGTCGCGCCTCACCTCGTTTACCGAGGACATGTCGCGGCGCGGGTTCTCGACGCGTGCGGAATGGCTGGAGCGCGGCCTGTTCACGCCCTCGCCGGATGAGATGGTGATGCTGGGCCTGCCGGCGGGCGGACTGGTTGCGCGGCTTGGACGCCTGCGCATAGCCGACGACAATCCGCTCGCAATCGAACGCGCCAGCATTTCGGCCGAGTTCCTGCCCGATCCCGAAAGCGTGGGCGACTCGCTCTACGCGGCGCTCGAGAAGCGCGGCGTGCGGCCGGTGCGCGCCATCCAACGCCTCTCCGCCTGCAACATCAAGGAGCAGGATGCCGCCTTGCTGGACGTGGTGCCGGGCTCTGCCGGGCTCGCCATCCAGCGTATTTCCTACCTACCCTCGGGCAAGGTGGTGGAACTCACCCGCTCGCTCTATCGCGGCGATGCCTATGATTTCGTGGCCGAACTGACGCTCGGCTAGAGCAATTCCAGGAAAAGTGTGAAGCGGCTTTCCGTCCGGAATTGCATAAAACAAGGAGATTGGAGCTCCACCGCTTTAGCGGCGATGCTCCAACAGAGAGTAAAATGATGATCGAAACCCACATGCGCCGCGAGATCAACGAGATTCCGGAGGCCTGCGCGCGCCTGCTCGACAAATCGGCTGGCGCTCTGAAGGACGCTGGCGCCGCATTGGCCGCCAAGGATCCCGCATTCCTCTGTACCATCGCGCGCGGCTCATCCGATCATGCCTCGCTGTTCATCAAATACGCGATCGAACTGACCACCGGCCGCGCCGTCGCCTCGCTCGGGCCGTCGCTGGCCTCGATCTACGAAGTGAAGCTCTCGCTCGGACAGGCTGCGGTGTTCTCGGTTTCGCAATCGGGGCAGAGCCCGGATATCATCTCGCTGGTCAAGTCCGCCGGCGAGGCGGGCGGCTTGACCGTCGCGCTCACCAATACGCCGGGTTCGCCGCTCTGGGACCATTCCGATGTGAAGATCGATATCGCGGCCGGGCCGGAACTCGCGGTCGCCGCCACCAAATCCTATGTCAATTCCGCCGTCGCGGGTCTTGCGATCCTCGCCGAATGGACCGGCAATCAGGATCTTAAGCGGGCGGTCAACGCACTCCCCGAGCATTTTGCCAAGGCGCTGGCGCTCGACTGGCAGGCGCTGTTTCCGGCGCTGGAAAAGAACGAGTCGCTCTATGTCCTCGGGCGTGGCCCCGCGCTGGCGATCGCCTCGGAAGCCGCTCTCAAGTTCAAGGAAACGGCCGATTACCACGCGGAGGCCTATTCCTCGGCCGAAGTCCTGCATGGACCTGTCGCGCTGGTCGACCGCACTTTCCCAGTCCTGGCATTTGCCGCCCGCGATGCCGCCGAAGAAAGCGTCTCCGGCATTGCCGAGGATCTCGCCGGCCGCGGCGCGCCGACCTTCCTGACGTCGGATCGCGCGGCGAAAGCCACCCGGCTGCCTTTCGTCGCGACCGGCCATCCGATCACCGATGCGCTTTGCCTGATCGTGCCCTTCTATGGCTTCGTCGAGGCGCTGTCGCGCCGCCGGGGCTACGACCCGGACAAGCCCGCCGCGCTCAACAAGGTGACTAAGACGCAATGAGCATCAAGGCGATCACGGGCGGACGGATTTTTGACGGGCATGCCTGGCACGACGGCAAGAGCCTGATCGTCGAGGGCGGCAAGGTCGTGACTGTCACCAGCGAGATTCCGGTGAGTGCCGAGCGCGTGAATGCCGATGGCGCACTCCTCATCCCCGGCTTCATCGACCTTCAGGTCAATGGTGGCGGTGGAGCGATGTTCAACGACCAGCCGACGCCCGAGGGCATCGAGCGCATCATCCGGGCCCATGCGAAATTCGGCACGACGAAACTGTTGCCAACGCTGATCACCGATAACAGGGAGATCACGTCAGAAGCGCGCAAGGCCGGCACAGAAGCCGCCGCGCGCAAGATGCCCGGCTTCCTCGGCATCCATCTCGAAGGTCCGCATCTCTCGGTCTCTCGCAAGGGCGCCCACGATCCGCAACTGATCCGGCCGATGGAGGCCACCGATCTCGATGCACTGCAGGCCCATCGCCGCGAAGCGGGATTGGTGATGACCACGCTGGCGCCCGAAAGCGTCTCGCTCGATCAGGTTCGCGCACTCGCTTCGGCCGGCGTGACCATCAGCCTTGGCCATACCGATACGACCTGCGCGAATGCGCTCGAATATTTCCAAGCCGGCGCGCGAATGGTGACGCATCTGTTCAATGCCATGAGCCCGCTCTCTCACCGCGAGCCGGGGCTTGTCGGCGCGGCGCTGCATTCGCAAACGGCCTTCGCCGGCATGATCGCCGATGGTTTTCATATCGACCCGGTATCCATGGGCGTCGCGCTGCGTGCCAAATCGGGGCCGGGCAAGATCTTCATCGTCACCGATGCCATGTCGACCATCGGCACCGACGAGACGGGGCTGATGCTCAACGGCCGCCAGGTTTTTCGCGAAGGCGGGCGGCTGACGCTGGCCGACGGCACGCTGGCCGGCGCGGATATCGACATGCTGAGTTCCGTGCTCTTCGTTCATCACAAACTTGGCTTTTCCCTGGAGGAAGCCATCCGCATGGCCTCGCTCTATCCTGCCGAGGCTATGGGTCTGGCGGATACCCATGGCAGCCTGCGAGCCGGCCGTGCGGCCGATTTTATTCTGCTTGAACCGTCGCTTTCGATCCGTTCGGTCTTTATCGACGGCGAGGAACTGGGTTAGTCTCCCCCGGGGACAGCATGTCGTCCCCCGGAGGACAGCATGTCTTCCCCGAGGAGGACCCCATGACCCCAAGACCGGATTTTGCCCGCCACGGCCGCGAACTGGCGCCAAACCAGGTTTCGCAGCTCATCGTGATTGACATCGAGACCGGCGAGCAGACGACCGTCTTCGAGGCCGACGAGATCATCGAGGCGCCGAACTGGACGCCGGATGGGGAAACGCTGATCTTCAATGCCGGTGGCGAGATCTGGCGGATCGACGTCATGGGCAAGATGACGCCCGAACGCATCGACACTGGCCGGTTGCGCGACCTCAACAACGATCATGTCCTGTCGCCCGATGGCAGGAAGCTCTACCTGAGTTCCAATGATGGACACCTCTATGCGGTGCCGATCACCGGCGGCGAGCCGGTGCGTGTCTCCAACGAGCACGACACGCCGTTCCATTATTACCTCCATGGCATTTCACCGGATGGAGCGACGCTCGCCTATGTGGCGGTCGAAGGTGCCGGCGAAGGGCGCCGCATCAATATCTTCACCATCCCCGCGAAGGGCGGTCCCGACACGCGCCTGACTGATCTCGCGAAGCCCCATGACGGGCCGGAATATTCGCCGGATGGGAAATGGATTTATTTCGGTTCAGAGCGCGCCTCCGACCTGCCCGGCCACTCCCAGTTGTTCCGCATGCGGCCCGATGGCTCCGGTGTCGAGCAACTCACCTTCGACGAGCGCGTAAACTGGTTTCCGCATCCATCTCCGGCTGGGGCAGAGGTCCTCTACCTCAGCTATCCCGCAGGCACGCTTGGCCATCCACCGGACAAGCCGGTCATCCTCAAGCTGATGACGCCGGATGGCCGAAACATGCGGGATATAGCCGCCTTCAACGGCGGGCAGGGGACAATCAACGTCAACAGCTGGGCGCCGGATTCGCGGGCGTTCGCCTATGTCGCCTATCCCTTTGGAAGCTGACACAAAAATTGTCATCGAGCGCGAATAAAATAGCCGCAATCGACGTCAGACTGTTCACGGGGGGTTTCCGCGAACGGTCGAAGAATGCCGTCGTCTCTCCGGCTCGCTTTATCGTGGGGCGCGGGATGGATTTGGTTGTCTGCATTGGCGCAGATGGTTGACTCGTCCTACTGAAGACTAAAGACTGTTTTTTGAGATTTCGCCGTCATTGGGAGCTGACCGCCATGCGCGTCTATATCCGTTTCATTCTCTTGCTCGCCGCTCTTCTGTTCTCCACCTCCATGTCGCTTGCCGCCGAAGGCGCACGCACGATCGTGACGGTCAAGGATGCCGATTATTTCGGCTTCGACCTCCGTACCGAGCAGGAAGTGACGCTCGAACAGTGCCAGAACATCTGCATCGGCGACAAAGCCTGCAAGGCCTTCACCTATAATACGAAGGCGCAGTGGTGCTTCCTGAAGTCCGATTTCAACAAGATGAACCCGTTCCCGGGCGCCGTCGCGGGCAAGGTCGTGACCGAGGTCGCCGAGCCGGACATCGGTTCCGCCCCGCCGCTTGATTTCCTCAACGAATACACGGTCGGTGAGGCCGAGCGCTTCAAGGGCAAGCTCGAGACCCCCGCCGGCTACGAAGGTATCAGTGTCGACAGCGCGCTCTCCATGGCGCGCCAATCGGTGAATTCAGGCGTGATCGACCAGGCGATGCTCGGCTTCAAGGCCGCGTTGAGGCTCGATCCTGAAAATGCCGACGTCTGGGCGGAAATGGCCAATATCGCCACCCGCATCAACAGCAATTACGACGTCAATTATCAGGGCCTGAACGCCGCCATCAACGCCTATAACCTGACGCGCACGAAGACCTCGCGCGCCAGGGCGCTGGCGGTTCTGGCGAAGTCGCTCGAAAACAATTCGAGCTATCGCGCCGGCCTCAACGCCTACAAGGCCAGCCTGAAGCTGGTCGATGATGGCACCATCCGGGTCGCCTACGAGAACCTGCGCTTTACCCAGGGTTTCCGCGTTACCGGCAACACGATCGACAACGACAGCGCCAATCCGCGCGCCTGCATCCAGTTCTCGGAGGACCTGGTCAAGGAAGGCGTCGATTATACGTCCTTCGTGACGCTCGATGGCGCCGCGCCCAAGGCGCTCGACGCCAAGGGTTCGCAGATCTGCGTCGAAGGCCTGCAGCATGGCCAGCGCTACAAGATCGCGGTTCGCGAGGGGCTTCCCTCGTCGGTCGAGGAAGCATTGCTCGCCCAGGTCGATATCGACGCCTATGTCAAGGATCGCAGCCCGAGCGTCCGCTTCACCGGCGACAGCTTCGTGCTGCCGAGCACAGCCCGCCACGGCATCCCTCTCGTCTCGATCAATTCCGACAGCGCCGACCTGAAACTCTATCGTATCGGTGATCGCAACATCACCTCGCTGTTGCAGAATTCGCAGTTCCTGAGCCAGGTGGATGGCTATAATGCCACCCGTATCGAGGAACAGCAGGGCGAGCTCGTCTGGAAGGGCTCGATCGATATCGAGCCCGAACTGAACAAGGAAATCATCACCAGCTTCCCGGTCGATGAGGCGCTGCCCGAACGCAAGCCCGGTGTCTATGTGCTGACGGCAGTCTCCAAGCAGGGCAATGCCAGCGATTGGGAAGCCAAGGCCTCCCAGTGGTTCGTGGTCTCCGATCTCGGTATAACGACCTATGCCGGCACCGATGGCCTCAATGTCTTCGTCCGCTCGCTGTCGACTGCCAAGCCGTCCGCCAATATCAAGCTGACGCTGCTCGCCAAGAACAACGAAATCCTCGGTACGGCGAACACCGACGCCGATGGCCGTGTCGTGCTGTCCGCCGGCCTGATGCGCGGCACCGCCGCCATGACGCCTGCCTTCCTGACCGCCACCGATGGCGCCAAGGACTATGTGTTCCTCGATCTCACCCGTGCCGGCTTCGATCTCTCCGATCGCGGCGTCACCGGTCGTCCGGCACCGGGCGCGATCGATATTCTGTCCTGGACAGAACGCGGCATCTACCGCGTCGGCGAAACAGTGCATGTGGCCGCTTTGGCGCGCGACATCGCCGGCCAGGCGATCGAAAAGCTGCCGCTGACCTTCGTCTTCCTGCGCCCCGACGGCGTCGAGGATCGCCGCATCGTGTCCAGCGGTGGGCAACTCGGCGGCTATTCCGTCGATCTCGCGCTGCAGGACAGTTCCATGCGCGGTTCCTGGGTGATGCAGGTCTTCACCGACCCCAAGGAAGCGGCAATCAGCACGGTCAACTTCCTGGTGGACGACTTCGTGCCCGATCGCACGGAATTCACCATGACATCAGCCAATGAGGCGATCACCGCCGGCCAGCCCGAGGCGATTTCCGTTGAAGGGCGCTATCTCTACGGCGCGCCGGCCGCGGGGCTGGGACTCGAAGGCGATGTCGCCGTCAAGCCGACCCGCACCCGTGCCGAATTCAAGGACTACATGTTCGGTCTTGCCGACGAGGAATCTTCTGACGGCACGACTTTGGCGCTCGAAAACCTTGCCGTGCTCGACGACCAGGGCAAGACCAGTTTCGACGTGATGCTGCCCGACCTGCCGTCGACCACGCAGTTCCTCAATGCCAGCATCACCGTGCGCATGAGCGAGCCCGGTGGCCGTGCGGTCGAGCGCAACATCACGCTGCCGGTCAATTCCGGCAACGAGATGATCGGTATCAAGCCCGAATTCCAGGGTGACCTCGCCGAGAACTCGATCGGCAATTTCCATGTCATCGGCCTCGATGCCGCGGGCAAGAAGACGCCGATGACCGGGCTCAAGTGGAAGCTGCTGCGCATAGAGCGCCAATATCAGTGGTACCGCGACGGCGGCAGCTGGCGTTATGAGCCGATCTCCTCCAGCCAGCAGATGCAAACCGGTACGTTGGACCTGACGGCGGACGGCGGCAAGATCTCCGTGCCCGCAACCTGGGGCCGCTACCGCCTGGAAATCGAATCCGCGGCCACCGATGGCCCGACATCGAGCGTCGAATTCGATGCCGGCTGGTATGTCGAGGCGACCTCGACCGAAACGCCCGATGGCCTCGAAATCGCACTCGACAAGGAAAGCTACAAGGTTGGCGACATCGCCAAGCTCAAGATCTCGCCGCGCTTTGCCGGCGAGGCGCTGATCAATGTCGGCACCGAAAGCGTACTGATCTCGAAGAATGCCTCGATCGCCAAGGACGGCGGTGAGATTGAAATCCCGGTTACCGCCGATCTCGGTTCCGGCGCCTATATCACTGCCACGCTCTTCCGTCCGGGCGACTCCCAGGACAGCCGCATGCCGATGCGCTCCATCGGCATCAAGTGGCTGGATGTGGACCCGGGCGAAAACAAGCTTGCTCTGACGCTCAATGCGCCCGAGCAGACCCTGCCGCGCCAACCGCTGGAGATCGCGGTTGATGTCAAGGGCGCCGGCGCCAATCAGGAAGCCTACATCACGCTCGCCGCGGTCGATGTCGGCATCCTCAACCTGACCCGCTACGAGCCGCCGAACCCGGATGGCTGGTACTTCGGCCAGCGCATGCTGGGTCTCGAAATCCGCGACCTCTATGGCCGCCTGATCGATGGCTCGCTCGGCACGACCGGCCGGCTGCGGACGGGTGGTGATGGTAACGGTGCGCTGGAAGCCAGCCCCCCGACCGAGAAGCTCGTGGCCTTCTTCGCAGGTCCCGTGAAACTCGATGCGCAGGGCAGGGCGATCGTCAAGTTCGACATCCCGCAGTTCAACGGCACGGCTCGTCTCATGGCCGTGGCCTGGACCAAGACAGGTGTCGGCCATGCGGTCAAGGACGTGGTGATCCGCGATCCTATCGTGGTGACCGCAAGCCTGCCGAGGTTCCTGGCACCGGGAGACGAAGCGCAGTTTCGTCTCGATATCGCCAACACCGATCTTCCCTCCGGCGATTACAAACTCAGCCTGATCTCGAACCCCTCCGTCTCGATCGTCCCCGAAGTGACGGCCAAGACGATCAAGCTCGAAGCCAAGGCCAAGACCAATCTGATCGTTCCGATCAAGGGTGGCCTGGCAGGCGATGGTGTCATCACGGTCAAGGTGGAAGGCCCCAACGGGTTCTCGATCGAACAGGCGCTCAACGTCAACGTCCGTCCCTCGACGCTGCCTCTGACCGAACGCCGGCTGGTGCGGATCGAACCGGGCCGCAGCCTGTCCCTCGATAGCCAGCTGCTTGCCGACAGCATCATGCAGGGTGCCTCGGTCAGCCTCAACCTGACGCGCTCGCCAGCCTTCGACGTGCCGGCGCTGCTGATGACGCTCGACCGCTACCCCTATGGCTGCGCCGAGCAGACGACGAGCCGCGCGATGCCGCTGCTCTATCTCTCGGAACTCTCCAAGTCCTCGGGTATCGCGCAGGATGAAGCGACGAAGAAGCGGGTGCAGGAAGCGATCTACCGCGTTCTCTCCTACCAGGCGTCTTCGGGCAGCTTCGGCTTATGGTCGCCGGGCTCGGGTGACATGTGGCTCGATGCCTATGTCACCGACTTCCTGACCCGTGCCCGCGAACAGAAGTTCGAAGTGCCGGAACAGGCTCTGGTGCAGGCGCTCGACAATCTCGAAAACCAGCTCGGCTACGACAACAACGTCTCCGTGCGCGGCAACGAGATGGCCTATGCCATGTATGTGCTGGCCCGCAATCGCCGCGCCGCGATCAGCGACCTGCGCTACTATGCCGACACGATGCTGAAGGACTTCCCGACCGAACTTGCTCGTGGCCACATCGCTGCGGCTCTTGCGCTCTACGGCGACCGCGAGCGTTCGGAACGCATCTTCGCAAGCGTCGCCAACATGTCCAGTATGCTGGTCAATGTCAGCCTGTCACGGTCGGACTATGGTTCGGCACTGCGCGACGATGCGGCGATCTTGGCGCTGGCGGCCGAAAGCCGTCCGCAGAGCCAGGTCGTGCCGGAACTTGCCAAACTGGTGGCCCGCGACTGGGAGCGCACGACGTGGCTTTCCACCCAGGAACAGACCTGGATGGTGCTTGCCGCCCGCGCAATCAAGGATGGCGACCAGGATATCCGCGTCTCGGTCAACGGCACGCTTAGGCAGGGCGGTTTCCAGAGTCGGATGTCAGGTGAGCAACTGCTCGCCAACCCGCTTGAAGTGGTCAACACCGCCAACGAACCGGTGACGGCGGTGATCACCTCGGTTGCTTCGCCCAAGACACCGCTGACAGCAGGTGGCGACGGTTTCGAAATCTCGCGCGCCTATTATACGCTCGATGGTGAAGAGGCCAATGTCAGCGAGGTCAAGCAGAACGAGCGTTATGTCGTGGTCCTCACGGTCAAGCCGAAGAACGACTTCCAGACGCGGATGATGGTCACCGACCTGTTGCCGGCCGGCTTCCAGATCGACAATCCGGGCCTCGTCAACAGCGCGAGCCTCAGCACGTTCGATTGGCTGCCGGAGACGGAAGCCGCTCACCTCGAGTTCCGCTACGACCGGTTCCTGGCGGCCATCGACCGCTATCCCGGCGACCGGAGCGATGTGACGCTCGCCTATGTCGTCCGTGCGGTCACACCCGGAACCTACGACCACCCGGCCGCGAGCGTCGAGGACATGTATCGTCCTCAGCTCTACGCGCGCAGCGCTGCCGGCAAGATGAAGGTGGTGGCGCCGTAAGGCGCCCTCACGGGTCCAGCACAATGGCCATGAAACGGACGCTCACGATACTGACGGTGATCCAGGCGGTTTTCGCCGCCGGGATCACCTGGACCATTGCCTGGGCTGACAATGCCTATCCGCCGCCGATCGAACAGGCGCTGGTGAATTCCCGTGAAGTCCTGGACGCTGACGGACGTCTGCTCCGGGCATTCACGACGCCGGACAGCCGCTGGCGGCTGAAAGTGTCGGCCGCGGATGTCGATCCGCAATTCATCCGCATGCTGATCGCCTATGAAGACCAGCGTTTCCACGACCATCGCGGCATCGACCTCTGGGCGCTTGGCCGCGCCGGCCTGCAACTCGCCACCCATGGCCGCATCGTGTCAGGCGGCTCGACATTGTCGATGCAGGTCGCCCGTTTGAGCGAGCCCCGCGAAGGCCGGTCCTTTGCTTCGAAATTCCTGCAGATGGCGCGCGCGGTGCAGATCGAGCGGCGCCTTTCCAAGGCCCAGATCCTCGATCTCTACCTTAATCTCGCCCCCTATGGGGGCAATCTCGAAGGCGTGCGCTCCGCAAGCCTCGCCTATTTCGGCAAGGAGCCGCGCCGTCTGTCGGTGGCTGATGCAGCACTTCTGGTAGCGTTGCCGCAACTGCCCGAACGCCGTCGGCCAGATCGCTTCCACAAGAACGCCGAAGCCGCCCGCGAACGCGTGTTGAGGCGCTTGGCCGTCGCCAGCGTGATCGGTGACGGCGAGGCGGATCGCGCCATCATCTTCCCCGTGCCGAAGAAGAGGCGGGAGCTGCCGTCACTCGCTGCCCATCTTTCCGAGGCCGCCCTTCGCAAATGGCCTGAACGCACCGCGCACAAGACGACGCTTCGCCGCAATGTGCAGCAGGCGCTGGAACAGGTCGCGCGCGAGGCCTCGAAGAAGCTCGGCCCCAAGCTCTCCGTCGCCATCGTCATGGCCGACGTCAAGACCGGCGAGATCCTTGGAGAGGTCGGGTCGGCGGACTATCTCGATGCCAGTCGCTCGGGCTGGATCGACATGACGCGTCAGCTCCGTTCTCCCGGCTCCGCGCTCAAGCCCTTTATCTACGGGCTTGGTTTCGAAGAGGGCATCATCGCGCAGCAGACAGTCATCGAGGATCGCCCGGCAGACTTCTTCGGATACCGGCCGAAGAATTTCGACATGACCTATCAGGGAGACGTGACGATCCGCGAGGCATTGCAGAAGAGCCTCAACGTGCCGGCGGTGCGTATCCTCGATGCGATCGGGCCTTCGCGGCTGCAGGTGCGTTTCCGGCGCGCCGGCGTGAAGCTCGTGCTGCCGGTAGGAGAAGCGCCGGGATTGGCCATCGCGCTTGGCGGCGCGGGCATCACGCTCAAGGATCTGGTGCAGCTCTATGCCGGCCTCGCCAATCGCGGCAAGGCTGTGAAGCTTGGCGACGGCGTGCACGAAGATCCCGACAGGATCGAGAGCGCGCCGGTCCTCGATTCCGTGGCCGCCTGGCAGATTGCCGACATCCTCTCGGGCGTCAAGCCTCCGGTCGGGTCGGTCGATAGCGGCATCGCCTACAAGACCGGCACCAGCTACGGCTATCGTGACGCCTGGTCGGTGGGTTTCGATGGCCGCCATGTGGTGGGTGTCTGGATCGGCCGTGCCGATAACGGAGCGATACCGGGCCTGGCAGGCTACAAGTCGGCGGCGCCGATCCTGTTCGAGGCCTTCAGACGGTCCGGCCTGGCCATCGTGGCGCTGCCCACGGCTCCCGCCGGTGCGCTGCGGTTGAGCGAACGGGAGTTGCCCGCCAGCCTGAAGCGCTTCTCGCATACGGGATCGGGCCTGATCTCCTTTTCCGCTAAAGAGCCGGCGCCGCAAATCGTCTATCCGCCCGAAGGCGCCGAAGTTGATGTCGGCTTCGCGATGGGCGACGCGATGCCGTTGGCGATCAAACTCCAGGGCGGCCGCCCGCCGTTCCGCTGGCTCGCGAACGGCGTCGCCATGCCCGATGTCACGCGGAAGCGGGTCTTTAACTGGCGACCGGACGGATCTGGGTTTTCGACCCTGACGGTTATCGATGCGACGGGTCGCGCTGCCAGCGTTCGGGTCTTTTTGAATTGATTTTCGTCAAGTGGTTGCGATGATCGACATTGGGCGTATCATCGATCGGGTGACTGATTTGCGGCGGATGCAATGGAAATTGTTTCGGGTACCTGGGATGCGGACGGCGGCAATGGCGCGCTCATGATCGAGCCGGCTCCGGGTCCGTTGCTCGGCGTCGATTTTCCCCGTGGCCTGCCTCGGCTCGATGATCTCACCACATTCGTGCACGCGGATGACCTGGCCGGCCTTCGGCGCGCCATCCTCGATCTTCTGGCCGGGAAATCGAAAGCGATGATCGCGGAGTACCGCATCCGTCATGCCGATGGGCACTGGATCTGGATCGAAGCGACCGGCCGCCTGAACGCAAACGGCAAGACTCTTTCGGGCGTCTGGGTTGATATTTCCGGCCGCATGGCTTCGCTTGCCCGCAAGGACGAAGCCGTCTCGCGCGTTCACCAGTTCGCAGCGGCCGCATCGCACGACCTGATCGGGCCGCTCCGTCATATCGCCATGTATGGTGATATTCTGATAGAGGATTTCGGCACCGGCGCCACCCAGGAAAAGCGCCAGATGTTGGTTGCCATAACCGAGAAGGCGCGCCAGTTGCAGGTGCTGACCAAGCGCCTCATCGCCTTTTCAACCGGCACAGCGGCGCCTGAATTCCGTGCGGTGCAACTCGACGAGACGATGCGCCATATCTCACAAATGCTCGCCGGCACTTTGGAAGAGGCGAAGGCAAAATTGTCATGGAGCGAACTTCCCCCGGTCACCGGCGATCCGGTCCTGATCGAGAAGGTTTTCGCAAACGTGATTCAAAACGCGTTGGAATGGTCATCCGAGCGACCGCCTGAAATCGATATCTCGGCCTCGACCGCGGGCGGCAATGCCACCATCCTGGTCGCGGACAACGGCAGGGGTATCGATCCGCGCTACGCCACGCGGATTTTCGATGCGTTCTGGAGCATGCCCAAGCAGAACGGCGAGAAGGGCGCTGGCCTCGGCCTTTCGGTCTGCAAGTCGATACTGCACGCCCTCGAAGGCGATATCAAATTGAGGAGCAGTTCCCGGGAAGGCAGCATCTTCGAGATCGTGCTTCCCCTGAACCGTTAGAGCGCTTCATTTGACAATGAAAGGCTCTCGCTATTTCATATCCTCGCGCCAGGCATCTGGGACCTTGTAGCTCACATATTCGCTGATGATGTGGCGTAGCGCGTGATAGTCGATCTCATCCTTGCCGATGCGGAAATCGACGCCGAAATCCTCGAATTCCTGAAAATAGGAGTCCGAAATGTCTGACGACACGACACCGATCGGACCGGTATAGCCGATCTCGCGCAGGCGCGGCACGGTTTCACGGAAGTCGTTGTTGGGCAGCAGCCTGTTATCAACAAGGATCAATTCGAAAGCCACCTGCTTGGTGCGTTCGACTGCTTGCTCGATTGACTGGGCGAACTCGGCGTCGATCACGTAATCCGGCGCCGACTTCATCTTTTGCTGGAGGACCTTGAACTCAAGAATCTCGTCATCGACCATGAGAATCTTGATGCGCTGGTTGTCCGGCGCTGGCTTCACGGTGGCATTCATCTGAACCCTCATTCCCTCAATTCAGTTGCGTCACAGGCTTCCGTAAGGTTCGTCTCTTAATGGACTATGCCTTTGCGTACCGCGATGGCTATCATGTGAACGCGATTGACGGCTTTCAGTTTCCGTGCGGCCGATGTGATGTGTGAAATGACCGTGTGCTCGGATAGACCGAGAATGATCGCGATCTCGGCCGATGTCTTGCCTTCGCTGGTCCATCTCACGACTTCCACTTCGCGCGCCGTCAATTGCGCGGAGGCCTCTCCGACCAGGATTTTCTCATGGAATTTGGCGAAGATGCGCATCGAATCAAGCATGAGTTCGGCGAGTTCGCGCCTTCCTGGCGGCGGCCGTTGGCCGGCAAGTATCAGCCAGTAGCGCTTGCCCTCGGGACTGTGCAGCGGCAATGCCAGCGCGCAATTGGCTGTAGACGGCTCTGCTTCGCCAGTGAGGCTTTCGAACGACAGGCCGGACGTGAAGGGCGAGGCCGACGCGTGCATGCGGCTATGGACTTCCCCCTTGTCATCCGAGAATGCCCGAGCCAATGCCGGCCGCTCATGGTCGGGAATGTTGGTCAGAAGGAAGCTTGATACCGGATCGTATCGGGAAGCCCGGTCAGTATGTTGAACAAGGACGAAATACTCGAAGCCTGATGCGCGGCATAGGGATTTGTACAGGCGGAAAAAATCCGTCCGGTTGATCGCACGATCCATCTCTGGCCCTGCGTGAAGCGGGATATCCATCATATGGTTCATTCTCTGTCTCTTCCTGCTCGTTCACATCATCGAGGAGATCGGGAAAATTATGGTTAACGGCATTGATATTTGTCAAGCACTCCGATGCCTTGGGTTGCAATCCTGATCTTCTCCCAACATCTTGGGATTTTCACGTGAAGTAGAAGGCGCTAAAACAAAATCCAAGAGAGTTGATTTGGTGCAAACGACATTCAGGGGTCGAGTTGTAGCAACCAGGCGGACATCAAATCTCCCAAGGTCGGAATATTTATTGCGTCTCCGTGTTGTTTTCTGTGTGTAGTTGTAGGTTTCCTGGGGGACACGTTTCCAGAAATCTTCGACGATACTGCAGAACTTGAATGAGAGAGCCGGCTCACTGTGCTCACCGGGGTATACGGGCACGAAATGGATTGGCGGATCCATTGAGCTGGTTCTCTCAGAACAAGTTTTCGCATTGCCGAAGCTTGGCCATGTCATTCCGGATTGCCCATCTCCTCCCAGGCATATTCGGTGGTCTGGATTTCAAACCGATCCGGACGTTACGGGGGCTGGAACAGAGTACCCAAGGCTGTTACTTTGGGCGCCTATGTAGACAAACTGTTCCGGCTCTCTTTTTTCTCCATGCAAAGTGCGAACAGCGGGCGGCATCAACCGCGTAGCGTGCTGTCGCTCAAGCGCCTTTCATCTCCCATTGAACCCCCTCTCGGGTTGCTTCCGGTCGCGAATCCTCAAGTGTACTCCACCAAGATGCACGCGAGTCACTAAGCGCATACTGTTCTTCATTGCATCAATGTCAATCGAAAATTCGCGCCTGCTAATTTAAAAATCCTTACCGGAATCAAGTCATTATCAAAATGGAACACGCCATGCTTGCCTCAGGCAGTCTGGCGGCGCGCGACGATTTCTTGACAAAGCGCCAGATCGAGCGGTTTGCCCAAAACGAAGTCGGCGCCGGCTTCTTCCGCCGCCTTCCTGTCACCTGGGTCGTCGCCGCCGCTGCAGCTCGCCAGCATCACATCCGCGAACTGGTGATTGGCGCGGACCAGCCTGAAGAGTTCAGGTCCATCGGTGATGGGCATGTAATAGTCCGCAACCAGCAGGCTTGGCAGAGCCTCGCCGCGTGCGGCGCGCCGCTCCATGTCCATGATTGCGGCAATTCCGGTGCTGAATGTCTTCAGAGCGAAGACAAATCCTCCCGCGCGCATCTGGTAGTTCGCGAGAAATAGGTCGTCGGGACTATCGTCCACGTAAAATATTTCGGCGGCGCCTGACGTCATGTTGGAAACTTGATAGCGACGGACGTTTATTGCAAGTGTCAATTGTACCTGTTTGCCATATTCTTTTTTATCCAGGATTTCACACCCGACGCACCGGCAGGCATGAATACCATACTATGGCCCAACAGGCGATTGCGGTGCAGCGCTGCCTTCTGCTACCGTCGCTGGCAGAGTGCTTTGAGAAAAGCTCCGATAAGGCGGATAGACCGGGAGACTCAAGCAGGGAGAACCTTTCGACATGGGCGAAATCGCGTGATGGAAAGTGCTGCCCGTAAAATTCTACCGGAGGACTCGCGGTTGAACATCGCGCGCGCCGCGGCAGCTCTTGCGGCGACGCTGGGCGCGATGGTGATCATCGCCTGGCTGCTGGGCATTCGATTCCTCATCCCGATTTCCGATGACGTGCCGGGCATGTCCTTCAATACCGCGATCAGCCTGTTTCTATGCGGCTTGAGTGCGGGCGCGTCGCTGTCGCCCGAGCCCCGGTTCCGGCGGTTGAGCGGCTACCTCATTCTGCTGCCGCTGTTCCTGGCCTGTGCCCAGATCGTCGAATTCGTCTCGACCAGGCCCATCGGGGTGGGACAGATGTTCTCTCAATTCGTCATCTCGCCCGAACTTCTCGCCGATTTCAAGGGCGGCATGTCGCCGAATACGTCTGTCGCCGTATTCACCTTCTGCCTGACGCAGACTTATATCGCCTTCATCGCCCGAGGTCCTGACGCGCTTGCGCTGACAACGGGCGGCCTGATCACCTCCGGCCTGGGATTTACCTCCGTCCTCGGTTACGCACTGGGCTGGGAATTCACCTATCAGTGGCGCGATTTCGCTGGGATGGCGCTGCTCACGGCGATCTCCATCTTGCTGCTTGGCTTCGTATTGCTGCTGCAGGCCCGCCATCCGGCGCTCAAACAGTCCTCGCGCCTGCATTTCGCCGTGTCTTCGGCGCTCTGCCTGGTCGGTCTTCTGTTCGACCTCAGTACGCCGCCGTTCATCGGCTCCAATGTCATCTATATCCCGGTGGTCCTCAGCGCGATCTGGTTTGCGGACCGGCGGATAGCATTCTCATTCGCCACCACCTGTGCGGTGTTCTCGTTTCTCGCCTATATCGCCAAGGTCGAATACCATGACGATTTCTTTCAGCGCTTCGTTGGGCGATCGTTTGGTATTGCGACGCTCTTCATCGTTGCGGCGCTGATCTACTATTTCAAGATCGCGGTCCAGCAGCGAGAAGCAGGCAGGTCCGCCTTCGCCGCGCTGATGAACAACTCGCCGGATGCAGTCATCACGATCGACGGCCATGGCCATATAGGGGGCTTCAATCCGTCCGCCGAGATGATGTTCGGTTATAAGCAGCAGGACCTGCTTGGCCAGAACGTCGGTATTCTTATGCCCGAGCCCTATCATTCCGCCCATGACGGCTATCTCAGGCACTATGCCGATACCGGGGAAAAACGCATCATCGGCACGATCCGCGAAGTCAGTGGCCGACGCAAGGATGGTTCGACCTTCCCGCTCGATCTGTCGGTCTCGGTGCTGTCAGAGGGCCGCGAGAAGCAGTTTGTCGGCATCCTGCGAGACCTGAGCAACCGAAAGAAGCAGGAGGAGACCCTGCGGGCGGCGCTCAACCGGCTGGGCGCCTATGCAGCAGACCTCGAGCGGTCCAACCAGGAGCTCGATGAGTTCGCTTATATCGCATCACATGATTTGAAGGAGCCACTGCGCGGCCTGCACAACCATTCGCGCTTCCTGCTGGAGGATTATGACTCCATCCTCGACGCCGACGGAAAGCGCCGGCTTAACCGTTTGGTCTATCTCAGCCAACGTATGGAAAAGCTCGTCAACGATCTGCTCTATTTCTCGCGCATCGGCCGCCAGGAACTGGCGGTCCAGAAAACCGACATCAACGTCGTGATCCGTGATATCCTGAAGACCAGTGAGCAGTTCCTGGAGGAGCACCATGCAACCGTGGAGGTCAAGACGCCGCTGCCCGTGATAACCTGTGATGCCGTGCGGATCACCGAGGTGTTCCGCAATCTTATTGTCAACGCCGTCAAATACAACGACAAGCCGCAAAAGAGGGTGGAGATAGGTCTCATCGATACCGTGACCGACGATACCGGCAAGGAACTGCGCAATGTCTTTTATGTCCGCGATAATGGCAAAGGTATCGCACCGGAATTTTATCAGGACATCTTCAGGATTTTCAAGCGTCTGGAAAAGTCTGAGACTGACACTGAGGGAACGGGCGTGGGACTGACTTTCGTCCGCAAGATCATCGCCCGCCATGGAGGCAAGATATGGCCCAAATCGGAACTCGGAATCGGGACGGTATTTTATTTCACATTGGCGACGGAGCAGGAGTGATGGCTTTGGCGGACGGAGTGCAGACGATTCTGATCGTCGAGGACAGCGAAGACGATTACGAGGCGACTATCCGCGCATTCAAACGAACCAATCTCAAAAACCCGATCCGGCGAGCGGCGTCGGGTACGGAAGCATTGTCGATATTGAGGGAAAGCGATACCCACCCTGGTCTCATTTTGCTCGATCTCAACATGCCGGGCATTGACGGTCGGCGCATCCTCGCGATTATCAAATCCAATCCTGTCATGCGCAAAATTCCTGTCGTGGTGCTGACGACCTCGAGCGACGAACGCGATGTCGAGGAATGCTACACGCTCGGCGCCAATACCTATATTCAGAAGCCGGTCGATCTCGACGGGCTTTTTGCTGCGATCCAACGGTTGAAGGAATATTGGTTCGAGATCGCTCTTCTGCCGAGGGAAGATTGAATGGCGCGGCCGATAACAGTCCTGATCATCGACGACAGCGAGGACGACCGCGAGGCCTTCAGGCGCATGCTCGAACGCCGCGCTTCCGTGCCGTATCTGGTGCTGGAGGCGGACACAGGCGAAGAGGGCATAGCAGCCTGCCGCAGTGCGGTGCCGGACTGCATTCTGCTCGACTATTCGCTGCCAGGTCGCAACGGCGTGGCGGTGCTCGAGGAAATCCGCAGGTTCAACCCTTTCGTGGCTGCCATCATGTTGACGGGTCAGGGCAACGAGATGGTCGCGGTCGATGTCATGAAGGCTGGCGCTCAGGATTACTTTGTCAAGAACACGATTACCCAGCATGAACTCGAGCGGGCCATCGCACATGCCATTACGCAGCAGGACCTGGCAAGCAAGCTCGAGCAGCAGCGCCAGTCGCTCGAGATTTTCACACGCGCGATGGCGCATGACCTCAAGGAACCACTGAGGACGATCAAGTCCTTCGGCAAGATCATCCGGGGTGCGCCCGACCTGACGTCGGAGAGCGGCACGCTGATGGATTATGTGCTGACGGCCGCGGACAATATGGAAAGCCTGATCAACTCCATATCGCGTTACACGCGGCTTGAATCCCAAGGCACGATTGAACGCAAGGAAGTCTCCCTTGGCGAGGCCCTGAAACAGGTCAGGACCAATCTCAGACAACAGATCGAAAGTCGCGATGCCCTGCTCATCGAGCGCGATCTCGGCACGATGGCCGGCGATCCGTCGCTGATTGCGCAATTGCTCCAGAACCTGGTTTCCAATGCCATTCATTATGCCAGGAACGAGACGCCGCGTGTCACGATCTCGATGGAGCGAACCGATGGCGCTCTGCTCCTGACCGTCGCCGACAATGGGCCGGGAATTGCGCCTGAATACCGGGAAACCATCTTCAAGCCATTCAAGCGCTTGGTGGGGCGAGAAATCGAAGGTTCCGGGCTGGGCCTGGCGATCTGCCGCCGGATCGCCGAACTGCATGGCGCGGCGATCCGCTGCGAGGATGGGCCCGGCGGCGGAACCGCTTTTGTGACCGCTTTTCCGGCGCAGCTTGAACCGGAGCGGACGGTCAAGGATGCTGCCGGTGAGATTGCCGTCACGACCGAAGGGACTGCCGCGCAAACGATGGGCGGCAGGACAGCCGACGTGTTGCTGGTCGAGGACAGTCCATCGGATGTGCATCTGACCCGGCTGAAGCTGATGGAAATGGAAAAGGTCCATTTTCATCTGCATGTTTCGACCAATGGCAAGGAGGCGCTGAACTGGCTAAGGCGCCGCGTAGGCAGCGGTGAGGGCTTGCCGGTTGATCTCGTTCTCCTCGACATCAACATGCCGCTGATGGATGGCTTCGAGATGCTCGACAATCTCGGCGCCGATCCCCAGCTCAAGGCCATCCCGGTCTGCATACTCTCGACCTCCAGCGACGAGAGCGATCTGCGTCGCGCCCGTGAGCACGGCGCGCGCGGCTACATGGTCAAGCCCGCGAGCCGCCAGCAGCTTGTCGAGGCGCTGGAGAAAATCTCCAATCTCCGGTTGGTCGAGCATCAGGGCATAACGACGCTGGTTGCCTGAGCGACCGGTTATACAACGCCTCAATGCCTGTTTCCGCCCTGAATCATGCCGGCAAGGCACGCCGGATGCCAGATTCGCGCGCTGACGACACCTTCGCTATTGCAACACGGAATGGCGTGCATAGTATCGCTGCCCAGGCGCGCGCCGCCCATTATCCGTGGCGGACCGGCAGAACAAAACAGGGGAACTAAATGTCTGACGAACTTTCCTATCTCAGCAAACGTGTCGCCTCCGGCAATCTCAGCCGCCGCGAATTTCTTGGACGTGCAGCGGCGCTCGGCGTCACCGCCACGTTCGCCAACAGTCTGCTTTCCACGGCGGCGAGGGCCGAAGGCCCGGTCAAGGGCGGCGTCCTGAAGGCCGGTATGCAGGGCGGCTCCGCCACGGATAGCCTCGACCCCGCCACCTGGCAGAGCCAGGTTCCTTACTTCTTCGGCCGCCAATGGGGCGAGCAGTTGGCCCAGATCGACGCCAAGGGCGAAATGCAGCCGGCACTCGCCGAGGAATGGGGCGCCTCCAAGGACGCCAAGGTCTGGACATTCAAGATCCGCAAGGGCGTGCAATTTCACAATGGCAAGGAAATGACCCCGGCCGATGTTCTGGCGACCATGGAGCGTCATTCCGATGCCAATTCCAAGTCGGGTGCGCTCGGCATCATGCAAGGCATCGAAAAGATCGCGGTCGATGGCCAGAACGTCGTCTTCACGCTGAAGGAGGCCAACGCCGACCTGCCTTTCCTGATGGACGATTATCACCTGATGATCCAGCCGAATGGCGGCAAGGACAATCCAACCGAAGGCATCGGTACCGGCCCCTACAAGGTCGCCGTCAACGATGTCGGCGTTCGCCTCGGTGGGGAGAAGTTCGCGGGCTACTGGCGTGATGATCGCGGCCATGCCGACCAGATCGAAATCATCGTCATCAACGACGCGACGGCCCGCACTTCGGCGCTCCAGGGTGGCCAGGTCCACATGATCAATCGCGTCGAGCCGAAGATCGTCGAACTGATCAAGCGCGTTCCGGGCATCACCATTCAGAACGTCGCGGGCAAGGGGCACTATGTATTCATCGCCCATTGCAACACCGCACCCTTCGACAACAACGACCTGCGCCTGGCGCTGAAATATGCCGTCGATCGCGATGAACTGGTGCAGAAGATCCTTATGGGCTACGGCTCGGTCGGTAACGATACGCCGATCAACAAGTCCTATCCGCTCTTCAGCGAGATGGAACAGCGCAAATACGATCCCGACAAGGCTGCCTTCCATTACAAGAAGTCCGGTCATTCGGGTTCGGTGCTGTTCCGCACATCAGACGTTGCCTTCCCGGGCGCCATCGATGCGGCCCAGCTTTACCAGCAGAGCGCTGCCAAGGCCGGCATCACCATCGAGATCAAGCGCGAGCCGGGCGATGGATACTGGTCGGAGGTCTGGAACAAGCAGCCCTTCTCGGCGTCCTATTGGGGCGGCCGTCCGACGCAGGACCAGATGTATTCCACCGCCTATTATTCCAAGGCGGACTGGAACGACACGCGCTTCTTCAATGAGAAATTCGACAAGATGCTGTTTGCAGCCCGCGCCGAACTCGATGTCGACAAGCGCAAGAAGCTCTATGCCGACATGGGCACGATCGTTCGCGACGAAGGCGGCGTCATCGCCCCGATGTTCAACGATTTCATCGATGCGACCGGCCCCAGGGTTGGCGGTTGGGAGCAGGATGGCAACCAGGAAATGATGGGCGGCTACGCGCTTTCCAAATGCTGGCTCGCGGCTTGATGGCCCGGCGATCATGTCCTCGCCCATATTGAGACTTGTAGCCCAGCGCGTTGCGCTGGGCATTCTCCTGTTGCTCGCTGTCTCCGTGCTGATTTTCGTTGGCACGCAGATTCTTCCGGGCGATGTCGCGCAATCCATTCTCGGCCAGTCGGCAACGCCCGTGGCCCTTGAAAACCTGCGCAAATCCATGGGGCTCAACGATCCGGCCTATGTCAGGTATTTCCGCTGGCTGTGGGGCATCCTGCACGGCGATCTCGGTACCTCGCTGACGACCCAGCTCGACATTGCAAGTTCGATCAAGGAGCGGCTGTGGAACACGTTGTTCCTGGCGTTCTGGGCGGCGATCGTGGCGGTGCCGCTCGCGATCATCCTCGGCCTTACCGCCGTGCGCTACAGAAACGGCCCCATCGACAAGCTCATCACCGGCGTGGCTTTGGCCTCGACCTCGCTGCCCGAATTCTTCATCGGTTACCTCCTGGTCTATTTTTTCGCCGTGAAGTACCAGATCTTTCCCGGCATCTCGACGGTCTATCCCGGCATGTCCTTGCTTGAGAAGCTGCAGGCCATCGCTCTGCCGGCAACGGCACTGACCTTGGTCGTGTTGGCGCATATGATGCGCATGACACGCGCCGCCATCCTCAACGTCATGCAATCGGCCTATATCGAGACGGCGGAACTCAAAGGCCTCACCGCCTTCGAGATCATCCGCAAGCATGCTCTTCCAAATGCGCTGGCGCCGATCATCAACGTGGTGATGATCAACCTCGCCTTTCTCGTTGTCGGCGTGGTCGTGGTCGAGGTGATCTTCGTCTATCCCGGCATGGGCCAGTATCTGGTCGATCATGTCGCCAAGCGCGACGTGCCGGTGGTGCAGGCCGTCGGCCTGATTTTCGCGAGCGTCTACATCTTTCTCAACATGGTGGCCGATATCGCGGGCATTCTCGCCAATCCACGCCTCAGGCATCCCAAGTGAGGGCGCGTCATGCTTAGTTTGAAACGTGTGCCGCTCGGTGCTTTGATCGGTCTGGTCATCACCTCCCTCTTCCTGCTGGTGGCGATATTCGCCCAGTTCATCGCCCCCTACGGCCTCGGTGAGATCGTCGGCGGCGTCTGGGAGCCGATGTCCGCGAAATTTCCGCTCGGTACCGACACGCTCGGCCGCGATATGGTGTCGCGCATGATCTATGGCGCCCAGACGACGATCCTGATCGCCGTGCTTTCGACGCTGCTCTCCTTTTCGATGGGCGCCATATTCGGCTTTGCCGCGGCCGTTGCCGGCGGCTGGTTCGACATGCTGATGTCGCGCTTCGTCGATCTCCTGATGGCGATCCCGACGCTGATTTTCGGACTGGTGGTGCTTTCGGTCCTGCCTTCGACGACGCTGACCCTGATCCTGGTCATGGGCGTGCTCGATTCCACCCGCGTCTACCGCCTGTCGCGGGCGGTCGCGGTCGATCTCAATGTGATGGATTTCGTCGAAGCCGCCAAACTGCGCGGCGAGGGCAAATGGTGGGTGGTCTTTGCTGAAATCCTGCCCAATGCACTGTCCCCGCTGGTTTCGGAATTCGGCCTGCGCTTCATCTATGCCGTGCTCTTCCTGTCGGCGCTGTCTTTCCTCGGCCTCGGCGTCCAGCCGCCGGCAGCCGATTGGGGCGGCATGGTCAAGGAGAACAAGGACGGCATCGTCTTCGGCATTCCGGCGGCGCTGATCCCGGCCGCTGCGATTGCCGCACTCGCCATTTCGGTCAACTTGGTTGCGGACTGGATCCTCAACCGAACGACAGATCTCAAGGGAGGGCGCGGCAATGGCTGAAACGCTACTCGACATCCGCAACCTCCGCATCGAGGCAACCGTCTATCCGCCCGGCGAAGCACCCCGCACGGTCACGATCGTCGATGGCGTATCGCTGACATTGGAGAAGGGCAGGGTTCTCGGCCTGATCGGCGAATCCGGCGCCGGCAAATCCACCATTGGTCTGTCGCCGATGGGCTATGGCCGGGGCGGTGTGCGCATCACGGGCGGCGAGGTGATCCTCAACGGCCGCAATATCCTCCAACAGGGCAAAAACGGTATCAGGAAGCTGCGTGGCCGCGAGGTCTGCTATGTCGCGCAATCAGCCGCCGCCGCCTTCAATCCGGCACAGCGGCTGATGGACCAGGTGGTGGAATCCTCGCTCAAGCATGGCGTTGCCAATCGCGCCGAGGCCGAGAAACGAGCCATCGCGCTGTTCCGGAAACTGAGCCTGCCCGATCCCGAGAATATCGGACGTCGCTATCCTCACCAGGTCTCGGGCGGCCAGCTTCAGCGTGTAATGACGGTCATGGCGCTTTGCCCCGAACCGGACCTGATCATCTTCGACGAGCCGACGACGGCGCTCGACGTGACGACCCAGATCGATGTCCTGGCTGCGATCAAGGACGCGATCCGGGATACCGGCGTTGCCGCCCTCTATATCACCCATGATCTTGCAGTGGTCGCGCAGGTCGCCGACGACATCATGGTGCTTCGCCACGGCAAGATGGTCGAGAAGGGCACGACGTTCGAGATTATCAAGCAGCCGAAGCAGCCCTATACCCAGGCGCTGGTCTCGGTCCACCACATCGAGCATGAGGAGAAGCTGCCGAGCGCGAAGCCGATCTTGTCGGTAAAGAACGTGACCGCAGCTTACGGCAACGGCATCGTCAAGGTCCTCAAGAATGTGTCGGTCGATATCCACCCCGGCCAGACGCTGGCCGTGGTCGGTGAATCCGGCTCCGGCAAATCGACGCTCGCCCGTGCCATCACCGGCCTTCTTCCGCCTCAACAGGGCGAGGTGATCTTCGACGGCCGCAAGCTGTCGAACCGGCTGTCGGATCGCAGCAAGGACGATCTGCGCCAACTCCAGATGATCTACCAGATGGCCGACGTGGCGATGAATCCGCGCCACACGGTCGGCACGATCATCGGCCGTCCGCTGACCTTCTATTTCGGCCTGAGGGGTGCTGCGCGCGACAAACGCGTGAAGGAACTGCTCGAAGAGATCGAGATGGGCACCGGCTTCATCGACCGCTATCCGGCCGAGCTGTCCGGCGGCCAGAAGCAGCGCGTCTGCATCGCCCGCGCGCTGGCCGCCAAGCCCAAACTGATCATCTGCGACGAAGTGACATCGGCGCTCGATCCGCTGGTTGCCAATGGTATTCTGAAGCTTCTACTCAATCTCCAGAAAATCGAGCATGTCGCTTTCCTGTTCATCACCCACGATCTCGCCACGGTGAAATCGATCGCCGACTCCATCGCCGTCATGTATCGCGGCGAAGTGGTGCGATACGGTTCCAAGAGCCAGGTCCTGACGCCGCCATTCGACGATTATACCGACCTGCTGCTGTCTTCGGTTCCGGAGATGGAAATCGGCTGGCTGGAGACGGCGATTGCCGGCCGGAAGATGGCGAGTGCGGGGAATTGATCTGTCTCAATCGATCGGATGAACCGCTGCGACCTGCATCGTGGAGCGTGCCGTTTCCGGCTTGACATGTGCATGCAGCGGATGCGTCCATTCCTTGCGGCCGAGCATCTTGATGGCATCCCCGATACGGCTGAAGCTCTCGCGCGCCCGCGCCACGGTGTGCCGCGCTCGGAGGTAGCCGTGTACCAGCCCTGCTTCCTCATGCCACCACGCCTTGCCTCCGGACGCGAGGATGCGGTCGCGATAGGTCTCACCGTCCGACGACAGCGGATCGCATTCCGCCGTGATGACCACGGTCGGCGGCAGGTTCGAAAAATCCTTGTCCGTGAGCGGCATGCAGGAGACGTCACCCTCCACATTACGGCCTCCAGACCGGATATCCTTGTAATAGAGGAGTTCACGCACAGTCAGCATCGGCGCAACGGCGTGCTTGACGTAGGAGCCTTTCGTCATGTCGCCGCCGAGGCCGGGATAGATCAGCATCTGGCCGATCGGTTTTCCAGGATGTTTGCGAGTCGCGTGCGCAACGGCTGCCGCGAGATTGCCGCCAGCACTGTCGCCGGCAAGCACGATGGGAATGTCATATCCATCCGCGACCCATTCGAAGGCGGCAAGCGCGTCGTCATAGGATGCCGGATGCTTGTGCTCGGGTGAGAGCCGGTACTCGACGGAAACCACTTCAAAGCCGGTGCGATGGCAGATCTCGGCGCAGACGTCGTCATGGCTTTCCAGGCCGCCGACGACGAATCCACCGCCGTGGTAGTAGATGACGACCGCGTGGGCGTCATACTTCATGGCTCGATAGCGACGGATGAGGATATTGCGGTCGCGCAGCGCCATCGTCTTCGTCTCGGCGGAAACGCCTTCGGGGTAGCCGGTAAAGAACTCCCGGCACATGCGATCATAGACCTCGCGCTGCCGATCGATCGTGTAGTCGATGGTCTCGGGCGGATAAAAGGAATTCGTCCGGTCGATGAAGGCCCAGGTTTCGGTATCGATCAGCTTTTCATAGTCGGTCATCGCGCATTCCCCTCATCGGCAATCATTGCATATCAAGCCGCAAGGCGCCAGCAATGTTCCAATTGAGGCGCGTTCTGAAGGACTTACGTCCCGTGTGTGTCGCGTCACACGGCAAGTTTGACGAAGGGGATTTTGCGGATGGCCCATGCGATCGCGAAGGACACGATCGTGCCGAGCGTCGAGAGCAGCAGGAACTTGACCAGATCAGGGGCGGGGATGTTTTCCAGGAGGAGCGCGGTCGTCACGATGACGGGCGGATGAACGATGAACGCGCCATACGTCTGTCGCGCGAGCCCGCCCCAGCGCTTGTCGGGCTCGTTGAACCTCAAATGGAAGATCCACAGCATGCCTGCGATGACGCCCCAGGCCACGACGGGCTCCCAGAATGCATAGAAGACCGCCGGAAACGAGAAGCCGGTGGCGAAATTGGTTTGGCCGATCTGCTCTCCCACAATGAGCACGATCGGCAGCAGCGGGATCGCGACGGCGAGCGCGATTACCCAGGGCAGGGCATTCCTGCGCTTGACCTCGGCGAGCCAGCCATAACGCTCCGCGATACATCCGAGCGCAAACAGGAAGACATATGAAGCGAAATAGCCGAGCTGAAGCTCCAATACCTCTTCGCCCACCGGCACGAATTGCCGGATGACCAGCGCCGCGGCGCCGACGCCGAGTGCTGCGACGATCCACGTCCTCTGTTCGGGAATGGGCATTCTTGGCCCGGACTTCACCGGCACCAGCTTCCGCCAGACGACGTAAGCGAGCGAGAAAATGAGCAACGCGTACGCAAACCACATCGGGCCGATCACGAAACGGCCCTGCGCCATGATGCCGAACCATTCGCGCGCGAAATCCCAGCTTCGCGTTCGGGCAATCGCCATCGTCAGCGGCCCGATGACGAAGCCGAAGAACAGCGTCGGCAGTGCGAGCCGTATCAGCCGGTCGCGGACAAAATCGAACCAGCCCTTACGGTCATAGGAACTCGGCGTCAGGTAACCCGAGATCAGGAAGAAGAAGCCCATGAAAAAGGCCTGGTTGACCGCTGCAAGCAGGGTCAGGACGAGACTGGACGTGCTCTCGTCATCCACCAGCCTCAGGAACCACCCGCCGCTGGCGCCATAGGTGATGGCGCTATGATGCGCGATCACCAGGATCGTCAGAACGATCCTGATCCGGTCCAGATAATATGCGCGCATGCCTAAAGCGTCCCTCAAACTTCGGCGCACAATCTACGGAAAGTCCGGCAGGAATCAACGAGTTAATTAATCTCGTCGCGCAGCGCGGAATAAATGACCTCATATCCCCGCCGTTTGAAATGTCCGAAATCGTCGGCGTAGTTCTCGCATGATGCTTTCGGCGCGTCCGGCGTCAGGTTGAGCGTACTTTGCGCCTCGCCGTAACGGCCGCAGGTCATCCGCATGGCATCGACCTCGAAATAGCGGGTCCTCTCCAGCGTCGCGATCCAGCGCCGGATTTCGTCGTTGATCGCCCGGCGTGCTTCGTCGCGGAAATGGAAATCGGAACCGCGCGGCGGGATGCCCATCACATGGACGGTGGCGCCCGGCCATGTCTCATGGGTCTTGCCGACCACGGCCTGGATGCCTGCGATGATCGCGCAGGCCGGCAGCTTCTCGTCCGTGAGATTGTTGGTGCCGATCAGCACGACGACCTCGCGCGGCCTGAGGTTGGTCGCGCCGAGCTTTTCCAGTTGCCAGAGAATGTGCTGGGTCCGGCTGCCGCCCACGGCAAAGTTCCACACGCTGCCCTTGCCGAACTGGGTTTCCGCCAGATCGCGCGGCCAGAAGGCGAGCAGGGAGTCGCCGAGCAGGATCGTATCCGCCTGGCTCGGCGGGGCCGCCAGCAGGTTCGAGGCCTTTTCGAGCGCGCTGGTCCACTGATAGATTGCCGGCGAGGTGGTGATCTCGACCGCATAGCGATTGCATTCCGATGCCTGGACGTTCGAGGCGCCGAGAATGAGAAGACATAGAGCAACGAATAGTGTTTTCAAAAAGCCGCCCCGAAACAGAGAACCGCACAGCCTCACCCGGCCGACAATCTGCCATTCCAGATGGCTTCGGGCAACAGCCATTGCCTCCCAAGATATTACTATGCGCTCTTCTGCCTGAGCAACGCGCCCGTGGCGAAGCGGGCCTCGTTGAAGAGTATGTCCGCGAGCGCCTCGGCCGGTACCGGCTTGCCGTAGAGATAGCCCTGCAACTCGTCGCAGCCGCAGAGCCGAAGGATCATCGCCTGCGCTTCGCGTTCCACGCCTTCGGCGGTGACCGGCAGGCCCAGCGACCGGGCGAGCGCCGTCGTTGCCTGCAATATGCTGCGGGCCTCTTCGCTCACATCGACATCGGCAATCATCGATTTGTCGATTTTCAACCGGTCAAAACCGAACTGGCGGAGATAGCCGATGCTGGAGAAGCCGGAACCGAAATCGTCGAGCGCGATCTTGACGCCGAGCGCTTTGAGCCGATCGATCGATTGGGCCGCCCTTTGCGGATTCTGGATAAGATAACCCTCGGTCAGTTCGAGCGTCAGGCGGGAGGGTTCGATATCCGCCTCCTCCAGGATCCGTCCCACTTCGGTGGCGAATGCCGGATTTCTGAGCTGGACCGGCGAGATGTTCACCGCGATCGCGATGTCGCCCCAATGCTTCGCCTTCGCGCAGGCCTGCTCCAGCACGAAAATGCCCAGTGGCTCGATCAGCCCGGTCTTTTCCGCCACGGGAATGAAGGTATCGGGCGACACCGGTCCGCGGCCCGGCCGGGTCCACCGCACCAGCGTCTCGACCGACGTTACCCTGAGCGTCGCGGCACTGACCAGAGGTTGGAAGACGACGGTGAGCTGCCGGCGGTCGATCGCCATCCTGAGTTCGGATTCGAGCGCGAGGATCATCTCGCGGTCGTTGTCCATCGAGCCGTCATAGAGGAAGGCCCGCCCGCGTCCGGTTTCCTTGGCCTTGTACATGGCGATGTCGGCGCGGCGGACGACTTCCTCGCTGTTGATCGTTCCGATCTGGGAAGACGCAACGCCGATCGAGGTGCCGACGGTCACGATCCGCTCGCCGATCTGAAACGGCTCATCGAAGAATGAGAGGATAATGTCCGCAAGCTTCATGGCGGCGGGATCGCAGTTCTTCATGACGAAGGCGATCGCGAATTCGTCGCCTCCCACGCGCGCAAGCGTCGCGCCCGGCGGAATGAGGCAGCGAAAACCGGCCGATACGCTGCGGATCAGGTCGTCGCCGCAGCCATGGCCATAGGCGTCGTTGACCTCCTTGAATCCATCCAGGTCGAGATAGAGCAGCGCGACATCCGACTTCGTCACCTTCGCTTCATCGATGAGGTCGTCCAGGGCGCGGAACAGGCCAGCGCGGTTGAGCAGACCGCTCAGCCGATCAGTGAGCGAAAGCCTTCGCGCGGCCTCCTCATCCGATCTGAGCCGCATGACCTCGATCAGCCCGATGGCGAGGACCGTCGCCATCAGAAAACCGAACAGGCTCATGGCGGTGATCAGCTTCACACTCACTTCACTGTAGGAAATATCGCCCGGCGCGCGCGAAGGCCAGGTCAGCTTGGCCAACACTCTACCGGAGGGATCCCAGATGGGCACGAAATTGGCGACATCGTTGGACGCTGCCGTGAGGTGAAGGCCACCGATGACATAGGTGTCGGCGAGGTTCTGTATCTTGTTGTCGAGGTGGCGGGCGAAGATGAGAAACAATCGCTTGTCCGCCGGCTGGTCGAGCGAACCGGATTTGTTGCGGATCAATGCGACGCCGACTGCGGCGATTCCAGATTTGGTCCGGACGAACGCCTTGGCTTCCGGCAACGCCGCATTTGCCGGCGACCGGGCGTCGTCGAAAAGTGTCCATATCGCTGGGTCGAAAAACTCGGTCACATCAAGGGATTGCGGCTTGCCGTCCTGATAGGCCATCAACACTTTTTGATTGGCGTCAATCACCACGGCGACGTCGAACAGCGCGCTGTTCACCGTCATGTCGCCGAAATTGCTGATCATCCAGGCAAGCCCGTTGGGATCGTAGGCGTTGGTCGCTGCGTCGTCCCAGGCCGCATAGTCGTTGAGCGTGGCGCCCAATTGCGCAATGAAAGTCTTGAGCGCGCCATCCGTAGTCTGGTGCGACCGCTCGTCGTCGAGGCGGTTTGCGTGGCTGGACACCTGGCCGACAGCGGACAGCACAGTGCCGCCGGCAACCATGACGATAATCAAGATTGACAGCAATAAGCATATTATGGCGGTCCGCCGGCCAAACCGGTTCACTCCCGCGCGCAAATGAATTTCCCTGCTCCGTACTCAATCACTACAATCTTTCCGAAATCCATTGAGGAAGGCTTAACACGCTCGTATTTCAGCTCTTTCTCCGGAACCAAAGTCCTTTCCAGGCGATTGTAAAACAATCAATCAACAAAGGAGGCGACGATGGCCGCTGAACGCAGGGACATAAGCGAAACCGCCCGCGAAGAGGATTATCGCGACTACGAGGAACGTGATGCCGAGCAGGGCTGGCCCTATGCCGATGCGGACGGCGATCTCGGTCGCAAACGCAATGCGGCCTACGGGCAATCCGAGGCAAATTTCGATTCCGAGGGGAACCCCGGCACGGAGGTCACCGGGGGACCGGCGATCCTGAGCGAGGGCGGCCCGTCGATCTCGAAGGGAATCGCCCATGATGCAATTGATGACGACGCGTTGGAAGAGGAGGTATCCGACAGGCTATCGCTTGACGACCGCATCGACGAGAGCCAGATCACGGTCACCATCCGCGATGGCGTCGCTGAACTGAGCGGGAGTGTCGAGACGCGCGAACAGCAGCTCGTGGCCGAACAGATCGTCGCGGCTGTCGCCGGCATCCGCATCGTCCGCAACCGGCTTGTGCTCACCGGATTGGATAGTCATATTCCGTATGACGCAACGGAATGAACCGTCATATGCATGCCGATCCTTTCGATCTCGACCGTTTCGTGATGGCGCAGGCGCCGGTCTATGATCTGGCGCTGGCCGAACTCATCGGCGGAAAAAAGCTGTCCCACTGGATGTGGTTCGTTTTTCCGCAATTGCGTGGTCTCGGGCGCTCGCCGACCGCACAGCAATTCGGCATCGATACGCTTGAAGAGGCACGCGCCTACCTCGCCCATCCAGTTCTCGGCGTGCGGCTCAGGGAGGCTGTCAACGCCGTGCTCGATTGCGGCGAGACATCGCTCCACGACATATTCGGGTCGCCCGACGACATGAAGTTCTGCTCGTCGATGACGCTTTTCGCGCTTGCAGCCAGAGGTGACGGCGAGATATTCGACATGGCTCTGTCGAAGTTCTCCCGTGGCCGGAAGGACGAGCAAACGCTCGCCCTGCTCAACATCAGCGCGTGATCAAGGTCTGCTGATCGGTTGGGCACTGTCTGGGCCGTCTTGTTCCGTGTTGAGATACGGCGGCGCGTGATCGTCGAAGCGTGCCCAGCCTTCTTCAGCGAATACATCGCGCCGTGCCGCGACATCGACGCTATGCTTTAGGAATATCGCCTCGGCCGAGATGACCAGATCATCGGCAACCTGAACCGTGACCAATGTGCCGCCACGACGCAGGCCTTCGGCGAAGACATGCGCATCGCTTTCACTCATGCCATGGCCGGTGATCCATGCCACGAAACCACCGGCGGCTCCGCCCAGTATAGCACCGGTAGCGGCGCCGGCCGCAGTTGTCATCAGCCAGCCTGCGCCGACAACCGGGCCGATGCCGGGAATAGTGAATAGCCCGAGCCCGGCGAGAAGACCGCCGGCGCCACCGGCAATCGCGCCAACACTTGCGCCGGCTTCCGCGCCGGCCTCGTTCTCTGAATTCTCCGCATACCAATCGCCCGCATTGTTGGCGATGATGCTGATGTCCGTGCGGGGAACGCCCCGGTCGAGCAGATCGCCGATAGCGGCCATGGCGTCGTTGCGATCATCGAAGAGCCCGGATATCGTTTTCATCGGCTCATCCTCAAACTTATTCACTTGACGATGAAATGCGCCTGACATGGACCGAGTTCCGCGAGCAACAGGACCTCAGAATTTCTTGCTCAGGTAGGGCGACCCTTCGAGGCCAAATCGCAGCGGCTCCGCGACCGCCTTGGTGATGCCGATCCGGGGTCCTGTCACCACCGGCTGCGGCTTCAGGTTCGCGCGCAGTTCGAAGGGCGATTCCAGCAGCGATTTTCCATCATCCGCGCCCGATATGCCGAGCGCGTCGCAGAGCCTTCCCGGTCCAGATGCCAGGAGACGAGGTGGCATATCTCCCCGGCGTTCGCTCATTTCCTGCATGCCGAATTCGGGCTGGAACGCGCGGATAAGCACTGCCGAACCGGGCAGGCACACGAAGTTGAGACACCAATGCATGCCGTAGATGCGGTAGACATAAGCGCGGCCGGCTCGGCCGAACATCGCGGCATTGCGCAGCGTCTGGCCGCGAAAGCTGTGGGAAGCTGGATCTCCGGGATGATAGGCTTCCGTCTCCACGATCGTGCCGCCCAAGCCCATGTAGAGCAGCACCACACCAATGAGATCGCGCGCCACGGCCTCCGGCGGCCGCTCGAAGAAATCGCGGGTCAGCCGCTCGGGTGCCGACACGTTGGGCGGTTCGATCTTTTGGTGATCGCTCATCTATTCTCCTCGCGGTGATCCGCTGCGTGAACGTAGAGCGCGAGTCTAAGTTCAGGCGCAACAGGAAGATTTACGCTAGGGGTGGAGTGTTGTCGGAGGAATCCTGGTCGGCGAGCTTTCGGCCAAGGTTGCGAATCTGGCGGCCCGCCACCACGCCGACAGCAATATAGGTCAGCATGATTCCAGCTCCGATGAGTATACCTGTCAGCATGGTGACACCCAGATGCGCGTGGCCGGTTGGTCGTCATAACTAACGCCATTCCAGCGGGGAAGTTCCTGCGAGATGGTAGCGATTGGGACTTGCCTGCCTTATTCCGCCCGCAAGTATGTCGAAATCTCGCCGCCCTGCTGAATTATCACGACAAAAACGTCCTGATTACGGAGTTAAGCAAAGTTGACCGATATCACGGTAAGATTCGAACCCGGCTCCGGCGTCGCGACCATCGAGCTACGCGGCGCGGCGATCGTTGAGCCACGCTTCCGGCTGCGCGATACCGCGACCGAGAAGTTCCTGACCAAGCGCGGCTGGGGCAAGGCACCAGCCTTCCTGCCAGGCGAGGCGGTGACCGAGGGAGACCTCACGACGCTCGTGCTCGATGCCGAACTCGCGCGCCGCATCGTCTCCGGCACCAGCCTTTCGCTCGAACAGCCGGCGTCCAATGTCTTTGCCACCCTCATTTGGCCCGCTGCGACGACCATCGGCGCAGTCGACCCGGAGCCGGGAACACCCAAGGAACCTGACGACGCTCACGATGCACCGACTTCGCTTGAACCCGCGATCCGGGAGGAGGCTATCCTGCCGTTCCACGCGCCGGATGTCGTTGGCGGCAAGGTGGATGCCGACGATGAGGAGCCGGATGATGACGCGCCCGGCCGTTCCTGGGGTTTCGTGGCTGCGGCAGCCGTGCTGTTCCTCGTGCTCGGCTCGCTCCTGACCTATTTCTGGCAGAGTTCCGCCTATGACAGCGACCTGCGCACCGCCATGCGGGCGCTGGAAGCGCAGCGCGACCAGGAAAAGGCTACGTTCGAAAAGCGCCTCGCCGAAGCTGCGGCGAACAAGGACAATTCCTCGACGGATACAATCAATACCGCCGACACCCAGATTGCCAGCCTGACTGATCAGACAGCGCAGCTGACAAGGGATCGGGATGCCGCCCGCAAGGCGCTCGCCGACCAGCAGAATGCCGTGAAGGACCTCGAACAGCGCTTGGCAACAGCCACCGGCGAGGTGGAAACGCTGAAGGCAGCGCAGGAGGCAGACGCCACGGAGCAGTCCGCGGTGTTCAATGAGCGCATCACCGCGCTGACGGCCGAACTGGACAAGGCCCGGAAAGATCTCACCAAGGCAGAAAGCGGTCTCTCGCAAAAGGACCAGGCGCTTGCAAAATCGGAAACGGATATCAAAGCCGCTAATACCGAAATCGCTGCCTTGAAGAAGGCCGCGGCCGAAGCGCAGGATACCCGCAACGAAGCACTCGATACCAAGATCAAGTCACTCGGCGCGGAACTCGACAAGGCTACCCAGGATCTCTCCGATCGCGACAAGGCGTTGCGCGATGTCCAGGCCAAGCTTTCGGTCGCGAATGTCCAGATCGAAGCGCTGAAACAGGTCGCCGGAAAGGCGACGGAATCCGACCTCGAACGTTCGACGCTGTCCGACCAGCTCACCGACCTGACGACCAAGCTCGACAAGGCCGACAAGGATCTGGCCGAAAAGGAACAGGAACTCGCCAAGGCCAAGACCAGCCTTGATGCCGCCAATGCAATGCTTTCCTCCAATGCCGTTGAAATCAAGCGCCTGAGCGAAGAGAAGGCCGCGGGGCCTGCTCAAAATCCTGAGCCGGGCGAGCAGCCGGCCGGGCTCCAGCAGGAGCGTGATCTCTACGCCAAGGAGCTTTCGACCATGACGGAGAGTTTCTCGGCGTTGAAGGCGGAGAAGGACAAGCTCGCCGAGACGGTGAAGAGTCTGGAAGAGCAGGTCGCCAATGCCGGTACAAGTACGGCAACCAGCGGCACGCGTGCTGTCTGGGGTGCGACCGCGATCGACCGGGCCGGTGCGATCTACTCGCTGCAGAACCAGATCGCCGAGAAATCGGCGACTGAAAATGTCCTGGCGCTCTGCCGCGGCAAGTCGCAAGCGGGATGCGAAACGCTCAAGGCCTATTCGAACAGCTGCTTCAGCGTCGCCCGGATCGAGGGCGAGGGGCCGCGCAACGACAATTTCGGCTATTCGGTCAACAAGGACTGGAAATCCGCGGAATCCGGGGCGGTTCGTCAGTGCCGGGAGCTTGGGGCTGATTGCACCGTTCGCTTCACGGCGTGCTCGCCGGACGTGCTCTCGAAGCCGGTGGCGGATCAGTAAGATTGTTCTTTTCGCCGCGGAACAAAACAGTCTCCCGAATGTTGTTCAAAACGACTGCATTCGGGAGGAAAAAATGCACGGTCAATATTGGAAGGAATCAGTCCAGCTCGAACTCGCCCAGGCGGGTGGATTGCGCATCGTGACCAGCACTGACGAAGCGGCGCGCTGCCTGCTCTACAAATGGCCGGATCAGACGAGCAAAGCCTATCACCGTGCGAAGGGGATGTGCCTGGACGCGCTGGAAGGCCGCAAGCCGGACGAGGAAGCGCGCCAGGCCTTCATCGATGCGGCGCGAGAGGCGCATATCAACATTCGCGTTCAATGAACCATCACCGGCATTCGGAGCGGCATTCTCAACTCCCTCGATCCGATAGCCGGACCGATCACGCCGCCCTGAAGGTTGATTAGCGCAAGGGTTAGGGAGATTTTCATTGCCGCAATTCTATTTAACGACGGTGGCCGGCGACGGCACGATCCAGTCACAAATTCCTGCCGAGTTTGACGATACAGACCTGGCAAAGCTCGAGGCCCGGCGCATCCTCGCCAACCTAGCGTCCGATGGCCTGCCGCGCGAGCCGCCCGATATGATGTCTGTCGAAATCTATGACGCCGATCGCAAGCCGTTGTTCGAGCTTCGGCTTGTATTGCAGGAAATCGTGAAATAGCCCGCGTCAACCCTGGATATATTCAAACAGCCCCTCGACGAGTGCATCGAAGGTGACACGGCACCGGCGTGAGCTTTTCAGGTCCTCATGCATCGCGACCCATGTGTGCAGCGGCAGTTCGAACTGTTCCGGCAGCACGCGAATCACATCGGGATCATCGCGGACGAGGAATACCTGGCAAAGGCCGATCCCCATGCCAGCACGAATGGCGGCAAGCTGTGCAAGATTGCTGTCTGCGCGAAAGGTGAACTGGACGTCGGCCAGAAATGGCATTCGTTTCGCCATCGACCTCGTATATGCCAGCTCGCGATCGTAGCCGATGACGCGATGTCGCGCGATGTCGGTCAATTCGGTCGGCACACCGTGGCGATCCAGATATCGGCGATGGGCGAAGGCGCCGATCGGGATCGCGCCGACATGGCGCACCAGCAGTGCATTCTGGGTCGGTTCGGTCATCCGGATGGCAATATCCGCCGTGCGGTTGAGAACGTCCTCGACTTCGTCGGTTGCGGAGAGTTCGATCACCAGATCGGGATGCCGGTCCTGAAGCCGCGCCAGAATGGGCGGCAGAACCTCGATGCCGATAACCTCGCTCGCGCTGATCCTGACGGTTCCGCTCACGCGGTCGCGTTCGCCGGACGCCGCCCGGAACAGCGCGGCACTGGTCGAGGCGATGAGTTCCGCGAAAGGCTTGAGCGCCAGCGCCGCTTCGGTCGGCGCAAGTCCCTGCTGCGAGCGTGTGAACAGTTGTTGACCGAGCAGCTTCTCCAGCGCCTCGATGTGCCGGCCGATCGTAGGCTGGGTGAGCCCCAGTTCGCGTGCCGCAGCCGAAAGCGAGCCATGTGTCAGCACAGCGAGCAGGCTTCGATAGAGATCCCAGTTCGGCTCATTCATATATTTCTGTATATCATATGCACGATTTTCCGCAATTTTGTTTATCGGGCTTCAGGCGCATATCAATCTCATCGATCAAGGAGAGCCATGATGATGACCGAGACGAACAGGAAGATTGCATTGGTGCTTGGCGCCACGGGCGGCATTGGCGGCGCTGTCGCAAAACGGCTGGCCGAAGCCGGCTGGCATATCCGAGCGCTCAACCGCGATGCAGCCAAGGCAAGGCTGTCGAAGCCGGAATATGAGTGGAAGCAGGGCGATGCGCTGGTTGCCAAGGATGTGCTCGACGCCGCACAAGGCGTGGCTGTCATCGTCCATGCGGTCAACCCACCCGGCTACCGCAACTGGGGCGAGGTGGTGCTGCCGATGATCGACAACAGCATTGCTGCGGCGAAAGCCGTCGGTGCCACGATCGTATTGCCGGGTACGGTCTACAACTTCGGGCCGGATGCCTTTCCGATACTGCGTGAGGAAAGCCCACAGCACCCGACCACAATCAAGGGCGCGATCCGCGTCGAGATGGAGGCGCGCCTCAGGCGAGTATCGGAAAGCGGCGTCTCAGCCATCATCGTCCGAGCCGGCGATTTCTTCGGTCCGGGCGCGGCCAACAACTGGTTCTCACAGGGTCTCCTGAAAGCCGGCCAGCCCGTGAAGTCCGTCATGTATCCCGGTCGCAAGGGCGTCGGCCATCAGTGGGCGTATCTGCCCGATGTCGCGGAGATCATGTTCCGCCTGATCGAAAACAGGCCGAACCTTCCTGCTTTCGCCACCTATCACATGGAAGGCGTTTGGGATTCAGACGGCACGAAGATGATCGGTGCGATCGAAAAGGCAGCCGGCCGCACGCTCAATATCCGCAGCTTCCCCTGGTGGGC
>Ga0307515_10000667_pt1 | contig 79135 bp, 68 predicted proteins | sample 17_EM_MG_FD_194513 | JGI IMG/M metagenome (GOLD analysis project Ga0307515, IMG submission 194513) | Populus trichocarpa ectomycorrhiza microbial communities from riparian zone in the Pacific Northwest, United States - 17_EM | ecosystem: Host-associated > Plants > Roots > Unclassified | place...
GGTGTAATGGTATCAACATCTACCTCAAATTCTTCAGACAGGAAGGAATTAATTTTTGCAATGATCTCTTCAGTTTGCATAATGGTTTAAATTAATTAGCTAACATTTTGGATGAATCAGGGCGACATCCAAGTGTTATGTAATAGGTTGTAAAAGTTTTTAAATATGTTATTTATTTAGTGTTTGCGGATATACCGTTTACCGGATATTTTAAAAGTGACTCACTTAATGGTTTTTATAAAGAACGATTTAGGTTGTTACATGAACAGCTGCTTTGGCTTAACCAACGGCCTTAAAACTTATTTCTGCACCATAATCCATACTCACTTTAATTAATTCCTACGTTAAGGAAAAAATAATAACAGTTAATTAATAAAATTAATTAAGCGATTTTACAAAAATACAAAATAATAAAAACATTTATTCATTTTTTGGGTATGGCATATAAAATATTTACAGGTATAATTGGAACCTTTGCTATGGCATGCCACAGTGGTGGGGCGATATTTCTATGATATCAAAAAAGCCCCGGATAAATCCAGGGCTTCGAACTGACTAGAGATTTTTTTCAAACTTTCTTGAGTTCGGTTTCATATAATACCTTTCCTTCATAATTTACCGCTTTTACGTTTAAGCGGTTGCTGTCGATCGAAAAATACATAAAACCATGCTCAGACGCCTGGAAACGGCTGTATGCCTGTCCTTCGGTAACTTTGGTAAGCTCCGACCCGGCACCTGAAATAAACTGGTGGGTTATGCCATCTAATTTTAAATGTTGCAGGGAGTGCTCATGACCAGATAGGTATATATCTACTTTATGATCGTTTAGAGTTTGATACAACGCCTTTTTTATGGTGATGGTATCAATATTATTAATGCGCGGGCCAACGGTACAAAAGGGGTGGTGGCCTACCACAATCTTCCATTTTACATCCGGCGAAGCTTTATCAAGCGTTTCGTTTAACCACTTCATCTGCGTTGCCACATAATCAGTTTTGTCTTCATGTAAAAACGGATCTGTATCTATCATTACAAACAGCACTTTGTCCTTGGTTTTTTCTTTTGAGGCAGTCCTAATCTCTTTGTCTTTATCTTTCCCCAGTCCTATTTCTTTTGAATAATAGCGGGCTGGCATGTTCCACCGGCGGCTTATTTTGCTATACCTGATCTGTGCATCAACGTCTGAATGATAATCATGATTGCCAAATACCGGGTACCAATCGCATTGCAGGGAGTGGGCTGTATAGATGTTTTCAAACGAGTAATGCCACAACGGATCGTTTTCGCTTACTACGCCTTTGGGATAAAAGTTATCGCCAACTGAAATAACAAAGTTATTAGGATGTTCTGCGCCCCATTGCCCCATTTGTTTAGCTACTTCCAGCTGGTCGTATTCGCCGTTGCGGCCCCAATCGCCAATGGCCATAAAATGGAGCGCGAAGTCGTCTTTAATAGATGCGCTTGGCGATAGGTCATCACTCTCAAAATAAGTAACGTTACCGGTTTCGGCTATACTTGCCAGCGGGCTTATTACTGCGGCCCCAAGCGCCCCGATTGCGGCGTTTCTTACAAAGTCTCTGCGTTTCATGCTGTATTAATTTAACCGGTAAACCAATAATTTAAAGCTATCTGCCAACGGCGTTTTTGTGCCAGGCTGAAAATCAACCACCGGAAAATATAGTTTGTGGGTGGCCAGGTTAATAGCCATTGTTTTGGCCCTGTTTTGGGTAGTTATGGTTTGAACAAGCGTATAAGAATCCGGCGAATCCTGCTTAAAAACGGGGGCTGTTCCATCGCCGTTTGATGCGATAACCAGCTTGTTTGCCGCATCATAAACTACAGCGTCTACGCCCGCGCCGATAGGAAGGGTTTGCACAACTTTACCTGTACCGGCATCAATAACACTCATGCCCTTATTTTCGCGGCAAACCGTAAACAAACGATGGTTTTGGTTATCTAAAGCTAAACCCGTAGGGCCACCGCAAGGATTAAGCGAGTAGTTTTTTATTACTTTTAAGGCTTTGGCATCAATTACATTTAAGGTGCTTTTATCTTCCAGGTTAGCATAAACTAATCCTTTGCCATCGGCAACGGCAAATTCGGGCGCGCCGCCCATGTCTATCGAGGTTACCTGTTTTAACTCTTTAGGATCGACCACAACAACAGCACTGCTATGCCCCTCAAAAGCGAATATTTGTTTGGAGTATCGATCATAAATAATGCCATCGGCACCGTTGCCTGTTACCGGGATCTCTTTAATCACCTTAAGGGTTTTAATATCAAAAGCAATAACAGCGTTGGCTTTGCCATCGCTGATAAAGCCACGGCCAAGTTCGTTTACAATGGCAATGCCGTGTACGCCTTTCATCTCCCCAATGGTACCTATAACTTTTTCGGTTTTTAAATCAACTACGTTTACTGCGGTACCGTGCGACGCGTAAAGCACCTGGTTAACCTGGTCGATATATACATAATCGTAGCCGCCGTTACCCGGCAGGGGGATTGTCTTATCAGCTACATAGCTCAATTTTTGAGCCGATGCGAAGAACGGTGCCGAAATAAATAAAATGAACGAAAGTACCTTATACGCGCTGGTTTTCATGTGTTTATGTTTTAGTGTAAAAAGGGCAGGCAATACGCCCGCCCATATCAAATATTTATAGTTTAGTGCTGGTTGCCATTTCCATCGGTGGTGTAAGCGCCAAGGTCCTGGTTGTATTTGGGGTTACCCCTTCCAAATGCCGGCGAGCCACTTTGCAGTTGAAAATTATTGGTATTTGGAAAGCCATTAGGGGCTAAAACGGTACCGTCAAATTGCACAAATAAGGGATTAAAGTTATTCACGCTTTTAGATATCAGGTCTGTTGATTGCGGTACACCCTTGCCCGATGCCGGATAAAAGCCGTCCCTGATGTTTACACCCTGGTAGCTATCTACCGTACCGTAAAACAAGTTATTTCCATAAGTGGTTTTTACAAGGTCGCCGTCATCAAACAGCTCAAGGCCGTGGAAACAGTTTACAATAATATTGTTATAAATATGCCCTATGGCGTTAACACCAACAGAAACACCGCGGCCTGGCTCTGCCGCGCCCCTTCGCCAGCCATTAGATACAAGCGTATTGTTATAAACGTTAACTTCAGTTTGAGGGAAAGGTATTTTAGAGCTTGTTTCCAACTTTATACCGCTGCCCGCCTGGCTAAATATTACATTGTAGGCAACAACGCCTGTTACCCCCGTTTTTAAATTAATACCCTCGCCATCAGTACTGCCCGAAGAGCTGATGGTGTTTCTTAAAATAGTAACAGTTGCACCGCCACCTATCGCCATCAAGTCGTCCTGGCCGTTTGTAAACCATGAATCTTCAATATCTACATTGATATTCTTTTTCACTTTAAGTGTACCGCGCGCACTGCCGCCATCGTCGGGGCCTCCCGTGTTATCAACATGCGTCCATTTAATGGTAATAGCCTGCGCAGTATCGCATTGAAAACCGCCCCAGGTACCGGGTTGATTGCTATCGGAGTTAAAAGAAACAGGCTGACTTTTAGTGCCCAATAATTGCAGCACACCCTGGATATTAATTTGGGCGTTGTTTTTAACAATCACAATGGCACCTGGCTGCGCCGATAACGTGTCGCCTTTTTTAACAGTCAGATCTGCTGTTACCGTATAAGTTTGGCCGCCAATTAGCGTACCCTTAACAAAGCCACTGATGTCACCTGCTTTTAGAGGGCTTGAGGTGGGTATTTTTATTTTGTCGAAGGTGGTGATCTCGGCTTTTTTACAGGAGATGATAGTGGTAATCATTAACCCTGTTATTATTAAATATATTTTATTTGATTTCATGTTGATGGTGTATTAGGTTAAAGTGAATAACGGAAACCCAAATTGAAACTCACGTTATATAAATCCTTTGACTGTAATAAATTGTTAATTTTTACAGTTGTAGGCGTATTGAGCAGGTTGTTGATTTTTGCCGCCAGCACAAAATGTTTAGCAACCTGTTTCTCGGCCGAGAGGGCTAAAAATGATTGTGGCTGCTGATAATAATCATAACCATAGTTAGGGTACACCAGGGATAACGTTTTGCTGGTATAGGTATATGCTAACTGAATAAATTCCTTTTGCTTGTCGTTTTTGTATAATAATGAGATGTTAAATACATCGCCGGTTTGCCCCTGAAGTGGCCTGCTTTGGTATTTAATTACAGGTTGTCCGTTTACTGAACCAGCTTCTGGTACAACTTTTGGCGATTTTATGTTAGAGTAGGTGTAGGTATAGTTACCGGATACGCCTAAGTTGCCAAAAAACCTGCTATAAACAATTTCGGCCCCGGTTACCTTTGCAGTGCCAAAGTTTTGCGGCTGCGTGTTTAGCTGGCCGCCACTTAAATCTTTTAAAGCAAACTCAATGGGATTGGAAATGTTTTTATAAAAAGCGCCTAAAAAAAACTGCTCTTCCTTGCCGGGATATAGTTCATAGCGTATATCATAATTATCAGCTTCGGTGTGCTTAACATTAGGGTTACCGGTAACATCTGTGCTTTCGCCCAGGGTTGGAGTTGGTACCAGCTCATACAATGACGGTCGTGCTATTGATTTAAAATAGGATGCCCTTAAGTTCGACTGGTCGTTCAGCTTGTATTTTAACTGTATGCTTGGTAAAACATCTGTATATGTTTTTTTGGCGTTACTTAACGAGTCTAATACCACGGGGTGCGTATCATATCCCTGTTTGGTACCTTCAACGCGCACACCTGCAACAATGTCTAGGTTACCAACGGTCAGCTTAGCTTCGCCATAACCTGCGGTAATATCTTCATATGCGGTGTAGTTGGTTTTGTCGGCCTTGTCAGTACCGGTAGGGTTATACACAACAAATCCTGACGAATATATGTCGGTGAATATACTTTTATCGCCGTTTGCGGTAGGTGTCGCTTTTAATATGTATTCGTTTTGATGGTTAAAGCGGGTACTATGCCTATATAAACCACCCGCCTTCAGCTCAATGGAGCTTTTTTGCCCTAAGCCGGTTTTATAACCCAGGTTAGCCATGCCACTAAGGTCCTTGTTACCGCTTTTTTGCCAAATCCTGGTTATGTTATTGAAATAATCGGGCGTACTTGTAAAGTCGGGATTAATTAAGTGGTTTATAGATAAATCGGCACGGTCTGGCGCATCCTGGGTAGCATTACTGTAAACGCCGGCCCAGTCAAAAAGCCAATGGCTGGCAATTACATGCTTGCCGCTTACTTTAAGGTTTTCTACATACTGGTTTTGAATATTGGAGCGGTTATCATTAAAAACCGTTCCGGTACCGGGGCCTATTCTGCCGCCGTTCCCGCCCAATATTGACGTATCAATACTCAGCCTTGTTTGGGCCAGGCGAGTGTAAAGGAATACGTTATCAATACCTATTTTGTTGTTATCATCGAATTTATAATCAATATGGGCAGACAAGCCATTGTTTAATTGCTGGGTAGAGTAAGTCCGGTTAGCTACATCGGATATAACGGGCTGGAAGTTTTTACCGGCCCTGGTATCGGGCTGTGCAATATTAAACTGCGAGTTTGTGCCGTAATATTGATTTTGGTAACTATCGGCAATAATGAAGCCCAGTTTGTTTTTTAAAAACCGCCTGCCGTAAGTAAACCCCAATAGCGATGTAACCGGGGCATTCTTTTTGGTAAAATCAAGATTGGCGCGCGAAAAATAACCGGCAGGCGCTACATAGCCGGCCCCAAACCTTTCGGTAGGGCTTTTACTTTGCACCGCGCCATGATTAAAATCATCAAACTTGCGGTTAAAAAATAATGCGCTGTACCCCACGGCCGCATTTGCCTTAAAATATTCGTATTCGGGGGCATCTTTAAATACCAGGTTAACGGTTCCGCCTATCGCGTCGCCCTCCATTTCTGGTGTTAATGATTTGCTTACTTCAATCCTATCTAAAAGATCAGATGGTACTATGCTTAAAGATACAAACCGGGAAACAGGATCGGGGCTGGTTACTTTAACACCGTTCATAAGGGTGTTATTATAACGCGGCTCCAACCCGCGGATGATGGCGTATGCTTCATCCGAGCCGCTGTTGCGCTGAATGGTTACCGCCGATACGCGCTGCAGCGCATTAGCCGCGTTAATATCTGGCGAGCGCTGCATGGCTTGCGCGGATATTACGTTGATGATATTACCGGCATTCTTTTCTGATTTCCTCGACGACGCTTCTGATTCGGCATTTGCTTTAGCATATACCCTCACTTGCTCAAGCGACAAAGACTTTTCTGAAAGTTTAATTTCAAGGTTTAAAACCTGGTTTTCGGTAAAATCAATCCGTTGTTCATATTCAATATAACCAATATATTTAACCTTCAGTTTGTATTGGCCGGCTTTAATATTATTGATGGCATAGTGACCGAAAGCATCAGAAATGGCACCCCCTTTTTGGCCATCAAAGTGGATATATGCGCCGGTTAAGGGCTCATGTGTTTTATCGTCGACGACTTGTCCTTTTAAAACTGCCTGCTGGGCGTAGGCAAGCGAAGAAGCGAAAATGAAGACTGCAATCAGGTAAAATTTATTCATCATGGTTAACTTTTTTTGCAAAGCACACGCCCAATCCTGTGCAAATTCTGAATAATGGACAAGTGGAAAGTAACTTAATCAATTGGTAATCAATTGTTAATAATGGTAAAATGTGATAGGCTATCCCTCTCATTTCATGCATGGTGTGTTAACCTTGGCTTAATATTCACGGCGTTAGTTTCCGCATTAAAGCAACAATGTTGAATGAAGCAATGAAAAACTTAAAGGTTGCTCCTATACACTTAATAACAAACCAAATATTATTTTTGTAAATGACGGGATAGCCTGCGTTGCAGGACAAATCGTTTTAAAACGAACTTAAACTCATAAAAACTGATTGATGGTTGCCGGTGTTGGGATAGATATAATAGAGATTGACCGAGTGGCTGTCAAAATTGAAAAAGGCAGCGGCTTTCGAGAACTTGTGTTTTCGGAAAAAGAAATAGCTTATTGCGAGCTTAAGGCAGATAAGTACCAGCACTATGCAGCACGTTTTGCCGCTAAAGAGGCCTTTTTTAAAGCATTGGGTACCGGCTGGTTAAACGGTACCGCTTTTAACGAAGTGGAGATTAGTAACAATGCCGATGGCAAACCCGAACTTACACTTATTGGCCAAACCGGCGAATTATTGAGGGAGCAGGGCCCAATGAAAATTTCCGTATCATTAACCCATCTTAAGGCCATCGCATCGGCCGTTGTAATTATCGAAAAGTGACAGATCAACCTACATTTATTTCGCAGGAACAAACAGTGACTATGCAGGAACAAAAACTGCAGGAATTGCTGGCCTATCTTAACATTCATTCGCTTTTTTATAAGGAGCTGTTTGATGCAAACAATATCAACATTGATGATATTAAAACGCTCGACGATCTGAAACTAATCCCTACAACGGTAAAGGAAGATCTGCAAAAGCGTAATGACGATTTTATGTGCGTTAGCCGCGACCAGATTATTGAATACAGCTCAACATCGGGCACTTTGGGTAGCCCCGTTACCGTCGCCCTTACCGAGAATGACCTTTTACGACTTACCTATAACGAATATAGCTCCTTTACCTGTGCCGATGGCAAGCCCGACGACGTATACCAGCTGATGCTGACACTCGACAGGCAGTTTATGGCCGGGTTGGCATACTACTCGGGTATTCGCAAAATAGGGGCAGGCATTATTCGCCTGGGGCCTGGTGTGCCATCGTTACAATGGGATACCATTTTGCGGCTTAAGCCTACGGCTATTGTTGCCGTGCCATCGTTTATATACAAGCTTATACAATATGCGCAGGAGCATGGTATCGATATCAATTCAAGTTCGGTAAAAAAGGCGGTTTGTATTGGCGAGAATATCCGGAACACCGATTTTTCGCTCAATATTCTTGGTAAAAAAATTACCGATGCCTGGGATATCAAGTTATATTCCACTTATGCATCAACCGAAATGCAAACGGCGTTCACCGAATGCGGGTACGGTAAAGGCGGCCATCACCAGCCTGAATTATTGATTGTGGAACTGCTTGATGAAAATAACCAGCAGGTAGCCCCCGGCGAACCCGGAGAAGTAACCATTACCACGCTGGGCGTTGAAGGCATGCCTTTACTGCGCTATAAAACCGGCGATATTTGCCTGTATGATGATAAGCCGTGTGAATGTGGGCGAACCACCTTACGTTTATCGCCAATTATTGGGCGTAAAAAGCAGATGATCAAATTTAAGGGCACCACGCTATATCCGCCGTCGCTTTTTGATTTGCTGAATGGGATGGAAGAAATATTGGATTTTGTAGCCGAGGTTTACTCCAACGAAATTGGTATGGACGAAGTGCTGCTGCATATCCTGCCGGTAAACTATACCGATGAGTGCGACCGGAAGATCCGTGCCAATTTACAGGCAAGGTTAAGGGTAAGCCCACATGTTACCTATGTGCAATATGATGAGATCCAGAAGATGCAGTACAAGGAATCGGGCCGCAAACCGTTTAAATTTATCGATCGCCGGAAATAAAAACATCCTCGGGCAATTCATCCGGCAGTTCTTCTTCCGATGGCGATTTACCGAAAATCTTATCCAGCAGGTTTAATATCGGCACGGTCATGAAGGTGGTTACCAGCGCCATAATCACCAATATGGCAAATACTTCTTTGTTTAGTACGCCCAGGTCGTAACCAATATTCAGTACAATAAGCTCAACCAGGCCGCGGGTATTCATTAACGCACCTATAGATAGGCTATCCTTCCAGCTTTGGCCCACAAATTTGGCTGCCGATGCGCTGCCCGCAAATTTGCCGGTAACAGCAACTAATATAGTTAAACCACAAATGGCCCATAGGTATGGAGTATCCAATAACCCAATCTGCGTACGTAAGCCTGTAAAAACAAAAAACAAGGGCAGCAATAAAAACAAAGCCACATCCTTTATGCGCTCCACAAACACCCCGCGAAAGGTAATGTTATCGGGCATTACAATGCCGGCCATAAAAGCGCCAAACAGCGCGTGAATGCCAATACTTTCTGTGGCGTATGATGAAATAATAAGCGTCAAAAAAAACATAGCCACCGGCATACCCACATAACCCGGCCTAATGTTGCGGCTGTAGATGCGCTTTAAAAGCGGTTTTACGCCCTTCAACATAATCAACACATAGGCAATGGCCATTAGGGCTGTATAAACAAAACTCATTACCGAGCCCGCCTTAACCACTGCTATTACAACCGTAAGCAGGCACCATGCGGTAATATCATCGGCAGCGGCGCAGGTAATTACCAAAGCGCCAAGGCGTGTTTTGTTAATGCTCCGCTCCTGGCAAATACGTGCCAAAACCGGGAACGCCGTAATGCTCATGGAGATACCCATAAACAAACCAAACGAAAAAAAAGGCACCCCGGCAGGAGCCAGCGAACGATAGATAAAATAAGCCAGCCCGATGCCCAATGTAAACGGAATGATAATACTGGCGTGGCTAATGACAATGGCATCCTTGCTTTTGCTTTTAATAGCCCGCAAATCAAGCTCCATGCCTATCACAAACATGAATATGATTAAGCCAATCTGGCTCAAAAACTGCAACGATCCTAACGACTGGGCCGGAAAAACAACATGAGAGAATGCCGGGAAAAAACGGCCTACCAGCGATGGACCTAAAGATATTCCTGCAAATATTTCGCCTATAACGCGGGGCTGCCCCATTTTTTTACACACCCATCCTGCCATGTTACCCGCTATTATTATAATGGCTATTTGCGCCAGTAAGGTAGCCAGGGGCCCGGTAAGGTTTTTTATCAATCCATCGGTAAACTGGTGAACAGCGCTTTTGCTGCTTGCCGCCAGCTTAACTATGTTACGGCCTTTTTCAAGCTCGCTGCCTGCTGTTAATGCCAGGTATATTAAAAAGGAAAAGCCACCGATAAGGACGATGTAAAAAAATATATTCCTGAATTTCTTCATTTTTTAAATATGCCTTTAAATTTAAAAAAAGTGGAGGCCTCATGCTGAATAACGGCGTCTACCTTTAACGTACCATCATCGGTAGTGGTATACGTTACCTGCATATCGGCGGTGCTGTTTACCTGCGGGTTTAGTATGGCCAAAAACTTCATATCGCCCGCTTTAAGCAGTTTTGTTTTGGTGCCGACGATGTTTTCCAGCACTTCTTTCACCATCTGCATCATACAAACCCCGGGCACAACCGGCTGGCCTGGAAAATGGCCTTCAAAAATCTGGTGGTCAGCGTTTAGCGTGATGGTTGTTTTTGAGGTATTACCATCTGTTTGTGGTGCGGTAAACTGAAAAAAGGATTCCTGGAGCATATATTTTTAGCTTAAAGCTGAAGGCCTAAAGCATAAAGCCTTTTGCTTTAAACCTTTGGCTTTATTCTTTTATATTATCAATGTTTTAACTAAAGCATTCTGCTTTCTGCCTTATGCTTTGAGCCTTCAGCTTATCGTTCTATTTTTTTTAAACCGATGGTAAATTTAAAGTTTTTATGGTCGATACCTATAGTATCGGGCACGCCATTTTTATAGCCGGCCATGGTAGCAACGGCAACGGGTTTTCTTTTAGATGATTTTTCCATTCGTAAAAGGGTATCGCCGGCCATATTGGTAATATAATAGTTGGCTCCCTTTTCCTGCGGAAGCACATAATATAAATGCGTACTATCCTTAAGCATATAATGCTCGTGGCTGCCTTCCTGGCGCATCAGTATCAAATCAAAATCCTTTCTTAATGTTTTAATTACAGGTCCCTTATCCATCTGCGAAATGATGGAGTATACTTTAAAGCTACCATCTTTCAGAAATGCGAAATCAAAAAATTTTACGCCCATCTCGCTGGAAAACACAATGCGGGTGCTGCTATCCGGCATTACCTTCATCAGCAGCAGGCCGCTTAAATGATGGCTGGTTACATTAATTTCGGCATTGTATAATACCACTGAAAATTGGGGACGAAATTGGTAGATATGATCAAAATTACCTGTAGCTGGCTTCAGGTTTTTGTAAACCGAAGTGCAGCCCGCCAAGGCAACCAGGCAACTACTTAGCAGCAAAAAGCGCGTCAGGCAGGTTTGCATTGATCTCTTTATTTATAAAGTGAATGGTAGTATTATCGCCGGATGGCTCCTGCATATCGATATTACTTACCGAGTTATCTTTTTTATCAACAGAGATATTAATTGATTTAAAAAAATCTTTGATCGCTTTTGATACTGGTGCCAGTTCAACCAGGTAAGTCCCCTTGTTTTCAAACACCTTTACTTTAAAATCGGGGTTGCTCAGGATTGATCCCTGCACACAGTCGATAATGATCTTGTTGATTTGCTGGAAGAGTTTGTTGGATTTGGTATTGATTTTATTTTCCTTCTGCTCATCCTTTACCAAAATATTGTCTTTGTTGATGATCATCAGGTATTTGGATGGCTGGGTATATTCCATCCGCACCATGTTATCCTTTTTAAACCAGAATTTTCCTTTAGATGTGATCTTTTCTGATAGCATGCTCAGGTTTTTCTCCTGCACAAAATCACTTTTAATGCTGGTTGTTTTTTGAGCGGTTGCCGTAAATTGGGCTTTAAATGCCGAGAGATCGGTAAGCTGGGTATAACCGGTATGCTGCGCATTGGCGGTAAATGCGGCGGTGATTATGGCTACAGTAAGGAACAGTTTGTTTATTTTCACTACTAAAGGCAATTATTATTTAGATAGACACCGGGGTTGTAAAATGGTTTGATTAACAGTAAGCCTTTATGTCATTGCGAGGGACGAAGCAATCGCGAACAATGTGGTTTGCTATGCATCCGACGAGATTGCCACGCTATCGCTCGCAATGACATAGAGTAGATTCGAGACCTACGAAGTTTTTAAAACTTCGTAGGTCTCGTCGAATTTATATTAGTTAACTACTTCTTTGTCTCAATTCCTGACTCTAACCTCTTGATTCTATTCCCTACGCTGCCTGGTTAGCTGTAATATACTCGGCCATGGTACGTACTGATTGAAACACTTTGGGGCCATCTTCGGCTTTTGAAAGTTTAATTTTATAAATGGTTTGCATCAAAACTATCAGCTCCAAAACATCTATCGAATCCAATCCTAATCCATCGGCAAACAACGATTCATCATCGCCGATATCGCCGGGCTTAAGATCTTGCAGGTTTAACTGGTCTATGATCTGTTCTTTCAGATCATTCATTAATTTGTCCATTTTATAATTATACAGGCGAGTTAATTTGCTCGCCTAACTTAATAATTCGTGCTAATTTTTTTATTGCCGTATCATGATGCTTAACATACGGGTTCTCCTTGTCCCACACATATCCTGCCAAAACAGAACAGATCTGGTTTTTGATCTCGGGAACAAAAGTACCCGAAAAAAATATGGTGTCAAGCGTTCCTTCGTACCAGGCATTTACGTACGACCGGAAAACATCCACCCCTTGCATTACCTTTTCGGTGTATTCGGTTTCCCAATTTATATCTTCGCCGTTTAGCTTGCGGATAACCAATTTAGCTGCATTTTGGCTGGATACGGTTGCCAGCGTAACGCCCGATGAAAAGATAGGATCTAAAAACTCGGTTACATTGCCTGTAAGCACAAAGCCCTCGCCGTGAAAAGTATTGGTGGTGCTGCTCCAGGCTTGTAATATCCTTGGTTCAAAAACAAATTCAACATCCTTAAAGCGCTCGCTCAGGTAGGGCTCTGCTGCAATTAAGCTGCGTAGCTTAGCCTCGTCATCCGCGCCTTCATAACCGGCAAAAAAATCCGGATCGCCTACAAATCCCAATGAAGTTACTCCGCTGGAGAATGGAATGATCCAAATCCAAACGCCGGGTTTATGCACCACGATGGTGATGCGGTTGGGCTCTTCAAACAGGTTGCGCTTTACATCTACAGTATGTGTAAATAAAGCTTTGCGCTGCGGTAGTCCCGATGGTTTATCAAGGTTAAATAACTTGGGTATAACCCGACCATAGCCACTGCCATCAATAATAAACTGGGCCTCAATTTGGGTTTGGTTTCCGTCAAGATCTTCAACAGTTGTTACCGAATCAGATCCGTTAAATTTGATATCGGTAACCGTAGTTTCATAATGTACCGGGATACCCATGATTTCGCAGGTATCAGCCAGGGTTTTATCAAATTCAGAGCGGGGCACCTGCCATGTCCAGTTCCAGCCATCAGTAAACTGATCTGAAAAGAAGTAATCGCAGATAACGCCGTTTTTTACAAACTTGGCTCCGAATTTTTTCTGAAATCCTTTTGCTTCCACTGCTTCAACAAAGCCGGCATCGGTTAATGCTTCCATGCAACGGGGCAGCAGGCTTTCGCCGATTACAAAACGCGGAAATTTTTGCTTCTCGACAATTTTAACTTTAAACCCTGCTTTATTCACAATAGAAGCAGCCACCGTACCCGCCGGGCCGGCACCAATTACCAACACATCAACTTTTTCTGTATTCATCAATTTTACTCTTTTGTGTTCATTATTCTGAGGCCTGAGTTCTGTGGTCGGAGGTCTGAGATCTATGGTCTGTAGTCAGTTTATTGTTTCCGACCTCCAACCACGGGCCCCAGATCTCAGAACCCATATTTCTTTTTCCACTCTTCAAAAAACACCGGATTGGTTAGTTGAAGCATAAAATTATCGCGCTGTAAAAAAACCTGCACGGTTGAACCTGTAACCACTACCTCGCCTGTTGCGGCGTTTAATAGGCGATAGTTAAAATTTAACCGGGCTGCTTCGCTTGGTACATATTCGGTTTCAATAATTACACTGTCGCCGTACCGCAAAACCTGTTTGTATTTACAATCTATACTTACAATAGGGGTTACGTATAGGTTATTGTAAACTGTAAGGTAGTCAATACCATATGCCTTTCCAAAAGCCTCCCTGCCATCTTCAAAGTAGCGTACATAATGCCCGTGCCACACAATGCCCAGCGAATCAACCTCGCTAAACTTTACACTTATCTCGGTGGCATTTATCAGTGTTTTTTGCAATTCTTCGTTCTGTTTACCGTCAATACATGTATGCCGGCTTCAATTTTGTAAAGGATGGATCTGTTCCTTTACCGGCACAGATCCACCTCTGTTAGTACTTTTTATTTCCAGCTGCTATAATCAGATTTTACATCTTTCATCACGTTTAAAAACGCTTTTGCCCAGTAGTTTTTAAGGCCAAAACCGCCTGGTTTCCCTTCGTAATATTTGGTAAGCAACACCGTTTTTGTTTTCATATCAACAAAGGTTATCCAAACACCGGCTTTATCAATGCCTTTGTTCATGCCGCTCACAAAAAATATGTAGCCAATACCTTCCTTGTTCTGGAAATCATACCCTTTTACAATAGCTGCGATTTTTGCCTCATCCAATAATTTAAAGTCGCTCGGGTTGTCGGTGTAAAGTTTATCAAACTTTGCCTTGGCGTTTGAAGCCTTAGCTACATCAAGCGCATAATCAACAGAACTGTGGTGGATTGATTCGGCCACATCATATTTCTTTTGCTCGGTAACAAAAAGGCGGTTCCATCCTACGGTATAATCGTCTCTGAATTCTTCTGGCTTTATATCGTCTTTTCTGCCGATGCCCATTACCTTGGCTTCAGCCGTACCTATAAATTTTGTTTGTGTAAAATCAAGTCCTAACCAGGTAATTTTGGCACTGCCCGAAAAAATATCGGCTTTGGTACTTTGGGCTACAGCAGGTAAGCTGCTTACAACTGTTAGTAAAAAGGCTATCAGCCATGTGTTTTTTGTAGGTTTCATTTTGTAGATTTAATTTATTATTGTTGAATTATAAATACTTTCATCTGGCACTGTGCCAATGTTTCCTCCCCACGCTTTACTTTTCCCGATATCAGTGTTACATCAAATATTTGATTATCAATGATAATTTCCGTTTCTAAGATATCATTTATTTTAGGCAAAGAAAATACTTCGAGGTTTTTAACAGCACCAATATAACCTATGGCATCGGCTTTTTCACTGTTTTGGGCCAGGTACCCGGCGCGGGCGGCGGCGGTTTGCGCTATGTTTTCTACCAGCCCTCCTGCGCTAAATTCGCCATCTTCAACCAATACGTTATCTGCTTTTATACAAAATTGAGTGCGGCTGCTTTTCTCATCCGTCCAGGTCAAATGATCTATCATCACAAAAGGAAACTTTTGCGGGATAAGGTCGGGTGTATTGGCAGGTGGTACAAACATATCAGCAGGTTTAATAGGTTTTAACAGTGGTTAAGGTAAAATTAGTAAAAGGTTCGCAGATCAGCATCTGCCGTATTGCCCAATTATTATACCAGTTCCCCGGCGTTCACCTTGGTGTTAACATATTCATAAAAATCCTGGAAAGTGACTATGCCAACAAAATCTTCGGGCTGCACCTTAAAATTGAAATTGCTTTCAATTACAACAACCAAGTCAATATAATCCAGGCTGTCAAGTTCAAGGGTATCTTTCAGGATGGCTTCCGGCGATATTTTCGCCACATCAATTTCAAATTCTTCTGCTAAAAAAGCATTGGTTTTTTCTATAATTTCTAAAAACTGCATAAGGGTAGGTTAATCAATATTTTTTAATAATCAGCGACGAATTTGTTCCGCCAAAGCCAAAAGAGTTCGACAAAAATACGTCGAAATTGCGTTCGATGGTGGTAGTAGCGATATTTAACTTAGCCGAATCCTCGTCGGGGGTTTCGAAGTTAATATTTGGCGCGATGAACGAGTTTTGCATCATCAGCATAGAGTATACAATCTCGCTTGCGCCGGCCATCCAGCACTCATGGCCTGTCATGGATTTGGTTGAGCTTACCAGCGGCTTGCTGGATCCAAAAACCTCGTGAATAGCTTTAGCCTCGCTGGCATCACCCGCTGGGGTTGATGTGGCATGGGCGTTTATGTAATCAATATCGGCCGCAGTCATACCCGCGTCCTTCAGGGCCATGGCCAGTGAGCGTACCGGGCCGCCAACGGTAGGGTTGGATATGTGGCCGCCGTTTGATGAAAATCCGTAGCCGATAACCTCGCCCAAAATAGTTGCGCCGCGGCGTTGTGCCGATTCCAGGCTTTCTAAAATCACGGTAGCCGCGCCACCGCTTGGCACCAGGCCATCCCGGCTTTTATCAAAGGGGCGCGATGCCTTGGTCGGCGTACTTTCCAATGTCGAGAAAGCCGAAAGTGCATCAAAGCTACCCATCGAAAAATGGTTAAGCTCCTGGGCACCGCCGCAGATAATGCCTTCCTGCAGGCCGCTTTTAATGAGATGATAGCCCAGGCCGATGGCGTGTGAGCCGCTGGCACAAGCTGCGCTAACGGTAAGGTTGATGCCTTTTAATTTGAATATGGTGGCCAGGTTCATGCTCACGGTGGAGTTCATGGTTTGGAAAACCGCTCCTGAGCCTACCAGCATAGTGTCTTTTTTTACGCGGATGATATCGGTACAATCAATAACCGGTTTGGCCGAACTATCGTTACCGTAAAGGATGCCTATTTCGTTTTGATCTAGGTAATCCATATCGATGCCGGCCTGGGCCAGGGCCTCAATGGTGGCCATATAGGCATACTCGCCCTGTTCGGGCAACATAATGCGCGAACGCCTGTCGAGCTTTTCTTTTAAGTTGGGCCTGTCAACAAAGCCGGTTAAGCCCGACCGGTAACCAAACTCCTTGCGCATAGAATCAAGCAGGATTCCCGATTTGCCGTGGAAAAGCGAGTCTCTCACCTCGTCCTGGGTTTTCCCAATGCACGAGTAAATCCCCATCCCTGTAATCACAACTCTATTCATAACGCTAATACCGGCTTAATCAATTAACAAATACCTTTAAAACTAAATAAAATTATTTAATCCCGAAATATTAATGTGCATGTTTATATGAACAAATGATTAATTATGAATACAAACCGCCATTAACAGAAATCACCTCGGCTGTGATGTAGGAAGCTTCGGGCGATGCTAAAAAGCCCACCACGCTGGCCACTTCTTCGGGGGTGCCAAAGCGTTTAATAGGTATCATGGATTTAAGCTCTTTTTCATCCAAACCTTCGGTCATATCTGTTTTAATAAAGCCAGGGGCAACGGCATTAACGGTAACACCGCGGCGGGCAATTTCCTGCGCCAGTGCCTTGGTTGCGCCAATTACACCAGCCTTGGCGGCCGAGTAATTAACCTGGCCGGGCAAGCCTTTTAAGCCCGATAAAGATACCACATTGATAATGCGGCCATATTTTTTAACCAGCATACCGTTTAAAACAGCCTGGGTTACATAAAAAAAGCCCCCTAAACTGGTGTTTAATACACTGTCCCACTGTTCATCTTTCATCCACATCATCAGGGTATCATCCTTAATGCCGGCATTATTTACCAGCACTTCAATATATTTTTCGGTATTGGTTTCAACCCAGCCGCCCAATACGGCGCGGATATCTTCCTTGCTGGCTACGTCGAATTTCATAACCTCGCCATCACCGCCGTTTTCTTTAATTGCAGCTAAAGTATTGTTGGCTTCTGCCTGGTTGCTTTTATAATTAATAAGCACGTAGTACCCCATATTGGCCAGTTTATAGCAGACGGCGCGGCCTATTCCTCTTGATCCGCCTGTTACTAATGCGCATTTCATATTCTGATCTGTTAATTGTTGCCTGAGTATCTGCTTGTAATTATAAAATATGGGAATTTCTCTTTTTAATCAGGTGCACATGTTCCGCTTTTTCAAAGTATTGCTTCACGTTCACCATATCCTTATACTTTGGCTTATCCTCAATAAATTTAGGGAATATAGCCCGCAGATCGGTATAAACGGTATGGGTTGTCGGTGATAGCTTTTCGCTGCAATCCAGGTGATCGATAGCTTGTAAAATAGCCATCATTTGTATGGCCAGCACTTCAAAAGTATTATCTATAACGCGCTTGGTCATTAATGCCGCGTTGCAGCCCATGCTTACAATATCCTGGTTGTCATTATTGTTAGGAATACTGTGCAGGTACATTGGGTACGATAGGGTCTGGTTCTCGGCGGTGGTTGATGTAGCCGTAAACTGCATACCCTGCATCCCAAAGTTAAAACCCAGCACGCCCAGGTTAACAAAAGGCGGAAATTTATGGTTTAGCTTCTCGTTAAGCAGATAGTTTAATTGCCTTTCGGAAAGCATACACAATTTGGTAATAGCTATTTTCAGTTTATCCATAGCCAGGGAAACATAATCGCCATGGAAATTACCGCCATGGAAAATGTTTTTGGCTTCATGATCAATAACCGGGTTGTCATTTACCGAGTTCAATTCATCAGTAACAACGCGCTCCACTTCAAAAATGGTATCGTAAACGGGCCCCAAAACCTGGGTTACGCAGCGTAGGGAATAGTATTCCTGCACCTTGTCCAAAAACACTTCCTGGTTAAGGTTATCGGGGTTATATAAGTGTTCGGACCGGTCGCGGATCATTTTGCTGCCGGTAAGTACATCGCGCATAATGGCGGCTACTTCGTTTTGGCCGCGGTGGTGTTTTACCACATTTAGCTCGTAAGAGTAATGGTCATCAAAAGCCTGCACCACTTCGTTTATCATAGACGATAGTACGATTGACCATTCCAGCAGTTTTTTGGCCTGGATAATGTTTACCATACCAATACCCGTCATGGCCGATGTGCCATTGATAATGGCAAGGCCTTCGCGGATTTTTATAGATAGCGGCTCGATGCCCAGTTCTTTAAACAATTCGGCAGTGTCGTGCTGTTCGCCTTTGTAACTTGATTCGCCTTCGCCAATTAAAACCAGCGCCAGGTGGGCCAGTTGCACCAAATCGCCGGATGCGCCTACACCGCCATGTTCAAATACATTGGGTGCAACATTTTTATTAATTAATTGGGTAAGCAGCTCGGGCAAATCGGTATGTACGCCCGAACGGGCCTGCATAAAGCTGTTCAGCCTGGCAATCATCAGGGCTTTAACCAGCAGGGGCTGCATTAAATTACCACCACCCGAAGCATGGCTGCGGATAAGGTTGTATTGTAACTGCAGCAAATTTTCTTCGCTCACCTTATACTGGGCCATTGGCCCGAAACCGGTGTTAATGCCGTATATGAGCTTGTTTGAAGAGAAACCCTGCAAAAACTGGTAATTAACCTCAACATTCTTAACAACCGATGCATCCAAGCCAACTTCCTCGCCATCAAACAAAATCTTAGAAAAATCATCGGCAGTAAGGTACCGCGCCCCTATATGTATCATGAACTAAAATTATTATATTAAAAAAGAAACTTCATTAAAAATTCACACAAAAAACGTCCGAAAATAGGATAAATATTTCAGATATGATACTATTTAAGTTCTTTATTGATGCCCCACCAAAAGCAAATACCATATATAAATAACCGCCCCAAGGTTATTAAACCGTTTATGTAAATACGCAGACGATAGAAGTATTCAAAACGTTACAGGGACATTAATCAGGGTACTTTGGGCGAAGTTATTAACCGGATCCACTAAAGCCTACTCCCTGTAAGTGTGTATTGGCGGTTTTAACATCAAACATTTCAATGGTTTTCAGGTTTAAAAATGGGCCCTGTGTTTTAAGGGCCCTGATAAGTAGTTGAAGTTTAATATTTTTCAATCCTGATAGTGCAGCAAAACAATATAAACAACCGGTTTTACTTCGTATTTAAAATTTTATTATTGCCCGCATTGATAGCTGTACAAGGCTATGTTTATGGGCAGGAAGTAGTACCCCACGATACCCTGAAAACAGATTCAATAAAACATCATGCCGATTCGGTGAAGTTTCAGAAAAAAGCCAATGATATTTCAAAACAGTATGATTTTGGCAACCTGGTAACAGATGTTTTACACCCCAAAAAGAAGCCCGATTCTGTTTTCAAAAAGCCTTCGGGCATAACAGTTATTCCCAATATCGCTTCTAACCCCAGTATTGGGTTTCAGCTGGGCATAAAGGCCGTGGCAGGGCGTAAATTAGGAGGCGACCCGAATACGCTATTATCGGTTGCGGCGACTTCAGTATCGTATACGACAAAAGGCATTCTTTATTTTTACATCAATCATAATGTTTATACCCCAGGTAACAAGTGGAATTTTCAGGGTAACATAGTGGCGGCCAAAAGCGTTACGCCCGATTATGGCTTAGGAATAGGCCTGCCCGATCCGGGAGGCAGCGCAGCCGACCAGGCGCTTGTTAATGCCAACCGTAAAGGCCGCGCATATCATTCCATCTATTTAAACCTGCGCGAAAAGGTTTACAAGGAAGTAGAGAAAAACCTGTTTGTAGGCGCCGGGGTGTCATTTGACATCCGTACCAAAATTCAGGACAAGGCAGATACCACCAACCATTTAACCCCATATAATATTTATAGTGACGAGCACGGATTTAAGCGGGACAGTTACCGGGCCGATGGTTTGCTTTTTAACGTTCAGTACACCACCCGAGATAATCAGAACCGTGCTTATAAAGGAATTTATGCAGATGCCGGTTTCCGGGTTAACCAAACCTGGATGGGCAGTACCAAAAGCGCGGTACAGTTTACTACCGATTTCAGGAAGTATTTTAGCTTGTCGTCAGAAAACCCGGAGCATGTTATTGCCTTTTGGAATTGGGGTTCGTACCTGATTAGCGGCGATATACCCTATCTTGAATTGCCCGGTACGGCCAAAGATGGCAGTTTCCGCAGCGGCAGGGGCTATACTACCGGTTATTTTAAGGGTACCAGGTTTAACTACAGCGAAGTGGAATACCGCTTCCCTATCCTCAAAAACAAATTTATAAGCGGGGTTGCTTTTTTTAACGAGCAAACCGCCAATGACGAAGCCGGGACCAAACTGTTCCAAAAATTTCAGCCCGGTGGCGGCGGTGGTTTGCGGGTGCTGTTTAACAAAGCTACCAGGACCAATTTATGCCTCGACTATGCCTTTGGCAAGTTTGGCTCAAAAGGCTTCTTTTTGGGTTTGAACGAGGCTTTTTAGGGGTTTTACCACACCATTTCTGTCATCCTGGGCAATGAAGGATCTGCCGGTAATTCATAACCGTATATAGTTTCCAGATATTTAGCGCGATGAAGCAAAAAACGGCGCTGTCATCAGCAGCTTATCGAAGGATAGTGCTTAGAGCCCCTTCCCGTTAGGTTTTGACGACCTACTCATCACATGTTGTAAGCCCTTTGCCTACGAAGTTTTAAAAACTTTAGTCTCTCGCCGATTTTCGTTCTTCCCCCATTAAAAATTAATTTCAATCCTACTGACATAGGGCTGTCATTCGCTACCGGTAATTTTGTTAAAAATTAAAACAGAAAATCATGAGAAGCTTCGATTCGCAAAAAATCAAAACGGTACCAGATGATTATACATCAATAACGCCATGGATCATATCGCCATCATCCGCCAGTTTAATTGCGTTTTTGGTAGCCGCATTTGATGCCCAAGAAGTTCCAAATAGCAGGATTACCAATAATAAAGGCGTAATTATACATGTGGTAGTGAAAATTGGAGACGCCTTGGTTATGTTATTTGATTCAAGAACCGACTGGGCATCAACGCCGTCGTTTTTGAATTTGTATGTGGACGATGTTGAAAACGCCTATCAAAAAGCTTTACAACTGGGGGCTAAATCGGTTACCGACATAACTACGCTTTATTTTGGAGAAAAGGTTTGCCGGGTTTTAGATCCCTTTGGTAACCTTTGGTGGATTAACCAACGCGTTGAAGAAGTTGATTTTACCAATCCGGTAGAAATTGCCCAAAGAGCATCAACCCCTGAAGCGATAGAGGGGATTGCCTATATTCAAAAATCGTTAGATGGAGCCCTGAAATCCCAGAAAAGGTTTTTTGAAAACAAAGCTGCACACTAAAAACAAAAGCGGGAGACTTACAAATCTCCCGCTTTATAATCGATGCACTGCATCGATTATATCATTGTGCCTTTTTTACCAAAAAACGTTTCCTGAGCCACTCGCGAACAGGTTCATCATACAATTTAAGGCAGGCATAAGCAATGGCTATGCTGCTAACCAGCACTACCGAGCCAATGCAAAGGCTGTAGCCCATGGGCACTTTATTATCAATAACCCAGGCGGTGTACCAATAAATTAAAGGGTAGTGGGTTATATAAATGGGATAAGAAATATCGCCAAAAAACTTACACACTTTGGTGGCTGTTTTGCCGGTTAGCTCGCCGCCGGCCCCAATGGCAACAATAAGCGGGAACATGATAATAATCACAAACGCTTCGTATAAACCGTTCATCCAAAGCTGCCCTGTGCCGCCAATTCTGGGGATAGCCAGTACAATAAAAACAAGTATGCTACATACCGCGAACGCGCTTTTAATGTGGATAAGCTTTCCTAAGCGAGAAAGCAGCACTCCGGCAAAAAACGGGTAGAGCAATCGTATAAAGCCTATGCTCATTTGCTGTTTATTGATACTCCAGCCACCTATAACATCGCCCTGCGGCCCTGTTACCAGGTAGTTGATAAGCAAGCCGGCAAATAAGGTCACAAATATGGCAAGTACTGTTTTTGAAAAGTGGCGTACAATTACCGCGTACAAAATATTGGCTATGTACTCAAAAAACAGCGACCAGGCAGGCCCATCCAGCGGGTGCATTTCCTGCCATCCGCGAATGTCCATCGATATAGGTATCGGGATTAGTGTACAACCAATCACCATAACCAAAAGCATTTTCCAAACCGGCGTTGCGCTTATTAGCGGGAACACCGTTGGCGATGCCTGCAAATAAAAAAATATGGCACCAATGATACTTCCCATAATAACCATTGGTTGTAAACGTACCAGCCTGCGCTTATAAAACTCCCATTGACTCATTTTGCCCCAACGGTCATCATAAGCATAAGCAACAACGAAGCCCGATAGCAGGAAAAAGAAATCGACAGCCAGGTAGCCGTGATTAATGATCTGGGCAAAGCGACTGCCACCATTGTTGGCCTCCAGAATGTGGAAGGTTACCACTAACAGGGCGGCTACACCGCGCAGTCCGTCTAAAATTTTATAATGGCTTTTTGATTCGAGGTACGCAGGAGTTTGGGTCATTAGTTTAAAAGTGTTAAAGGTTTTGTATGGCTTTGGCTGTGCCAACGCGGCACGAATTATAAATATGCTTTATTTTATTTAAATACAAGAAGAAATGTAATGTTATAACCGGTTTATTGAACAGGGGCAACCCTATGCGTTTTTGTGACGCAATGATAAATAAAACTTTTAAATTGACAATAGGGCTAAACGATGTTGTTTTGCATGCGATGAAAAGAAAGTTGGCTTCAATAAACCAAAGCACAAAAGTCCATTTGCTTCGGGCCTGTTTTTTTTGACGTTTTAAACAAAGCAGTTTGATGTTTTAAACAAACCTGTTTTTCCCTGACGCCGTTAGTTTTGTCTTGAAAATAAAATCAAAAAAGATGAACTTAAAAGACAATTATAACGGAGCCCTACAGCAACCGCTCCAATCAGGGTTTAATGCAACATCTACTGTTCATGATGTTATAAAAGGGATTGACCTTAATGGCAAAACCGCCATTGTTACCGGCGGTTACGCTGGCATTGGCCTCCAAACAGTAAAAACACTGGCTGCGGCCGGCGCAACGGTAATTGTACCAGCCCGCGATAGCAGTAAAGCCGCTAATAACTTAAAGGGAACGGCCAACATAATAATTGAAGAAATGGACTTACAGCAGCCGGAATCCATCGATGCGTTCGCAGCAAAATTCCTCGCGGTTCATGATACTCTGCATATCCTTATTAACAATGCCGGCATTATGTGGGTGCCACTGCAACGGGACGGGCGGGGATATGAGTCACAGCTATCTACCAACCATTTGGGTCATTTTCAGTTAACGGCCAGGCTTTGGCCCGCTTTGCGTAAAGCAAATGGCGCCCGGGTGCTTAATGTATCTTCTTTTGGCCACCAAATTGCTCCGTTCAATTTTGACGATCCCAATTTTATAAACCGTGATTATGAAACGTTACAGGGTTATGGCCAATCCAAATCGGCCAATAATCTTTTCGCGGTAGAGCTTGACCACCGGGGCAAGGCTTTTAATGTGCGCGCTTTTTCGGCACATCCCGGTTCGGTAATCGGCACCGACCTGGGCCGCGTAGCCCCTGTGGCTTTATTTCAGCAAATGGGCACGCATGACCAGGACGGTAACATTAAGCCAGAAGTGGCAGCCAAACTTAAAAATGTTGATCAGGGTGCTGCTACTTCGGTTTGGTGCGCTACCAGCCCGCAATTAAATGGCATAGGCGGTGTTTATTGTGAAGATGCCGATGTGGCCGAACTTGACGAGGGAAATATTAATCATGACTACAGCGATCCTTCATCCCTGAGGGGTGTAAAACCATACTCGGTAAATGCCGAAAATGCAGGAAAACTGTGGGCATTGAGCGAAGAAATGACAGGGGTATTATTTAGGGCTGATTGATAGTGGTATCCATTACCAGACCGGCCAAAGGAGAGTGACAGGCAAAAGGCTTAAAGTTGCAAAAACGCAAGTCTGGGATTTTCCAACACAAAAACATTGACCTTGAACGCAGGCTAAGACTTCCCCGTTTTTTACCCCCGCATGACGGTGTCGGGAGGCTATTGTTTAGCCAAAGTCATATCTGCCTTAGGGTCTCGCATTGCTGCCGGGTTTAGGTTTAAATTTGTGGTATGAGTTTAAAAACATTGGATAAGCTGGCTTATTCGGTACTGGATTTGGCTACCGTGGTTGAGGGGCACCCTATTGTGGATACCTACAGGTTGAGCGTGCAAAACGCCCGGCAGGCCGAGCAGTTGGGCTATACGCGTTACTGGTTTGCCGAGCATCATAATATGATTGCGGTGGCAAGTTCGGCCACATCGTTACTGATTGGGTATGTGGCGGGCAATACGCAAAGTATCCGCGTGGGTTCGGGCGGTATTATGCTGCCCAATCATTCACCGCTGGTGGTGGCCGAGCAGTTTGGCACCCTGGCCACCCTATACCCCAACCGGATTGACCTTGGCCTTGGCCGCGCCCCAGGCACCGACCAGGTAACCGCCATGGCCATCAGGGGCGAGAACATGAACGCGTCGTTTCACTTCCCCCGGGATGTGGAGGCGCTGCAAAAATATTTTTCGGCAGATAATGCCGATGCCAAAGTTCGCGCCATTCCCGGCGAGGGGCTGGAGGTGCCGATATGGATATTAGGATCGAGCACGGATAGCGCCCGGCTTGCTGCGGCCAAGGGCTTGCCTTATGCCTTCGCCAGTCACTTTGCGCCGGCCTACTTTAAAGAGGCCATTAAAATATACCGGGATAACTTTAAACCTTCGGCAGTGTTGCAGGAGCCTTACGTAATGGCCTGCGTAAACGTAGTAGCCGCCGATACCGACGAGGAAGCCGAATACCTGGCCACCAGCGTTAAGCAAATGTTTATGGGCATTGTTACCGGCAGACGCCGCCTGCTGCAACCCCCGGTTGAAAGCATGGCCCACATCTGGAACGTGTTTGAAGAGGAAGCCGTGATGCAGATGCTGGCCTACTCGTTCATAGGCAGTAAGCAAAAAATTACCGCCGCGCTAACCGATTTTGTGGCAGAAAACGGGGTAGATGAAATTATGGCAACATCGCATATTTATGATAGTGAAGCGAAGCTGAAATCGTATAGGTTGTTGGCTGAGACGTTCATTGGTTCACTGGTGGATGGTCATTAGTCACTGGTCATTAGTCATTGGTGGGATGGTTCATTAGTCATTGGCAGTATGGCGGCGAAGACTCACCCGCCCGACGCTGCGCTGGGGCACCCTCTCTTCAACTTTGTTGGAAAGAGGGGCTTGAACGTTGGATATCTAAACACCCATCATATCTATCCTATAAACCCTTTTCAAGCCCCTCTTTCCGGCGAAGCCGAAGAGAGGGTGGCGGGCGCAGCCTCGCCGGGTGAGTATTAGCCAGCGTTCAAATTCTTAACTCTTGATTCTATCTTAAGCGTTTGCCAGCGCTCTGTCCAAATGCGTGTAGCCGCCGTCGACGTATACCAGTTGGCCGGTGGTATGGCTGGATACGGGCGAGAGCAGGAAGGCGGTAGTGTTGGCCAGCTCTTCGGCGGTGGTCATGCGGTTGCCCAGGGGGATTTTTGATTGAATTTCTTTGAGCTTGGCTTCCGGGTCGGTCATTTTGTTTAGCCAGGTTTCGTACAGCGGGGTCCAGCACTCGGCCACTACAACGGCGTTTACACGGATCCCGTATTTCAACAGCTCTACAGCCCACTCGCGGGTTAAGGCATTACGCCCGCCGTTTGCCGCCGCGTATCCCGAGGTGTGACCCTGGCCGGTGTCGGCAGTTTTAGAGGTAATGTTGACGATAGCGCCTTTGGATTTGATCAACTCGGGCAGGGCGTAATGGGCCATCAGGTAATAGTGCACCACATTTTTATGCAGCGATGCGATGAAGGCCTCGTAGTTACCGTCTTCCAGGCCTACACCATCATTTACACCAGCGTTATTTACCAGGCCATCTATGCGGCCATATTTGGCTACGGTGGCGGTAATGGCATTTTCATTGGCCTTAGGGTCGGTAAGTTCGGCGGCAACCTGGAATGCCCGGCCACCGGCGGCTTCAATTTCATGAACCACTTTAAGGTTATCCGCCTCGCTGCGGCCTATAATAACCGGGATGGCGCCCTCGGCAGCCAAAATTTTCACAATGCCCTCGCCTATGCCCTTTGCGCCGCCTGTTACTATAATTACTTTATCTGTGAGTTGTAAATTCATGGTATATGGGTTAAGCCCCCTCTAAATCTCCCCCTAAAGGGGGAGACTTGAAGTAGTATTTTTTTATTATGTTATAACTCTATCAATTTTGTTAATGTGCTATATGGTTAATGAGCAACGGTCATGTCAACCTTGTCCTTAACCCGCAGGTTGGTGAGGGCGAAATAAAGTACAAAAAAGAAACAAACGGCGGGTACCAGGTATGCCAATTGGATGTTGGATATATCTGATACCAAACCTAGTATTGGCGGAAAAACCGCGCCACCCACAATGGCCATAATAACCAACGACGAGCCCAGTTTGGTTTTTGGCCCCAGCCCCCGGATACTTAGCGAAAATATGGTTGGGAACATGATTGACATAAAAAACTCAACCCCCATCAAAGCATACACCGCCAGTTTGCCATGCAATACTACAGCCAGCACCACCAGGAAAATATTAATTACACTGTAAATGGCCAGCAGTTTGGCCGGGCGGATGTACTTCATCAAAAAAGTGCCGATAAACCTGCCCGACATAAAACCTGCCAAAGCAATAGCCAAAAACACCGACGCCGGTTTTTGGGCGATGCCCGCCACCTTACCCGCAAAGCGGATAAAAAAGCTGCTTACACAAACCTGGGCACCCACGTAAAAAAACTGGGCGATAACGCCGAGCACCAGGTTTTTGGTTTTAGCCGAGGTTTCGGCGTGTGATGCGGTAACGGTTTCTTCCTCGTCGGTAATCTCGGGCAGCGAGGTTTTATACAGGATAATGGCCAGCAGCAAAACAACTGCCCCGATGATTAAAAAGGGCACCTGCACAGCTGATGCCTCTTTATTAAGGTACTGCGCCAATTGCGAGGTCCCCATACTTTTTTCCTGGTCGGCAGTTAAATTGGTTTCGGATAGGATAAATAGTCCGCCTACATAAGGGGCAACGGTAGCCGCCAATCCGTTAAATGATTGCGCGAAGTTGAGGCGAAAGGCGGCGCTTTCGGGATCACCAAGAGCGGTCATGTAAGGGTTGGCGGCAGTTTCCAAGAATGCCAGTCCGCAGGCGATGATGAACAAAGCGGTGAGAAAGAATGCGTAACTGCGTACCGAAGCCGCAGGATAAAACAAAAAGGCGCCTAATGCGCAAAGCGTTAGCCCCACAATAATACCGCCCTTATATCCAAATTTTTTCATGAACAGCCCTGCGGGTATAGCCATTACAAAATAACCGATATACGAAGCCGAATCGACGAGGGACGATTGCAGATCCGTTAATTGGCAAGCTTTTTTGAGGTGGGGGATGAGTATGGGGTTTAAATTTAATGCAAATCCCCACACAAAAAACAGGGAAGTGATGAGGCCAACGGCAAATAATTTTTTGTCTTTTGACATAATTGGGTTTTGTTATAATTGGTTTATCGGGTTGCTTTTATTTTAATGCTGATGTAATATCTTTTATTGAAACTCCAAGGATTTTCAGGGCGATGGTGTTAAGCGCCTTTTCATCCCCGGTAAAGTGGAATACGCTGTGTTTGTGCGCCAGCTTTTGGCCGGGTTTTAAAAAAGCGGCGGGCGATACGCTTTCAATTTCGTAAAAAGGACCCATCTGTTTGCCATCTGCCAGCGGGCCATCGTTATAGGCGTTTACGGCATCGCCGCTGAAGGGGGCGGTGTCGGTTTTCCATTCCTGGTTAAGGTACTTGGCGCTGCTGTCGATATCAAAAACGGTGATGGTTAGCACCCGGTTACTGGCATCATAGCTGCCGGCCACGTTTTTGGCCCTGTTTGGCGGGATGCCCAGCTTGCCGCGCGATTTGCCGTCGGCTTTAAATAGCAGGATGCCTTTGTTGTAGTTGACGCGGTCTTTAGCAATCTCGCCAAAATAATTGGTGGTGGCAACCTTGCCTGTTGCGCTATCAATGTAAGGTACCACAATAACTGTTTTGGGCGATGGGGTAAACATATCCAGGTTCCAGAGGCAGGGGGCACCGGTGGTTTCGTCCCAGGCTGTACTGCCGGTGTTGGTAATGGTATTTATAGTACTGAAGCCAACCATCTTTATAGTGGAATCCGGGCTGATGCCCAGCAACCGGTTAATCACTTCCGGTTCCAGAATCCCGATGTCCCTGTCGAGTTTGATATCCAGCTGCGTGCCCGCGTAGTTTTGCAGCCGGGTAGCTTTGCTCATAGATACCCTGGTATCCGACGAGGAGACCAGTTGCCAGCTTTCATTGTCAACCGGGGCCGGGGTATGCCAGTTATCAAAATCCATTTTGACACCTGGTTTAAAGAACAGCGAGAACCTGCCTCCCTCGGGGCCGAGCCAAAGCCTGTCTTCGCCGCCAAAAGCGTTCATGTGTGGGTCGGGCTGTTTCAGATCGAAGGTTTCGTATTTTATCCAGCCGAAGCTTTTGCCTTCAAAACCATCAGCGGTGGAGGTAAATACTTTAGCCTGGTATTTGGGAGATACTGCTACCATGCCCAAACCACTGTTGGTTTTTAAAATAACAATGCTATCATGATGCAATAAAAAATTAAGGTCAAATATAAAGCTGCCTTTGGGTGCCTTGGGCATCATCTCCTTGCACGATGTAAGCGCTACTATTGTTAAAACAAACACTAAAACTTTACCTCCCTTCATGATATCATTATTTATGTTTTGGGTTAATGCCGATAGTATTGATCATGGTGCCGATGTGGTCTATCGTAATATAAACCTCATCGCCCTGCTGCAAAGTAAACGTTGGCGGCGGCACCAGGCAGGTGCCCGTCATGAGGTAACAGCCCTGCGGAAAATCGCACTCGGCATATAAATAGCCCACCAGTTCGGTAAAAGAGCGTTTTATGCGCGATATGGTGGTTTCATCCTGGTACACCGCGGCGCCGTCGCTTTTGATAAGCAGTTTGATGGCCGAATCAGCGGGCAATGGCTCCGCGCTTACATATAAGCATGGGCCGAGCGCGGCACTTTTTTCGTAGATTTTGGCTTGTGGCAGGTACAAGGCATTTTCGCCCTCAATACTGCGCGAACTCATATCGTTGCCGATGGTATAGCCCTGGATATTGCCTTTGCTGTTGATGTACAGCGTTAGCTCGGGTTCGGGCACGTTCCATTCCGAATCTTTGCGGATGTACACCTCTCCGCCATGGCCGCTCACCCTGTAGTGCGTGGCTTTAAAAAACAGTTCCGGCCTTGCGGCATCATAAACCTTATCGTATAAACTGGCACCGCCCGAGCTTTCTGATTCTTCCATCCGGGCGTCGCGGCTTTTTAAATAGGTTACGCCGGCAGCCCAAACCTCCTGCGTGCCAATGGGCGGCAGCGCCTGGCTGTTGGTAAATTCCTGGTGTACACCGGCAGTTAACGGCGTAGTATCGTCGATAACGGATTGCAGGTAGGCGGCCAGGTTATCGCGGTTTACCAGTTTATCCCAGCTGTCATCAATAATGTAAGCGGCACCTTCATGCTCCAGCAGGATGCCTTTGGCAATTTTGTATAGCTTCATCAGTTTACTTCAAGTTCGTCGCGCGACGGTAATTTGGGGAATGGGTTAGTTGGGCCGGTCTGGTACCAAAACACGGTAGATGCAATATCGTCCTGCAAAGGCATATACCGCCCATCGTGTCGCCAGCCCAGTGCCTGGATGGTTACTTTCAGGCTTTTTTCAAACCTGATGGGGTCAACAATATGCCAGCGGTACAGGCCGAAACGCTGGGCCACGGTATAGTGGCCGTCGCCGCCAATTACCTGGGCAAGGCCGCTGTAGGGCGTATTAAATTCGGTGTATTCGGTTTCGTTCTTCTCTTTGCCGTTGGCGTCCTTGTGGCGGGTATCAAAGTCATATGATCCGCAAAAATAATCCTCGGTACCGGTGCCGTTTATGGTAGGGAATTTGGTATCGCCATCCATAAAAAACTTAATCTCGCCCTCGCCCCACCAGCCATTTTTGTGGCTGCCATAGGCTAAATAAGTGCCCACATACTGCCCCTTGCCTGCAATGCTATCCACCAAAACATAATCTTTTTTATAGGGCAGGGGATTGGTACGGCGAAACTGCGCATGAAAGTAACCCGCATCATCCGGAATATCTGTCAGCGTATAATCAACCTGGTAATAGAGCACCATATCGTTATCATCAATATTTTCCATGGTGATACGGCATTTTTTGCGGAACGGCATAGGCCAGTAACAGTTAAAAGCACTACCGGGGTTAACAGCCACCGCTAAACTGGATAAGGGCGAATACTTACCCCAGCCCATGCAAAAAAAGTCGCCAACGGGTACCTCAACAGATGGGGTGGTTTCATCGTCCCAATAGAAGCGGAGGATGCTGTAGCGCCAGTTGCCTGTAGGCGTCATCCAGATGTGCTGAATGGCACCGCTTTCGTTAATTTCGGCAATGGTATAGGTGGTGTGTTTTTTGATCACTACACTTGGGCTCACCTTCCAGGTTTGACCCAAATCGCGCGATGCGTTACCTCCCGTACCGGTAGTGGCCATACCGCCTTTACCTTTTTCACCATTGAAATTCTCCGGACTTATCGACCGGGTTTTGGCATCGCTGGTGCGGTACAGGTTACCCAGGCCAACATCAAGGCCATTAAACTTTTTTTGGGCAAACGCGGTCGGTGCTGCCAGTAAAACAAACATCCAGCATAGCAATAATAAAACATAATTTTTCATCTTAAAAACATAGGTTATTTGTTAGTAAAAAATCAATAATGCATCAATTGGTAAAATGCAAAACCTTATTTATTTGCTGTAACGCTTGCTTTATGCACAATAAGCCCAAAGCCGGTCACAATCATAAAGATAATTTTTTTTATTACAACCTGCTTTATTAGCATAAACTTCAAGGATATTAGCATGGGGACTAATCCACGCAAAATCTTTCCGTGCCAGGCTCAGGCATGCCAATAAAGCCCACCTTTTTCATTTTGCAGTTGCGATAATTATGCAAGATAGCCTGACCAATCTTGATAATTGTAAAGAGTGTTGTTTTATCCCTTACAACCGTGAAAAGCTTTGTGGATTTTGGATAATGACAGATAGCCTGACCGGGTTTAAAAGTTTCTTTTCCTTATGAAAAACATTTGGAATTTTATATTTTCAATAATTATTGAAAATATAAAATAAACTATATCTTTGTGTCGTCAATCAGGAAAAGTAAAACTCAGAACAATGAAAACGCTTAATAACCACATGATTCTTTTCGATGCCGAATGTCCCATGTGTAGTGTTTATACCAAAGCCTTTGTAAAAACCGGCATGCTTGATGATGGCGGCAGGGCTGCTTACCAAACCATGCCCCAAAACACCTGCCCGGTTTATGACAGGCAAAGGGCAGTTAACGAAATTGCCCTCATTAACCTTAAAAGCGGCGAGGTTACTTATGGTATCAAAAGCCTGTTTAAAATACTGGGCAACGCCTGGCCCATATTTACCCCTTTGTTTGCTTTTAAACCTTTTATTTGGCTCATGAGCAAGATTTACGCTTTTATCTCCTACAACAGGAGGGTAATTATTCCGCCTGTTCATGAGGCCACGGATTTTGCTTACAAACCTTCTTTTAAACTCCATTACCGAATAGTTTATCTGCTGTTTACCTGGTTTTGTACCGCGTTTATATTAACCCGTTACGCGAATTTGCTGGTGGGCATGGTACCGCCGGGCAATGCTTACCGCGAATACCTCATTTGCGGCGGGCAGGTATTGGTACAAGGTGTTGTGATCGGCATTTACGCTAAAGACAAAATCTGGACTTACATGGGCAACATGATGACCATATCTTTTGCAGGTAGTTTGCTATTGGTTATCCCGCTTGCTGTTAACCATTGGTTTCATCCCGGGTCATTGATTTGTACGTTGTTCTTTGTAGGAGTGGCCGGGCTGATGTTTTTGGAGCATATTCGCCGTACAAAACTGCTGCAATTGGGCTGGGTAATGCCCATCAGCTGGGTAACTTACCGTGTTGTTTTATTGATCCTTATCCTAAACTGATATCATGAAAGCGTACAAAAAAATAGTACTGGCGGGTGGCAATGGTTACCTGGGTACTGTGCTGGCCAAATATTACAAAGATTTGGCCGATGAGGTCATTATCCTGGCCCGTAAGCAAGCCCCCGCTGTCGGCAATATCCGCACGGTGGTTTGGGATGGCAAAACAGAAAACGGCTGGACTGTGCAGCTCATTCACGCCGATATGCTTATTAACCTTTGCGGTAAAAACGTAAACTGCCGCTATACCAAAAAGAACAAGGCCGCGATCATCGCCTCACGTGTTACGCCTACCAAACTGTTGGGCGATGTGATCCATAAAATGGTTGATCCGCCAAAGTTGTGGATCAACATTACCTCTGCCACCATTTACCGCCATGCCGAAGACCATCCGCAGGACGAAGCAACCGGCGAGATAGGTTACGGTTTCAGCATCGACGTATGCAACATTTGGGAAAGCACTTTCTTTAAGTGCGAAACACCTGAAACCCGTAAAATAGCTTTGCGCCTGGGCATTGCACTTGGCCGCAGCGACAGTGTTTTTCCGCGCCTGCTCAACCTTGTAAAAATGGGCCTGGGCGGCCGGCAAGGCGATGGGCAACAATACCTGGCCTGGGTACATGAGCACGATGTAGCCCGCAGTACCCAATTTTTGCTTGATCATCCTGAAACGGAAGGCGTATACAATTGTGCCGCACCGTATGCCGAAAAGAACGCCGATTTTATGCAACTCATCCGCAAAGCCTATGGTATGCCTGTTGGCCTGCCGGCACCACAATGGCTGCTGGAGATTGGCGCCCTGGTTATCGGCACCGAACCGGAACTGATATTAAAAAGCCGTTGGGTGAAACCGCAGCGTTTAATGGATGCCGGGTTTACCTTTCAGTATGAAAAGGCTGAGCATGCAATACATGATATATTGAGTATAAGGGGGTAGGGATCGTCTCTATTCCCTATGCCTGTGTCCTTACAGGCATCTCGCCTCTATGCTGTCGGCTTACCGGATCAACAAAAGAATAGCGATTTGTGAGGACATAGATCGCTGAAAAAAGAAGTGTTTATATTATTTTATCTTGGCAAATGCACAATTACGACGTAGCCATAATAGGATGTGGCATTGCTGGTATGGCAACCGCAATGAGACTCCAGGCGGCAGGTAAATCAACCTTAATTTTAGAGGCACATGGCCAGCCTGGCGGCTGCGCCGGCTTTTATTCCAAAAAGGGATTTAGTTTTGATGTTGGTGCAACCACGCTTGTTGATTTTGAACCAGGTGGCATTGGCGGCGAATTGCTTGGTGCCGTCGGTTTACAAATGCCCGAATCGGAGCCTTTGGATTATCAATTATGGCTGCCCAATAAATCAATCCACTTATATTGCGACAAAAGTAAATGGCACCAGGAAAGGGCAGAAAAATTGGGAAATTCCCCTGCTCATCTTAAATTCTGGGCGTTAATGGATAAAATGGCATTGGTTTTTTGGAATGCAAGCCGCAAAGGTATCAAGCTACCTATTCAAAATGTTGCAGATGCTTTACATGCTGCCAGGGCAATTGGCATTGGTAATATATCATTAGTGCGTTTTTTGAATTACACTGTGGCAGATGCATTAAAGAAATATGGTCTTGAAAACGACCGGGAATTAAAAGCTGTATTATCTATGCTGGTAGAAGATACGGTAAACAGCACGCTGGAGGAAGCGCCATTAATTAATGCAGCGCTCGGGATAACTATCAGGGGCGCGGGGTTACGAAGGGCAAAGGGCGGGATGAGAGGCTTTTGGGTAAATTTAGCAGCACATTATAAAAAATTGGGCGGCGTACTGTTGGTTGGTCAACAGGTTGAAAAATTGGAACTGGTGGATAAAGAATATGTTCTGATAACAAGAAAAGGAAAATTCAGGGCCCGCCAGGTAATAAGTGCGATACCGGCCGAAAATACCATGGTCATTGCCCCGCCTAACATAAAGCAAGTTTTAGAGCAGTATGTTAAAAGGGATAAAGATCGCTATGAAAGTGCAGTAGTCGTTTTTTTGGGTGTGCCCGAATCTGAGATAGCCTGCCAGGATCTTACACACCACCAGCTATTTTACAATTATGATTTGCCATTAGGCAACGGGAATAATATGTTCATTTCTGTTTCGGCCGCCGGCGACACAGATAGTGCGCCTGAAGGGTATAGGTCGGTAATGATTTCCACTCATTGTAAACTTGCTGAATGGCAAAATCTTAACGAAGAAGAATACCAGTTAAAAAAAGAAAATATAGGAAACCATTTGGTCGCCCTGGCCAAGCGGATCTATCCGCAGTTGGGAACAAACGCCATCGTATACCAGGTGGGTACTCCCCGAACCTATCAGCGATTTACAGGCAGGATAAATGGCACAGTTGGAGGCGTTAGGCAAAATTTACACAATTCAAATTTCAAGGCCATGCCCCACGATATTGGCGTAAAAAATTTTAGAATGGTGGGCGATACCACCTGGCCCGGACTTGGAACCGTAGCCTGTATTGTAGGCAGCAAAATAGTGGCCGATCAACTCCTGAAGGAGTAATTTACCTTCCAGGTGCCTGTATCCTCACTGGCATCTTGCAGGTATAACGTCGGTTTACCGGATCAACCAGGTAACATCGATCTGTGAGGACACAGATTGGGCGAAGCAAGCCACTTCTTTCTTCACCTTTAAAGCCATCTTTTCGGGTTGCCTTTTCATTTCGGTACGTTTTACATATCTTCAACCAACATATTTAAAAAATCATGTCTTTTAATTCAGATAGGATATTCACCGAAACTCAAAAATTTGATACTCCAGGGGCAAAGTTTATCGCAATTATACTATCAGTAGTTTTTGTTGCGGGACTTACCTATTCATTAATCGCACCGGTTAATTCTATCCCGGCTGGTATAGGAATTGGACTTTTTGGCGGTTGCGGTATTATGATCGTGGTGGATATATATGTATTTTTTAAAAGCTTGGTTATAAAAATTGACGAGCAAGGCATCTTTCTGAAGGAGAGGCCTTCAAAAGTCGAAATACTATGTAAATGGGATAATATTGACCAGGTGTTTATCCGCGATCGCTTTTTAAGATTAAGAAGCACTCATAAAAACGGAATGGGGTATAACTTAAAAGCTAATAATGGTATTCAGATTATATTTAAAAATGGCGAAAAAATCCAGATAGGAATACAAAATATAGAAGAGGCCAAACTTGTAATTGAGCATTATCTTAAAACACAAGTGCTAAATTTTAGTAGTTAAATTTCCTCCCAATGCCCGTATCTCCACAAGCATCTTACCGGTATGTCTTAGTTTACCGGATCAAATGGAGAATGGCGATCTGTGAGGACACAGATCGGGGGACACAATTTACTGAAATTAGCCATCCTTCTTCGCCACCTCTTTCGTCATTTTCAAAGTAAGCAGCAGTAATAGCCCCAAAGCAACTACAATAGCCACCCAAATCAATACCGTATAATCCTTGCCTGCTTTGGTTTGGGCCTGCAAAACAGTATTGTTTTTAACAACAGTTCCGTGGCCGATGGTTGGGATGTTATCTTTTATGCTGTCGGCAAAAAACTTCAGGTCGTATTCGGGTGCCTGCGCGGTCGAATCGCCGGCCAGCAGGCGGTAGCTTTGTTTGCCATCAAGATAACTCACCAGGTATTGATCGGTTTGGTAGGCATCAATTCCGGTAATGGTTAATGGCTGGTTATCGCCATTGGCAATCTGTAATAACAGTTGGCTGGCCTTTGCAGAAAATAGCGGGTCGTTGTTTTTGGTTGAGTTTAATTCAGCCTCGGCAACAGCTTCTTTATAACCGCCAATAATTTGGTACACCGTTAAGTTTCGCCTGAAATATTTAGGCGCGCTGATATTTAAATGCAGCTTATTTACCTGGTAATTATCATTTAGTTTGATGTTGATGAAGGTGGTTTTGTTACTATCAGCACACGTAAACTGAAGCGAGGGCACGGGTGTATAAGCCAGCGTTTTGGCATATTCGGTATAAATACCGGCCTGCAAAAACTTAATAGGGGTTTTATTTTTATCGTTTACCAGTATTTTTAAATAACGATAGCTGCTGGCCGGGAACGAGAGCAATTGCATGTAGGTGCCTTCGCTGTTTTGTACTGCCTCCTGCAAAGGGATGTTTTCCTGTATGGCAAACCATTGCTGCAGGTCGTCGCTGCCCATTAGGTTTACCTTGCGTTGTACTGCGGTGTTTTGCAGCTTTATCCACAGCTTATCAAGCGCCAGGCCTGTTTTATTTTCAACTACATAAGTAGTGCCGGTATCGGTTGGCAGACGTGTATCTATCCGGTTAAAAACAACAAAGCTTTGCTGGTTTTTTTGGGGCAGGCTACCGGCCTGTATATAAGGCACAAAATTGCCTTTGGCATCGGCAATGCGGATATCGGCCATATCATTCCCGGCCTTGGCCACAAAACCGGGCTTCAGGCTGATGCGGTAAAAGCCCGTACTATCCACCTGTTGCAGGGCAGCGCCATATTTAAAGCTTTTTTGTGCCGATGCCGTAAACATCAGTCCGCAAAAAAAAGCGGTTAAGGCAATGTTAGTCTTCCTTATTTTTAGCAGTTTCATCATCAACAATAATTTTTTTAACCTTTTGATACATAAAGGATATAATGAGCAGCAAAACACCCAGGCAAAAGAATGCCGCTATTTTTCCGGCTTGTGGTATATCTACAATATCATAAATAAATAGTTTAACCAGCGTGATAGAAAACAGGGTTAGCGATACTATGCGCATGGTGCGCATTTTATAACGCATACCCAGCCACATGAGCGCAAATGATAGCAGACCCCATAATATAGGCAGGGTGGTTTTAACGTAAACTGTTTCTATCCGTTCAATGGAGTGCATTTTACTGTAAAATACCAGGTTGCTAAGCAGGCAAAATTCCAGGCTTAAAAATACTACGATGCCGGCACTCAGTATCCAGGTGAAAAGCGTTTTCATACCATCGTCCATAGTAGTTTGGCAAAGGCGGATGGTACGGTAAAATAGCAGGCCGATAAACGCGGCACTTATCCAATGCGCTGCAAAATGGCCCGATGGTACTTTTTTGCCGGTAAGCATATCTGTCAACAAGCCAAAATACTGTGGCATTAAAACCAGGTAAATGATAATACAAATCCAAAGGACACCTATACGGATGTTGTTGCTGAATTGAATTGCTGATACTTTTAACGATACCAGGTAATAGCCCAATATAAAAGCCGGCGTATACAGCATCATGTACAATATATTGAGCGACGCCTCGGGATACCTGTTTAAAAACTGGTGATTAATTTCGACAAGGCCGCTTAAAAATAATAGGACCAGCCCTACGGTGCTGAATATATGTTTGCTGAATTTTATACCGGCGTCGTCGTTTTCGTCGCGGCTTACCAGCACCGATAACAGGAACGAGCTGATGGCGGCTACCAGTGTTGTAATAAAACCCCTGTTGGCAATAATGGTAAGCTTAATGAGGTGATCGGGGTAAATCTGGTACCAGTCCATCAAGAGGCTTAATAACATGGCTACCCATAAAATAAGCGAGGTAAGCTTCATTAATTTGATTGACGAACGGAGGTATAACCAGTAAAGTACCACCGTTTCGGCAGCCCAGAACAGGGTAATGCTGTTGCCATGAAGTTGAATAGGCGCAGCCAGCGATATAAAGGTGAGCGTAATGCCAATTAGCAGGTACAATACATTGGTATCAACCTTACGGTTGCGGAACAGGATGTATGATAGGATAAGGTTTACTACAGCCAAACTCACACAAAACAACCCGCGGAATTGCTCCTGGTGCATAGCGGTGAGCAGGTACAAGCCGGCCGCAAAATAAAGCCCGGTATTGATCAGCAGGATGCTGAAATCCGAACCGATAAATTTTTTATTCTCCTTAACGTTATTAGCCACATTGATGGCAAAGTAAAGCACATAAAATATGCTGCCGTAAATTAACCCGTAATGATAGGTTGGTGCCGTAAGCGTATACAACACCCCACCAAATACAATGACCGTAAACGCGAAAGACACCATGTTGAGCACGCGCCATGCTTTATAATAAGCGATGATGAGCAGGCCGGAATTCAGTATCAGCAGGTAAATAAATAAAGCATCGTAATTGGCCTTCCCGGTGCTCACCATAAATGGGCTGGCAAAACCGCCAACAAGCGCAATGATAGCCAACTCCTGCTTATCATAAAGCAATGACAGCAGCACCGCGAAAATGGTAATGACGATAAGGATTACGAATGATACCGTTTGAGTGAACAGGTTAAACTGGTGATAGGCCAGTGTTATAGTAAAATAAAATACCGCTAAACCGCCACCGGCCAACACCGAGCTGAAGGCTTTATAACTGTTGCGTAACCAATGGGCAATGCCTACCAATATAGCGCCACAGGCAATGCCAATACCCACACGGCCGGCAGGGCCAACCCAACCGCTGTCAATAGCGAATTTTACAAAGTAACCTATGGCCAGCACTAATATGGCGATACCTATTTTGTTAACCAGGTTTTCGCCGATGAATTTCTCCAGGTCGGGGTAGCGTTCAAAAAAGGAAAGCTGGGGCTCTTCGGGTACCGGTGGGGTGGGTGCGTTTGTTTTTACCGGGCGGTTAATAACAGGTATGCCATCGCTGATCACCTCGGGTTGTCTTTCAATCTTAACGGGTTCCGGCTCAGGTTTTATTACCGGTGGAACCGGTGGCGGTATAGGTGTAACAGGAGGTTCCGGAACTTTTAAGACCGGGATATCTTTGATAACAGGTTGGGCCACTTCTTCGCGTTTGCGCGGTTCTTCCGTGAGTTTGGATACCCGTAAATGTTCAATCATTCGCTTTAATTCCAGTATCTGGGTTTCAAGCGCTTCTATATGGCGGGCAACGCTGCTTTTGTTGTTTACAATTAAAACAATAATCAATATGAGTAAAACAACGATAAAAAAATCCATAGCCTTAGGTTTATTAAAATTAAAGATAGCGGAATTATGAAACTAATGTGCGTTTTAAATAAATAACAAGGTTTCTTTCTTCAACGTAGAGCAGCACAATTGCGTCTCCCGCATGCAAATCCAAGCGGGTATACCCGTCACCTGCCTGCACAGGCAAGTTGATCTGATTGGGTTAACATAACTTAACATATTTTGGATTAAATATTCATAATTATCTGATAGTCAATGTTTTATATTTTATCATGGTTAACACTAAACTGATAGCGCAATTTTGGCGCATCCAATGTTTGCGCCTGTTGTTGGGCATACAAGTTCCTCCGGTAGGCAGATCATTTAACAGGGAGCAGCCAATAAAGACAAGTCTCCCGTATGCAAATCCAACCATGAAAATCTGTTACCTGTCTGCCAGAGACGCAATTATGCGTCTGTACAAAAAAAGTGTTGCAGGATTAAACAAAATGGTAATTCTCCATTCACCCTATAATTATTTTAATTGTAATTTAGCACTTAAGCACTTGCTAACCACATCATAACCCACCTTCCATGAAAATTGTATTTAAAGCCGCGTTATCGCTGTTTTTTATCCTGGCTGCACTTGCCGGCCATGCGCAATCCATTAATCCAGTACTGCTAAAAAGCCAATGGAAAGCGGCCTGGATCACCGTGCCCGGCGAATCGCTGAAAGACTATGGGATATACTATTTTCGCAAAAACATCGACATAAAAGACAAACCAGCCACATTCATTGTGCACATATCTGCGGATAACCGATACAAATTATACGTAAACCAAACGCTGATATCCTTAGGCCCCGCCCGTGGCGATACCTATTACTGGAACTACGAAAGTGTAGACATGGCGCCTTATCTTAAAGCCGGCAATAATACAATCGCCGCCGTAGTTTGGAACGATGGCGACTACCGGCCCGAAGCGCAGATCTCGATCCAGACAGGATTTATTATGCAGGGCGATGGCGAGGCTGAAGCCATTGTTAATACCGATAAAAGCTGGAAAGGCATCCGCGACAAAGCATACAAGCCCATTGTAGGCGTTGGGTACGGCACTTATTACGTAGCCGGCCCCGGCGAGCGGGTGGATATGAATGCCGGTATTGCTAACTGGAATGCCGAAAACACAGATGTTAGCGGCTGGAAAAATGCCGTTAAGATAGAAGGTGGTAAACCCAAAGGTTTGCCGAACGCCTTTGGATGGATGCTGGTACCTTCATCTATTCCGCCGGTTGAGCTGACCTACCAGCGTATCCCGGTATTACGCAAGGCCGAAGGGATTACCGCCCCCAAAAGCTTCCCGGCCACTAAAACAGCCATAACCATTCCTGCCAATACCACCGTTACCTTTTTGCTCGACCAAACTTTTTTAACCAATGCTTTTGTATCGCTCAATTTTAGCCTTGGTAAAAACGCCGGCATCAGCCTTAGTTATGCCGAAACGCTATTTACCAAACTGCACGGCCCCGGCGGTCTTGAAAAAGGCAACCGTGATGATGTAGAAGGTAAAATATTTTCGGGTCGCCGGGATAGCATCGTATCTGATGGCAGCGCTGGCCAGTCGTTTAATACGCTTAGCTTTCGCACGTTCAGGTATATTGAGTTAAAGATAACAACCGCCGGCCAGCCTTTACAGGTAGACGACGTATACGGCACTTTTACCGGCTATCCTTTTAAACTAAACGCAAAGCTTGACGGCACAGCCGAAATGAAAAAGATGCTGGATATAGGCTGGCGCACAGCACGCCTTTGCGCAGGCGAAACCTATTACGACTGCCCGTATTACGAGCAGCTGCAATATGTGGGCGATAGCCGCATACAGGCCCTGGTATCGTACTACAACAGCGGCGACGACCGCCTGGTGCGTAATGCCATTAACCTGATGGATCACTCGCGCATTGCCGAAGGGGTTACCTTAAGCCGTCACCCATCGTTTTCGCCCCAGATTATTTCAACCTTCTCGCTATGGTACATAGGCATGCTGCATGATTATTGGATGTACCGGCCCGATAGCGCTTTTGTGCAAAGCAAATTGCAGGGCGTAGAAGACATACTGGCATTTTTCAGAAAATATCAACAACCCGGCGGTTCGTTAAAAAGCACCCCGTACTGGAACTTTGCCGATTGGGTGGGCGGTAAGGGCTGGGATTTTGGTACGGCCCCCGTAAGCGCAAACGGATCATCGGCTTTGTTGGATATGCAATTGCTTTGGGCTTACCAGCAGGCTTCCCAAATGGAAGCCAAATTTGGCATACCCATCATCGCACAATATTATCATGACATGGCCAACACGTTAAAAGGCACTATCCAACAAAAATATTGGGTACCCGGCAGGCAACTATACGCTGATGTAGAAGACCAGCCACTGTTTTCACAGCATACCAATTCGCTGGCAATTTTAACAGGCATGGTAACCGGCGACCAGGCATCGGCCCTTGGCAAAAAGCTCATGACCGATACAACGCTTACCCAATGCACCATCTACTTTAAATATTACCTGCACCAGGCCCTAATTAAAAGTGGTTATGGCGATGATTACCTGAAATGGCTTGATATATGGCGCAGCAATATCCGGATGGGACTTACCACCTGGGCCGAAATATCTGACCTGCAACATAACCGGTCCGACTGCCACGCCTGGGGGGCCAGCCCAAACATCGAATTTTACCGTACCATTTTGGGCATCGATAGCTATGCTCCCGGTTTCAGCAAAATAAAAATAGAGCCGCACCTGGGCGATTTAAAAAAAATAGGCGGAGAGATCCCTCATCCTAACGGAAAAATTGCCGTAAAATATGAGTTTAAAAAAGAAAAATGGGATATAGAAGTTATTCTACCGCCCGGCGCATCGGGTATTTTTATCTGGAAAGGGCAAAATCACGCCATTAATCCCGGAAAAAACAAAATAATTGTCTAAAAATAATAAAAAAGTATGATTTATATCATGTTTTTTAGGAAAATACCAATAAATGAAGCATTTTTGTGTCGTTTTTGCCACGTTGCGGTAAAAAACATTGGTTTTTTGTTTGAAAAGAAAAAAGCAACGCTAACTTTACTCTTGCAATGTTTATTAGTTATTGTATTAGTTACACTTGCGTTAATTACATATTTAACAATCAATTATTATTAAAAATGTGATATTTACGCGCTACAGTTATTAAACAGGCCCGCCCGGTAACAGGAGGCGCCTGACAGGTAAATACAATAAAGATGGATGGGTCATGGTTGTACTATTAATTATACTGCCAATGATAGCTTCATCATAATTTAACAACAAAAAACACCGATGAAAAACACTCCATCCCAGTTTAAAATTCTTTCAATCGATATCGGCGGTTCGCACATTAAGGCAACCATTTTAAATATCAAGGGCGAGCTTAAAATGGATTACGATAAGATAGCCACGCCAGCCCCGGCCAGCCCCGAGAACGTGATTAAAGCTATTCAAACCCTGGTGAAGAAATTCCCTGGTTATGACAGGATTTCGGTGGGCTTTCCTGGTTATGTAAAAAACGGTGTAGTTAAAACTGCCCCTAACCTAAGTACCAAGCTATGGGCCGATTTTGACCTGGCCAAAAAACTAACCGATGTATTGGGCAAACCTACACAAGTAGTAAATGACGCCGATATGCAGGGTTTGGGCGTAGTAAAAGGCAAAGGCCTGGAAATGGTAATTACCCTGGGCACCGGTTTTGGTACCGCGTTGCTAATGGATGGCCACCTGCTGCCCCATTTTGAACTGGCACACATGCCTATAAAAGAAGGTAAAACCTACGACCAGTATATTGGCGAACGGGCCTTGGAAAAAGAGGGCAAAGAGAAATGGAACAAGCGCATACAAAAGGTTTTTGAGATTTTAAAAACTGTATTCAATTACGATACTTTATATATAGGCGGCGGCAACTCTGATGAGTTAACGTTTAAACTGGATAAAAACATGAAAATTGTAACCAATGCCGATGGCATTAAAGGCGGCGCGCGGTTATGGTTAAATGACGACGACAGCAAAACCAAACGCGCTATAGCAACCCCAACAGCATAACATACAATACCCAAAAAGATAATGGAAAACACACAGGACATAGAAAAATTAGCAATAGATACCGTACGGATCTTATCGGCAGATGCAGTGCAAAAAGCAAACTCGGGCCACCCGGGTACAGCTATGGCGCTTGCACCTATGGGCCACGTTTTATGGTCAAAAGCATTAAATTACAATCCTAAAAACCCGGATTGGGCAAACCGCGACAGGTTTATACTTTCATGCGGTCATGCTTGTATGTTGCAGTACAGCTTTTTATACTTAACCGGTTACGATTTAAGTTTAGATGATATCAAAAACTTTCGCCAGCTAAACAGCAAAACTGCCGGCCACCCCGAGTATGGTTTGGCCCCTGGTATTGATGTTACTACCGGTCCGCTGGGCCAGGGCTTTGCAAATGGTGTTGGCTTTGCCATTGCGCAAAAACACCTGGCAGCACGCTACAACAAACCTGGTTACGATCTTTTTAACTACCACGTTTACGCTATTGTGAGCGATGGCGATATGATGGAAGGTGTAACTTCTGAGGCCGCTTCATTAGCAGGGCACCTGGAATTAGGTAACATTATCTATTTATACGATGATAACCACATATCTATAGAAGGTGCTACAGATATTACTTTTAATGAAGATGTAAGCGCACGTTTCCGTTCATACGGCTGGCATGTACAGGATTTGCCTGATGTTAACGATACGCACGCTTTAGAGCTGGCCTTAGTAAACGCCAAAGCCGAAGCGCAAAAACCATCATTGATCCGTGTGCGCTCATTGATCGCTTATGGCAGCCCTAACAAGTCGGGCACTGCAGGTTCACATGGTTCGCCGCTTGGCGCCGATGAAATTAAACTGGTTAAGGAGTTTTTTGGCTTCGATCCGGATAAATCATTCAACGTGCCCGATGATGTGTTGAAATATTACCATGATAAAGGTGCCCGCGGTGGTGCATCCGAAGAAAAATGGAACAAGCTATTTGCCGATTATAAAAAAGAATATCCTGAATTAGCAGCCGAATATGAAACCGCGTTTAAAGGCGACCTGCCCGAAGGCTGGTTAGATAAACTGCCGGTATTTAAAGGCTCTGATCCTAAAATGGCTACCCGCCAGGCATCTGGTAAAGTTTTAAACGCCATTGCGGCAAGCTTGCCTAACTTAATTGGCGGCGCGGCAGATTTGGCCCCATCAACAGAAACCAACCTGAAAGGGTTTGATTCGTTCACATCCGAAAACAGGAGCGGCCGTAACTTCCACTTTGGTATCCGCGAGCATGCTATGGGTTCGGCATTAAATGGTATGGCTTTAACCAAAGGTTTGTTACCGTTTGGCGCGACCTTCCTGATGTTCTCTGAATATATGCGCCCGCCAATACGTTTGGCTGCCATAATGAAGATAAACCCGATATTTGTTTACACCCACGATAGTATAGGTTTAGGCGAGGATGGTACAACCCACCAGCCGGTTGAGCAATTGGCTTCTTTACGATCTATCCCTAATGTAACCACCATCCGTCCGGCCGATGCCAACGAAAGCGCGCATGCATGGCGTGTGGCTATTCAGAAAAAAGATGGCCCTACTATATTGGTATTTACCCGCCAGGGCTTACCTATCCTCGACCAGGATAAATATGGTAAAGCCGAAAACCTGGAGAAAGGTGCTTACATCCTATCCGAAGCCAGCAAAAATCCCGACCTGATATTAATGGCAACCGGATCTGAAGTTGCCTTGATTATGGATGCGCAGGTAAAACTGGAGGCCGAAGGTATATCAACCCGCGTGGTAAGTATGCCATCATGGGAGTTATTTGAAAAACAGGATGCAGCTTATAAGGAATTAGTATTCCCTAAAGCATACCGCAAGCGTTTGGCTGTTGAAATGGCATCCCCAATGGGCTGGCACAAATACACCACCGACGAAGGCGATATGCTGGGCATGACCACCTTTGGCGAATCGGCCCCGGCCGATGACCTGTACAAGCATTTTGGTTTTACAGTTGATAACGTAGTGGCGCGCGCTAAAGCTTTATTGTAGTATCAAGTAGTAAGTATCAAGTAGCAAGATTTTATCTGCGACTTGATACTTACTTTCGTTTCGAAGTATTAAAGTTCAATCAGGATTTGATAGTAGAGATTAAAAGCTAACAGTCTTGATACTTGATACTTACTACTTGATACTAAAACGATACTTGATACTCAAAAATGAATTGGGATAGTAGTTTAATTAAAAACCTTGCGTGGTCGTCAGAGATCATTAATGCCGCGGGCAAGCAAAAGGTGGCGCAGCAAATTGCCGCTAAAGTAAAGGATGGCGATGTGCTTGGCGTCGGCTCGGGTTCTACGGTGTACATGGCCTTGCTGGCTATTGCTGATAGGATCAAGACGGAGAAGCTAAACGTTTTAGCTATCCCCACATCGTTAGAGATTTCGATGTTTTGCACCAAACTGGGCATACCGCTTACTACTTTGTTTGAGCACAAACCCGACTGGCTGTTTGATGGCGCCGACGAGGTTGACCCGAACAACAGCCTGATTAAAGGCCGCGGCGGGGCGATGTTTAAGGAGAAATTGCTGATTGCATCCAGTGCGGTTAACTATATTATTGTAGATGACTCCAAAATAGTGGATAAGATAGGTACAAACTTCCCTATCCCTATTGAGGTATTTCCGCAGGCGCTGTTATATGTAGAGGCCGAATTGCAAAAGTTAGGAGCCAACAGCATCGTGATCAGGCCGGCCAAAGGCAAGGATGGCCCAATTATATCCGAAAACAATAACATGGTTTTGGATTGCCGCTTTGATGATGTGCCGCTAACTTTAGAGAAAGATATAAAGGGAATTACCGGCGTTATCGAGAGTGGCTTATTTATAGGGTACAACCTCGAAATTTTGGTAGCATCTAATAATTAACATAACGATGAGAATCAAGAGTCAAGAGCCAGGAATCAAGAGAAGCGCAAAAAATGCCTTGATATAGAAATTAGTAATCTAAGAACAATAAATTAGGCTACTATCGTTGTGTTTCTTGATTCTTGACTCTAATATCTTGACTCTAATTTGTTACGCTGGTGTAACCGAATGATGATATTTAGCTTACAATAAATAGAATATTAACAAAGAACTTTACAAAACGGATCAAACGAATACATTTGCAGGAAATATCTATCAAATTCATAGGCATTCGCAAATCTGAAATTCAATCCAATAAAAAATATAATATTAAAAACCGACCAATATGGCAACCAACAATGTAAAACAGATACATGATTTCGGACAGAGTATCTGGCTTGATTTTATCGACCGCGAAATCATCGCATCCGGAAAACTGCAAAAACTAATTGACGAAGATGGCGTAAGAGGCGTTACCTCAAACCCGGCTATTTTTGAAAAAGCAATAACCGGCAGCGCTGATTATGATAATGATATCAGGGAACTTTCGGCAACCACCGAAGATAACGAAGAGATATTTTTTGGTTTGGCTATAAGCGATATTCAGCAAGCTACTGCCCTGTTTAAAGGCGTGTATGACGAATCGAACAAAGTTGACGGCTATGTTAGCCTGGAAGTTTCTCCGTTTTTGGCTTTAGATACCGAAGGTACCGCCAAACAAGCCGAAGAGCTTTGGAATAAAGTTGACCGCGAAAACGTAATGATCAAAATTCCTGGTACAAAACCGGGTTTGGCGGCTATTCAGCAATCCATTGCAAAAGGTATCAACATTAACGTTACCCTGCTTTTTGGTTTGGAGCGTTACGAAGAAGTAACTGAAGCCTATATTTCTGGTTTAGAGGAGCATTTAGCTGCAGGCCATAAAATTGCACACATATCATCAGTAGCCAGCTTCTTTTTAAGCCGTATTGATGTTATTGTTGATCCGCTGTTGGAAGCAAAAGGCGAAAAAGCTTTAGTTGGCGAAGTAGCTATTGCATCGGCTAAAAAAGCATACGAAATATACAAAAGGGTATTTAGTACCGAAAGATGGCAAAAACTTGCTGCCGAAGGTGCACAGCCACAACGTTTACTTTGGGCAAGTACAGGTAGCAAAAACCCTGCATTTAAAGATACCAAATATGTAGAGGCTTTAATTGGGCCTGATACTGTTGATACCGTTCCTTTAGAAACCGTTGAAGCTTTCCGCGATCATGGTATTGCTGCCAACACGCTTGAAGCAGGTTTAGATGAAGCAACAGCAACATTGGCCAAATTGAAAGATTTAGGCATCGATCTTGACGCCATTACCCAACAACTGGAAGATGAAGGCATCGAAAAATTTAATAAACCATTCGAAAAACTGTTAAAAGCTATCGAAGATCAAAAAAGTAAAGTAGCCTAAACGGCTTTATGGAAACCGCAAACGTAAAGATCCTTTTTTTCGACGTAGGAGGTATTTTATTGTCGAACGGGTGGGGGCATGAGGCACGCGAGGAAGCAGCCAAAAGGTTTAACCTTGATTATGCCGAAGTAAACGCCCTGCACAATTTCATTTTCAACGTATATGAAATTGGCAGCATCACCTTAGATGAGTACCTGGATACGGTTATATTTAACCATCCCCGCGATTTTGTAAGGGAAGATTTTAAGGATTTTATTTATTCTACCTCGTATGAGTTGCCGGATATGCTGGCCTGGCTTAAGGAGTGGAAAAAAGATTGCGGTTTCCGTATTATATCCCTTAATAACGAGGGTAAAGAGTTAAATGATTATCGCGTGCGTAAGTTTAAACTACACGATGCATTCGATGCGTTTGTATCATCGTGCGAGGTAAAAATGCGCAAGCCCGATCCGGGCATATGGCAACTGGCCATGGGTATTGCCCAGGCATCGCCCCAGCAATGTGTGTACTTTGATGACAGGATGATGTTTGTTACCACGGCCCAAAAACTGGGGATCCGCTCGTTTCAGCATACCAGTTTCGAGACCACCAAAAAAATATTAGAAGACCTTAAAAAAGAAAACCTCAAATAACATGAGCGCAACAACAGATAAATATGCTTTTGGCATGATAGGCTTAGGCGTTATGGGCCGCAGCTTACTACTTAACATGGCCGATCATGGCTTTGCAGTAGCCGGGCATGATAAGGACGCCGCAAAGGTATCGTCATTAAATGATGAGGCCGGCGACAGGGCCGCTAAAGGCTTTGGCGATGTAAAAGAATTTATACAAAGCCTTACCACACCACGTGCCATTATGATGCTGGTACCTGCCGGTAAAATTGTAGACGCAGTAATTGAGGAACTTACGCCGTTATTGGAGAAAGGCGATATTTTAATTGATGGCGGTAACTCGCACTTTACCGATACCAACCGCCGTGTTGATCAATTGGAGGCTATTGGCCTGCACTTTTTTGGCATGGGTGTATCTGGTGGCGAAGAAGGTGCCCGTCGCGGCCCAAGCATGATGCCGGGCGGCGATAAGGATGCCTACGCAGTAATGAAACCGATATTTGAAGCCATTGCCGCTAAAGTTGATGGCGCACCATGCGTAACCTACATTGGCCCTGGTGCATCTGGTCACTTTGTTAAAATGGTGCATAATGGTATCGAGTACGGTATTATGCAGGTAATTGCCGAAACTTATGAGATACTAAGGAAAGGCTTGAAGCTGGATAACGATTCGATCCAAAAAATATTTGCTGAATGGAATGCCGGCCGCTTACAATCATTCCTGTTAGATATTACCAAGGATATTTTTGCCTACAAAGTTCCCGGAACAGATCACCTGTTACTGGATGATATTAAGGATGAGGCAAAAGCCAAAGGTACCGGTAAATGGACATCACAAGTGGCTATGGACCTGGTTACACCTATCCCAACCATCGATACTTCGGTATCTATGCGCGATTTATCTAAATACAAGCACCTGCGCGAAAAGGCTTCAACCCTTTACGGTTCTGAAATTGAACTGGCAGGCGATAAAGATGAATTACTGGTTGCATTGGAGCAGGCTTTTTACTTTACATCTATAGTTACTTACGCACAGGGCATGCACCTGCTGTCAAAAGCATCTGAAGAGTACAAGTATGACCTTCACCTTGGCGAGATTGCCAAGATTTGGAGAGGCGGCTGTATCATCCGTTCGGAGTTTTTGAACGATATTTTTAATGCCTATAACAAAGACCCACAACTGCCGCATTTATTATTGGACAGCGATGTTCAAAAACTGGTGAGTGAAACACTTCCTGGGATTAGGAAAATTTTATCTGGCACAATAGCGGCCGGTGTTGCGGCACCGGGATATGCATCGGCTTTAAGCTATTTTGATGCTTTCCGAAGCGAAAAGATGCCATCGAACCTTACACAGGCCCAGCGCGATTATTTTGGCGCACATACCTACGAGTTGATAGGCAAAGAAGGAACCTTCCATACACAGTGGACCAAAGCCGAAGACTAAACATAAACTATTAAAAGCTGATCACAATGAGCGCAAGCACGAAATCAGACCCTACCATATTTATCATTTTTGGCGGAACGGGCGATTTAAATTCCCGTAAAATAGCCCCGGCCCTCTATAATCTATATTTAGATGGCTGGATGCCTAAGCAGTTTTCGATAATTGGTACCGGTCGTACAAAATTAACCGACGAGCAATTCAGAGAAAACCTGCATAACGATATTAACCAGTTTTCGCGTAACGGTAAAACCGACGATAAACAATGGGCCGAATTTGTAAAAAATATTTACTACCAGGTATCAGATGCTAATGACTTTGAAACCTACAAGGAATTTGGAAAACGAATTGAAAAACATAATGCCGAGTGGAAAACTAAAGCAAACGTATTGTTTTACCTTGCGGTAGCACCTAATTTTTTCCCAATCATTGCATCCAACATATCAAAAGCCAAACTGGCCGACGATAAAAAACGGGTGCGTATCATTATCGAAAAACCATTTGGACACGACCTGGAAACAGCTAAGGAACTGAATGCCTTACTAAAAAGCATTTTTGACGAGTGCCAGATTTACCGTATAGACCATTACCTGGGTAAAGAAACCGTACAGAATATTATGGCTTTCCGCTTTGCAAACTCCATTATGGAGCCGCTGTGGAACCGTAATTATATTGAGCACGTACAAATCTCGGTTACCGAACAATTGGGCGTTGAAGAGCGCGGAGATTACTACGACGGTTCTGGCGCAATGCGCGACATGATCCAGAATCACCTGCTTCAATTGCTTTGCCATATTGCCATGGAGCCGCCGGTTAGCTTTAGCGCCGATGAAGTACGCGACCGTAAGGTTGATGTATTAAAAGCCATGCGTAAGTTTACACCCGAAGATGTACGTAGCTCGGCCGTTAGGGGCCAGTACGGCAGCGGATGGATGAAAGGAAAAGAAGTAGCCGGTTATCGTGAAGAGCCAAAAGTTAATCCCGAATCAAACACCGAAACTTTTGCAGCTATTAAATTCTTTATCGATAACTGGCGTTGGCAGGGTGTGCCATTCTATTTACGTACCGGTAAAAGAATGCACCAGTCATCATCGGTTATTACCATACAATTTAAAGATGTTCCGCATTTAATATTCCCAACAGAGGCCGCCGAAAGCTGGCAGCAAAACAGGCTCATCATCAGCATTCAGCCCGAAATGAGTATCCGTTTGCAGGTACAGGCCAAGCGCCCGGGAATTGATATGGTATTAAACGTGGTTGACATGGTGTTTGATTATAAAGGCACCTATACCAACCAGGCACCCGAAGCTTATGAAACGCTGATACTGGATACCATGATGGGCGATCAAACCCTGTTTATGCGTGGCGACCAGGTTGAAGAAGCATGGGCGTTGGTTATGCCTATACTAAGTACCTGGCAACATAAAAAGAGCCTGAATTTCCCTAACTATTCTGCCGATTCATGGGGACCGGAAGCTGCCGAAGCATTAATTGCCCGCGACGGCTTTAACTGGTTTACCTTACCGGTGAACGGAAAAAAATAGTAATTGTGGTTCGGGTTGCGTGGTGCGAGGTTCGGGTGCTTGGTTTATGAATAGATAGATTCTTTTCCCGAACCACGCAACACGACCCTCGCAACTGGAACCCCACAACCCGAGCCTCGAACCGAAAAAAAACATGAATTTAAATATCTTTAATACAGCCGATGAAGTGCTGATGGCGCTGGCAGATTATTTTGTTAAAATAGCCGATGCATCAATCACCGCGAGGGGTAAGTTTACTGTAGCCCTTTCGGGTGGTAGCTCGCCAAAAAAATTGTATGAGCTGCTTGCTTCAACCAGTTATGCCGACCAGGTAGACTGGACAAAAGTTTATTTCTTTTTTGGCGATGAGCGCAATGTGCCCCAAACCCATAAGGACAGTAACTACCTGATGGCCAAAACCGCCCTGTTTGATCCGCTGCTGATAAGCCCGGCCAACATATTTGCGGTTGATACCACATTTGAACCAGCCGACGCCGCTGCAAGGTATTGGGACATGATAGCTACATTCTTTGATGAAGATGAATTAAGCTTTGACCTGGTACTTTTAGGCTTAGGCGATAACTCGCATACCGCATCATTATTCCCACATACACCGGTATTGCATGATACCACGCCAGGTGTAAAAGAAGTGTGGCTGGAAGATCAGCAGGTTTGGCGTATCACACTGAATGCCCCGCTGATTAATGATGCCCGCTACATCGCGTTCCTGGTTTATGGTGAGGGCAAAGCAATTGCCGTACACCATGTACTGGAGGATGATGAAGACATTGAAGAATACCCTGCCCAACTGATAGATTCGATAGTTGGCGAAACGGAGTGGTTTTTAGACGAACCCGCCGCTGCAAACCTGCAGGAATTGGAGTAACTAAAACATTTCGATCAGAGATAAAAAAAGGCCGGTAGATTAACCATCTACCGGCCTTTTTTTATCTGAAGATTTGCAAAAAATCATTGCTTTTTTACTAATAAAAAGGGATGTACTTAGTGTAATTATATAATTATAAATAAATCGATAATCAATGATTAAATGGTTGTTCTTAAAAACTAAATATATTGATTTATAGGTTTTTTGTGGTGTCATTTGGGATTTATTTATAAAATAGGCGGTATTTGTATCTTTGTTTTATATTTTTTATTTTAAATGGTAAAATATGTATATACACCAAGTTGTTTTATTATGAAGTATTGTAAATTTTAATTTTTGCATAACAATATCGTAACATATCGTCTTTTTTTATTTAGTTTTTAGCACAAGAATCTATTTTTGATTTCGTTTATTTAAATAAAGCATACAAAAAAATGAAAATCACAAAATAATTGTGCCCAAATTCCCCTCTATTTTACGTCATTGCTAAAAATTAGCGCCTCGTTTGTAATATAAATGTTACAAGCTATCTTGTTAGTTAACAACTATTAACTATTTAACTGATTTAAGTATGAAAAAAAGTTTTCTCAAAAACTTGATGGGGATACTATTGGCATTATTTTGCCAATACGCGTACGCCCAAAACCGAACCATTACGGGTACTGTCATTGGTAAAAGCGATGGCCTGCCGATTCCCGGGGTAAGTGTTGTAATAAAGGGTACCCGCTTAGGAACACAAACATCCGGAGACGGTAAGTTTTCCTTAAGTGTGCCTGCTACGGCCAAAACACTGGTTTTTACCTTTATAGGGTATGTAAAATTGGAAGTTCCAATTGAATCAAATGTGGTAAATGCTACATTGCTCGACGATTCTAAATTATTAAGCGAGGTTGTTGTCACAGGCTCGGGTGTGGCTACAAGTAAAACAAGACTTGGTATCGCGGTTGAATCGGTAACGGCAGCGCAATTACCGGCTACTCCAAGCGCTTCAATTGACCAAGCGCTGGTGGGTAAAATTCCGGGAGCGCAAATCTCGAGCGTAAACGGAAACCCAGGTCAGCAGGTTAATATTGTACTCAGAGGTATCAATAGCATTCAAGGCGGCACAAAACCACTTATTTTGATTGATGGAGTGCAGCTATCGGCCACCGATATTAACGCTATTGATCTAAATAACATTGAGCGGGTAGAGGTTGTGCAAGGAGCGGCGGGAGGTACAATTTATGGTGCCCAGGGTGCCAATGGTGTTATCCAGTTATTTACCAAAAAAGGTAAGCCCGGATCAATGCATGTGGACATATCTTCCAGCGCCGGCGTTAATACATTGATCAATAGCGGCGATGTACATAAAGCTAAATCAATGAGCCTGGTTACTGATGCCAGCGGGAATATATTAGGCGCGGCATCCGGAAAGCCGCTTGTGTTTGATAAGACGCTGAGCTATTACCCGGAAAACGTTACCTGGAATAGCCTTGACCCACTTAACCAAAACAACAAACCGTATAAGAACCTGACCTATTATGATCATTACAAGGAATTTTTTAAAAGTGCTTCAACCATCAATAATTCAATCAGTATATATGGCGGTGCCGAGAAAATAGACTATAATGTTTCTGCATCTAACAGTTATCAGAACACTACGTTTAAAAATAACGGCGACTATAAACGGTCAAACTTTTCCGCCAATATCGGTATCCAGCTTTTTAAGGGGCTAAAGTTCCGCACCAATACGCAGTTAATTTACACACAGAATAATTTACTGGATCAAACAGGCCGTGGTATTCTTTATTCTTTAAATAATACAAGGCCATTTGCAAATTATAATTATACCGATCCTGATGGTAACTATGGCTCTTACTTTGGCGATGCCACAGGTGTAAATGGCTTTAATCCTAATTATAATACACAATACACTCATAGTAAAATTGCGAAGATAGACCTGTTGCAAAATTTTAACCTGACCTATACATTTCCAAAATTTGTTGAGCTTGATGTAAAATATGGTTTAAATTATAATACCAATAACAACACTTACCTAATAGATGCGCAGGATAATAATGCCAACGCGGGATATACGCAAGTGTATTTAACAAATTACTACTCGGCCCCTACAATTACCCAAACAGGCGAAACCACGAAGGACAACGCATCAACGGTATTTCAGAATCTGATTGGTACTGCAACTTTCCGCACCGATTTTAAAAATGATTTTCATCTCAATATACCTTTAAAAACATCTACGCAGTTAACCTACGATTATCGTAAAAACGTTTATAAAGATTTTATTACCTATGGTGCCGATGCGCCGTCATACACGCCGTTCAACTCATCCAATTACCTGGTTTTTAAAACCCAGTATGATTATGTAGAGCCGTTTATAACTTATGGTTACCTGGTAAATCAAAAATTTGATTATGGTGAGTATGGTGGTATTTCGGGTGGTTTCAGAAGCGATTATTCATCTGCATTTGGCAGGGGTTCAAAACCATTTACCTTTCCAAGGGCCGACGCGTATTTAAGGCTATCATCATTTAGTTTTTGGAATGATGGTAGTTTAGGCGCAATCTTCCCCGAAGTTAAATTCAGGGCCGCGTACGGCGAGGCAGGTATTCAACCAGGCGCATTTCAGCGCTATGTTACACTCAGTACAAAAAATGTGGGCGGCTCAAGCGCCTTCTTTCTCGATCCCAACCAACCTAACCCCGATTTGGGTGTAGAGGTATCAAAAGAAACAGAAATTGGTACCGATATAGCTATAGCCGGACTTAAAGAGGGTAATTGGCTAAAGAATTTTACACTGTCGGTAAGTTATTGGAAACGCAAAACCGACAATGCCATTTATCGTGTTGATGCTGCTCCATCCACAGGCGTTGGCAGTATTTTGCAAAACGCGTTTGGCTTATCATCAAACGGTATTCAGGTAGCTTTAAATTTCAGCCCATATAAAAGCAAAGCTTTCAGCTGGGACTTTACAACCAACTTTGGCCGCTCTAAATCAATTATTTCTTCTGTTGTTGGTCAACCTGTTGTTGTAACCTCAGCTGCGGGCAGCTCAAACTACGTGTTGAAGGCAGGCGAGAAGATAGGCCAGCTTTACGGTTTTTTGATGCTGCACAAAGTTGATGAAAAAGCGCCCGATGGAACTTACTTTATACCACAAAGCCAGCAGGGAGACTACGTCGCAGCAAGCAATGGCTGGGTAGTAAGCAAAACCACCAAGCAACCTTTTGTAACATCATCTCAATATAGCCTGGGCGATCCCAACCCTAAGTTTAATATGTCGTTTATCAACAACTTCTCGTTCAGCAATATTGCAAGTCTTTCATTCCAGGTGGATTGGGTATATGGCAGCCATATTTATAACCAGACAAAGGAATGGATGTACCGCGATGGTATCAGTGGCGATTATGATAAATCAATTAATATCGATGGTGCCAGCGGCGCATGGACAGCATTCTACAGGGGAGTTTACGCACAGGTATCGCGTAACGGCACAAAAAATTATTTTTATGAAGATGCTTCATTTGCCCGGTTAAGGAACGTATCGCTTGCCGTTAATCTGCACTCTTTTTTCCATACCAAATCATTAAAAAAACTACAGTTGGTTTTTACCGGACGTAACCTGGTTACTATAACCAAATACACAGGTTATGATCCCGAAATTAGTTCAGGTACAGGAAACTCGGCCTTTGATAGGGGGGTTGATCATAATACCATCCCTAACACCAAAACCTACCAGCTTGGCTTAAACATTGGCTTATAATTATTAACAATAGCAAGATCATGAATAGAAAGAAAATATATTTAGTAACAGTGCTTTTTGCATTGGTAATAACATCATGTAAAAAGCAGCTTGACGTAAAAAATCCGAATTCGCCAACGGTGGATAATGCAACTACCGAATCGGGCATTATTTCATTTGCGCAGGGAGGTGTTTATGAAGACGGGTTCCGCACCTTAAAATATGGCGATGGTATTTTTGGCCTTTTTTACTCCGGGGCCGTTGGGTTTCACGAAATGATGGGCGATGTGATTGGCGCCGAAGCTGCCAATGGCTACATTAACCAGATAGGCTGTCCCGATTACGTAATTTTAGATGATGGCACAAAAGTACTGAACCCGAGCGCCCCTGCTAAACAGCACGATTTTTTGCGGTCGATAAATTTAAATGGCAACCAGGGGCAAAACACCACCTACTACGAGTGGGCATATATGTACCAGCTAAACAACGTTTGCAACACTATATTGGCGTCGGTTTCAAAGGCATCATTTTCTGGCGACGCTGCTGCAAAAAAAGCAACCATGACGGCATGGGCCTATTGGTGGAAGGGATTTGCTTACGCCCGCATTGGTTCAATATATTACGCCGGTATTATTAATAGTACTGCGGGGGCAACCAACGGTAATTATGTAACTAAAGAGGCTATCATTGCCGAGTCGAATGCTGATTTAGATAAAGCAGCCGCGGCTTTATCAGGCATTACCAATGTGGCCGATTACAGTTCCCTGTTAGGTAAGCTGATTCCGGATTTTACCCAGGTTGGTAATGGCGGTATTTTAACAATAGACGAATGGAAGCACAATATTAACACGCTTAAAGCGCGTAATATTTTGGTTAATACGCCTGTGGCTACCATGACTACGGCGCAATGGACATCTGTTTTAACTTTGGCAAATACAGGGATTCAACAAGGCGAAAAAGTATTTACGCTAAGATCGAATGCAACAAATGATCTGTTAGATGCTTTAAGCGGATCTGTGTCAGCTAAAACTACCGCGACTGCTGCCGGCGGCAACACCTATAAATTAAGCGAACGCTTTGTTCAGGATTTTAAAGCGGGCGATAAAAGGCTTGCCAATGTTAAACAAACTGTTACCTGGCTGGGTAATGCCGATAGGGGTAATATTTTTAATACGCGTTACACCTTGGTTGATGCCGGTGTTGCTGCCAACAATTTTCCTTCAGGAGTAATCCAGTTTTCAAACAGGAATACCGGCGGGTACGAGATGTTTTTAGTGGGCAGTTTTGAAGAGAACGAGCTTATGAAAGCCGAAGCAAATATTTACCTGAGTAACCTGCCGGCCGCACTTGCCAGTATTGATAAAGTACGGAATGCCGAGGGAGCTGGTTTGGCCGCAGTTGCAGGCACAACAAGTAGTGTGGCTGTTGTTAAAGAAGAACTCAGAAAAGAGCGACGCATAGGTTTAGCATTTAGAGGTTTATCTTTTTATGATGCCAGGAGATGGGGGGTAATCAATGACATATCTGCTGGTGGCGGCCGTACAAATGCTGTTGTAATCAGCAATTCTGCAGTTGTGAGTACCCACGCAACAATAAATTATAATTTTCTTGATTACTGGGATGTTCCGGATAATGAATTGGCCTACAACCCGGCTCTTGCCGGTAGCGCACCAACAAAAAATCCAAAACAATAACCAATATTTGTATCGTTCTTTATATAATATCAGTTAATACTGCTAAGGCCGCGCAAACAAATGCGTGGCCTTTTACATTTAGTTCAATTTCTTGTTCACAATCCTATCCGCATAATCCTGGATAAAGGCCTTACAATCGGATATGCCGGTATTCATCTCAGGATTGGGGTTGTTGGTCATCAGGTTTTTTTCAAGGCCCTTGTCTGTAACAGCATATATGCCGGTAATGTTCTTTCCGTCGAACAAATAGGTATAGTTGCCTTGCATTAGCTGGTAGATGTTACCAGTGGAGTTGATTACCCTTGGTAATTCGGCAGGTGCAGGGTTAATCAAACTGCGACCCCATGACCTGAAGGGCTTGTTGTAGCCTATTAAATCGGCAACGGAAGGGTAGATGTCCATCTGCGAAGCAAGGTCGGTACGTGTACCTTTTAAGGCATAAGCGGTGTTGGCGCTGTAAAACAAAATAGGTACGGCAAAGCGGTTAACGCCTTTGCTGTATTCCGGGTAATACGTTTGGCTGGTGTGGTCGGCAGTTATAACAAAAATAGTATTGGCAAACCAGGGTTGTGTTTTAGCATAGTTGAAAAATTCGCGCAGCGCATTATCCGAGTATTGCACGCATTTATCAATGGCTAGTGGCCCGCCTTTAAACCTGGCCTTATATTTTTCGGGCAGTTGGTAGGGGTCGTGCGATGACAAGCTGAACAAAGTAGCCATAAAGGGCTGTTTTTGGGTGCTGAGCGTTTTGCCCATAAATTGAAAAAAGTGCTCGTCCCAGATGCCCCAGATGCCGTCAAAATCCCGGTCGTCATTATATTCAGTTCTGCCGTAATAATTTTTAAAGCCCAAAATGCTGCCAAAGCCCTGGAAACCCATAGAGCCATTTGCCGCGCCATGAAAAAATGAAGTTTGATAACCCATGCTGTTACATACCGATACAATAGATTCAATTTTTTGCTTGGCAAAGGGCGATGAAGTAAAAGCCGTTTGAAACGAAGGAATGCCCGCCAAAACCGACGACATGGCGTGGATAGACTGGCGGCCATTGGCGTAAGCGTTGGTAAATATCAGGCTGTTATCCGATAGCGAATCTAAAAACGGGGTGTACGATACAAAGCCGGGTATGTTTGCCCCTCTGTTCATGCTGCCCCAATACTCTTTGGCCATGCTTTCTAAAATGATGATCACTACGTTGGGTTTTGCAGCGGGCTTACTGTTGTACTGTTTTATGGGTTTAATGTTGGCGTTAATATAATTGGTAGTTGTCCAGTGCTGAATCTTAAAATTGTTGCTGCTGATTGTGCGGATGATGGCAAAAGGGGTATTTAATACCACATCGCCCTGGTTGGGCACAGTAACGTGTTTGTAGGCATCTACCATATTAATAGGCCTGGTACTGTGCGCAAAATCGCCCCGGATACCGCCTATAACCAGTGCCACGGCAACAAGCAGCGAAACTACAGATGTTATAAAGTAGGGCTGCAGATGCTTTACAGGCCGCGGCTCAACTTTTACACGGTAATACAGCCAAATCCAGCAAACACAACACAATATGTAAATCACCAGGATATACCAATAGGCCCAGGTGAAATGCTCAAGCAGCGCTTTTTTATTGGTTTCATCGGCCAATACATCAAGCACTGCTTTGGTTGAGCGTACCTGGCTAAAGCGATAGTAAATGATATCGACAAAATTGGTGGCGTAGGCCAAAAAATTGGTAATAAAGTATAAAATGGTGATGCCTTTTTGGTACACTGGCCGGGTATTGATGGTTAAGGGTAGTATGCTTAATAAGATAAACAGGCTGTTAACGTATAGCAGGGCCGTGGTATCAAAAGCCATCCCGTAATAGCAAAGTTTTAACAGCGTGGAAAGATTATCAACGGCCAGTAGGTGTGTGTTATAGGCAAAAAATAAAACCCGGGCTATAAAATAGAACAGGTAGCCTAAAAACATTCGATATATAAGAACCTTATACTCGGATAACCTAAATTTATCTTCCATGAAAGTGTTGTTTTGGCTACCCCCAAATTGTGTAAGGCGAAAGGTGATTGTCCCCTGTTAAGGAACAATGGTAAATTTATCGTCGTTTAAATGCAGGGGTGCTTGTAAAAGCAACGAATGTAATAAATAAGCAAAAATCTTGCTTTAATTTTTTGTCATAATTTAAAATAACTTGTGCGTTTAGTTAATGTTATCAAATTATGAAATACGGGAAGTTTTTCCGCAGCCTATATACTCACCGAGCTGGGTAGTCTCTCGTTCCGCAGGTACTTAAAACAAAAAAGCCGCTAAACGCGGCTCTTTTCGATATTATTAGTTTTATATTATTCTTCCACCATTTCGCTGTTGGGGCTTGCTACCTCGGGCACTTCGTGTTTGAAGTAGCGTTTTTGATATAGCAGGATCATAATAACACCCACACATATTGCCGAGTCGGCAAGGTTAAATACCGGCCTGAAAAACTCAAATGCCTCGCCGCCCCAAAACGGAAACCATGTTGGGTAAGTGCCTCTGAGCAGGGGGAAGTAAAACATATCTACAACCCGGCCATGAAACAGTTTACCATGCTGAAACAGGATTCCGTAAAAGGTAGAATCGATAATGTTACCTACGGCACCGGCTAAAATAAGCGCCACGTTCATGATTAGCCCGCGATGGTATTTGTGTTTAATAAGGTATATCAAACTATATACAATACCCACAACGGCAGCTATCCGGAACAGGGTTAATGCCAGTTTGCCGGCATCGCCGCCCCACTCCATGCCAAATGCCATGCCGTTATTTTCGGTGTAGTGCAGCATACCGTGGCTGCCCAGGAAGCGAATTTCTTCGCCCATATACATATATCTGCGTACCCAGGTTTTGATAGCCTGATCGGCAAGGATAATGATGAAAGCGGTAAAAAAAGGTTTGGTGTAAGCAGCCTTCATTTATTGCCTCAATTTTGCTTCCATGGTCATCGTCGTGTGCGGCACCGCGCGCAAACGTTCTTTAGGTATCAGTTTACCGGTTTCGCGGCAAATACCATAAGTTTTATTTTCGATGCGTACCAATGCAGCTTCCAACTGATCGATAAATTTTTTCTGACGGGCAGCTAACTGGTTAATTTGTTCTTTTTCCAGTGTGGCCGAGCCATCTTCCAATGTTTTATAGGTACCTGCGGTATCATCGGTTCCGTTCGCGTTTGGCGAGCTTAATGATGTTGCAAGCGAGTTTAATTCTTCTTTAGCAATACGCAGTTTATCCAGGATTAGCGCTTTAAATTCCTGCAGGTCTGACTCAGAATATCTGGTTTTTTCGTTTTCTACTTTCATTTATATTTTACTAATTACAATCAAAATTTCATGTCCGTCAATGGCTATTAAATCGCCTTCATTTAACTGGGTATCAAGCACTATATCCGCGGCCAAAACTTCGGCGCAAATATAGACTAAATTGTTTTTCACCGCTTCGCTGATGTAAGGGTGGTTAAAAAGCTTAATATCGATTTTATCAGTTACTTCAAACCCTTTATCCTTGCGTAGGTTTTGGATGCGGTTAATCAACTCCCTTGCTATGCCCTCCTGTTTTAACTCGTTGGTTATGGTAACATCTAAAGCAACGGTTAGTTTGCCTTGGTTTGCAACCTGCCAGCCCGGTACGTCTTCGGCTATTATCTCTACATCGGTGGTGAGTAGTGAGTAGTGGGTGGTGAGTGGTTCTGGCAAACTATCTTTCAAATTACCACCAACCATTACTTCTACATCAATACTGCCATTCGCCTCTAAAGAAGCGATTTGTTCATTTGTAAAGTTGTTAATTGCCTCGGCTACTGCTTTCATATCCTTACCTACTTTTTGCCCAAGGGCTTTAAAGTTTGGCTTTATCTTCTTTTTAATGAAGCCTGCGGTATCGGTAATATACTCAATATCCTTAATGTTGGTCTCAGATAATATCAATTCTTTAACCAGCTCCACATGCGCTTTAAAGTCCTTATCTAATATAGGTAAAAGGATTTTACTTAGTGGCTGCCTTACGTTAATTCCTATTTTTTTACGTAATGATAACACCAAAGATGAAATGTCCTGGGCCAGTTTCATCCGCTCTTCCAGGTCGGTATCAACCAGGTTGGCGTGATACTCGGGGAAGTAAGCCAGGTGAACAGATTCATAAGTTTCTTTGCCGGTAACGCTGTTTAAATCGCTGTATAACCTATCGGCAAAGAAAGGCGCTATAGGCGACATCAGCTTGCTGATGGTGATTAAACAGGTATATAACGTTTGATATGCCGATAACTTATCATCCGAATTATCCGACCTCCAGAAACGGCGGCGGCTAAGGCGGATAAACCAGTTGCTGAAATGCGCATCCACAAATTCCTGTATGGCGCGCGCTGCTTTGGTTGGCTCAAAATCGGCATAAAAACCATCAACCTCTTTGGTTAAGGTATTTAGTAACGATATAATCCAGCGGTCAATCTCGGGGCGTTTGCTGATCTCTATTTCGGCCTCACTGTAAGTGAATTTATCAATGTTGGCATACAGCACAAAGAAAGAGTAGGTATTATAAAGCGTACCGAAAAACTTACGGCGAACTTCATCGATACCCTCTACATTAAATTTCAGGTTGTCCCATGGCGATGCATTGCTAATCATGTACCAGCGTGGGGCATCGGCGCCAAATTGTTCGATGGTTTCAAACGGATCGACACCGTTGCCTAAACGTTTAGACATTTTGTTGCCGTTTTTATCCAGCACCAAACCGTTCGATATTACGTTTTTAAAGGCTACGCCGCCGTTGCCAACTTGCTCATTCACGGCTTTTATTTCATTGCTGCACTCGCTTAGCATCACGGCTATGGCATGCAGGGTAAAAAACCACCCGCGGGTTTGGTCAACACCTTCGGCAATAAAATCGGCCGGGTATGCTTTGGCAAACTCATCTTTATTTTCGAAAGGGAAATGCCATTGCGCGTAAGGCATGGCACCGCTGTCAAACCATACGTCAATCAGGTCCGGCTCGCGGAACATCTTGTTGCCGGTTGATGAGGTTAGTATTACATCATCAACATAAGGGCGGTGCAAATCAAAGTCTGAATTATTGAGTGACTGAATTATTGATTTATTCTTTTCCAGTTCCGTACCAGATAGAACACCGCTTTCAACTGCCGCCTCCAACGCTGCTTTAAGTTCGGCAATTGAGCCAATACATTTTTCTTCACCGCCATTTTCCTCTCGCCAGATAGGTAGCGGGGTGCCCCAGTAACGGGAGCGGGACAGGTTCCAGTCAACCAGGTTTTCAAGCCAGTTACCAAAACGGCCGGTACCGGTCGATTCTGGTTTCCAGTTGATGGTTTTGTTGAGCGCAACCATTTTATCCTTAACGGCAGTGGTTTTGATAAACCAGCTATCCAGCGGATAGTATAAAATAGGCTCGTCCGACCGCCAGGAATGCGGGTAGCTGTGCTCGAATTTTTTTACGTCGAAGGCTTTGTTCTCGGTTTTTAATTTGATCGAGATCTGTACGTCGGTGGCCCTAAAACCTTCCACGGCACGCTCTTCGGCGGTATAATATTCTTCTTTAACGTATTGGCCTGCAAAATCGGTAACCTCGTCAACAAAACAGCCTTGCTTGTTCACCAACGGAACTTCCTTGCCATTTTCGTCCTTCACCATTACCGATGGAACGTTGTTTTCTTTACAGGCCCTAAAGTCATCCGCCCCAAAAACTGATGCGGTGTGCACTATACCTGTACCATCCTCGGTAGTAACAAAATCGGCAGGGATAACACGGAAAGCGTTTTTTTCCAGGTCGTCGTTGGTTACGTACGGCATTAGCTGTTCGTAGTGGATGCCCAACAAGTCGCTGCCTTTAAATTCGGCTGCTAATGTCCATGGAATAATTTTATCGCCGCCTTTATAGTCTTCAAAAGAAGCATTCTCGCCTTCGGCCTTAAAATATTTTTTAACCAGGTCTTTTGCTAAAACAACGCAGATCGGTTCAAAAGTGTAAGGGTTGAAAGTGTTTACTTTAACGTAGGTGATATTCTCGCCAACGGCAAGGGCACAGTTTGATGGCAGTGTCCACGGTGTGGTGGTCCAGGCCAGTATAAACACACCGGTATTTACACCTTCAAATAAAAAGGCCGAATCCTGGTCGCGTTTTACTTTAAACTGGGCAACAATGGTGGTATCCTTCACCATTTTATAGGTGCCTGGCTGGTTTAACTCATGCGAGCTTAAACCGGTACCCGATTTTGGCGAGTAGGGTTGTACGGTGTAGCCTTTGTATAAGTAACCGGCTTTATAAAATTCCTTCAGTATCCACCAAAGGCTTTCAATGTATTCGTTTTTGTACGTGATGTACGGGTCATTCAGATCGACCCAGTAGCCCATTTTTTCGGTCAGGTCGTTCCATACATCGGTATAGCGCATTACCTCCTTGCGGCAGGCATCGTTGTACTCTTTAACGGTAATTTTTTTGCCAATATCGTCTTTGGTTATTCCCAAAGCTTTTTCAACAGCCAGCTCAATTGGCAGGCCATGAGTATCCCAGCCGCCTTTACGCTTAACCTGGTAACCTTTTAAAGTTTTATAGCGGCAAAAAATATCCTTGATAGAACGTGCCATTACGTGGTGAATACCGGGCATACCATTGGCGCTCGGTGGCCCTTCGTAAAAAGTGTAAGGGTTATCTTCCGGGCGATTGCTGATACTTTTTTCGAAAATGTTGTTCTTTTTCCAAAATTCCAGTACTTCTTTGCCTGTTTGCGATAAATTTAACTGCTTATATTCCTTATACATGTATATCTTTTACCTTTTATCACCTCTTTTTTAAGAGGTTGCAAAAATACGGAATTTATAAATCATTTTTTTAATTTAGACGGGTGAAAAATAATAAAGTAAAGCGCACGATATTAATGTTGTTAGTAGCCGTGATCCTGTTTTCGGCCACTATGGTTATCCCGGCTTTACAAGGCTCCAATTGGAAAGTTTACATGCAGGGTGCCGCCACCGGTTTAATTATGGCCGCGATAGTGAGTATCATTACTTTGATTATTGATTATTTGAAGGATAGCAGAAGGTAGATGATCCTATTTGCACTTTTTGGCTTACTTGGTTTGTCGAGTCTATATATCGGTTCAAAACAATCCGGACTTTATCAATCCCGTGTTATCAACGGTACCTGGAGGTTGTCGTTAAAGATTATTAATAATGCATTGGCTAAGTCGCTAAGTGAAGAGGATAGGCGGGAGGTTATTCATCTAAAGCGAGTTTATATTGCCCACCTGGTTCTGCTTTATTGTTCTGTTTCATACGCTTTTTATGAGGTTTATCAATCTGCTGTAAAATAACTGTGTTGAGGTAATGCCAGGTTGAATGGTACCTATCAATGGAGTAATTCTACTTTATAGACAACTTTTGGCGATCGATTAAGCTTTTTATATCCGGTAACTTTTGAATACAAATAACCTAAACATGAAAAACTATTTATTTCTTTTTCTCCTGCTGATAGGTAAGGAGTGCGGTGCGCAAACAGTCGACAGTAATGCAAGGCCTCCGTTTGAACTCAAACTATTTGTTAACGATTCTACGTTTTACAACGCTCCAATGAATGCCTCACAATATGTTTATAATAAAAAAACTATCCAGGTTTTCCCTGGCGAAAGCTTATTCATTGAGGCTGAGTTATCTGGTGATAGCCTTGTGAATTTAAAGGTTGTGCCAGAGAACATTCATAAGGAAAAGACGATAAAAATATCTTTTTCCCAAAGTGTAGAAGGGCGTATACATCAGCAGATGATATTGAGTGTTGTTAACCCTTTCTCAAAAAAGCTTGATTACAGCGCTCAAATCAATTTATTAAACCAGAAGAAATGGGTTAAAACATCTATAATACCGGTGCTACCTGGGTTGGTATCTTATGAAACGTGGCCAGATTTGATTACCACAATTGCACTCTATGATTTTTGCCTAAAAAGCGAATCTCCTGATTCTAAAAAATAGCCCTGTTCGCCCCGCCATCAACCTGTATAGTAGTCCCGCTAATGTAAGCCGCCTGTTCTGATGCCAAAAATGCGACCAGTGCTGCCAGCTCTTCGGGTTTTCCAATGCGGCCAAGGGGAATGGCTTTTGCTTTGTCTTTTATAGCTTGTTCCGGGTCAACATCTTTAGGGAGTGTGTGCTTAATGCGGTCGGTAAGGATTAAACCAGGGGCCACATTGTTTACCGTGATATTGTATGGTCCAAATTCATCGGCCATTAATTTGGCCATGCCCACAACGCCCATACGCATGGTGGTTGATAATACCGAATTACCCAGTACCGCCTTCACCGAACCACTAATGATATTGATGATTCTGCCGCTTTCCGTTTTTTGCATATGGGGCAATACCAGTTTGCTAAAACGGGCAACGCTAAGCAGGTTAAGTTCAAATGCTTTTTTCCATTGTTCATCATCAAAGTTTTCAAACTTATCAAAAGGTGGCCCGCCGGCGTTGTTTACCAGAATGTCTATCCTGCCAAATGTAGCCGCCGCTTTGGCAACAAAGGCATCAATTTCATCAACGCTGGAAACATCAACAGGAATAACCACAACCTCGTTACCGGTTAGCTTCCTGATCTCTTCGGCAGTTTTATTTAACTCCGTCTCATCGCGCGAGCCAATAATTACTTTAGCCCCCTCGGCAGAAAGTGCCGTGGCTATTGCTTTGCCCAACCCTTTACTGGCTGCCAGCACCAGGGCTACTTTGTTGTTGAGTTTAAAATCCATAAGAGCCTCACCTAAATCCTCTCCAAAGGAGAGGACTTTGAATAAAATGTTATAACTTTTTTTACGACTTGACGCGGCATCATGGCCGGTCATTAATACTCCCTTTTTATGCTATCGTACTTAGCTTCATGAAATCTCCGCCATCGTATCCAACGGCTACACTAATGCTGTTTTTAAATCTTAAAATGTTTTGTTTATCAAGGTCATTCCTGATCATGTCATCCAGCACAAATGAGCAATATGCGACGGGCAGCAACCAATCTAAAAAGGTATAATCCCCGTCATCATTAATAGCCTGCTCTATGGTAACAAGATCGTCGGGCACAATTAAATTTTCTTCGGGCGAAAAGGTCGGATCGTCGCCATCCAGGTCGTCTGGATCTTCAACATCGTAGCCGATTAAATAAAGGCCATAAAGCTTAGTATCATTTTTACCCACATATTCTCCTATACCAACCCAAAGAGATTTAGTATCGGCAGTTATATCGTCTTCAACGAATGTTAATTCCACCCATTCTTTAATCACCTTTCGGCCTGCTTCAATATCAATATTGCGGAGAGTTATCCAATAGGGTTTGGGTTTAATCGCCTCGAGGGTGTCGATCATCTTGCCCCAGGCCTCAGCAAGTGGCAGTTTCTGGTTAAATATGTCTTTAAAATCATCCCAGGATTGCTTGATATTAAATTCGCCCATTTTATAACTTGGTAAACTAATTATTTATCCAACCGCCAACCTTTTCCAAAACCCTATCCTTTGGAGAAGTCAGGGTGAGTCCCGCTACTCCTCTATATCCGGTCCCTTCAATTTATTCCTGTCTGTCCCTTTTTCTAAAGTCAATAAAAATGCCGGCAACAGGGTAAGGTTGCTGATCATCGCTACCAACAATGTAATAGATAACAATATGCCCAGCGCCTGTGTACCGCCAAATTTTGATACCACAAACACACCAAACCCAAAAAACAATACAATGGCTATAAATATCATGCTTATACCGGTTTCGCGGATAGTATCGGATACAATTACGGATATACTTTTGCTGGTGTTGCGCAGTTCGTGGCGGTAACGGGTGATGAAATAAATGGTCTGATCGGACGAAATACCCATGGCTATGCTGAAGATGAGGATAGTTGATGGTTTAAGCGGGATGCCAAAAAAGCCCATGATGCCGGCTGTAATAATAAGCGGTACCAGGTTAGGTACCAGGGATACGGCTATCATTTTAACACCACGAAACAATATCCACATTACAATGGCAATCAGGAAAATAGCCCAGGCCAAACTTTCATACAGGTTAATAAGCAGGTAATTGGTGCCTTTAATAAATATGATGCTGCTGCCGGTAAGCTCTACATGAAACTTTTTAGGGTTAAAGATAGAGTCGATTCGCGGTTGCAATTCGGCCAGCACTACATTCATTTTTTTTGACCCGGCATCAATCATTTCAAACGTTACGCGGGTTACCTGTTTGGTGCTATCTACATAACTGTTTAAAGCGCTGGTGCCTTTACCTGCGGAATTGCCTGCATAGTTAAGGATAAAGTTTTGCTCCAATCCATCGGGCAGCCGGTAATATTCGGGTGCCCCGCCGTAAAAAGCCTGGGTGCTGAATTTTAAAACCTGGATAAGCGATATCGACCGGCTAAACTGCGGGTACGACGAAATTAATTTTTCAAGCTTCTCAACCTTGCGGATTACGCCCAGGTTCACCACGCCGTTTTTACGTTTGGTATCAATGCTTACCTCTAAGGGCAATACACCGTTAAAATTGGCCTCAAAAAATTTAAGGTCTTCCAGTGTGTTGTTGTGCTGGGGCAGGTCATCAACAACAAACCCGTTAATGTTTATTTGGTAAATGCCCACGCACGATATGGCGATTAATACCAATGTGCCTATGTAAATAGTTTTGCGTTTGTTATGCACCAGCTTATCCAAACCGCTAAGTACTTTGGCCATCAGCCTGCTATCCTTAATGCCTGCTTTTTGAGGTTTGGGCGATGGCAGGTAGCTGAAAATAATAGGCACTAAAATTAAACTTAATGCAAAAGTAGCTATAATGCTGATGGAGGCCACCAGGCCAAACTGGGTAAGCAGTTCGCTGTTGGTAAAGCACAATACGCCGAAACCTATGGCTGTTGTAATATTGGCAATAAAGGTGGTTATGCCGGCTTTTTCAATAGCCAGGTGCAACGCTTTCATTTTATCGCCGCACAGCTCGTATTCGTGGTAGTATTTGTTAAGGATGAAGATGGTATTAGGAATGCCGATAACCACAATAAGCGGCGGAATGATGCCGGTAAGGATAGTCATTTCGTAATGCATCAACACCAATGTGCCCAGGCTCCAAACTACCCCAAGTACAACAATGATGATGGGAAATACCACCGGGAAAAACGAGCGGAAAAATGCCAGCAATATGAAGGCTGTAATTAATACCGATAAGCCCAGGAACAAGGAAAACTCATGCGCCACCAAATCGCCAACCACGGTACGGATAAGCGGCAGGCCCGAGTAATGCACTTTAATGCCATGCTTTTGTTCAAATGCTGCTCCCAGTTTTTTTATTTTGTTGATAATGGGTACACGGTATGGGGTGTTGATGATCTTATCGTCAAAAGTAATAGCCATCAGGGTAGCTTTGCCATCATTGCTCAACACCACGCCTTTGTAAAAAGGCAGGCTGGCCAGTTTTTGTTTTATACTATCAACGGCCTGTGCCGTTGGCAATATGCCGGTAACCAACGGTTTTATAATGAAACGGTGTTTGGCGGTGTCCTTTTGCAGGTTATAAACGTTGGCTACCGAAATAACCGCCTTAACACCTTTTACCTGTCTCAAATCGTTGCCTATCTGGAACCAGTCGTTAAATATGTTTTTATCAAAAATTTTATCCGATTTGATACCGATAACCATGGACGAGGCGTCTTGGCCAAACATTTTTTTAAACTGGTTATACCTGATGTAAGCCGAATCGGTAACGGGCAGAACCTTGCCGCCGTTAAAAGTTATTTTTACTTTGGATGCTTCATAGCTCATAAAAACACTTAACGCCACAACGCTTATCAACACAAGAAGCCTGTTTTTAAGAATAAATGATGCCGTTTTTTTCCAGAACATGAACAGTAAATTATGACCGCCGCTAAACTACGAATTTAGATTTAACCACCCATTGAAGATATTGACTTTGTGACAATAAGAGCTCGTCCCCAATTAAGCCGTAAGGAATATGGATCCCGCGCATGAAACCTTGCTAATGAGGTTGCTATAAGTTGTGCGCTACAGCAATTTGTTAACGTTATTTTAATGGCTGGGCGCATATAAAATGGGCTATCGCAAAATACCGGGTTAATTATCCGTACCTTTAAAGAAATTCTTTAAGCTCATGATCCTTTTTTCGAAGCGAAACCTGCATTATACCGATTACAAATGGACGAATTATACCCAAAACGATCCGCGCGTAAACGGCAAACCAGATGCAACCCCGTTTGCAAAGGATGAAGGCAACGAAGTTGTTTACCTGATAAACAAACTGATGATATTGTGGGATTACCGTTTTGCCAATACCGGCAACAAAATGGAGAAACTTATTCACGATAAACTGCCCGCCGAAGTATTTACCCAGGAAGATGTTCAGGTTTGGCTTAAGTCGAATTTGAAGTTTTAGGGTTGGTGTTTTGGTGTTTTGGTGGATAGTTGATTGGGTGATTGAGTTGGTTGTGATTGATAACCAGTTTATGTTGGCCTAATCTTAAAATAGGCCGCATTTAACTACTCACCGTTCTCTATTCACTATTCTCCATATCACTCCTTCTTAAAATCATAAGGATTATACTCCACAAAATCGGCTACTTTAACACGTACACCGATTACCCTGCCGTTTTGTACAGTAAAGGGGAATACCGCCTTGCCTAAAGTAGGATCTGAAAAGGTTACGTAGTAACGGTTGCCACCTAAGGGTTGCAGTTTGGCAAACATTTTAGGGTGGTGTTCAAATCTTATCTCCAGGTCGTTGTTCTCGCCCTGGGTTATAGTCATACTGCCATAAAGGCTATTGGTGTATTTGCCGGTATAGTTACCGGCGGGTAAGGCCGGGCGAAGATTTAACAGTACAGAATCTCTCAGTTTTTTATCGGTGGTCTGGTCGGCGGTGGCGCGGGCTTTGTAATTAGCCAGGTAAGCGTCACTATAATTGCGGTATCCCTGGCCAAAATAGGCATCTAATATCTCCCAGCGCAGGGCTTCAAAAAACAGGTTCTGATCGGTATTGGTTAAGATGATAATACCCAGGTGGTCTTGCGGAGATAATGTTACCGAAGATAAATAGCCGTTTACCCCACCATCGTGCATCACAAGCCGGTGGCCCGAGTAGTCCTGTATAAACCATCCCAGCCCGTATAATTCAAAATTGTCTTCGCCATTCAGGTGGTGGATGCTGCCAACAATATCCTGTGGCTGGCGGGTAGCCTGGATGGCTGCCGCGGGAATTACCTGCCTGTTGCCCACTTTGCCATCATTAAGTAACGCCATCACCCACTTGCTCATGTCATTTACCGATGAGCTGATAGCGCCGGCTGGCGCAAGCCCATCAATCTGGCAGTAAGGTATGGCTGTTAGCCGGCCATCATTTAAAGTATGTGGTACGGTACGGTTTATTGATTTGGGCATTTCGGCCGTAAGGGCCAATGTGTTGCTCATGCCCAGCGGGGCAAAAATATTTTCTTTCACGTAAGCTTCCCATGACCTGCCGGTTACCTTCGGAATAATTTGGCCCGCCGTTAAAAATGCCGAATTGGTGTAACCCCATTTGGTGCGGAAAGGATAAGGCGCTTTAATTTGCCCCAGCTTTTGAATAATTTCTTCGCGGCTAAGGTTGGTGTTGTAAAATGTAAAATCGCCCTGGAAGGTTTGCAGCCCAAGGCGGTGGCACAATAAATCGCGCACAATGGCTTGCTCGCCTGCAAGTTTATTATCAAGTTTAAATTCCGGGATGTATTTGGTTACCTTATCATCTAACGAAAGTTTGCCGCTGCTTTGCAGCATAGCCAGCGCTGTTGCGGTAAACGCCTTGGTGTTGCTGCCTATCATAAACAAGGTGTTTACATCCACAAGGTTTGGCAGGCCAAGTTCCTTAATGCCATAGCCCTTCATCAGCACAATTTTATTGTCTTTAACAATACATACCGCCACCCCTGGGATACGCCAGTTGGTAAGGGCGCGGCTTACATACAGGTCAAGGCTATCCCTTATAAACTTGCCCCGGTCGGCATGCTGGGCCCGGGTAACAGCGATAAATGAAATTGAAAAGGTAATAAGCAGAAGTATTTTTTTCATTACACTGGTTTTATACTTGGCGAATGTGCTAATTTAACGCAAAATTTACGGCGGCATTACTTATTTTTTAAATAATGCCGCATTCATTATTCAAAGCATTTTATATGAAATTTTACCGTTCAGGCTGGTCGTTCCTGTTAATCGTTCTGTTTATTTTAAACAATAACCTGGCTAAAGCGCAACGCGCACCTACACACTGGGCCAATGATGGCTATCAATATTATAAAACGACAGGCGGCGAAATCACCGTTTACGATACCCGCGATAGCAGCAAAAAAACGGTTTGGATAAGCACCGCCATGCTTACGCCTAAAGGCAAAACACCCATTGGCGTAAAAAGGTTTACGATATCTGACGATGGCAAAAAAGTACTCATTAACACCAACACCAAAAAAGTATGGCGTTATGATACCCGTGGCGATTATTGGGTGTTTGATACCGGCACGCAAAAGTTGTGGCAGTTAGGCAAAAATCTGCCCGAATCATCCTTGATGTTTGCCAAGCTATCGCCCGATGCAACTAAAGCTGCTTACGTAAGCGGCCATAATATTTATGTAGAAGACCTGGCCAGCGGTGATGTTAAACAATTAACCAATGATGGCAGCACCCACGTTATTAACGGTACGTTCGACTGGGCATACGAAGAAGAATTTGGCTGCCGCGACGGTTTCCGTTGGTCGCCCGATAGCCGCAATATAGCTTACTGGAAGATAGACGCTACCAAAATTAGAAGCTATTATATGCTGAACACAACCGACTCGATATATCCGTTTGTGGTACCAGTAGAGTATCCTGTTGCAGGCGAAGACCCCAGCTCTGCAAAAATTGGCGTGGTTGATATCAGCACCGCGGCCACCAAATGGATAGATATCCCCGGCGATAACATACAGCACTACATCCCCCGCATGGAGTGGACTTTGAGCCCCAACGAAATTATTGTTGAGCAATTGAACCGCGCCCAAACCGAAAGCCGCGTATTTATTGGCAATATATCAAACGGCACCACCCGCCTTATCCGCGAGGAAAAAAGCAACTCATGGATTGATGGCAAAGAGCGCTGGAACAATGGCGACCCGATTGGCTGGGAGTGGATAAACAAAGGCAAGGACTTTTTATGGGTTAGCGAAAAAGATGGCTGGAAACATATTTACCGCGTGAGCCGCGAAGGCAAAGAAGCCCTGCTTACCAAAGGTGATTATGATGTAATTACCGTAAGCCTTATTGACGAAGCCGGCGGTTACATTTATTTTATGGCTTCGCCGGATAATGCTACCCAGAAATATTTATACCGCATAAAACTGGCAGGTGGTAAAGCAGAGCGTGTTTCGCCTGCCGATCAGCCGGGCACCCATGGTTACGATATTTCGCCTAACGGAAAAGTGGCGCTGCATAACTTCAGCAATAGCTACACACCGCCTGCAAGCGAAGTGGTAAGCCTGCCCAGTCATCAGCATATTGGCGGTAAAGTTATTGCCGTTGATAAGAATGCTAAAAACAAACCCGAGTTTTTTAAAGTAAAAACCGTTGATGGCATTGAAATGGACGGTTGGATGATGAAGCCAACCAACTTCGACCCGAACAAAAAATATCCTGTTGTATTTACCGTTTATGGCGAGCCTGCTGGACAAACCGTAACCGATACCTGGGGTACCGGCCGCAATGGCTTATACGTAGGCAGCATGGCCGACGACGGATATATTTACATGTCTGTTGAAGGGCGTGGCGCACCGGCCCCCAAAGGCACAGCCTGGCGCAAGGCTATCTATAAAAATATTGGCATCATCAACATCCGCGACCAGGCCATGGCAGCCAAAGAAATCTTGAAATGGCCTTTTGTTGATTCGGCACGCATAGCAGTACACGGCTGGAGCGGCGGCGGATCATCAACCCTTAACCTGATGTTCCAATACCCCGACATTTACAAAACAGGGATAGCTGTAGCAGCCGTAGGCGATCAGTTAACTTATGATAACATTTACCAGGAACGCTACATGGGCGTGCCAGTTAATGACGAAGGCAGGGCGGCATTTATCAAAGGATCGCCAATTACCTACGCCAAAAACCTGCGCGGTAACCTACTGTACATACATGGCACAGGCGATGATAACGTACACTACAAAAACGCTGAAGAATTGATTAACGAGCTGGTTAAATACAACCGCCAGTTTGAACTAATGGCATACCCTAACCGTACCCACGGTATTTTTGAAGGCCCGGGCACCAGCCTGCACCTACATACCATGTTCACCAAATATTTGAAAGAGCATTGCCCGCCGGGTGGGAGATAGGATGTCGGTTTGATAATAGATAGGCCTCACATGAAAATGTGGGGCCTTTTTGTTAATTCGGGACTGTGGTGTTCTGCCCCTCTGGCGCAGAACGGTTGTATGGCGTGTTTCTACAAAGCTTTTGTCCCTCTGGTATAGGAGGAGTGTATGTAGGGGTTTTGGTAAAATTTAAATATTAAATAATTTCTTTTCGTTAGTCAGTATTTAAAAAGAGCTTTTACTTCATTTTTGTAAACTCTACCCACTCTTCAATCAATTCCTTAACGTGGGATAGTGGAACGGTAATCTGCTGATTAATTATTGTAATAGGAGGAGTAATCTGAACACCCTCGGAAAAGTTGGCGTTATCGGGGCTGTAATACTCTTCGAATGGGCGGTTGTTCAATGCGTTATCGAGTTCTTCCAGTAAAGATGGTCCTTCCCAACTTCCAAGTGCATATAACAAATTGGATAAAGCATGAGCTTCTGCCGACTCACCAACCTCCGTGCATAAGAAACTATCACGGTATCCATGCACGGCAATATTTGAAAAAACTAAATTATATTGTTGCTTCCTGCTCATGAAATTTTAGCTATATAATCCTCCCAGCAAAGCCACTGATAGTGAGTAAGTACAGTATCTACTTTTTACTCCTATAAAACAAGCGCCTTTGTTATTCATAGTTTACCTTACTGCCTCGTCAGCAACATCCCGTCCACATTAACGGTACTCACTTTACCCAGTTCGTCGATATTAAATGTAGCGCCAATTTTGCCGTACTCCTTGCGTGCGTATGGGCCAACAAAGGTATCGTAATTCCAACAGGTAGCTTCGGCGGTTATAAAATTATTGATGTTGAATGTTAGTTTATCGGCTGTGGCGGTTATTACTACTGTTCCATAAAGCGGATCAGTGTAAGTGCCGGCATAGGCTTTCAGATCAAGTGTAGGATGTGTGCCCATCACCCGCTTGGCTTCATAATCTTTGGTTGATTTTTCCCGTTTGGCAAGGATATCTCCATAAAGCTTTAAAAACTCCTTGCTCCAGTCGCGGTTACCTCCTAATGCAAAGTAATCAAAGGCTTTAAACATCAAGGCGTGGCGCACTTCGGCGTGATCAAGGTTGGCGAGTATGTATACGCCTATCTTTTTATCTACAATCATTCCGTTTATGGCAACCAGGCCGGTTAAGCTGCCGGTATGGAAATCAACTTTTTGTCCCTGGTAATCCTGCTGAAACCAGCCCAGGCCGTAGGTTATCCAATGCGGTTTGGTAACCCGGGCTGTGGGGTAAAATTCATTCTCGGATACAAAGGTTTGCGGCCTAAGCAGCATGGCCCAGCTTTCGGGTTTAAGCAGGCGCTGGTTGCCGTTATACTTGGTGCTATCCAGCATGCAATTAACCCATTTGGCCATATCTTCAACGCTTGACCATACCCCACCCGCCGGGCCAATGGCATCCGTAACATCTTTTTGAGCCACAACAATGCTGCTATCAACTTTAATGTGTGCCGATGATTGGTTGGGCACTCCTTTAATTTTGCTGAAGGCAGGTACAGACCGTGTCATGTTTAGCGGTGTAAAAATCCTTTTCTGCACAAAATCTGCCCAGGGCATGCCGCTGGCTTTCTCAATCACTTTACCCGCGGTTACATAAAATAAGTTCTGGTATACAAACCCGGCCCTGAAACCGTATTCTGGTTTTGCCAGGCGCAAACGGCGAAGCATCTCATCAGCCGGAATGTTCATGTAGGCCCATAAATAATCTGTATTACCCACGCCGCTATCGTGCAAAAATAAATCGCGTACGGTTAGCTCGCGGGTTACGTAAGGATCATATAGCTGAAAGCCGGGCAGGTAATCGGTTACCCTATCATCCCAGTGCAGTTTACCTTCGTCAACCAGCATGGCGGCACAGGCGGCGGTCATAGCCTTGGTTGTTGATGCAATGCCAAAAATAGTTTGCGCATCAACCTTATCAGGTTTCCCCAGTTCACGTATGCCATAGCCTTTGGCAAATACTACTTTGCCATCTTTTACTACTGCGATGGCCAGGCCAGGTACATGCCAGTCGGTAACGGCTTGCTGCACATAGTTGTCAAACTCCTGAATGTTGGGGCTGGTTTGCGCAAACGCCATGGCGGGGGCAAGGCTTATAAATAGCAGGCATTTTAAAAGTCTCATGATTTTGGGCTAAAGGTTTTTATGCACTCAATATAGCGATAAAATGTAATTAGGCGGCCATGCGCCGCTATCTAAATAAAAAGCACAAAAAATACCCCAGCCTTAGTGCAAAGAGTACCTGTTATAATTTGGTTAAAACGCCTTGTTGTTAGTACGTAGGAGGCAAGTCTTCTCCGTCTGTATAAGTTACCGATTCCAAGTTTTTTGTTAGCTTGTTGGTGTCAGTATCAAAATCACTTTTACGGCCAAGCATAGTAAAATTTTCGGCAACCACTTCGGTAGTGTACTTCTTGATGCCGTCTTTATCTTCAAATGACCGGGTGCGCAGTTTGCCTTCTATATAAACCAGCTTTCCCTTTTGTAAAAATTTTGCCGCCATATCTGCAAGGCCGCGCCACATCACAATATTATGCCATTCAGTTTGTTCAACCTTGCGACCATCTTTGTTATAGGTTTCGGAAGTAGCTAACGGAAAACTTGTTACTGATACTCCACCATCTAAAGTACGCAATTCAGGGTCCTTGCCTAAATGGCCAACAAGGATAACTTTATTAATTCCAGACATGCCATAAAATAACGGAAATTATTTTATAAATTAAAAATGTTTTTTATTAATATAAAAATGACCTTCGGAAGTGCCAGTTCAGGTAGGTTGTCAACGGGGATAAAGGCCCAGTTTTCTTTCAAAATAAGTGGAATGTTAGGAGTTTTAACCATCCGCACAAATAGCCGTTGGTGGGTAAGGATATGTTTTATTACGGCGGTATCTTCTATAATGTTTAGTTCGTCGCCAAATATGGCAGTTACTTCAGGGAGTTTTGCCAATTCGTGCGCTGGTAGCATCTTAGGCGTTTCAACCATTGGTAAGTCATACATATTGGCCCAGATGTCTTTATCTCCCCTTTTATTCATTAAAACGGTGTTCCCTTCCGTAACTAAGAAGTAATTTAAAAAGCGTTCGCGCACTTTTACAGTTTTTAATTTTACGGGCAACACAGTTGTTGCATTGTTTAAAAAAGCAGCACAGCCTACATGTACCGGGCAAATACCGCATGCCGGATTTTTAGGTTTACAAAGCATTGCCCCAAACTCCATCATTGCCTGGTTATGTAATGCTGGGTTTTGCTTATTAAGCAAATTTGTGGCGAGTGATTGGAAAGTATTTTTGCCTGTGGTGGAGTTAATGGCGTCATAGATTCCAAAATATCGGGCCAATACTCTGTACACGTTACCATCAACAACGGCCCTTGCTTCGTTTGACGAGAAAGACGAAATGGCAGCCGCTGTGTATTCGCCGATACCTTTAAGTTTAATCAATTCGTCATAGCTTTCGGGGAATACGCCGTTGTACATTTGCTGCACCAGCCGCGCGGTTTTAAGCATATTGCGCCCGCGGGAATAATAGCCAAGGCCCTGCCAAAGTTTAAGCACTTCGTCTTCATGTGCGGCTGCAAAATCGCTCGCTGTTGGGTATTTTTCAACAAAGCGGTTAAAATATGGCAGCCCTTGTTCAACGCGGGTTTGCTGTAAAATAATTTCTGACAACCATATCGTATAAGCATCGGTTGTATTACGCCAGGGCAGATCGCGTTTGTTGGCAAGGTACCATTGTACCAGTTCGTCGGTAAAGTTCATTGGAAGTAAAGGTAGCGAGGTAAATGGTAAAAGGCCGCATCAACTGACCTGAAGTTTAACGTGCGGCACTTTAATAGATAACATCTTAATTTACGCCCGATTTATGAAATATCCCGAATGATGCCGGTGCTTGCCAATATGGCCGAGGATGTTTATTAATATCCTTTTATATATTTGGGGTAAATGCAACATCTCTCTATCGGCCAGCATATTATCCAGGGCATTAAACAAACCAGCTACCTGGAGTGGGTTGGGGCCGTTACTACCGTTGCGTGCGTTTACCTGGCTGCGCGGCAAAACATCTGGAACTGGCTGGCCGGCATTATTGCAGTAATAGCCTACATGGTGGTGTTTTTTGAGAACGGTTTATTTGGCGATGCCTATTTGCAAATTTACTTCCTGGGGACAGGCATTTACGGGTGGTATTTTTGGCTCCGTAAAAAAGAGCGGGACGAAAAACCGGTAGTTAGCCTTAACAGCAAAGCCTATGCTTTGGTAATATTGGCCACTCTTGCCCTATCAGGATTGCTTGGCCTTTATCTTCAATATTTTACATCAAGTACGGTGCCTTATATCGATGGCTTTTGCACTTCGATAAGTTTTATGGCCCAATTGCTAATGACCCGGAAAATCCTTCAAAATTGGGCGCTTTGGGTATTTGTAGATATTTGCTACGTACCATTATATATCTATAAAAACCTGTATGTAACAGCGGTTTTATATGCCATTTTGCTTGTTTTAGCTACCATGGGATATGTTGACTGGCATAAAGAATATAAAGTCTTGAGTCGAAAGTCTTAAGTTCGAAGGTACTGTCATTAAAAACAAATTTATTTCGATAATATTTTCATTTAACTTTGCCTTGCGAAAGAAGGCATACGGCGATCATTCGACGGATGACTATCTTGTGTAGCC
>Ga0307515_10000668_pt1 | contig 79033 bp, 56 predicted proteins | sample 17_EM_MG_FD_194513 | JGI IMG/M metagenome (GOLD analysis project Ga0307515, IMG submission 194513) | Populus trichocarpa ectomycorrhiza microbial communities from riparian zone in the Pacific Northwest, United States - 17_EM | ecosystem: Host-associated > Plants > Roots > Unclassified | place...
ACCGGGCCCCCTTCGTCTGCTCGGCACGGTCGATGCTCCACCAAGCATACCCGATGGTATGACGTACATAATCCTACGGCTGCGGGCCGACCGGCAAGATCGTGCTGACCGTACGAGACGGCGGCAACGCACAACTTGCTCAGCAACTCATGCAGGACCTGTTCACCCGCGGCGAATCGCGTACGGCCTCTGATCGCTCCGGTTCCGAGTACTGGCTTGCCGGTCATTTGGCTGCCCTGAGGTACCCGGCAAGCTGGTGACCCGGCTCCCGCGGGCGGGTCAAAGCCGCAGCGAGAGTGGTGTGAGAGGGTGGCTCTATGAACCGGCTCGGTAGCGCGACCTCGCCCTAACTCCTCCAACACGCCACCAACCCCGTGGATTGGTGGCCGTGGGGAGAGGAGGCGATGCAAGAGGCAAAACGGCGGGACGCGCCGGTGCTGATCTCGGTCGGGTACGCCGCCTGCCACTGGTGCCATGGACCTTGCAAAGGAAGTAGTCCCGCTGGCGAGTGGCGCCGACCCTGCGACTTCCCGTCGGGGAACCCAGCCGGACCGACACCACCCCGGCGACCGACGCGGTCCGACGGGGTGCCTAGCGGGTACGCGCGGCCAGCGTCTCGCACACCCGGCGCTGCTCGCGGATCCAGCGGCAGCTCAGTCGTGTAACACAGCCATCGGCCGTCGACCAGGAGTGCGACTCGGCGGGCCGGTGAGGCATAATCTCGCCATGGAAGCCAGCGAACTGCCCGATCGATTCGAGGGACTGGAGCAGCGAATCCCCGAGTCGTGGGAAGAGTTCCATGGGCCTGCCAGTGGCGTGGTGCACTTGCCGAACCGGCTCGCCTGGTCCGGACCGGCCGACTTCGATCTCGACGACCGTCGGCAGCGGCTTACCCTGTTCTCGATCCTGCTCGACTGTGGCCAACGCGATGACATCGCCAGGTACGTGGACCCCGACCTGTTACGCGGCGACTGGCCCAGCCTGTGCCGAGCAACGACCTCGCAGGTGACCCGCCGCTGGGAGCAGCGACTGTCCGGCCTAGCCGCAGCCTGACACGGGTGGACAACTTCCACCGGCGGCTCGCACAGATCGCATTCGACGCCGGCGACGACTTGGGCCTGGTGCTCGCCGGCGGGTACGCGATCGCCATGCATGAGTTGACGAGCAGGCCATCGCACGACGTCGACTTCGCGACCGCATCGCCGCTGCCACTGCCACTGCCCCAGATTGTCGAGCGACTGGCCGACGCGTACCGGGTCGAAGGTCTCACGGTCACCGTCATTGAGGTGACGCGCCGGATGGCACGCATGGATGTGCACGCCGGAACACAGATGTGTGAAGTCGACCTCCTCAAGGAGGCGATCGGGCCGCCGGTGCGATTCAGGGTGGGGCCAGTCTTGGCGATCGACGACGCGATCGGGCTGAAGATGCGCGCCCTGCACGACCGGGCGTTGCACCGAGACTTCATCGACGTGCACGCGGCAGCACGATCCGGATACACGCCGAGCGACCTCGAACACTTCGGTCGCCGGCACGCCCCGCATTTCATCCTGTCCGATCTGGCCGACCGGCTCGCCTCGATCGACGACCGCGATGACCGCACCTTCACCGATTACGGCCTCGACGATCAACAGATCCGCGACCTGCGGACATGGGCAAGCGGTTGGGAAGGCGACATCCGCTTACGGCTGAGTTCCGACGCTGGACTGCCGCCCCGACCGGAGAAACCGGACTGGGACGCTTACCTCGACAATGAGTAGTCGGCGGCGCGCGGGTGTAGGTCGGCTGCGCGTGAGAGGCTGGCGGCATGGCTAATCGCCTGGCGGGCCGCCACGTCGCCGTATTTGTTTGCAGCACGCTGAGAACCCGGTGGACTGGTGGCCGTGGATCGCGGAGGCGTTCGCGGAGGCTCGGCGGCGGGATGTGCCCTGCTCATCTCGGTCGGCTACGCCTTGGCACCTGCTCTGGCGGCGGTCGCCGCCGCCGAACCGGGGCCGACTCCGGCGGGTAACCTCGATGGGTGAGTGTCACCCCGCTGTCCACTGTCGCTCTGGATCATCGTTTCGCCCGTGAACTGCCGGAGATGGCCACTGTCTGGCAGGCCGAGCCGGCTCCGGACGCTTGGCTGCTCGTCCTCGATGAGGCGCTGGCCGCCGAGCTGGGTCTGGACGCTTCATGGCTGCGCAGCCCGGATGGCGTGGGGTTGCTGGTTGGCACCGTTGTCCCGGCCGGCGCCGTGCCGGTGGCGCAGGCCTACTCCGGGCACCAGTTCGGCGGGTTCAGCCCGCGGCTTGGTGACGGTCGCGCGCTCCTGCTCGGCGAGCTGGCCGACGCCGAGGGCCAGGTGCGTGACTTGCACCTCAAGGGTTCCGGACGCACGCCGTTCGCCCGCGGTGGCGATGGCCTGGCCGCGGTCGGCCCGATGCTGCGCGAGTACGTCGTCAGCACCGCCATGCATGCCCTCGGCGTCCCCACGACGCGGTCCCTCGCGGTGGTGGCGACCGGGCGCACGGTGAGCCGCGATACCCCGCTGCCGGGAGCCGTGCTCGCTCGCGTCGCCGGCAGCCATCTGCGCGTCGGCAGCTTTCAGTACGCCCGTGCCACGGGTGACGTTGATCTTCTGCGCCGCCTCGCCGACCACGCGATCAGCCGGCATTACCCGGGTGCCGCCGAGGCCGAACAGCCGTACCTTGCCCTGTTCGAGGCGGTGGTCGGCGCCCAGGCATCGCTGATTGCCCGGTGGATGCTCGTCGGCTTCGTGCACGGGGTCATGAATACCGACAATATGACGATCTCCGGCGAGACCATCGACTATGGACCCTGCGCGTTCCTGGAGGCCTTCGACCCGGCCACCGTCTACAGCTCGATCGACCACGGCGGCCGGTACGCCTACGGCAACCAGCCGGTGGTGGCCGAGTGGAATCTCGCCCGGCTTGCCGAGGCGATTCTTCCGCTGCTGCACAGCGACGAGGAGCAAGCGGTCGCACTCGTCGTGCAGGTCCTGGGCGGATTCCGTCGCCAGTACGATGCCGCCTGGTCAGCCGGTATGCGGGCCAAGCTCGGCCTGTCCGGCGGCGTCGACCAGGCGGTCGTCTCGCCGCTGGTGGACGAGATGCTTGTCCTGCTCCAGGCGGACCACGTCGACCACACGTCGTTCTTTCGCACCCTTGCCGTTGCCGGGCGCGGCGATGCCGAGCCGGTGCGCCGCCTCTTCGCGGACCTCGCCAAGATCGACGACTGGGTGACGCGCTGGCGTGCCCTGGGACCGGACGCCGACGCGATGGACCGGCTCAACCCGCTGTACATCCCCCGGAATCACCTCGTCGAGGAAGCCCTGTCCGCCGCGACCGACGGCGATTTGGACCCGTTCGAACGGCTGTTGGAGGCCGTAGCCGCCCCGTATGACGAGCGCCCCGGCCTCGAGCGGTACGCCGCTGCGGCCCCGGCCGACTTCGGCGCCTACCGGACCTTCTGCGGGACCTGAGCACCGACGCTGGCCGCCTCCTCCAGCCCGGCGCCGCATCCGGCTCAGGTTGGGATTGGTGGGATCGGTGGCGAAGAGAGGCATCGCCCCACTTCCGGTTCTGGGCGACGACGCCCCAGCCGCGCCTGCTTCGCATAAAGCGAACTCCGTGCCTGTAGCCGAACATCCGACCGAAAGCCGAAGCCACCGCGGGGCCGCATCGCACCCCTCGTCGAGTTGTACCCACCCGTCACGGAGCGAACGCCAGAGACGCCGAAGGCCGATGAAAACGACCGGTACCCAACTCTCGCTGCTTCCCGGCGGGGAGTGCCGTCGCCTGGTTCGCCGCCTTCGAGGCCTTTCCGCCGGACCGTGACGCTGCGAGAATGCCGGCATGGCTGGCTGCCCCGGCGGCGAGCGGGCCGGCGATGACGACTGACCGACGTCGGCGGCCGCCGGTCGCAACGGCAGCCGGGTCCGCGGGTGCCCGCTCCGGCGCGGTGCGGTGATCGCCGCGCCGGTCGGCCACGTGGGCGTCTCTTCGGGCGCCGGGAAGTGAGTGTGATGGGTCGCCGACCCGGCCGGTGGGTGCTGTCGCCGATTCCTACGGTGTTGCTCGCCGCCACCTTCGCGCTGGTGGGAAACATGGCCACGAGCGCTCTGCAGGTGTCGTGGCGGTGGTGGCCCTGGGCGTTGTGGGCGGCTGCCGGCCTGCTGGTGACGGGGTCGTTGTGGGTGGAGGTGGCCCGGCACCGCGCGTCGGCCGGACGGGCTGTTTCCGCGGGACCTACGCCGACGGACGCCAACCTCGACACTCGGTGGGAGTCGGGTCGTGCGGTGGGGTGGAACGCCGCTGCCGGAGCGGACCACGCGCTGTACGTCGCGCGGGTGAGTCGGATCGATGATCCGCTCCGGCTGGGGGTGCATCCGGCCGCCGCGGTGGAAGGCCGGAATGGGCGGGTCAACCGGGTTCCCGCATTCGTCGAGCGGGAGCGGCTGGCCGACGTGCAGAGTGCGATTGAAGCCGGTGGTTTTGTGCTCGTGGTCGGTGACTCCACGGCCGGCAAGACGAGGCTGGCCTACGAGGCGATGCGCGCCTGCCGTCCCGATCACGTGTGCGTGCAACCGGAGACGCCTGAAGCGCTGCTGGCGGCGACCGCGGCGGCCAGGCGGGAGCGGCCGAGCGTGCTGTGGCTCGACGACCTTGAGCGATACCTCGGGATGGGCGGACTGACCCGGGCTGCCGTTGTCGAGCTCACCGACCTGGGGGTCGTGGTGCTGGCGACCATGCGAGCGCATGAACGGGACGACCTGAGCGCCCGGCATGATCCACACCGAGGGTCTACCGACCGGCAGGCAGCGCGTTCGGGGCGCGAGGTGTTGTCCGTGGTCGACCGCGAGGTCCGGTTGGCCCGCCTGTGGTCCGATCGCGAGAAGGCATGTGCCGCTGAGCTCGCTGATGATGTGCGGATCGCGCAGGCACTGGCCGCCGAGGATCGGTACGGCCTTGCCGAGATCATCGCGGCCGGACCGCAGCTGCTGGCTGAATGGAAGGATGCCTGGTCGGCGGCTCCGAGGACACCGGTGGCCGGCCGGCCCCACGGTGATCCGCGGGGTGCGGCGCTCGTGGCTGCCGCCGTCGACATCCGCCGCGCCGGATACCACCGCCCGGTACCGGGCAGCATGCTTCACGAGTTGCACGACGAGTACCTGCGCGACATGGGCGGCGCGGCCCTGCGCCCGGGCCCGTGGCAGAACGCGCTCGCCTGGGCGACCCAGCCGCTGCACGCGACGAGCAGCCTGCTCCTACCCGCCGACGACGAGCACTACCTGGCCTTCGACTATCTGGTCGACGCGGTGGCCGCAGACGCGGCGGCGCCTGCGGTGCCGGCGGGCACCTGGCGGGCCCTGGTCGAGTTTGCCGATCCGGTCGATCTCGTCGAGATCATCTGGCAGGCGTCCTTTGTGGGTCGCGTGGAGGACGTGCCGGCCGCCTTCCGGAGAGCACTCGATTCCGCGCAGTACCGCGTCGCCGCCGAGGTGGCCGTCTGCCTGGGCCACGCCGGCCGGGAGAGTCAGGCGGCCGAGATGCTGGCGACCGCGATCGATCGGGCAGCGGCCAGTGGCGCCGTCCCCGCCGAGGAACTGCTGTCCATGCGGCAGCAACTCGCCTGGGAGATTGGCGAGAAGGCGAGCGGCCAGGGCGATCCCGCGCGCGCCCTGCCCTTGATCCGCCAGGTCGCCGCGGACGCAGCCGTCGTGCTCGGCGAGGACCATCCGGAGACGGTGTACGCCCAAATCAACCTTGCCCGCCAGCTAGGCGCCACCGGCGATCCAAGGAAAGCGTTGCGGCTCGCCGAGGAACTGGTCGAGCGGGCTACTGAAAACTTCGGCCCCGACCACGACGCGACGCTGAGCGCCCGCTTCGAGGTGGCAGTATGGACCCGCGAACTGGACGGGCCAGCCCCCGCAGCCGCCCTGTTCCGCAACCTCCTCGCGTACGCGGAATCCGGCGGGCCGCGTCACCCTGGTTTCATATCGGACTACGCATGGAACCTGGGCGGATGTCTGATCGACATAGGTGATGCCGGCGCTGCCGTCGCCATCCTGGAAGCAGCGGTCGCCGACAGCGCAGAGGCGTACGGGACGCACCATGCCCAGACCTTCGATGTGCAGCTGACCCATGTCCGAGCGGTGGGACACGCCGGAGATCCGGAGGAGGCAGCGCGATACGCCGCACACCTCGTCGACGACAGTAGCCAGGCCCTGGGCGAGGACCATCCGATCACGCAGCAGGCCCGTATCGCGTTGGCCGAGTGGACGACGCGCGCTGGCAGGAAACTCGACGGCCCGAGCACATCCCGCTGAACGTGCCACTCAAATCAGCCCAGCGGCGGTCAATCTCCGGATGCGCCCGCACCATGGTGGACCATCGAGTAATGCGGTGATCGTGACCCGGTCCCGCTAGGGCTCCAAAGGATCGTCGGCACATTCACTCGGATGGACAGCGCGGCGCGCCATCACCGGTTCGGGTGTGTGCCAAAGCAGCCGTCGCGCCGATGATGGCGGACGCCCGGTCGCCGCGGCCGGCCGGATTCCCAGGAGCCTTTCCCGGCGAGCGAGATCAGCTGATGCATCGACGTGCGCGGTTGAAGGCGGTGCCCGATCGCGTCTTCGAGGGCCGCGTATCGGCGGGCGAGGCGAGGCCTACTGGTCCAAGATCCAGTTAACTCTCAAGTAGCCGCGAACAATGGGCGGATCGTCACTCTACGTGCGCATTCGCGAAGTGATGTGAGCGAGCAGGGCTGGGGTTCGGCGAGCTGGCGCGCGAAAGTTACAAACCGGATGAACCGCCTTCACCACGTGATGGCCCATGAGTGGAGTATGCGTATAAATCAGGCGGTCGAGATGGAGGCGTCCGAATCTTGATATCGGCACTTCCCGATGTGAGAGCCTGGTCCATGTGAACCGATTGGGTGCTGTGACCTCGCCGTATCTGCTCCAGCATGCCGAGAATCCGGTGGACTGGTGGCCATGGTGCACTGAGGCGTTCGAGGAGGCGCGGCGGCGAGATGTCCCGGTTTTGATCTCGGTCGGATACTCGAGTTGTCACTGGTGTCACGTCATGGCGCATGAGTCGTTCGAGGATCCGGCGGTTGCCGCGCTGATCAATGACGGCTTTGTCGCGATCAAGGTGGACCGCGAGGAGCGGCCCGATGTGGATGCCGTCTACATGACCGCCACGCAGGCGATGACCGGGCAGGGCGGCTGGCCGATGACCGTCTTCGCCACGCCCGATGGTGAACCGTTCTTCTGCGGCACGTACTTTCCGAAGGCGAATTTCGGGCGGTTGCTCGCCTCGGTCAGCACGGCGTGGACCGACCAGCGGGCGGACGTGCTCAAGCAGGGCGCCGCGGTGGTCGAGGCCATCGGCGGCGCGCAACTGGTCGGCGGGCCGACCGCCCCGATCTCGGCGGCGCTGCTCGACTCCGCGCTGGCCCAGCTCGGTAAGGAGCACGATCCGGGGCACGGCGGATTCGGGGGCGCGCCGAAGTTCCCGCCGCACATGGATCTGCTCTTTCTGCTGCGGCACTACCAGCGGACCGGCAACGCCGAGGCGCTCGAGATCGTCCGGCACACCTGCGAGCAGATGGCCCGTGGCGGCATCTACGACCAGCTTGCCGGCGGCTTCGCCCGGTATGCGGTGGACAACACCTGGACCGTGCCGCATTTCGAGAAGATGCTCTATGACAACGCCCTGCTGCTGCGGGTCTACACCCAGCTGTGGCGGCTGACCGACGACCCGCTGGCCCGCCGGATCGCCGACGAGACCGCGGAGTTCCTGCTCCGGGATCTGGCCACGCCGGCCGGCGGGCTGGCCTCCGCGCTGGACGCGGACACCGACGGGGTGGAGGGCCTCACCTACGCGTGGACGCCCGCGCAGCTGACCGAGGCACTCGGCGAGCAGGACGGCAACTGGGCCGCCGACCTGTTCCGGGTCACCACCACCGGGTCGTTCGAGCATGGCAGCAGCGTTCTGGTGCTGGCCCGGGACATCTCCGCCGCCGACCCGGCCATCCAGGAACGCTGGCGGGAGGTCCGGGCCCGGCTGCTCGCGGCACGCGAACGGCGCCCGCAGCCGGCTCGGGACGACAAGGTGGTGGCCGCCTGGAACGGGCTCGCCGTCACAGCGCTGGCCGAGCACGGCGTGCTGACCGGAGCGTCCTCGTCGTCGTCGGCCGCGGTCGCGCTGGCCGAGGTGCTGGCGGAGCGCCACGTCGTGGACGGTCGGCTGCGCCGGGTGTCGCGGGACGGCACGGTCGGCACGCCGGCCGGGGTTCTCGACGACTACGGCTGCGTGGCCGAGGCCTTCTGCGCCGTGCACCAGCTCACCGGGCAAGGGCGCTGGCTAGCGTACGCAAAAGAGCTGCTCGATGTCGCATTGGCGCACTTCGGGACGGGTGCGGGCGGGTTCTTCGACACCGCCGACGACGCCGAGAAGCTGGTCACCCGGCCGGCCGATCCGACCGACAACGCCACGCCGTCCGGGCTCTCGGCGATCTGCGCGGCCCTGGTGGCGTACGCGGCCTTGAGCGGCGAAACCGAGTACCGGCTCGCGGCGGATGCGGCGCTGGAGACCGCCGGGCCGTTGATCGGCGGGCACCCCCGGTTCGCCGGGTATTCGGCGGCGGTGGCGGAGGCGGCGCTGGCCGGGCCGTACGAGATCGCGATCGTCACTCCGGACGGGCAGGACGATCCGCTGGTCGCGGCGGCGTACCGGCATGCGCCGCCGGGGACCGTGATCGTGGTCGGCGAGCCGGATCGGGCCGGGGTGCCGTTGCTCGCGGATCGGCCCTTTGTGGGCGGGGCTGCCGCGGCGTACGTCTGCCGGGGTTTTGTCTGTGATCGGCCCGTCTCGACCGTGCGCGAGTTGGTGGAGCGTTTGACGGCCGCCTGACGGCCGGGCGGTTCGCGGGGTGAGCTGGGGCGTCGCTAGGCTGGGCGGCGCGATGGATACCCGAACCGGACTGCCTGTAGTCGGCATGGTGGGCGGCGGCCAGTTGGCCCGGATGACCCACCAGGCCGCGATCTCCCTCGGCCAGTCGCTGCGCGTGCTCTCCGTGTCACCCGACGACAGCGCCGCCCTGGTCGCCGCCGACGTGCGGATCGGCACGCACACCGACCTGGCCGCCCTGCGCGAGTTCGCGAAGGGGTGCGAGGCGGTCACGTTCGACCACGAGCACGTGCCCGCCGAGCACATCGCGACGCTGGCCGCCGAGGGCGTGGCGATCTATCCGGCCGCGGACGCGATCGTGTTCGCCCAGGACAAGCAGCGGATGCGTACGCGGCTTGCCGAGCTGGGAGTGCCCGTGCCGAGGTGGCGGCCGGTCGCGACGGCCGGCGACATCGCGGATTTCGCCCGGGAGGTCGGCTGGCCCGTGGTCGCCAAGGCGATCCGCGGCGGGTACGACGGCCGGGGCGTCTGGATGCTCGGCAGCGAGCCGGAGGCCGAGCGGCTCGTGGCCACCGGCACGCCGCTGATCGTCGAGGAGCGGGTGCCGCTGCGGCGAGAGCTGGCGGCGCTCATCGCGCGGTCGCCGTTCGGGCAGGTCGCGGCCTATCCGGTGGTGGAGACCGTGCAGCGGGACGGCATCTGCGTGCAGGTCCTGGCCCCGGCGCCGAGGCTGGCCGAGCCGCTGGCGATCGAGGCGCAACAGCTCGCCATCGACCTGGCCAACGCGCTCGGCGTGGTCGGGCTGCTCGCCGTCGAGCTGTTCGAGACCGACGCCGGCATCGTCGTCAACGAGCTAGCGATGCGCCCGCACAACTCCGGCCACTGGACGATCGAGGGCGCGCGGACCTCGCAGTTCGAGCAGCACCTGCGCGCGGTCCTCGACTATCCGATGGGCTCGACGTCGCTGACCGCCCCGGCCGTGGTGATGGCGAACGTGCTCGGCGGGCCGCCCGGCGGCATCTCGATCGACGAGCGCCTGCACCACCTGTTCGCGACCGACCCGGGGGCGCGCGTCCACCTCTACGGCAAGCAGGTCCGCCCCGGCCGCAAGATCGGCCACGTCACGATCCTGGGCGACGACATGGTTTCGGTACGCGCCCGCGCGGCCCGTGCGGCGAAATGGCTTCAGGAGGGCGAGTAATGGCACCCGTCGTCGGCATCATCATGGGCAGCGACTCGGACTGGCCCACAATGGAGCAGGCCGCCGAGGCGCTCGCGGAGTTCGAGGTGCCGTTCGAGGTCGGCGTCGTCTCGGCGCACCGCACGGTTCGCAAAATGGTCGACTACGCCACGAGCGCGGCCGACCGGGGCCTCCAGGTGATCATCACTGGCGCGGGTGGCGCGGCCCACCTGCCGGGCATGGTCGCGGCGATGACCCCGCTACCGGTGATCGGCGTGCCGGTCCCGCTCAAATACCTGGACGGCATGGACTCGCTGCTGTCGATCGTCCAGATGCCGGCCGGCGTCCCGGTGGCAACGGTGTCGATCGGCGGCGCCCGAAACGCGGGCCTGCTCGCGGTCCGCATCCTCGGAGCCGCGGATCCGGTGCTGCGCAAGCGAATGACCGACTTCCAGACCGGCCTGGAGCAACTGGTCGCCGAAAAGGACGAGGCCCTCCGCGCCAAGCTGATGGGCTGAGCCCCGCCGCTCTCCGGAGGCGGACCACCAGACGTCGCCGCAGGCCTTGACCCGCGGCGACGTCCGCGTCCGGTCAGTGCTGCCAGGGGTCGGCGGGAAGGCAGTTCGGCCCCGGCTCGCCGTAGATCACCTTGCCGGCCGGGTCGGTGTAGCAGTGTTCGAGCGACTCCGAACTCTGGAACAACGGGCGCCGGTCGATCTCATTACCTGCGGCGTCGTAGCTGACCAGCTCCGCGTCCTTCTGGACGTCGTCCGTGGTGGTGAGAATTCCGAACGCGCCCCGGTGCAGGCGGGCCGTGGTGGACTTGCCGTTGCCGCGTTCCAGCACCAGCCGGTGCACCCGTGAGCTGACCCGGCCGAGCACCGTGATGTCGCCGCCGTCGTCCTCGGTGGACGACAAGTCCAAGCGCTGGACCGGCCCGGGCAGCCAGTCGCGGTGCTGCCACCGCCTGGTGCCCAACCCCCCGTTGATCTCCTGGCCGAACGCCTCGGTGACGTTGCACCCCAGGTAGCCGATGTTGTTGAGAAAGAGGATCGCCGTCGTGTCGCCCTGTCGGGACGCCACCGCGATGTCGTTCATGGATACCGGCACGCCAGCCTCCTCCGCTGCCCCCGGCGTGGCGCCGTTCGGCGGCGCGGATTGCTGGGCATGCCACTTCAGGCACTGCTCGGCCCCGCGTTTCAGCTCGGGACTCAGTTCGCCGGGGCCCATCGCGAGGACCTGCGTGCCGCCGTCGCGTACCTGATGGATCAGGGCGACTCCCGCGACCGCAGCGACCACCGCCGTGGCCGAGACCGCGGCTACCAGCCATCGGCGGGTGGGCCGTGCGCGCGGCCCCCGCACTGCGGCCATCAGCTCGGCGCGCATCTCCATCGCCCGCTGCGGCGGCAGGTCGCGCTCGCCCGGGGGCGTGAGCAGGTCATTCATGACTGGTCCTCCTCGTTGAGCAATCCGGCGAGCCGGGCCCGGGCGCGGCTCACCCGGGAACGGACCGCGACCTCGGTGATCCCGAGGGCTGCGGCGGCCTCGGTGTAGGACACGCCGGACCAGAGGCAGAGCGCGACGGCCTCGCGCTCGGCGCGGGGCAGCCGGCGTACGGCGGCGAGGACGTCGCGCATCCTGCGTTCGTCGTCCAGCCGCCCGGCGACGTCGTCGGACGGATCCGGGTCGCGCTCGGTAGGCAGCCGGCCCAGCAGGGCGCGACGCCGCCGGGCGGACCGCCATTCGGTACGGGCATGGTTGCCGGCCACGACGAGCAGCCACGGCAGCGCGGTGCCGTGCGCCAGGCTCACCTGTCCGCGCTTGCGCCACGCCACCAGAAACGTGGCCTGCGTCACGTCTTCCGCCACGCTCCACGACCCGCAGAGCCGGAAGGCGTGGTTATAGACGGCCCGGGAATGCCGGTCGAAGAGCCTGCCGAAGGCGGCTTCGTCACCACCGGCGACGGCGGCCCAGAGGTCGAGATCGGTCGGCTCGGTCTGCGTCATCACATCCTGCTGTGTCCGGTCGGGCAGCGACTGTTGCAGCGATCTCCGGCCGGACTGGCGATGTCGGTCAAGATGCGGCGGCGAGGTTGGTGCCGACAGTCTCGAAGAGCACCATGGTGAGGCTGCGGCGGGCGATCTTAAAGCCGTTTTCGGTACGGACGATCTCGTCGTCGTACCAGCCCAGGCCACCGGCCACGTCCGGCCGGACGTTCAGATCGACGAGCTCCTCACCCTGGTAACGGCGATCAGCGCCGGTCCAGATCCGACATCCCGGTCCCGCATGCTCGCAGTCGTCATCGCCGGGCTCGGCAACACGCCGCCACTCGCGAGCAGCTGACCGACGACCGGCGTGATTGGCCGCCCGGCCCACAAAGGCATCGAGGCGGTTCGCTCACCGCATTCGGACTAGGGCTCCCTTGAGGCGTTCCTGGGTGCGGCGGCGGTTTTCGTTGGTGGCGCCCAGCAGAAGCAGGACCACGCCGACCGGTACCAGGACCAGCCACGGGCCGACCAGCGTCACCGCGAAGTGGATCGCCGCGATCGCCGTTGCGGCCGCGCCCACCACCACCGGCGCCTGCTGCTGCAGCCGGGAACCGACGATCAGGGTGGCCACCGCGCCGAGCAGCAGCAGCAACTCGCGCAGGTCGCCCGCGTCGGTGGCCAGCACGATGCCGATCGTAGGCACGAACGCCGCGAGCAGCGCTGGGCCGTACGCCGCCCAGCTGCTCAGCTCGGGCCGCTGGCGCACCTCGAGCACGCCCGCCAGCAGGGCCAGCGCCGCGAACGGCAGCGTGTATGCCTCCGGCAGCGCGACGTCGGCCAGCGCGATGAACAGCCACCAGCCGACCAGCTCGAAGCCGACCGCCAGCCAGAACAGCGCGCGCAAGTTGTTCGGGCTGCGGCCCGGGCGGGACGCGGCCAGGCCGAGCACCGCGCCCCAGGCGGCGAGCAGGGCGGCCAGGTGTGCCGGCGAGTTGTACGCCAATGCCCCGGCGAGCAGCGCGGACGCGTAGCCGGTCCACTCCACCGTGGCCGCCTCGCGCCGGTAATACGGCTGGCCCAGCCGGGGCAGGGTCGCCTCGATGATCAGCAGGGCCGCCCCGACGGCCAGTACGCCGAACGCCGCCCATTTCGGTTCCAGGCCCGCGACCAGGGCGATCGTGAGGACGAAGAACTGGCCCATCAGCGCCGCGAACAGCCAGCCCAGGATGCGGGCGTGGGTGCTGCGGCCGACGATCGCGGCGACCAGGCCGACGCCGATCGCGGCACCGAGCGTGAACAGCGTGAGCGGCTTGGTGGCGAGGCTGCCGGCGAGACCGGCGCCGCCCGCCAGCAGGCCGATCACGAAGACGATGTTGCGGCAGGTGCGCAGCAGCGGGGCGTGGGTGGCGACCGGCGGCGGGGTCAGCGCCAGCCCCAGCATCGAGATTGTGAAGACGACCAGGGCTGCCGTCGTGGACGCGGGCCAGGCCACGTTCAGGGCGATCGGCGCGATCAGCAGGGTCACCGCGAGGCCGGGCAGGATCACCGGGACGGCCTCGGCGGCGCGCCCGCCGAAGCCGGTTGCGGCCAGCGCGGCGGCGACGGTGAGCAGCACGGCGGCGATGACGCTGGTGCCGTCGGCGCTGCCGTGCGCCGGGTGGAGCAGCGCCTCGACCGGGCCGTCCCAGACGTGACTCAACTGCTGGAGCGGGCTGGCGAGCGCGGCGCCCAGGGCGGGCGCGATGGAGATCAGTGCCAGCACGGTCGGGATGGCGGCCACGACGACCGCGCCGGTCGCCGGGGAGACCAGCCAGCGGTCGCGCAGCCCACTCGGGCGGATCTCGGTCCACCTCGGTCGCACGTAGCGGCCCTCGGCGAAGTAGCGCCGGGTCGGCGCGACCGTGAGGCCGGGCGCCGGGGTGGCGCCGCGAAGCAACTCGGCGACCACGCCGAGCAGGGCGGCGGCCGCCGCGTACAGCGCGGTGGGGAAGTCGGTCGGCAGCGTGGCGATCGCGGTCGCGGTCGCGCCGCCGACCAGGCCGACCGTGGCCCACGGCAGGTATTGCGGTATCCACCGGCCGAGCAGGGCCAGCACGGCCAGGCTGAGGCTGGACGCGGCGAGCGCCGAGGTGAGCATGATCTGCACCGAGCGGCCCTGGTCGGCGGCGATCGCCGCGAGCACGCCGGGGATGCAGAGCAGCGCCGCCGCGGTGGCCGCGCCGCCGATCTGGGCCCGGTGCCGGGGCATGCCGGTGTCGTCCAGGGCCAGGTTGACCACGTCGTCGCCGGTCTCGGCCTGGGCCGGCCAACTCCGGTCGTCGACGGCCGTGGCGGGGGAGACCTGGGAGCGGGCCAGCACCGCCACGAGCGTGCCGATCAGCACCACGAGCCCCAGCGCGAGCGCCGTGGACCAGGGCCGGACCAGGCCGACGCCGACGAAGTGCAGCGCGACCGCGGCGGCTACCCCGGCCCGGGCGATGGCGGCACGCGGGTCCAGCGCGGCCACCGAGCCGACCCCGTAGGCGAGCGCCACGGCCCCGCCGACCAGCACCGGAGCCCACCAGGGCAGGCCGAACGAGGCGGGCGCCCCGATCGTGGCGATCGCCGCGCAGACCGCGCCGACGTCGTAGGACATCGGGCGGGTCAGCGCGATCGCGGCCGCCACCGCGACCAGCAGCAGCGTGACCGGGGCCTGCCAGGCGCCGGCTGGCGCACTGGCCGGATAGTGGCTCAGGTTGGACGACCACAGCGGGCCGGGCGCGGCGATGATCCGCAGACCCTGGGCCAGCGCCTGCCAGGCGGCGATCCCGCCGACGACGATCCCGGCCAGGGCGAGGCCGCGGACGGGGCCGCGGCGCCAGTCGGTCGGCAGCGCTCGTACGCCGAAGCCGACCGCGAGCACGACCACGCCGGCGACCACCAGCGGCACGGTCGGGAACGCCAGCGCGGCGACCCGGGCCAGCGCGCCGCAGATCGCCACGGTGGCCGCCGCGGCGCCGATGTCGGGGCCGTCCAGCATCCGGTCGGAACGCAAGCCCGAATCGATTGTCTTGGCGAAGAACAGCAGGCCGGCAGCGGCTAGCAGCAGCGCGCCGACCCACACGTCGGGGGCGGTGGCGCCGTCGGCCAGGATCGCGGCGAGCGCGAGGGCGACCGCGCCGAGGCCGGTGCCGATGGTCAGCGGCAGGCTGATCTCGCGCCGGGCCACCTGGAACACCGCCGCGTACGTCAGGGTGCCGGCCACCATCAGGAAGCCGACCGCCAGCGCGGGCACGGTGACGGCCTCGGTGTTGGGCGGGCCGCTGCCCCGGTCGGCGACGGCGAGCACGGCCGTGACCGCGGCGCCGGGCAGTGCCAGCGCGGCGGCGCCGGCCGCCCAGTCGCCGACCAGCCACGCGTACAGCCGGACCGGGATCTGCCGGGCCGCGACCGCGACCATCACGCCCGCGCCGGCCAGCGCGGTCAGCACCGCGGCGGTCAGCCAGGACGCGCTCAGCGCCGCGGCCGCGCCGAACAGGCCGACCACGCCCGCGGCGGCGATGTGGGTGATCGCGATGCGCCGGGTGCGGGCGATCAGGCCGGCGCCGCCGAGGCCGATCGCGGCGAGCACCAGCGGCCAGGGCGCCTCGGCCCAGGGCAGCCGCAGCGAGGCGGGCACCGCCAGGGCGGTCAGGGCCACGCCCACGACGGCGCCCTCTTGCCGCACGGTCGCCGGCAACGCCACCGCGGCGGCGACCGTGACCAGCAACGCGCTGAGCGCCAACAGCCAGCCGGCCGGCGCGGCGTCGATCATCGCCTGGGTGTAGCCGGCCGTCTGCGCGTGCCAGATCGGCCGGGCGGCCTGGACCGGGGCGAGCGCGGCCTGCAGCGCGGCGACGCCGACGAACAGGCCGATCAGGGCGAGCGCACCGGCCGAGGCCCACTGCGGGCCGCGGCGGACCTCCTCGGGCACCAGGCTGACCACGGCGCCCGTGACGGCGACCGCCAGCGCGGCGATCGCGAGCATCCAGGGCGGCGACGACACGTCGGCGATCCGGGCGCAGGCCGCGATGATCGCGAGCACCAGCACGCCGCCCGCGACATTGCGGACGGTGACCTGGTCGAGCAGCCGGGACGCGGCCGAGGCGGTCACCGCGGCGAGCACCAGGATCAGGCCGGACCGGACGGCGTCGGGCACCGCGTCGGCGCCGATCAACGCGCCGCCCGCGTACAGCAGCGCGCCGCCGACCGCGAAGCAGAGCAGGGCGAAGGTGATCTCACGCAGCCAGTTGGCCGACGGGGGCGAGGCGGGCGGCGCGAGCGGGACCGAACCCGCGGCGGGGGCGCCGGCCGGGCGCGGACCGGGGAAGATCCGGGTCGGCAGCCAGCGGCGGCGCCGGCCGAACAGCGGGCGGATGATCAGATCCGGCTCTTCGGGCTGCGACTCGGGCCGGTCGGGGGCATCTTCCTCGTACGCCGCCGGGTCGGCCGGGTCGGGCGCGTCGGTGCGGGCCTCGAAGTCGGTGGCGCCGATCTCCCGGGCGTCCGCGTCGGCCAGGTCTTCCCGATCCGCGGGGCCGGGGCGGCCGAACGGCCAGCGCGGCACCAGCGGCCCCTGCAGGATCACCGTGGTGAGCAGCAGCAGGTCGAGCAGGGCGACGGCGGTCAGGGCGAGGCCCCAGCCGGCCGGGCTCTGGATCGCCGGATAGGCCAGCAACGGCGGCACCGGCTGCAGGGCGACGACCGTGGCGTACCGGGGCGCGGAGAGCCGGGTCAGGCCGGCGTAGAGGAACGCCGCGACCGAGGTGATCGCGAACGTGATGCCCAGGAACAGCGGCACCGGAACCGCGTCGCCGCCGGCCAGCGGGCTGCCGTGCAACGCGTACAGGGTCATCGGGAACAGGACCAGGCCGACGCCGGCGACCGTCTCGGCGGTCGAGGTGAGCCCGCGGCGGGCGATGCCGGGCGCCACGGTGAGCGCGATCGCCGTGGCCACCGCGAGGATGGCGGCCCGGCCGAGCGGGTTGGTCACCGCCACCCCGGCGAAGACGACCGCGGCGACGCCGAGCAGCAGGGCGCCGAGGCCGAGCAGGATGTTCTGCACCGACTGGGTGGACGCCTCGGGGGCGTGCTCGGGGGCCTGGTCGCCGACCCGCGGGCGGGCGGCGAGGGCCGGCTGCTCGCTGGGTGGCGGGTCGTCGAGCAGCATCGTCACGCCGTCGGAGGCCGCGCCGGGCGGCCCGGTGTGCGGCGTGCGCGGCGGCGACCAGGACGGCCGGCCGGTCGGGCCCGAGGGCGGGGGCGGCGGTGGTGGCTCGACGGGCGGGCGGCGTACGCGGCGGGGCTTTGCCGTTTTTTTGGCTTTTTGCTGTTGCGCGTGCGCGAGGATGTCGCGCTGGAACTGCGCGGCCTGGATCTTGCTGGCGATCGTGCTCCGCTCGCTCGCGGCCGCCATGTCGCGGATCTTCAACTCCGCGATCGAGGCATCGATCCGGGCCAGCTCGTCGTCGTAACCGGGCTCGTCAGCCTGCGACACGGCACCTCCTCGACCGACCGGCGACGGGTGCTCGAAAGCGGCGCACGACCCCCCGGCCCGATCGCGCGTCTTACTAGAGCATGCCGGTACGACACCTCATTAGAACAGGCTCAACCGGGTCGAGACTTCACTAAAGCGTCAGACGCGTGGTTGCGGGCGTCCCATGCCGCGATAGGTCCAGCCCGCGCGGCTCCAGGAAACCGCGTCCAGGCAGTTCCGCCCGTCGATGACCAGCTTGTTGGCGGCCAGCTCGCCGAGCGCCTGCGGGTCGGCGTTGCGGAACTCGGCCCACTCGGTGAGCACGCAGACCAGCTCGGCGTCGGTGACGGCGTCGGTCATTGACTGCTCGTACGAGAGGGTCGGCTGCGCGGCGCACGCGTTCGCCATCCCCTGCGGGTCGTAAACGTGCACGTCGGCGCCCGCGTTGGCGAGTCCGGCCGCGATGGCCAGGCTCGGCGAGTCGCGTACGTCATCGGAATTGGGTTTGAAGGCCGCGCCGAGCACCGCGATCCGGGTGCCGGACAGGTCCGGTCCGGCCGGGCCGGCGGGCCGGCCGAGCAGCTCGGCGGCCAGCTTCAGCACCTTGCCCCGGCGCCGGGTGTTGACCAGGTCGACCTCGTGCAGGAAGCGCAGCGCCTCGCCGGCGCCGAGCTCCTGCGCCCGGGCCTGGAACGCCCGGATGTCCTTGGGCAGGCAGCCCCCGCCGAAACCCACCCCGGCCTGCAGGAACCGGTTGCCGATCCGCGGGTCGTAGCCGATCGAGCGGGCCAGCTGGGTGACGTCACCGCCGGCTACCTCGCACACCTCGGCCATCGCGTTGATGAAGCTGATCTTCGTGGCGAGGAACGCGTTGGCGGCCACCTTGACCAGCTCGGCGGTGGCGAAATCGGTCACCACCAGCGGAACCTCCCGGTCCTCGGTCGCGGCCAGGTCGAAGACGCCCTTGTGCGCGGCGTAGAGCATGCCGTTCGCCCACTCGGTCTTGACGCCCACCACGATCCGGTTCGGCCGCAGCACGTCCTCGACCGCGAAGCCCTCCTGCAGGAACTCCGGCGACCAGGCCACCTCGACCCGCAGCTCGGGATCGGTGTGCTTGGCGACCAACTGCTCGATCCACTCGGCGGTGCCCACCGGCACGGTCGACTTGCCCACGATCAGCGCCCGGCGCTTCAGATGCCGGGCCAAATTCGAAACCGAGGTCTCGACGTACGAGAGATCAGCGCCCATCCCGTCGCCGCGTTGCGGGGTGCCGACGCAGATGAAGTGCACGTCCGCGAACTCGGCGACCTCTTCGTACGAGGTGACGAAGCGTAGCCGGCCGGAGGTCAGGTTGGTGCGCAGCAACTCGTCCAGGCCGGGCTCGTGGAACGGCACCTGGCCGCCCTGCAGCTTCGCTATCTTGGCCTCGTCGACATCGAACCCGAGCACCTCGTAGCCCAGCTCGGCGAAGCAGATCGCGTAGGTCGCGCCCAGATATCCCGTGCCGAGGAACGCCAGCCGCGGCCGGGGCGCCCCGGACGGGGGATCGACCTGCAGAAACGCCTGCACCGAGGGGGTGGTGGTGGGGTACGGGATCGTCACGCCGTTCGTCTCCGCTCGTGCGCCTTGGGGGCATTCACCTTCTCATGGCGCATCTCGCCGCCTCGGCGAGGATAGTGCGCGTACCCTACGCGTCGGTAACATGTGCGGAAGCCGCCGAGGAAGGGCCAGAGTCATGTCTGCTTTCGATGTCTACCAAGTGCCGGAGGACCACGAGGCCATCCGTGCCGCGGTACGCGAGGTTTGCGACGCACGAGTGGCCCCCAACGCGGCCGAGGCGGACGAGAGCGGGGAGTTCCCCAAAGCCTCGTACGACGCGCTGCGTGCCTCGGACTTCCACGCCCCACACATCCCGGTCGAGTACGGCGGTGCCGGTGCCGACGCCCTGGCCACGGCGATCGTGATCGAGGAGGTCGCCCGGGCCTGCGCGTCGTCCTCGCTGATCCCGGCGGTGAACAAGTTGGGCACGCTGCCGCTGATCCTGTCGGGCGGCGCTGAGCTGAAAGAGCGCTATTTGACGCCGGTGGCCGCGGGCGAGGCGATGTTCTCCTACTGCCTGTCGGAGCCGGAGGCGGGCAGCGACGCGGCGTCGATGACCACCAAGGCGATCCGCGACGGCGACTACTGGGTGCTGAACGGCGTCAAGCGCTGGATCACCAACGCGGGCGTCTCGGAGTACTACACGGTCTTCGCGGTGACCGATCCCACCGCCCGGTCCCGCGGCATCTCGGCGTTCGTGGTGGAGAAGTCCGACGAGGGGGTCAGCTTCGGTGCGCCGGAAAAGAAGCTGGGCATCAAGGGCAGCCCGACCCGCGAGGTCTACTTCGACAACGTACGGCTCCCGCTGGACCGGATGATCGGCGCCGAGGGCACCGGCTTCGCGACGGCGATGCAGACCCTCGACCACACCCGCGTGACGATCGCGGCGCAGGCCGTCGGCATCGCCCAGGGAGCGCTCGACTTCGCGAAGGGCTACGTCAAGGAGCGCAAGCAGTTCGGCAAGCCGGTCGCGGATTTCCAGGGGATCCAGTTCATGCTCGCGGACATGGGAATGAAGCTCGAGGCGGCCCGGCAGTTGACTTATGTCGCGGCCGGCAAGAGTGAGCGCGGCGACGCCGATCTGACGTATTTCGGGGCGGCTGCGAAGTGCTTCGCCTCTGACGCGGCAATGGAGATTACGACGGACGCGGTCCAGCTCCTGGGGGGTTACGGCTACACCCGCGACTACCCGGTCGAACGAATGATGCGCGACGCGAAAATCACCCAGATCTACGAGGGCACGAACCAGGTGCAGCGGATTGTGATGGCGCGGCATCTCCTGAAAGGCTGAGAAGGCGAGTTTCCGCAGGTCAAGGCAGGGTCGACTTTCGACAGTCGGCCCTGCTTTTTGCCTCGGAAGCGCGTAGATGTCCGCGATTTGCGATTGCAAGATGTCTGTCGATGGTCGCGTAGGCGCTGCGGGGCGCTCCGGTGTGCTGCATAGGCCATTTTCCCAGCTCAGGCCCGTAGATGCTGCTTGACGCTTCGGTTACCTTGCGTGCGGAAGTCGGGACGGATCGGAGTCCACTAGGGATTCTGCCGTTTGGAATCCTGGGTAAATCCTGGGTTATCCGATCGACTGATTCAAGTGCTTCCATGAGACTTTTCATCCTGAGTAGGCCGGGTTCTCGACGTGGTGCAGGGCGAGGATGGCCTGCACGATTGAGGCCGCTCGGTGCGGGCCGCAGCGGAGTTTGTCAGGATCTTCCAGGTCTTGAGGGTGGCGTTGGCGCGTTCGCCGAATGGCCATCGCCGTAGCGGCAGCCCAGCCGATCTTGTCGAGACGCAGCCGGCTTCTAAGGTCGAAGCGGCCCCGCCCTCCACAGCCTGATCTCTTCTACGTTTTGAATTGTCGCCTTCCAGGCAGCATCTGTGCGGCGCGTTGACTGGACAAGCCTCGTTGCTTACATCGACCCGCCCGATTGACGAGGCGGGCTATGTGCACAGAGGGAGACGCAATGAGCAAGCCCAAGGGGCATGTCGTCGATGGCCTCACGTTCCCGGCGCTTCGCGTCGCGGTCGAAGAGATCGCCGACTGGCGTTGGTACGCCGTCCCGGAGAGCGGCCAGGTGAAGTTGGTGCGCCGGCTTGGCGTCCGCATTGCGGAGATCCGTTGGGACGGCCAGTGGTGGCGGTGGCGGATCCTCGACGGCAATCAGTCGGTGCTGATGGATGGGTGCGGCGGTCGCCTCACCGAAGCCCTGATCGGTGCTGAGGACGCACAGCCGTACGAGTACCCGTCCTGCCCAGCGTGGTGCGGGGACGATCACAGTACGAGGTTCGGTGACAATAGCCGGTTCCACTCGATCGAAGATGAGATCACAGTCGGCAGCGGCGGAAAGGCCGCTACCGTCGGCACCAGCTACACCAGCGCCCCACATCTCGACGCAGCGTATGGGCCGGTGGTGTACGTCGGTGGCCTCGACGATTGCGATATGACCGTGGTCGAGGCGGAAGCGGTGCGAGTAGCGCTGGCTCGAGCGATCGAACGTGCCGAGGAGGCCCAACAACTCAGCGCTCGTGACGGTGAACGGCGTCGGCAGTCCAGCATCCGGCAGCGCACGAGTACGGACATGCGAAGCTACGCGCCGCCGCTGGCGTGCGAGCACATCGAAGGACCGCGGGCCGCATAGCCGGCTTCATCTGCCGCCACACGGATTCGGAGCTCCGAAACTTCGAATGCCGTTCGGCTCAGCCCGAGTCCTCCAGCGGCCCGCCGACGGCTGATGCGACGGCAGTGGTTGGTGTCGCACCAGCCGCCAGTGGGCGTTCGATTTGTTCTCGATCTACTTGTATGTGCCCATCGCGAAATGGGTGCCGATTCCACTGCTCGTAGCAGGGGCAACAGCCCGTCCTACGCTACTTCTGACGAACTCCTCACTCGCTCGCAGCCGAGGGGCCGGAGTCTGAATCGCGGCGCCGTCGCTGATACGGCGGGTTCAGTACAGGCCGCTGTCGGCCAGTCGGCCGCCAGGCAGCGCTGCCAAAGCGCGTAGTGCGAGGGGCCGGTCTTGTTCGCGGGCTTGGGCGAGGAGCCGTTCGTCGGTGTCGAGGTCGGCGAGGAACCGGAAATGGGCACGGAGAGCATCGGAGAGTTCGGCCGCGGTGGGTACGGGCACGGCGAGCGCTCCGATGTCCTGTTCGTCGAACTCACCGGCACTGCGGTCGCGGAGCCATTTCTCGGGGCTGAAGGCGGGACCTTCGTGCCCTGGCTTCCAGAAGGTGTCGCCGGCGTGGAAGCCGTTGGCATCGACCCAGATCTTGAGAATGGCGAGTCGGCGTACGAGGACGTGGTCCAGCTTCCCGGTGACGGGGGTGTTGGTCATGGCCCAGCGCAGGTCGTACATGTCGCGGGCGGGGGTGGCGCGGTTCAGACGGGCGACCTTTTCGGCGATGTTCTCTTCGAGGCGGATCACCTGTAGGTGGGGTAGGGCGGGTGGCCCGTAGCGGGTGTGGATGGGCAGGGGTTGCCATCCGCGTCGTACCGGCGGTAGCCAAGGGGGCGGGTTGAGGTCGAGTTTGCTCTGCAGGGCGCCGGAGTCGCCGCCGAACGAGTGGTCGTAGGTGAGGGTCCACTTGCCGCGCCGTTCGATGACACCGTAAGTGAAGGGGCCGACCTTGAGGCCGTCGACGGCGGCGATCAGGTCGGTGAGGGCGTCGTCAGGATCGGCGCCGATGTGGGTGCTGGAGAAGTCCAGGTCGAGGGAGAATCGACCGGCGTTGCCCGCGTACAGCTTGCGCAGCGCGGTGCCGCCTTTGAACGTCAGTGCGTCGAGGACACCGATCCCGTGCAGGTGGCGCAGAAGCAAATCTTGGGCGATGTCGACGATTGCCGCGTCCCGGCCCTGGGCGCCGGCTCCGTGCGGTGTGTGCCGGGCGATGTGGCCGATGGTGATGGCGATGTCGTTCATGCGGCAGCTCGCAGGGTCCGGGGGTCGAAGGGGAGGCTGGTGTCGGCGATCTGCCAGGTGTTGTCGTGGCGCAGGAGGTGTCCTCGGGGGCCGAACCAGGTCTTGCCGTGCAGGGGGCCGAGTTCGCGGATCGCGGTAGCGAGGTCTGGTCGCATTCCCTGGAGCAGGTAGCCGGTGCGTGCGCGGGTCGCGGCGGGCCGGTCGGTCAGTTCGAGGGAGAGCGGCTGACAGGACAGCTCGTTGGCGAGTTCCGGGAGCCATTCGAGCGCGCTCGCCCAGGAGCGTACGGCGCCGGGCTTCGCCGTCATGTGCACTAGCACGCTCTCCACGGCGAGTACCTGTATGCCACGTAACTCTTGATAGGGAAGGCAGGGATCGAACACCGAGACCGAGACGTGTGAGGGCAGCTGGCGGGCCAACTCGGAGGTGCCGGCCGCGATTTCGATGCTGGTCGGTACGCGATCGGCGAAGCCGTGTGCCCAGGCGGCAGCCTGGAATGTCAGAGCGCACCGGGCGGTCGGCCGCCGAGCCAGGAAGGCTCGCAGGGGCGTGAGCGGGTCGTTGCGTGAGTAAGCGCCGGCGGTCGCGGCGGGCGCAAACTCCCAAACGCCACGTTGCCCGGTCGGCAGTAGCCAGCCCCGCTCGCGCAGGCGGGCGGCGACGATTCGGGTCGGGGTACGCAGGCCATGGCGTTCGACGAGCTGGGCGAGTTGCTCAGTGGTGACGAGTGTGGGCTGCTCAAGCTCCAGATCTTCGAGTATGCCTCCCATCGACGATGGGATCGTCCGTGTCATTATTCGAGCCTTTGTATCAGGAGTAGTTACTGTTGCTGCCAGGATGACACCGCCCGATGATGGTGTCAATATGACAGCAAAAGTAACTGTATAAGTTACCCAGCATGCATCCTGACACCCCGAGCAACTCGCCTTGACAGTGACTGGCCCTGACGGTGTACCGGGTCGGACGAGTGATGCATGATCACTCTGGGTCTTCATGGTGGCTGCGCGCGAGGGCGCCGGCGGCATCGATGTGGCCGTGAACTGCGACGGCGTCGTGCTGGTTTGCTGCTGGTTGATGATGGTTGGAATCAATCGCTGGTCGTCGATCAAACTTCGCCGAATCGGGGGTAGTGGCTCAACGGCGCACTGGGGAAATCCTGGGGAGGGGCCCTAGAATCGACGTCTTCCCAGGTCAGATGGGGTGCGCCTGTAATTCACCCAGATCTACGAAGGCACGAACCAAGTGCAACGGATCGTGATGGCGAGGCAGCTCCTCAAGGACTGAACAGGTCAGAACGCGGTTCGTCTTCGTGACGGACCGCGTTTTTGATTCTGGTCTCCGACGACGGGGCCCTTGGACGTGAACTCGGGTCGGATGCCGTCCGTTACTCCTGCGCGTACCTACCGCCGCCGCTCGCGGCGTGGTCGCTGCGAGAGACGGAGGCAATGTTGATGACCTGGCAGCAGCTGCGGAAGGGCCGCGTGGCGCGCGGCGTCGTCGTTCTCGGGGCCGTGGCGGCGGTGATCGCGGCCGGCTTGGGTGCCATGCCCAATGCCGGGGCCGAAACCGGGCAGGCCAGTTCGAAGAAGGGCGTGAGCACCTGGCCCTTCCCGCGCGCGGCCGACGGCATCCGGGACGTCGGCGCCGGCTGGTACCACGACTGGTCGTCCGACAACCAGGACGTTCCGGCGCGGGCCGAGTTCGTCGCGACGATCTGGGGTCCGGGCTCGGTCACCGACGCCGAGCTGACGGCCGCCAAGGAGTCCAGCAAGACCCTGCTCGGCTTCCACGAGCCCGACAGCAAGGACCAGGCCAACCTGACGGTCGACAAGGCGCTCGAGTTGTGGCCGCGCCTTGAGGAGACCGGGCTGCGCCTGGGCAGCCCGGCGGTCGCCTTCGGCGCCGACGTACCCGGCGGCTGGCTCGACCGTTTCATGAGCGGAGCCCGGGAGAAGAAGCTGCGTGTCGACTTCATCGCGCTGCACTGGTTCGGGTCGGACTTCAGCGATGCCGCCGCGGGCCAGCTCATGGAGTACGTGCAGAAGGTGCACGAGCGCTACAACATGCCGATCTGGATCACTCAGTTCGGCCTTACCAACTTTACCGGCGAGCCGCGGTACCCGGACGCGAAGCAGCTGACCATATTCCTCACCAAGGCCGCCAAGAGCCTGGATGCGACACCGTACGTGGAGCGTTACGCGTACTCGTCGCTCCCGGCGACGGCAGCGGCGAAGTCGGAGGCGTACGGCCTGTACCGCGAGGACGGCACTCCGACCGAGGCGGGCGTGGCCTACCGGGACGCGGGTACGCCGCAGGAGACCTCGCCACCGGTGCAGGAGCAGCCGGAGCCGTCCGGTGACGCCGCGATGGAGGACCGGATGATCGAACTGATCAACGTCGAACGCGCCAAGGCCAAGTGCCAGCCTGTGGTCAAGAACGATGCCCTCACTGCGGCGGCGCGCGCGCATTCGAAGGTGATGGCCGAGCGCAAGGAGCTGAGCCACAGGCTCCCGGACGAGCAGGACGTCGGCGACCGGTTCACCGCGGCCGGCTACACCTGGTCGGCCATCGCCGAGAACATCACGCCGGGCGCTTTCACCAACCCCGAGATCGCCATGTACGGCAAGCACGACACGACCGACTTCGTGGGCTTCATGGAGAGCCCCGGCCACCGGTCGAACATCCTGCACTGCGGGTACCAGGAAGTCGGCGTGGGCGTGGCCCGCGATACGGGCGGCGGTCCCTGGTGGACCCAGGACTTCGGCTCCCCGCGCTGAACGTGCGGTGCGGGTTTCGGCCTCGTGGTCGTCGCTGCGATCGCGGCGCATGTCCCCAAAGCGGGCACAAGGTGCACCCTGACCTGGGAGGATCGGCTCGTTGAGAACCATGTCCAGAACCAGAACGGGGAGCCTGGATGGGCGCGGGATCTGACCAACCGCAGCAGCCCGGGGCTCGGGCCCGCCGGCAGGCGTGCCCTCGAAGCCCGTGCGATCAGATTTCAAGGCCGCACCCTTCCAGCTCCTGACTGCCACCTCCTGCTGATCACCTGTGACGGGGCCCGGGTCGCGAAGGACCTCGTCGAGGACATCACGAAAGGCACACCTTCGAATGTCTGCCTCCACGACCATCAATGCGCCCGCCCGCACCAACCGTTCGGTCGTTACCTTCCAGCCGCGGGCCGACGTCCAGAACTCGCTGGCGCCCGGGTCCGTCGACCTGCCGACCCTCGTGCCCCTCATGTACGCACTCATGCTCCGGAACATCGCCAGTGACGGGTTCGCCTTCAGTGACCCGCTGGCGCCCGGGGACTACTCCAGGGATTCCAAGCCCGGCTGCATCATCGCCGCCCCGTCGTTCCCGGCCGACACCCCCGGCATCGACGAGGACTACGTCTTCAACTGGGTGCGGGACGGCGCCATCACCGCCATGGAGGTGGCCATGGCGGACGAGGCGACGCGCCCGGGCGGGACCGTCCAGACGCTCAACGACTACGTCCAGTTCGCCGACCTCTGCCATGGCAACGCGCAGCCGACGAAGGGCCACGCCTGCTTCACCATCGCCGGGGAATCCCGGCCCTGGACGGAGCAGAACGACGGACCGGCCCTGCAGTCGATCACCATCCTGGCGGCCTACGACCAGTTGGACGCCGGATCCCAGAAGACCGCGGTGGGGCTGATCAACGCCAACGTGGCTTTCCTGCTCACCGTCTACGACAAGCCCACGACCAATCTGTGGGAGGAGCACTTCGGCTACAGCTTCTTCGCTCGCGCCGCCACCCTGCGGTGCTTCGAAGCGGTGCTGGCCACGTCGGTCGCCGGGGTCGACAAGCCGGGCGGCCTCCAGTCGGCCGCCAATTGGCTGCGCCAGGCCCTCGCCGGCCACTGGGACGGCAGCAAGTACATCAGCATGATGATCGACCCGGGCGACGGCGGCACGCCCTCTCCGCAGCACCCGGTGGTCGACGGCTACGACCCCAACATCGACATCGTCCAGGCGTGCATCTACGGCGGGGTGCCCTGCACCGACACCAGGATGCTGGCAACCGCCGCCCAGCTGCGTTCCCAGTGGGAGGAGGGCGGCATCGCCTTCTACCCGATCAACAAGGCCGACCAGGCACTCAACCTCGGGCCGCTCTTCGGCCGCTACCCCGGCGACGTGTACGACGGCGACGCCGCCAACCCGATGCTGGGTGGTCACCCGTGGGCCTTGTCCACCTGCAACGTGGCAGAACTGCACTACAAGCTGGCCGCCGAGATCAGGTCGAGCGGCCGGATCCCCCTCGACGACCTGTCTGCCCCGTTCTTCGCCCAGTCCGGCATCGCCCAGTCGACCGCCGTCGGAGTCGCTGCCGACGCCCTGGTAGCGACCGGTGACGCCATGGTGCGAGCGGTTGTCTACCACAGCGACAACCTCGAGATCTCGGAGCAATTCGACGGCTCGACCGGGTACGAGCGCAGCGTCAACAACCTCACCTGGAGTTACGCCTCCTACCTGTCTGCCATGCGGGCCCGTCTGAACGGAACAGCGAAATGACAGCGTTGGCCGGCCGCCTCGGCCCGGACAAGGTGAAGCTGGGCGTCTGCTGCACCTTGTGGTGGAACGACGACTTCCCGACCATCGACGCCGGCATCCCCTTCGGCCAGGCCGTGAGCGAGATGGCGCTCGCCGGCTTTCAGGGCTGCAGCATCGGGCACAAGTACCCCTCCGACCCGGTGGTGCTCAAGGCCGCTCTTGACCTTCGGGGACTGCAGATCTCCGAGCCGTGGACGAGCACTTATTTCACGATCGGCAAGATGCGGCAGAAGACGATCGACAGCTTCGAGGAGACGCTGGCCCACGTCAAGGCGCTGGGCGGGACCGAGCTTGTGGTGGCCGAGTTCGGAGCTTCGTCGCACCTGCTCCCGATCGACGTGTTCGCCAACCGCCCGGTGTTCACCGACGCCCAGTGGGACGCCCTGACGTCCGGCCTGGAGGAGCTCGGCAAGATCGCCACATCGGCCGGGATGCGGCTCAGCTATCACCACCACATGGGTACGGGCGTCATGACCCGGGCCGACGTCGACCGGCTGATGGCCTCGACCGATCCGAACCTGGTCTCCCTGCTGCTCGACACCGCCCACATCACCTTCGCCGGCGACGACGCGCTGGACATGGCCCGGGCCTACGCCGACCGCATCGGCCACGTTCATCTGAAGAGCGTCCGTCCCGAGGTCGTGAGCCGGGTCCGGGAGGAGGGCCTGTCGTTCCAGGACGGCGTCGAGCTCGGTGTCTTCACCGTGCCCGGCGATGGCTCAATCGATTTCCGGCCCATCCTCGAGGTGCTCGCCGACGCCGATTACCGGGGATGGCTGGTCGTGGAGGCCGAGCAGGACCCGAACAAGGCGATCCCGCTCGAATACGCCAAGAAGGCCCGCGCCTACCTTGCCGACGTCCTGGGTTGGTAAGCGGAACCCCGTAAATCTTCAACACATTCGGAACGGTGGGAAAAATATCATGGGTGCGAAACTCAGGCGAGAGATCTACTTCAGCTTCTTCATGTTCACGGCCGATCTGAGGCCGGACGACACACGGTATACCCAGATTCTGATCGATCATCTCAAGGCCCTTACCGATATGGGCTACGACGGCTTCGACATGCACATCGCCTCCCCGGCGGGCAACGTCGACTATCAGCACGAGGTCGACAGCTACGTCCGCTTGAAGAAGGCATTCGACGCGGCCGGCGTGCGGGACGCGAAGTTTACGACCAACGTCGGAACCACGCGGACCTTCGACCCGACCTCGCCCTACGAGCAGCAGCGCGAACAGGCCCTGGCTTACCTCAAGTCGCGCGTGGACATCACTCATGCGCTGGGCGGCGACGACTCGATCATGTCCGGTCCCTTCCTCTATCCGTACGGCGTCTTTCCGCTCACCGACGGCGGCGAGCCGATCTGGAGCGACGCCCTGCTGGATTGGATGAAGCCGCGATATCTGGCGGCGCGTTCCATCTTCCGGGAATTGGCGGGTTACGCCGCCACAAAGAAGGTGAAGATCGCCATCGAGCCCATCAAGAGCTGGGAATCTCCGCCGCCCAACATGGTGTCGGAGGCGCTGGACTTCCTCGATGACGCCGAGATCGTGCCGGGCGGGGTAACGATCGATACCGCGCAAGCCGTCATGGAAAGCCAGGGTCCGGCGATCTTCAAGAGCAACGTGGGCCGGGCCGCCCAGCGGGACCAACTGCTCTACATCCACATCTCCGCACCCGACCGCGGTGCGGTGCGGGACAGCTGGATCCCGTGGGAGGTCATGCTGGGCGAGCTCGAACCGGTCTACCACGGGCCGTACCTGGTCGAGGTGTTCAACGCGATTCCTCCGTTCGACAGCTCGATGCGGATGACGCGCCGGCGTTTCTGGCGACCGGGTGAGGACGCCCCGGTGCCGGGCCAGCCCAGCGCCTATGACGTCGCCCGCGACGCGTTGGAGACGTTGCGGGAGAAGATCGATGCCACCGCCCGAGCTCAGTCCGATCCGTCGCTGCTGGTCGCCGCGCACGTCTGAGGAGATCCTGATGCCGGATCAGTTGCCGGACCCGATAAAAATGGTCGTGAAGCAGGCGGGCGACGTCCGTATTCACACCTTCATTTCGGCGTTCACGCATGACAACATCGCGAATGCCACGCATATCGTCGAGAGCAGGAACGCGCTCGTCCTGGTCGACGCGCAGTTTCTCGTCCCCTACGCGAGGAAATTCAGAGAATATGCGGACGGTCTCGGGAAGCCGATAGAGAGGCTGTATCTCTCGCACCGGCATCCGGACCACTGGTTCGGGTCGGGAGCCGCGTTCGGCGACATCGGAATCTATGCGCTGCCGGAAACCGCGACGTTCATCGCGGAGCACGGCGAGGATTCGTTGAGCGACCATTGGAAATTGGGCGACCTCGCGCCGGACAGCATAGTCGTTCCCAAGGAGACCGTCGAGCCGGGCGAATGCACCATCGACGGTGTCAGGTATGTCTTCGACCGGGTGACGGAGACGGAGGTAGATTTTCACCTCACGATCAAACTTCCGGAACTGAGGGTGTGCATTGCCCAGGACCTGGTCTACAGCGGCACCCATCTCTACCTGACGCAGGACATGGGACATTGGATCCGGGTCCTGGAGGAGCTGCTGAGCGAGGACTACGAACTGTTCCTGCCGGGCCACGGCTTCCCGGCCGACAAGTTCGAGGTCGCCCGGAACATCGAATATCTCGCCGCGGCCCGGCAGGCCGTCGCCGACGGGCTGACCGGCGACGCCTTCAAGAGCTTCCTGGTGCAGCGATATCCCGAGCGTAAGTGTCCGGGCATATTCGACATCTATCTGCCGCGCTTGTTCGGCGATGCGAGAAGTTTCTGACTACGGGGGTCGTTGAGTCATGCAAACCGAATACACGGTAGGGCAGTACCTGGTCGACCGGCTCTCCCAGTTGGGCCTGGGACACCTGTTCTCCATCGCCGGTGACTACTCGATTGAATGGGTGAACCGGTACGTGGCGTCGAGCAAGATCGAGGTCATCGAGGAGGTGAACGAACTGAATGCCGGCTATGCGGCCGACGGATATGCCAGGCTCAAGGGGATCGGCGCGCTCTGTGTCACCTATTCCGCAGGCGCGCTGTGCGCGGTGAACGCCATCGCGGGTGCCTACGTGGAGAAGGTGCCGGTGGTGCTGATCAACGGCACGCCGGACATCAAGAAGACGCTCACGTTCGAGCAGACCGGATTCAGTTCGCATCACTTCATCACCGGGCGGGAGACAGACCTCCAGTCCTTTGAGCACCTGACGGTCGCGGCCGTGCGGATCGACAACCCCGATCTCGCCCCGTTGTTGATCGATTCCGCGCTGACGCAGTGCATAACGGAACGACGGCCCGTCTATATCGAACTGCTCCAAGACATGGTCGACCTGGCGTGCGACCCGCCGACGGGCACCCTGCGGCCGGCGCGGGCCCTGTCGGATCCGGCCAGCCTGGAACAGTCGATCGCGCACCTCAACGAGCGGCTGACGGCGGCCGCCAATCCCCTTATCTGGGTCGGGGTGGAGGTCGAGCGCTTCGGCCTGCAGAAGCAGGCCTGGAGCCTGATCCACCAACTGAACATCCCATATGTCACGGAACTCATGAGCAAGTCGGTGCTGCCCGAGGACGAGGCGTTGTTCGCCGGCGTATTTGACGGCAAGGCGTCATCGGCAGCCGTCCAGGATCTGGTCGGCGGTGCTGACTTCGTCCTGGCGCTGGGGGTCTGGCTGACGGATATCAATTCTCTGGGCTGGGCCGTCGACTATGACAAGACCGCGTTCGTGTCGTTGGACACCGTCAAGGACGGCACGTATTTCAGCCCGCAGGTCACCCTGCAGCACCTGATGGACGGCCTGCTGACGAACCAGATAGCTCCCAAGGCCCTGAACCGGCCGCGTACGCCGGCTCGTGCGGTGCCCGTCGTGGAGCCGGCCGGCGATGAGATCACCTACCAGGGATTCTATGACGCCATGCCGCGATATATCGATGAGAATACGATCATCGGCAGCGATTCGAGTCTGAACTACTTCGGCAGCCTGTTGCTCAAGGTGCCCGCCGCCGGCGGCTACGTCGTGCAGTCGTCGTATTCGGCGATCGGCTACATCGGGCCGGCCGCGACGGGCATCTGTTTGGCGGCGAATGCCAAGCAGCGGGTGCTGGTCTTCGCGGGCGACGGCGGATTCCAGATGACCGCCCAGTGCCTCTCGACGCAGACCCGATTCGGGCTGAACCCGATCATCTTTGTGATCAACAACGGGGTCTACGGCGTGGAGCAATGGCTCGCCGATGCTGCGGTGTTCACCTCCGACAAACCGTTCTACAAATCGTGCGTCCTGCACCCGTGGAAGTACAGCAAGCTGGCGGATGTCTTTGGTTGCCAAGGATGGCGGGCCGGCACCTACGGGGAACTGGACGATGCCATGGCGGGCGCGCTGGCGAACTCGAGCAGCCCGTCGATCATCGAGGTTCTGGTGGCCGAGAAGTCCATTCCCGACAACGCGGAGTGGAAAGCGTCCGCCGACGCCCTGAGCGGGAGCCGGACATGACGGCGACAACTCTGGAACCCGGCAACCACACCCGGGCCAGGACAACCGCCGAGTACGCCGGACCAAGGGCCGAGAGTGCCAGGGCCGTGGTGCAACGCAGCGACTTCCAGATGATCGCGCAGCACATGTTCGGCCTGATGATGCGCAACGTGGCCAGCGACGGCTTCCTGGTCGAGGACCCGGTGGAACAGGGAAGGTTCGCCAAGCCCGGTTGCATCATCGCTGCTCCGTCATACCCGGCGAACTCTCCCGGGGTTGACCAGGACTACGTGTTCAACTGGACCCGCGACGCGGCGATCACGGCGATGGAACTGGCCGCGTCCAGCATGCTGGCCAAGCCGGCCTCCGGCGTCGAACCGCTCGAGGACTACGTCCGGTTCGCCGCGATCTGCCAGGGCAACGCCATACCGACGCTTGCCCACGCCTGCTTCACCATCGAGGGGAACTCACGCCCGTGGACGGAACAGAACGACGGGCCGGCCCTGCAGACCCTGGCGATCCTCCAGGCCTTCACCCGACTGAACGAGCCGACGCAGGATCTCGCCCGTCAGGTGATCGGCCGCAACCTCGACTTCCTCATCGGGGCCTACCAACAGCAGACGACCAACGTGTGGGAAGAGCACTCCGGCTACTCGTTCTTCGCCCGGGCCGTGCAACTGCGCTGCTTCCGTGAGATCACGACCAACACGATCGGCATCACGGTGCCCGCCGGATGTCGGGAGGCGGCCGACTGGCTGCGGAACGCCCTGACCTCGCACTGGGACGGCACCCGCTATCTCAGCCTCATCGGCGACGCCCAGCCGCCCACCGACCCCGCCGGCCCGGGTTACGACCCGAACATCGACATCGTCATCGCGGCGATCTACGGGGACGTGCCCCTGACCGACACCCGGCTGCTCGCTACCGCCGCCGAACTGCGTCAGCACTGGTCGGACCCGGCCGCACACTCGGTCTACCCGGTGAACCTGGCCGATCGGAAGCTCGGCATCGGGCCGATGCTGGGGCGCTACCCGGGCGACACCTACGACGGTGACGTGCCGGACCCCGTCCAGGGCGGTCATCCGTGGGTCCTGGCCACGTGCAACTTCGCGGAGCTGTACTACCGGCTGGCGGACGCGGCGCAGAGCACGGGATCCCTTCCCTACGACGACCTCTCGGCGCCGTTCTTCAGCCAGATCGGCATCGCTGCGGACACACCCGCGCAGGACGCGGCCGCCGCGCTGGAGCAGGCCGCCGATCAAATGCTCCAAGCAGTCATCTACCACAGCGACAACCTCGAGCTCAGCGAGCAATTCGACGGCACCACCGGCTACTGCCGCAGCGTGAACAACTTGACCTGGAGCTATGCCGCCTATCTCTCGGCCGTCCGGGCCAAGACCGGACTGACCGTACGGGGCTGAGCCCTCCCGAGACCAGGATCTTTCATCACGTACGAAGGAATTCCCGTGATCTTTCCCGAAGGGGCCAGCGCCCGCACCAGCCCGGCAGCTGTCGCCAACAGGGTCTACGACGTCGTCATCGTCGGGGCCGGAATCAGCGGCGCGATCATCGCCGACCGCCTCAGCCGCGAGGGCCGTTCGGTGCTCCTGCTCGAAGCGGCCCCGTCCAACGACCTGACCATCAAGGGCTACGAGGCCTACCTGAACGACTTCTATGCCGCGGCGAGCAAGGACAACCAGTCGCCGTACCCGGTCATTGATCCCGTCCCGATGCCCCGCAGCACCGACGCCCGCCCGCTCCAACCCGGCGTACCCAACACAGACGGGTATCTGGTGCAGAACGGTCCGCACTCCACCGATACCACCTACACCCGGGTGCTCGGCGGCACGACCATGCACTGGGAGGCGAAGATCCTGCGGATGCTGCCGGAGGACTTCGAACTTGCCGAGCGGCGCGGGCAGGGCCCGAAATGGCCTCTGGGGTACGCCGAACTGGAACCTCTGTACCGCGAGGCGGAGCATGAGATCGGGGTCTCGGCCGACGTCGAGGACCAGAAGTACCTCGGCCTGACCTACCCGCAGGACTACGTGTTTCCGATGCGGGGCCTGCCGCAGTCCTACCTTGACCGGGTCGTGGCCAAGGGGGTCGACGGCACCCGGGTGCAGCTGGACGACGAGGAGTTCACGCTCAAGGTGCGCCCGTTCCCCCAGGGGCGAAACGGCATTCCGAACCCCGCCTACGACAAGGGGCGGGGATTCGCGCCGGTGGGTGCGGTCAGCACCACCCAGGTCGAGGAAGGCCAGCGCTGCCAGGGCAACAACAACTGCGTGCCGCTGTGCCCGGTGCAGGCCAAGTACCACGCCGGCAAGACCCTGGCCAAGACGCTGACTCGGGACGTCGACCTGCTGGCCCAGTCCGTGGCCTACCAGGTACACACCGACCCGGAGACCGGCCGGGTCACGCAGATCGAGTTCCGGCACTACCACGATCCGAACTCCACCGAGTACGAGACCGGATTCGCCCGTGGGCGCACCTACGTGCTCGCGACCAACGCGATCGAGAACGCGCGGCTCATGCTCGCCTCCGGACTGCAGAGCCGCAGCGACCTCGTCGGGCGCAACCTGATGGACCACGCCTACCTGCTCACGTGGGCCCTGCTCCCCGAGATCGCGGGAACGATGCGGGGGACGAACTGCACCTCGGGCATCGTCGACCTGCGCGGCGGCCGATTCCGGCGGGATCAGGCCAGTTTCAGCACCGACATCCACAACGACGGCTGGGGCTGGCCCACCGGCGCCCCGGTCAGCGACCTGGTCAGACTGGTCGGGGAGAACCGCTACGGCTTCGACCTGCGCCGCTCCCTGGTGGACCAGGTCAGCAAGCAGCTGCTCTTCGCCCACATGATCGAGGTGCTACCGGAGCCGGAGAACCGCGTCACCGTCGACCCCCGCTACCGCGACCAGTTGGGCAACATGCGCCCGGTGATCTCGTTCAAGGTCCCCGACTACACGATGCGCGGCGCGGCCTACGCGCGTCGCCTGTCGCGGCAGCTGTTCCAGCAACTCGGGGCGGAAGACCACACGAAATACGACCCGTCCGAGTACGGGTATGTGGAATTCGAGGATGAGGGCTACCGGATCCTCGGCGGCAACCATCTGGGCGGCACCCACATCATGGGCACCAGCCCCGGCACCTCCGTCGTGGACGACAACCAGCGCAGCTGGGAACACGAGAACCTCTACCTGGTCGGCGGCGGCAGCCTGCCGTCGATCGGCACAGCGAACATCACCCTGACCACCACCGCGCTCTGCCTGCGTACGGCTCGGCACTTGCTCCATGAGTTGCGGCACCAGGACCAGCCCGTGGCCCTCGCGGCCCTCTGAACGATTGGCGCAAGATGACCCAGCAAACCCTGCTCCTGGACGACCGGCAGGCGGAAAACCGGCTGCCGGTGGAGATCTTCACCCGCGCGGACCTAGCGGCCTACCTCAACGCCGCCCTGAGCCTGGAACACGCCACGATCCCGCCGTACCTGACGGCGCTGTACTCCCTGCACCCCGGCAGCAACTCCGACGCCCAGCACCTCATCCGGGTCGTGGCGGTCGAGGAGATGCTGCACCTGACCCTGGTGGCCAACGTCATGAACGCCGTCGGCCTCCACGTCGGCCTGACGGCGGACGACTTCGTCCCGAACTATCCCGCGCACCTGCCCAACGGTGAGATCGACTTCCTGGTGAGCGTGCAGCCCTTCTCACAGGCCGCGGTGACGACGTTCCTCAATATCGAGCGCCCGGCCAAGGCCCCCAGCGAGGGCAGGCGCCTGTTGCCGCGCCCCGACCTCGGCGCCGGCACCGTGCTGGCGGCAAGCCCGCTCAATCCGAGCGTGCGTTATTACAGCATCGGCGAGTTCTACGAGGAGATCGAACGCGGCCTGCGCTATCTCGACCGCAGTTGCCGGGAAAACGGCGAAGAACTCTTCTCCGGTGACGCCTCCTGGCAGGTCACCGGAGAATACTTCTACTCCGGCGGCGGCGAGGCCGTGGTAGTGCACAATCTCGCCACCGCGCTGCAGGCCCTGGAGCTGATCACCGAGCAGGGCGAGGGCCTAGGGGGCGGCATCTACGACGGCGAGGGCGAGCTCTCGCACTATTACCGATTCGAACAGATCCAGCTGGCCCGCTACTACCAGAAGGGCGACGTTCCCGGACGCCCGAGCGGCCCGCGGCTGGACGTGGACTTCGCGGCGGTCTATCCCGTCGCGATCGACGCCAAACTGGCCGACTATCCCGCCGGCTCACCGGTGCTCGAGGCCGCGGAACGCTTCCACCAGACATACGCCGAATTCCTCGCCTACCTCACCGGGGCGTACAACGGGGAGCCGCAGAAGCTGCTCGACGCCGTACCGTGGATGTTCCGCCTGCGCGACGACATCAACCGGCTGATCCGCAACCCGTTCCCCGGACGGCCCGGTGTCAATGCCTCTCCGGTCTTCGAGCCTGTTTCGCGGGAGCGGTCATGAGCCTCGAGAGCTTTCTCGCCTTCTCCGCGGAGGTCACCGGGTTCACCGAGTTCGACCTTCTCGGAACCGGTCAGGCCGAGTCCTACCTGGACACGGTGACCAAGGTGGTGGGCGAGCAAAACCTGACCGAACTGCTGAGCACGTACCGGCAAGAGGTGACGGAGCTCGACCAGGAGCAGACCCGCGCCGAGCAGCTGACGCGGGCCGTATTCGACGACCCCCGCCTGGGTCCCGTTGCGCGGAACATCATCAAGCTCTGGTATTGCGGGGTCTGGTTCGGCCTGCCACCGGAGTGGATCGAGCAGTTCGGCATCCCGGGGGACGACGGGGGCACGTTCACCGCGTCGCCCCAGGCTTACGCGCAAGGTCTGCTCTGGTTTGCGATCGGCGCCAACCCTCCGGGAGCACGTGCTCCCGGCTATGGCTCGTGGGCCTCACCACCGCGGATCCCAGCACTGCCGGCCTCGCCCATTCCGAGCTCCCTGACCCGGTAGGTTCGCCGGGCGCGGCATCCGGGAATAGGTGATATCCAACCCCATCGACGCGGGCGAACGGCTGTCGACTAGCTTCGTCCCGTGCTCCAGCTCGGCAATGACGGTGACGAACAGCACCCAGCCAACCCCACAGCTCGTGACTGCGATGGCTCGTTGAGCCGGGGAGCCGGGGAGCCGGGGAGCCGGGGAGCCGGGGAGCCGGGGAGCCGGGGAGCCGGGGAGCCGGGGAGCCGGGGAGCCGGGGAGCCGGGGAGCATTTGTGTCCCGGTTGGGGTGGGGGCGGGCCGGTGGGTGACGGTTCCCGCGGAGCGGACCCTGCTCGCTGTCGCGCGGACGGTCACTTCGACCGGGCGGGTCCTCGACGCGGTTCAGCTGCTCCGTGACGATCCACGAGTGCAGGTGGTGTTCACCTTCAACGACACCTCGCCGTTCAGCGACGGCGTGTCCGCGATGCTGCGGCATGCCGGCGCCCGGCTGGTCCCGTGGAGCCAGTTGCCGGATCTCCGGTTCGACGCCGTAGTGACCGCGAGCGAGAACACGGAGCTTCAGGCAATCGACGCCCCGGTACTGGTGTTGCAGCACGGGGTGGGCTTCCACAAGGATCTTCCGAACTCGCGAGGTGACGGCCGCCGTCTGGCGGGCACGGTTCGCGCTGCTGACCTGCGCGGACGGCGGGTGCTCATCGCGGTGACGCATCCGCAGCAGACGGCCCAGCTGGCCGAGATGGAACCGGAAGCGGCGGAGAACGCCGTTGTCGTCGCGGACCCCATGCTGGAGCGGATGCGGGCCAGCCGCCTTCTCCGGCACCGCTATCAGGCGGCGCTGGGTATCGGTGACCGGCGGCTGGTGGTGGTGAGTTCGACCTGGGGACAGCAGTCTCTGATCGGGCGCTGGCCGGATTTGCCAGCGCGTCTGCTGGCCGGGCTCGACGCCGACGCCTACCGGGTCGCCACCGTGCTTCACCCGAACGTCACTTCTGGCCACGGCGGCCTCCAACTGCGCCTCTGGCTGGGGGCCGCCCGGGACGCCGGTCTGCTCATGGTGCCGCCGGACGCCGGCTGGCAGGCGATGCTCGCAGCCGCTGACTGCGTAGTCGGAGACCACTCGTCGATGAGTCTGCTTGCTGCCGGTGCCGGTGTTCCGCTGCTGCTGGCGCCACTGGCCGACGAGGTGGTTTCCGGCACGCCCATGACGTCGCTGAGCCGCTCCGCCCGCCGGCTCGACATCCAGCTGCCGCTGGCTCAACAGGTCGCCGACACCATCTCGGGGTACGCAACCGGCCAATACGCCGACGCGGTCGACGCCACCTTCGCTGTTCCACCCGTGGCGCGCCCTCTTCGCGAGCTCCTCTACGAGCTACTCGGCTTGCCGGAGCCCGACGAGCCGATTCCGCTCGCCGCGTGGCCGCCGCCCGTACCGGAAAGGCGCACGGCGAGCTCTTTCGCGGTGCACACCAGAGTTCGTGGCCGCGGAGTCGACGTGTCCCGGTTTCCCGCCGCTGTCCGCCGCCATGTGGCCAAGCCGGCGGACGGCTGGACCGGTCACCTCTCCGCCGGCGACGACGAATGGGACCTGCGGATGTTGCAGAGCGCCGAGGTCCTGAGCCGTGCCGCAGCCACGGACCAGCCCGAGGCATGGAAGTGGGCGCTGACCGCTCTGCACCAGTTCCCCGGCAGTGCCATGGCCTGCGCGAGCACTGCGGACGGATGTGTCGCCTTGCTCCGCGACGGCCGCCGGGCCAAGGTCGTCATCGAGGCCGGCGACTTCGACGTCGTCGCCCTCGCCGCCTGCCTCTACGCTCTTGCCCGCGACCAGCGCCTCGCCGACGGCGAGTGGCAGGTGCGGACGGCGTGTTGCGATGCCCGGGTTGAGGTGCAGCTACTTCCCGGGCTCTGACAAGCGGCGAATCTCCGCCGCCCGTTCGGCGTGCTGAGCCACTGCGGCCTGGTCACCGAGCGCGGCCGCGGCGAGGACCAAACTTTCTCGCACGTCCAGCTCGTAGCGCCACAACTCGGCCACCGCGAAGTAGGCCGCGGAGGCGGCCAGTTCGTCGTATGCCCGGCGGAGGTGACCGAGACGGAGATGGACCGCGCCGATGGCCGCGTCGGCACGGGTGGCGTTCCGGTCGTCGTTGACCGCGTTCAGCCCTTCGCGGGCCTGTTCGAGCTGGTGCAGAGCATCGTCGGCCCGGCCCGCCGCGTCGAGGAACATCCCGTAGTAGAGGCGGCCGAGCGCGACCCCACGTTCCAGGCCAACGGCGAGGTAGGTGTCGATCGTCGTGGCGAAGGCCGCCTCCGCCTGCTCTCGTGCGGTGGCCTGCTCGGCCTCCGGGGCGACACGCGCCACCTGGTCGAGGATGCGGGCGTTGAACTCCCACACGGTGCCGGCGAGCTTCCGGTCATTCGCGGCTGGCAGCAGCCCGAAGGCCGTCTGGACCTCGGCGCGTGCCCGGTCCAGCTCGCCGGCCCCCGCATGTGCTCCGGCGAGGGTGCAATGGATCTGAATCTCGACGTCGTGCCGCCCGAGCCGCCGTGCCGCGGTGATCGCCAGGTCGGACATGGCGACCCAGTCAGCGAGGTGCGGATGGTTGAAGTACAGCGCCTGGGCGGCCGTAGCGAGCCGTACCACCTGCTCGTCGGCGCCGAGCGCCAGCCCGATATGGGCCGTCCGAAGCAGATCCTCACGGCTGCTCTCCAACGCTTGCAATGCCCTGGCCCGCTGGTTCGGTCCGGCGAACGGACCGTCGGGCCGGGCCGGGCCGCCGATCAACCGGCGCCGATCTCCCATGATCGCCAGGTCGGCCGACTCGGCGTAATCGCGGAAGTAGCCGATGGTGTCGGCGACCACTCGCTCGGCCCGGACCGGAGTGGTCTCCCTCGCGAGCCGCGCCCCGTGCGCCCGAACGAGCGGGTGCAGGGTGTATTGGTCACGGCTGAGACGTTCCAACAGCTTCAGGCCCAGCAACTGCTCGATCGCCACCCGCCGCGCCCTGCGGTCGGACCAGCCGATGCGCTCCAGGAGCGCATCGGAGATCTTCGCCACCGGTACGGCGCCGAGGTCGCGGTAGAGCAGTTGACCGTCCTCGGAAAGGTGCCGATAGACGTTGTTGAACAGCGGTTCGATGGCGTTGCCGTCGTCGCCGGGAAGCGCCAGGGCGTCGAGCAGGTAGGGCTCGGAGGCCAGTTCCTCGGCGAGTTCGGTGACGGTCAGCGTGGTGTCCAGCCGCAGCCGGCCGCCGACGACGCGCAGCGCGAGTGGCAGATGTCCACACAGGGCGACCAGACGCGCGGTCGCGGCCGGATCGGCGTCGATCCGCTCCCTGCCGCAGACCGCGACGAGCAGTTCCCGGGAAGCCTCGTCATCGAGCGGATCGACATCGATGAAGTGGGCGCCGTCCATCGCCAGACCCCTCACATCGTGTTGGGTGCTCACCAGCATCACGCTGCCAGGGGCGGTCGGAATCAGCGGGCTGATCTGCGCCGGGAGAGCAGCACCGCGGAGCAGGACCAGAACGGGCTGCTCGGCGGTGAGCGTCCGGTACAACGACAGCCGTCCCGCGACCGTGTCCGGCAGAAGACCGCTCGGCACTCCCAAGGCCAGCAGAAATGCCGTAACGATGGTGTCAAAGGACTCCGGCCCGCCGAGAGCCGGATCCGGCAACTCGCGCACGTCCGCGTACAGCTGGCCGCCGCCGAACCGGTCCTGCCGTTTGTGGCCCCAACGGAGGGCAAGCGCGGTCTTGCCGGAACCCGGTGCGCCGCGGATGACGACGACCGGCGTCGCTCCGGCCGCGCCGGCACCATGGATCTCGTCGAGCACAGCCAACGGCCCGACCTGATTCACGAAGTCGGCCGGCCCTGTCGGAAGAAGCCGGACCGCGGAGCGCACGGGCAGCGCCGGACTGGGGACCGTCAACTCGACCGACGGCGCCGCCTCGATCTGCATCTGCTCCTGCTGCAACAGCGACTGCATCCGGGCGGCGAACTCCGGATCCTCGTCCAGGACCTCCAGCAGAGCCCCTTCGAGCGCATCCCGATCACCCGCGTCGATCAACGCCGCCCGCGGACCCAGCCGGCCCCGGAGCTTGCCGAACATCATGGTCCAGGTGGACTGCGCGGCCTTCCCGATGTCGTCGCCGGCCCGGGTTATCACCGCCGTCATGATGGTGGCGGCCAGCGCTTCCCACATCCATCCCCCACAGTCCAGGAACGACAATCGACAGGCGTCAGAGTATAGGTGCGGAGCCATGCCGCGCGGTCAGTGACAGGAAGCCCGGCCATCCCAGGACTCCTGAACGAGGCGTCGACGGGTCGATCGCTATCCGGCGAGCGGCCCTCCATCCGGTATTGCGCGGCAGCCGCTCAGGGAATAGACTGCTCAGTAGTTGACGCATGACTAGATGGCGCACGACGGCGGTGCTGTTCGACAAAGGGTGGCGCCCAGGCGGGGTCGAGTTCCTCGCCTGGGCGCCCCGTGGAAGGGGGCTACGCTGCGACTACCACCACGGCACCCAGGCCGTGACTGACGCGATGACCATTGCTGCTGCGAAAAGATCTATGCCAAAGATTGGCTTACTCCCTCGGTGCCGGTGCTACCGTGGTGACGCCGCGTGACGTAGGGCTGATGACCCCTAGGTCGGCGAAGCCGCCCGATGATGCACTCATCTTAATTGATCGAGATGAGTTTTAGCACCTTCTGGGGAAGCAGGCATAGGCGAAATAAGCCAGCAATAAGGATCGTTACGGATCGTTATCTGGCTTGTGCCAGGTCAGATCAGATCGGCTCCGCCGACACGGACGCGGCGTAGCTGACGAGAAGGCGCCTCTGCAGCGACGAGATGTCCGATCCACCGACGGTCTCCAGAATCCTCAGCCCCTGAGAGCCGGCGGCGGCCGCCTCGGCGGGTGAGCCCAGCTCTGCTAGCACGTCGGCCAGCGCCGCGAGCGCCCCCGCGAGACCCAGCGAGTCGTTGATCTCGGTAGCGGCCGCGACTGCCTGCCGCGCGTCCACTACAGCCTCCGCGGGTGCCGCCGACCGCCTCCGGACGTCTGCCCGGATGGTCAGGGCCGCACAGCGGACCTGACCGTCTCCGGTGAGTGCACAAGTGCTGAGGGCCCGTTCGCAGTGATGGGCGGCGGACGCCATCTCGCCGTTCTCCAGGTAGAGATCTGCGAGGCGGTTGTGAGTGCGGCCCTGGCCGCCGATCGAGCCGATCCGCTGCAGCATCTCCAGGGCTTGCAGATAGGAGGTCACCGCAAGGTCGAAAGCTCCCTGTCGTCTGTGGGCGTCGCCCAGGCGATGCAGGGTGGCTGCCTCGCCTTCCCCGTCCGAGGCGTGCCGGCACAGCTCGAGGGTGCGGGCATAGAGCTGGACGGCTTCCTCCGTCAGCCCGGTCTCCAGGAGCGCCGTCGCCAGGGCGTGCGAACAGATCGCCTCGTACTCCCGCCGGCCGCTGTCCAGTGCCAGGTGCAGCGCAGCGGTCGCGGCGTCTTGGGCCTGCCGGTAGCGGTGCTCCGCCAGGTGCACGCCGCCGACATTGAGCAGGTGGCCGATCTCGGCGGCCGGGTGCTCATCGAGACGTGCGGAGGCGACCGCGATCTCGTTCAGCTCCAGCAAGCCGTCCAGGCGGCCACTGCGCCGGAAGATCTGATACGCCGCGCCCTGGATCTGCCAGGCGAGCCGGTGAAATCCGTTTCTCGCCGCGGCGCGGGTAGCGGCGGCGAGGTTGTCCCGCTCCCGTTCACACCAGCGCAGCGCATCGGCCGCGCCGGTGAAGCGCATCGCGGGCCGGTCCCCGGGTTCGGGAAGGTCGTGCACCGGCGGCGACTCGGGGAAAAGCATCGCCGAAGCGTTCGTAACCGAGTACAAATACCAGTTCAAAGCCCGGACCAGGGTTGCTGTGATCTCGGCGGGCCCGTCCTCGGAGGATGCGCACCTACCCGCGTAGCTCCGGAGGAGATCCAGGAAGCGATAGTGTCGCGCGGTATCGTGGCCGATCAGATGCGCCTTGGCGAGAGCGTTCAAGCGGGTCTCGGTGACATCCGGCTCGGCTCCTGCCATCGCGGCAGCGACCTCCACCCCGATGCTGGGGCCGGGATGCTGGGCGAGCCGGCGGAAGAGAGCCGCTACGTCGGGCGACAGCGCGCGATACGACCAGGAGAAGATCGAGTCGAGGCTGACCTGGTCGTGGTCGCCTACCGGGTCGAGCAGATGGTTGCACAACTCATCGGCGAGATCCGCGATGGCGGCGCGCGGCCGCTCCGTCACGTGCTCACCGATGATGCGCAGCGCAACGGGCAGGCCGTCGGCAGCCCGGGCCAGCCGGATCATTGCCTCCGGTTCCCGGTCGGCGCGGGGACTGCCGATCAACCGGACGAGCAGGGTGACCGAGTCCTCGACGGTCAGGGGCTCGAGAGTGACGGTCGGGGCGGTGAACTTCACCGTGAGCCGACCGAGGCGATGCCGGCTGGTGATCAGAGTGAGACAACCGGGCGCGGCCGGGATCAACGGCTGGGCTTGGGTGGAGTCGTGCACGTCGTCGAGGATGACGAGCATGCGCCGCCCGTCGAGAAGCCGGTTGAACAGGGTCTGCCGCTGGGCCGTCTCCGGCGGGATCGCGGTCGCCGGCACGTCAAGCGCATCGAGGAAGCGGGCGAGGGCGGCGTGTGGATCGACCGGCGTCAGCGAACTGTAGGTACCCACGTCCAGTTGCAGCTGGCCGTCGGGGAAACGGTTGAGGCGATGCTGAGCCCAGTGCAGCGCTAGTGCTGTCTTCCCGACACCAGGCGTGCCGGTGATGACGACGACGTTGCCCGGCGATCCGGCCGGTTCGGTGAGCGCGTCGAGCTCCTGCAGTGCATCCGCACGACCGATGAAATCCTTGATGCCGTTCGGAAGTTGGTGCGGGCGGATCTCTGGCGCCGGAGTCGTTGTCGAACGGCTCATGATGGCGACGAGATCGATATCCGGCTCGGCGTGGGTCGATCTCCGGAAGCGCGGGCGAAACGCCGCGAAGTAGCGTCTCGCCTCGTCGGACCGGCCCACCGCATGGAGCGCCGTGATCCAGAGGCGGGCGAGCGTCTCATCCGAGTCGTGATCGTGGACGATGTTTTCCAGATGGTCCAATGCGACCTCTGGCCGACCGGCGTGCAGCAAGGCCTCGGCGAGCAGCTTCCGGGCTGTCAGGAATTCGTCATCGAGCTGACTTCGCAGCGCCGCGGCCCGTGTTCCGCGGACGTCGGGTATCGGTTCGCCCTGCCATAATTCGAGCGCTTCCTGCAATGTCATGACGGCTGCGGCGTATCGCCTGCCCTGGATTTGCGCTCGGGACCGCAGAATCATGGACCGGAACAGATGAATGTCGACTTCGAGGGGATTCACGTGCAGCCGGTACGCGTTGGCAGGGCGTACCAGTTCCAGCGCCTCGGGCATGCCTACCTGCGCGAACATCGACCGTAGTCGGCTGACCAGCGAATAGATGATCTGGCGCCGATCGCCGCGAGCACGGCCGTGCCACAAGCATTCCACCAGCGTTTCGATCTTGACTGGTTTGTCGGCGTAGAGCAGGAGGAGGCTGAGCATCCCGCGCTCCTTCGCGGCGCCGAGCCGGACCGGGATGCCGTCTTTGATCAGTGCGGTGCGGCCGAGTATGACGAATTCCACCGATGACTCCTGTCCCCCGCCGAAAACACAGTCACTCCTGAGTGTCGGCTGCCAGCGCGGTTCGATGCCAACGCGGGATGTCCACAGTGCGCGATAACCGGCAATCGTTTGCGGGTTCGTGTGCAATCAGGTTGCAAGGTTCCTGTCCAGACCGTGGTGGCCCCGATTCTGCACGCTGAACGGAGGAAATCGGTCGCGATCACGGGGGGCAGTCGCATGGATCAAGAATGGTTGTCGGCGCCGATCGGCATCGACGCTTACCGCTGGATTTCGCGGGTGGGTTGCCGCACGGTGCTGGTCGCCGTGCATTCACTCGTCAGCTGTCACCGGCTGCTCGACGTCGTCGACCTGGTGGAGTCCGACCCGCGTGTGCAGGTCGTCTTCACCGTTGCGCCGGATGTGTTCGCCACCGGGCTGGGTGAATATCTGCACGAGTTGGGGGCGCTCGTGGTGCCCTGGCGGCAGGCGGTCCTGGAGCGGTTCGATCTGGCGCTGGCCGCGTCGTATGGGGGGATCCACGAACTGCACGCGCCGCTGGCTGTGATGGCGCACGGCGCGGGATACGGCAAACCCGTGCGCCCGCCGGCACACGGCGGCGATCTTGCCGCGCGGACCATGGTGTACGGGCTCGACCCGCAGCGCCTCGTTCGGGACGGCCGGGTGGTGCCGAACGCGGTGGTGCTGGCGCACGAGAACGACAGGGAGGTCCTGCGCTCCCAATGTCCGGACGCGTTGCCCGCCGCGGCCATCGCCGGCGACATCTGCTTCGACCGGCTCGTCGCCAGCATGGCCCGTCGTGACGACTATCGTCGCGCGATAGGCGTCGGTGCGGACCAGAGGCTGGTCGTGGTGAGCTCGACCTGGGGCCGCGACGGAGCCTTCGGCAGCGTGCCCGACCTGCTACCCACCATCGTGGACGGGTTGCCCGGCGACGGCTTCCGGGTGCTGGCATTGCTGCACCCGGCGGTCTGGGGAGCGCACGGGCGGCGCCAGGTGCGGGCCTGGACCCGCGACTCCCGCGCCGCCGGGCTGCTGCTGCCCCAACCCACCGACGACTGGCGGGCATTCGTCGCGGCTGCCGACTACGTGATCGGCGACCACGGTTCGGTGAGTGCCTACGCGGCCGGGGTGGGGATTCCGGTGCTGTGCCCGGCTGTCGGGCATCCCTCGATGTCCCAGGGTTCGCCGCAGGACTTCGTGTTGCGCCATGCCGCAACGCTGGATGTGTCGCGTCCGCTGAGTGGTCAGCTGGCGTCCGCGTCCGCTCCGGATCCCGCCCTTGCCGCGGCGGCGTTGACATCGCGGCCCGGTGAGGCGAGCCGCCTGCTGCGCGACTTGCTCTACGGGCTGCTCGACCTTCCGGAACCCGGCCGGCACAGGCAGGCCGAGCCGGTCCCGGTGCCGTACTCATGACTCTCCGGGAGCGTCCCCTGATCGTTGTCGGGGAAGTCGAGCATCTGGTCTCGCTGTCTCGGACGGCGCTGGCAGACGTCATCGTGACCGCTACCGGCAGGCGTCCTGCGACCGAGTTGTACGGCTGCCTGTTCGGGAGCTATCCCGGGCTTACCCTCACCCTGATCGTCGGCGACTGTTCGACGGTTCACCTGGGGTCGAGGGACGGTCGCGTGCTCCTGGTGCGCGTCGAAGGGCCGGTGTCGATTCGGTCGCCGTGGCTACGAGCCCTCGCCCTCGACCTGTACGCCGAGCGTGTCAGACGGGCCCGCCCGTCCGCCCGGCACGTCGCCTAGCGCGGCATCTTGGGGCACGGAGAGCAAACGATGGATGCGCAGGGCGGCTTCGTGATGCCGCCTTGCCGCGTCCTCGTCGCCCTGCAGCCGTGCCAGCCGCGCGAGGAGCTCGATGACCTGCGCCTCCTCATACTGTGCGCCCAGCCGGCGCATCCCGTCGGCGGCGCGAGTGGCCGCGTCGCCGGCCTCCCGCAGCTCCCCGGCCGCGAGATGGGCGGCGGCGAGCGCATGCTCCACGCGTACACCGTTGTAGGGGTCTTCCGAGGTAAGGCGCGCGAAGATGGACCGTGCCTCGTGCAGCAGCGGGATCGCCTCCCGCGCTCCGCCGGTGCCCGGCAGGAGCAGGCCCAGATCGATCAGCGCCAGACCGCTGCTGCGGTCGGCACCCAGCTGTCGATATTCGGCCAGAACAGCTTCAAACAAAGCAAGAGCTTCCACCGTACGGCCGGAGTCGCGGTACAGGGCCGCCAGCATTTCCTCCGCGTCAGCAACGCCCTGCCGATCACCAAGTTCACCGAACCGGTCCGCGGCATGCCGCAGGTGTCGCTCGGCCTCTTCGTGGTCACCGCTGCGCGTCAAGGTGCGCCCGAGCCGCTTGAGCATGTCGGCCTCGGCGAAGGTATTGCCCCACCGGCGCGCGGCCTCAACGCCGACTTCGTCGATGGCCCGCCTGTCCCGGTAGTGCTTGCGGTACAACAGGAGCGGCCACATCACGTCGGAGAAGTGCCAGGCCAGCTCGGGCCAGTCGTGCTCCAGCGCCAGGCGCCCGGCCGCGATGAGATTGACGCGCTCGGCTTCCAGCCAGGCCAGGGCCTCGTCCCGGTCGGAGAACGACGGCACGTCCGGTGCGACCGTGGCCGGCGCGTAGGGCAGGCGGCGGCGATACGGCGTCAAGACCAGATCGGCGTTTTCGGCCGCGGCGAAATACCATTCCAGCACCGCCTTTGTCGCATGGTCACGCTGCTCAGGGGTTTCCTCTGCGGTGAACCGCTGCTTCGCATACCGCAGGAGCAGGTCGTGCATGCGAAACCGTAGCTCGCCGATTTCTTCCATAAGGCTTGCCTCCAGCAGCAGATCGATGGCGCTGTCCGCGTCGTGCCCCGTCGGTGTGGGTGAGGTGGACTCCGCCAACAACGCCGCAACCGGTCCCGGGCCGAAGTCGGGCCCCGGGTTCACCGACAGCCGCCGGTAGAGCGCACCGATCGCCGGCTCCAGCATCCGGTAGGACAGGTCGAAGACGCGTTCTGTGCCTGGTAGCGCGTGGAGGTTGTCGCGCCGGTCCACGAGCTCCTCGGCGACCTGGGCCAGCCGCAACCGCGGACGCCGGGCCAGCCGTGCGGTGATGACGGAGAGCGTGAGCGGCAGCCCGTCACAGAGCCTGGCCAGTTCCTCCGCCTGAGCGGACTCGGCTGTGACCCGCGCCTCGCCGATGATCCGGGACATCAGCGTCACGGAGTCTGCCGGGTTCAACGGGCCTACCTGAACGATCGCGGCGCCATCCGGGATCAGCCCGGTCAACTGCTGGCGGCTGGTGACGACGACGAGGCTGGCGGAGGAGGCGGGTAACAGTGCACGTACCTGCGCGGCACTAAGCGCGTTGTCCAGCACGATCAACATCGCCCGATCCGCGCTACGCGAACGGTAAAGCCCGGCCAGTGCGGGCAGGCTCGCCGGGAGCGAGGCCGGGTCGGTGCCAAACGCCAGCAGGAAGAGGCTCAGGGCCTCGCCCGGATCGACCGGGTCAGACTCGCTGAACCCGTTGAGGTCAATGGAGAGCTGGCCGTCGGGGTAATTCTCCCGAACGTCGTGCGCCCAGCGACGCGCCAGGAAGGTCTTGCCGACGCCGCCATAGCCGGTGAGCACGATCAGCGAATGTCCCCAGAGTCGCAACCGATCCAGTTCGGCGATTTCCGGATCTCTGCCGATGAGCACCGCGGGTGGGGCCATCAATTGGCGGGGCACCTCACGTTCCGCGGCCGAGGCGGCGTGAAAATGCACACCACCGTGAATCGCGCCGGCCTGCACCGCCGGCCCTACCACCGTGCCGTGTACGGCGTTCTCGGTCGTTGCCGGATCGCGTTCGTTCACCTCATGCCCCTCCGACGCGTCGCTTCGCAGCGTCACCCCGTCAGAACGTGATGCCTCCGCTGACGTCGCGTGCCTGCACGACCTTCTCGGCCTCGCCGTCGAAGGTGTTGACGACGGCACCTCGATCGGCCGTCGGCTGCTGCGTCGTCTCCCGCCAGAGCGCGGACAGCCGGTCGGCGAAGGCGGGATCCTCCGCCATCGCCTGCGCCAGCGCGGCGGCCAGCAGGTCGATCTGCTGCTGCTCTCCGGGATGGTGCACTGCGGCTTCCAGCGCCTCGGCCTCGTCGCTGCCGGGCCGGAACCGCTGGCGGACGAGCTGGTAGACGGATGTCAGCGCACTCTTGCCGCCGACGGCCAGCAACGCGGCGCCCTGTTCCGACAATCCGCCAGCGAGTGCGGTAAGAAAATCTTCGGTCATGACCGGTCCCCACGCTCTCCGTGGTGCGGCGGGTCGCGACTGAGCGCCGTCGCTCGTCGCTCTCCGCCTATCGGCTTTGGGAGCAGCATAAGTGACGACTGTCGATTTGGCCCGATCGTCACCGTGGCTGCATATTTGCCACTGTACCAGTGACTAGTGTCAGGCGTGGATGCGGAGGCGGCCGCGGGGTCGATGACGTGCCCTTTCAGGGTGCGTTGCGCCGGATCATGGATGCGTAGTTGTCGAGCACGTCGAGGATCCCGGTGTGTTGCCAGACCCGGTTCCGCCGGAGTCCGGTGCGTTCTGTCAGGACCTGTCGGCTGGTCAGGAGCTCGAGAGTGCGCTGCGCGGTGACGTCGTTCATCGCCAACTCGGATGTCAAGTACTTGGCGTTGACGACGGGCTGGCCCACCAACCTGGGCAGCACCTTCCACGCGGCGGCATGCGTTCGGATCCCGGCCAGTTTGTCGCGGGCATCTGCCAGCTGCGCGGCAAGGTCATCGACGAGGATCCGGCCTGTTGCGGCAGCGAAACGCGAGGCATCGGCAAAGCGGTGCACGATCGGTCCGGCGTTACCGTCCCGGAAGGCGTTTAGGGCGTCGAAGTAGGTGCTGGTGTCGGTCAGCAGGCCTGCCGAGATAGGCACGGTGACGTGCGTTACCAGTTCTTTGCTTCGCAGCATGGCCTGGGCGAGGGCGCGACCGGTGCGGCCGTTGCCATCGACGAAGGGGCGGATCGTCTCGAACTGGGCGTGTGCGGCCGCCACCTGAACCAGCACCGGCAGGTCGTCGCGCTTCGCGAACTCGACGATGTCTTGCACGGCGTCCGGCACCCGTTCGTGCTGTGGCGCGACAAAATCGGCACCGATCGGCCCGGCATTGTCTCGCCCGATCCAGACCGCCTCCTGCCGAAACCGGCCAGCGTGCTGCGTGAAGCCGGGCTGATGCCGCATCAGTTCGCCATGCATCGTCAGGATCGCCGCTACTTCGATGTTGTCGGAGAGCCTCAGGGCGGCTTCCATGGCGCGGACGTTGCCAATGACGGTATGGGCGTTCGTCTTGTCGCTCTGGCCGATCTCGGCGAGCGCCAGCTGCCAGGCGCTGGTCGTGAGGTTCTCGATCTGTGAGCTTGACGAGCTCTCAGTGCGCAACAGGATCGCTGACATCGGCCCGAGGGCCGGGCTTTCGGCGCCCAGGGCTTGTAGTGCGTGCAGGTCGAAGTCAACGAGAGCACCACCTTACTTACACTTTTTGGAGAAAGTGTAAGTAAGGAGATGCCTGACTGTCGCTTCCGTGCCTATGGGGAAACTGGCGACTAGTCTGCCGCGGGCCTCCGGCGCCAGGCGCGAAGCAGCTCAGCAGGTCCGCACGAAGCATCCAGGCCTGACGCCCCTACCCCGCTGCGGCTGATCGCGAGCAGCGGAGTATCACCGACAATGCTATTGCGGGAGATACTATCGGCGCCGATACGTGCGCTTGTCGCTGCTCACGACGTTCCCGGCGTGATCGTAGGCCCGTAGCTGCACCGTGAACTTCTTCCCGTACTTCTTCGGGTTCAGCTTGAAGCTGTAGCCGGCCTTCGTATCGGTCGCGGCCACCTTCCCGTTGACGAGAAGCTGCACCCGGTTGACGCCGAGATTGTCCGTGGCGGTAGCGGACACTGTCACCGTCGCGCGGAGTTTGGCCCCGTTCTTCGGTGCGCTCTTGATGCGTACCGTCGGTTTTTGGTTGTCGATGTAGAGCGGGCGCCGCAGCACCGTCGTGTTGCCCGCCTTGTCGCGTGCCTGGAATGTGATTGTGTGTTGCTTGCTGCTCCAGATCCGGCTGGTCAGCCGCACCGTCCAGGGCGCGGCGGTGTCGGTGGCGGATGGGCCGTTGTCGATCTGGACGTGCAGGTTCGCCAGGCCGCTTGCGTCGCGAACAGCGGTGACGGCGGCGGTGATGGTGGTGCCGCGCACGTACTTGCCGGGGGTGACGGTGATGCCGGGCCGGTCGTTGTCGACCACCACGCGCCGGGTTGTCTCCGTGATGTTGCCCAGGGAGTCGTAGGAGCGGATGGTCATCGTGGCCGGCCCGTTCGGCGCGGTGGGGCTCCAGTGCAGTGTGGCGCTGCCCTGGCCGGCATTTTTCGTGTCGGTGAGCTTGCCGTTGATCAGCAGCTCGGCCTCGGTGACGCCGCTGAGGTCGCTTGCGTCGACGCGGATCTCGGCGCCGGCCTTGAGGTAGCCGTCGCTGAACGGGAACCGTACCTGGGTGGTCGGGCCGGTCCGGTCCGCCGCGGTGCGGTCCTTGTCGTACAGGGTGACGGTGCCCGCGCCGGAGCGTCTGATGGTGACCGTCTGGGCCGGCGTGGGTACGCCGTTGGTGTCCACACCCGACAACAGGTACGAGCCGGGCGGCAGCAGGTTGGCGTTGGCCGGCAGCTTGGCGTTCACGGTCTTGCCGCTCTGGCTGAAAGACAGCGATACGCGGCGCTGGTCGGTGCTGTAGGAGTGCGTCACGCTGGCGGCCCGGATCAGCGACATCGACGCCAGCCGCCGGTTGTCGGAGAGCCCGAGCGCGATCGTGCCGCCGTAGGCCAGGGCGCCGCCGATGCTGGTGATCTGTGGCCGGTCGGCCCAGCGCACCCGGCCGTCCGTGCCCTTGGCGAACAGGTACGGCGGGTAGTAGATCTCGGCGTTGAAGTTGTCCTCCGGCCCCGGCAGGCCACCGGCAGCGGTCAGCACCGAGCCGCCGGGCAGCAGCAGCGACGTCGAGTGGTAGGTGCGGATTCGCTTCGCCGTGGCGCCGTTTCGCCACTTGCCCGTGGCCGGGTTCCAGATCTCCGAGGTGTACATGGAGTTGGCCGCGCCCGCCTGGGTGCCGACCCGGGTGCCGCCGTTGGCGAACACCTCGCCGTTGGGCAGCACCGTCAGGTTGAGCCAGTTGCGGGCGTACCGCATCGGGGTGGTCTCGGCGACCGCCGGCTTCGCGCCGTTGATGTCGACGACCGTGGCCCGGCTGGTGGCGACCTCATCGGTGCCGTTGAAGTGCTGGCCGCCGCCGGCGAAGAGCAGCTTTCCGGCCGCGTACATCACCGAGGAGCCGGACACGCCGATCGGCGTGGGCAGACCGCCCAGCGCGGTGATCCTGCCGGTGCCGGCCGGGTCGAGCTTCCACATCTGGTCGTACGAGACGCCGAAGACCTGGCCGTCCGGCGCCACGTAGGCCCGCGGGTACCACCAGCGGTTGTCCCGCGCGCCGAACGCGACCGTGCTGGTCGCGCCGGTGAGCTGGGTCCAGGCGCCGGTGCCGGTGCCGATCTCCGGCGTGGTGGCCACGGTCGAGTTGTCGTCCGGCTTGAGGTACGCGTTGAAGTTGTAGTAGTTGCCGCCGCCGAGGGCCAGCACCCGATCGTCGGGCAGGCGCAGCACCGAGGCGTACCACCGTTGCCGGGCCAGTTGGGCGCCCATCGTCTGCTGGCCGGTCGCCGGGTCGTAGAGCATGGTCGCGGTGGTGGAGTTGCCGCCCACCATCAGCAGCCGGCCGTCGGGCAGTTGTTCCAGGGCGTTGCAGAAGCTGTCGTACTGGTGCATGGACGCCGCCTGCCGGTGCGCGTCGGCGCCGACGCCCAGCGCCGGGTCCCAGTCGTCGTAGGAGAGCCCGCCCTGCTTCGCGACGCCCACCGGCGACCCGTAGCTCACCACGTGCCCGTTGGGCAGCAGCGCCAGGTGGATGCCCACCAGCGGCCACGCCGCCTGGGACGAGTACATCCCGGCGACGTCGGCGGTCGCGGCCGGGGCGATCTTGCCGAGGAAGGGCTCCGCGGGCTGGTTCAGCGTGACCGGGCTGGACCCGACCACCAACTGGCCGGACCCGGCCGCGAGGGCATGCGCATGATCCATTGCGGAGGGATGCGCCGCGGACCGGGCGGCGCCCGCGGACAGCGCCGCTTCCCCGGCGACGACGACGGCCGCGATCGCGGCGCCCGCCACGAGCCGGCGCCAGTGGCGCGACAACCCGTGAACCATGTCAGCTCCGATCCGCGCAGCACGTTTCGCCGGTTCACGGCGCCGCCCGGCGCAGGTAATGTGGTCACTCGAAATTCCGGCGAGATCGTCTGCCGACAATGCCAATGTGTTGATCTTGAGGCTATCGTGCCGGTCGCCGGCTGAGTAGCCCCAGCAGGGGTCCGGTGGCATGCTTGTCGTCGGGAAGCAGCCGGAGGTGCGCGGTGGGTAGATCACCCCAGCGGGATGGGGCCGGTGACGGCCCTACGGCCGTGCGGATACTCGTGGGTGCATATCTCCGGCGGCTGCGCGAGGAGAGCGGCCTGACCAGGGCCGAAGCCGGCGAGCCGATCCGCGCCTCGGAGTCGAAGATCAGCCGGCTGGAGCTGGGCCGGGTCGGCTTCAAGGAGCGCGACGTCCTCGATCTGCTGTCGCTCTACGGCGTGCACGACGATCAGGAGCGCGCGGGGATGCTGGCGCGCGTTCGGGAGGCGAACGCGCCGGGCTGGTGGCATTCCTATAGCGACGTCACGCCGAACTGGTTCCAGCGATATCTGGGCCTGGAGGCGACGGCGACGCTGATCCGCACCTACGAGGTGCAGTTCATCCCGGGGCTGCTGCAGACCGAGGAATACGCCCGGGCGGTCGTGCCCCTCGGCCCCGGTGTCGCGCAGCAGGACGAGATCGCACGCCGCGTTCGGCTGAGGCTGCAGCGGCAGCAGGCGCTTTCCCGCCCGGATCCGCCGAAACTGTGGGCGGTCGTCGACGAGGCCGCGCTGCGGCGCCCGGTCGGCGGCCCGCGGGTGATGCGCGACCAGCTCGAGGCGCTGATCGGCATAGTCACGAAGATGCCCAACGTGCGGCTGCAGGTGCTGCCGCTCGCCGCCGGCGGGCACGCCGCGGTCGGCGGCTCGTTCACCATCCTGCGCTTCCCGCAGCAGGACCTGCCCGATCTGGTCTACCTCGAGCAGCTCACCAGCGCCCTCTACCTGGACAGCCGCGAGGACATCGACTTCTACTTCGACGCGGTGAACCGCCTGTTCGTCGAGGCGACCCCGCTGCAAGACACCGTGGAGACCCTGGAGCGGATCGTCGACGACCTCGACAGGGTCTCCCGTTGACCAGATGTATCCTGGCCGTCCTCCACAGTGGACGGCGGCAGCCGGAAGGGCCTTGCTCATGACCGAGACAAACCTGTCCAACGACGGCCAGGCGCCGAAGATCGACAGCTCCGTTCCGCAGACGGCCCGGGTCTGGAACTACTGGCTCGGCGGCAAGGACAACTACGCCGTCGACCGCGAGCTCGGCGACCAGATCGCGAAGCAGTATCCGATCATCGTCGACATCGCCCGCGGCGACCGCGCCGTGCTCAACCGGGCCGTGCGTTTCCTGGCCGGCGAGGCCGGCGTCCGGCAGTTCCTCGACATCGGTACGGGCCTGCCCACCACCAACAACACTCACGAGGTGGCCCAGGAGGTCGCCCCGGAGTCCCGCATCGTCTACGTCGACTACGACCCGCTCGTGCTGGCACACGCCCGCGCCCTGCTGACCAGCGGCCCCGACGGTGCCACCGACTACATCGACGCGGACCTGCGCGACACGGAGACGATCCTGCGAGAGGCGGGGCGAACGCTCGACCTCACCAAGCCGGTCGTGCTCATGCTCTCCGGGATCCTCGCCCACCTGCCCAGCGCCGCGGAGGCCCGCACCATCGTCCGGCGGATCATGGCCGCCCTGGCCCCCGGCAGCTACCTGGTGGTGGTGGACGGCACCAACACCAACCCGGAGCTGAACGAGGTCATGAAGATCTGGAATGCGACGGCCAACCCGCCGTACGCGATGCGCAGCCCCGAAGAGATCGCCAGCTACTTCGACGATCTTGAACTGGTCGAGCCGGGCCTGGTCGACGTCACCCGGTGGCGGCTCGAGCCCGGCGACACCGCCCCGTTGCACAACCTCGTCGGCGTTGGCCGTAAGCCCGCCTGACCGTGCTGGAGATCCTGGCGGACGAGGCGCAGAAGGCCCTGCAACTCGCCACCGAGGAAACCACGAAGCTGGTGGTTCCGGCCGCGGTCGGCGCCGCGTTCGCGGGCGCCAAGAGCCTGCGGCAGGTGATCACGGGCGGGGTCAAGGTGCTGCCCAAGGACCCCGCCGCCAGGACCGCGAAGATCATGAAACTGGCGGCGGCCGACCCGGAGTTCCGGGCCAAGCTGTACGTCGCGATCGCGGAGTTACGCGGACGAGGCGGGGACGTGGTGGTGCCGCCGGCCCCGGAGGGGTTCACGGACCGCCGCGATGTGCTGCCGGGGCTGGGTGAGCCGGGCACCCGGACGGTCACCGGGCTGCCCGGGTGGGGCAAGACCTATGTGGTGCAACAGGTCCGGCACGATCGCGCCGAGGAATACGCCGACGGCACCGCGTACCTCGATTGCGACCTGTTCCGCAGCGACGGTGCGCTGCGGTATGCGGAGGTGTTCAGCGAGGTTCTAAACCAGGTCGGCATCGACGTCGTCGAGACCGGCGACGCTGCCCTGTCCACGCAGTACGAACGGGCGCTGCTGCACGGCCGGTTCCTGCTGGTCTTCGACAACGTCGAGGGCGCGGCCGAGGCGCGAGCGCTGGCCCGGAACTGGCCGCTGAGCCTGGTCCTGCTGACCACCCGGGAGGCATCGGGCGAGCTCGCGGCCTGGTGCCCGACGCCCCCGGTCCCGCTCGGCGGCCTGGACGAGGCGGGCGCCCGGGAGCTGCTCGAATCGCACGGCCGCAAGGGCATGCTCGACGCCGAGCCGCAGGCCACCGAGCAACTGCTCGACTTCTGCGACCGCATCCCGGAGTTCCTGCGCCGCGCCGGCGGCACCCTGAGCCTGCGCCGAGCCGAGTTCAAGCCGGTGGCGAGGCTCGTCGCGGAGCTCCGCGACGGGCACGATCCGCAAGGCTTCGACGGCCTCCTGACGAGCCTGGGCCTGCGGAGCCTGCCGGAGCCGGTCCGCGCCGATCTCGCCCTGCTCGGCACCCACCCGGGCGGGAGCTTCACCCGCGACAGCGCGAACGCGCTGCTCGGCCGGCCGGCGGGCGCCACCGTCGACACCCTGCTCGGCGCCGGCCTGGCAGTGGACGGCGCCGACGGCCGCCTGCGCCTGCTGCGGCTGGTCCGGCAACGGGTCACCCCCTCGACCGCAGCCGCGGAAGAGGCTCTGCGCCGGTTGCTGGCCGCGACGACCGAGCAGGCGATGGCCGCCGATCAGACGTTGGAGGGAGACCGGCTGCGCCCGGCCGTGCTACCGGCAGATCTGCACTGGCGGCTCACGCACCTGACCGCCATCGAGTGGCTCGACACGCACGCCACCCTGCTCGTCGACCTGGTGCGGCTCGCCCATGACCGGGAGCTGCACCGGGAGGCGATCCGGCTCTGCGGCGCCCTGGAAGTCGTCCTCACGTACCGTGGGCGCCAGCACCTGATCGCGACGGCGATCACCTGGGGTATCAAGAGCGCGGAAGCGCTCGCCGACCCGACCGCCACGGCACGGCTGTGGGGCACCCGGGCGCGGATCGAGACCGAGCTGGGCCTGTTCGCCAAGGCCGACGCCAGCCTCGACACCGCCCAGTCGGCCGCCTGCACCGTCGACCATCCCCGCCTGGAGTCCTCGCTGCTGGAGTTCCGAGCCAGGCTCGCGCGCGAGCGCGTGCGCCGCGCGATCGACGTCGGGGCGCCGGTGACGCCGGAGGACTTCACGCCGGCGGCCGAGCTCATCCGGCAGTGCCTCGAGATCGACCGGGCCAACGACCTGCACCGGGCGCGGGGCATCCACGCCCGCGAGCTAGCCAACCTGCTGCTCCACGCGCGGCGGCCGGCGGAGGCGATGCCGCTGTTCGAGGAGGCGGCCCGCTATACCGACGCCGGCCGGCCGCGCAACCTCTCCCGGATCCACCTGGGCCGGGCGCGGGCCCACGACATGGTCGAACAGTGGGCGGAGGCCGACCGGGAAGTCGCCGTGGCACGGGAGCTGATCGCCGACAGCGGCGCCACCACCTACGACATCGAAGTGGACGACTTCGTGGCCGAGACGGCCTGGCATCGCGGCGACATCGAGGCCGCCCGCGCCGGCTGGGACAGGCTGGCGGAGCGGTTCTACGCCATGGCCCACCCGCGGTACGACCGGTACCGGGAGAAGCTCAGCCGGCTTCCGCCGCCACCTCGATGACCCGCCCGCCTAGCCGCAGCCGATCCCGCCCCGGCACCGCGCCATCGCGGCGCAACCGGACGTAGGCCCACGACGCCAGCACCGTCACGTCCACGCCGAGCCGGCCGAGGGGAGCCCGCACGACCAGCTCGGCGGAGCGCGACCAGACCCGGCAGGCATCGGGCCCGCACCCGGCCGCGACGAGGTCGGCGCGCGGCCACTGCCGCAGCAACTCGGCGGCGAAATCCGGGTCGTCCACACTGCTGCGCAGGATGCCGGCGGCGCCGACCTGATCGAGCCGGGCGCGGTCCACATCGGCCACCAGGTGCCGGAAATCCAGCCCCGCACGGGCGCCGTGCCCGTCGACGCCCGGATAGCGGATCACCGCCACCTCCGCGTCCGAGGCCTCGGCACCGACAACCATCGCCGTGGCCGCACCCGGCTCGCGGTCCGGAACCGGCACCGGCGGAAACTCCGCGACGTCGGCCGGCTCCGCCAGGTGCATCAGCTCGTACAGCAGCGACCGCAGCCGCGACGCCGCCAGCCCCGGCGCATCAACCGCCAGCGCGGCAACCCGGTCATACCGCCCCCGACCATGGCCGGCGATCGTCGCGTCGATCTGCCCACGCAACCCGGCCCGCCGATCCAGCCGCGGCGCCTGCTGACCCAGCACCTCAGCGGCGGAGCCCGGCACGGTGGTCGCGCTCGGCCGCGGCGCCAGCAGCACGGGCTTGTCGAGCGAGGCCGCGTACAACCCCAGCGAACCGAAGTCGGACAGCACGCACGAGGCGCCGAGCAGGGCGGCCTGCCACCCCTGCTCCGGCGGCACGATGCGCAGCCCGTACTCCGCGGCCCGCGACCACCACGCCCGAACCTGCCAAGGCCCGTGCGCCCAAACACCCGGATGCAGCGCCGCCACGATCCGATACTCATCGGCCGGCAACTCGGCGAGCAGCCGCTCGGGCAGCTCAGGCCACTCACCCAGCAGCGAATCGGGTCCCCACGTCGACGCCAGCACCACCAGCACCCGACCACGCGCGTCAAACGCCGCCCGATACACCGAGGCCCGATGCCGGCTGGCCACCATCCGGCCCAGCGCCGGGTCACCAACCACCCGGGCCCGCCGCCCCGCGGCCGGGCAAACCTCGGAGAGACGCACCACCTGATCCGGATGCGACAACGCGAAGACGGCCGGCGAGGCGCTCACCCGCTCGGGGGTCAGCCCGGAAACAACCGACGTCCCCGGGTAGTACTTCTGCTGCCCCACCCCATGCGGCAGCAGCACCACCGGGGCGTCGAGCCGGGCCAGGTCATCGTTCTCACTCGCCGCCAGCGCAAGGTCAAACCTCGTCCGCGTGGCGTCCACCCAGGACACTACGACCGCGTCGAGGGCCTGCAACACCGGCCGCATCCCGCCGGCGAGGACCGCGCCGTTGGCCTCATCGACGGTGAAGACGACCTGGATGCGGCGGTCGGCCGCGATCAGCGAGACAACATCCAGCAATCTCGTCAGCGTCGTAGTGGTCCGCACGACGACCAGCACCCGACGCTGCGTCGGAAGCGTTCGCCACCCGGCTCCCGGCTCCCGGCTCCCGGCTCCCGGCTCCCGGCTCCCGGCTCCCGGCTCCCGGCTCCCGGCTCCCGGCTCCCGGCTCCCGGCTCCCGGCTCCCGGCTCCCGGCTATAACGGGTAGCGCCGTCGGAGGTTACGGGGTGAGGTTCTTTCGGGAACACGTCGTGACAGTAGCCGTCCTTGAGTCGATCCCCTTTCGTCGATATGCGCTGATTGCCAAGCGTTCATGGCCGATGCTGGGCCCGCCCAAGGGAAATCCCGGTCCGTAAACCTGACGCGGCCTCAAGGGCTTTGGCCCAAAATGCCATATTTCGCAGGTCCGTGCGTGGTGCTGACCGTCGCTCCCGCCGACACCGGGCGAGGGCGGCCATTCGCCTGGCGGCTCATGAACAGCCACCCTCACCCTGCCAGGTCCGTGCATGGAAGAACCCGACATCTCCACCCACGACACTCGACACGAACAACCCGGGCAGGCGACTCAAAGGCTTGTCGACGAACCTAGATCGCCGCCCTGAAGCCGCAAACCACACCAATCGCCCAGCCTCCTGCGCGCCCCGAGAGATCTTGGAGCGCGAGGGTGCGGAGCTTCAAGATCTGTCGCCGCTCCCTGAAGACCCAATTTTCGGAGACCGGCGACAAAGGCCTACCCGAGTCTCCAGCACGCCGCTCCCGTCGACGTCTGACCCCACCGCGGGTTTGCCGAATCCTGGAGCGTGCGGGCGTGCGGGGGTGCGGAGGTGCGGAGGTGCGGAGGTGCGGAGGTGCGGAGGTGCGGAGGTGCGGAGGAGTGTTGTTCGGGATTGCCTCGCTTGCTGTCGGCAACACCCGTCAGGGTGACGCCGGGTGGGGTGTCCTGCCCGGTTCGTGGGCCGTGTTCGGTGCGTGTCAGATGTGGTTCCGCCTGGTTGTTTTGGACCTTGGTGCGCAGCGGTCTGCTCCGCACCCGTGCGTATCAAGGTCGCGGAGTCCGGCAGCGATATAGGGCGTTATGCGAGGTTGTGGTCCGGGGCGTGGGACGGGATGCCCGGGATGTGGTGGCGGTGCCCGGTGGGTGGGATCGGTGTCCATCAGCTGGACTGCCACCGGAGCGGGTAAGGGGTGGCGCTGGCGGGGAGACAACATCCGGGCCGCGGCCGACGACATGAAGGTCGGCGAGGTCGCTGAACCCAAGGGTCGGGCATGGCGACGCGCGACCGTTGCACGATCTTCGTGGGGTCGCCGGCCCGGGGCCGAGTGCGGAGCGGGCCTCGCCGCACAAAATCCAGCCGCGACCCCCGGCGCACCTGCGGGCCGCCCTTGTCGACGTCTCATCCCATCGCGTGGCAGGTCGAATCTTGGACCGCGGGGGCCCTAGAGGAGGCGGGTTGTCTCATCCTCGGCCGGCGGTCGCGGGGCCGGCAGGGTCAACGGGCGGGTGTCGTCGGCGGCCTCGTCGGCCGGGCGTTCGCTGCTGGTCACCGTCGCCGCCCCACGTTCCGGGCTCGGGCGGGTGGTCGCCTCGCCAGGCTGCTCGGCGGGCGACGTCAGCCGGGTCGTCGGGTCTTCGCCCGGGTCCGGGCGCTCGGCGGCGACGATCGACATCGCCTTGGTGCTCTCCGGGCTCTCCTGACTCGTCTCGACCTCAGGGTGCGCGACCGTGACCGTGGTGGCCTCGCCCGGAGCGGGGAAAGTCAGCAGCTGGGTGCGGTCGCCGGGCGGCTCGACAGTGCCGACCCGAATCACCTGCGTCTGCTCGCCGTGGTCCGGCGCACCGGTGGCCCGCCCGTCCGCCTTGGGCAGGGTGAGCAGCTGAGTCTTGTCGTCCGCGCCCTCGCCCACCGAGAGCCCGGCATCGGTCGAGGTGCTGGCATCAGCGGCCTGTGGTCCAGCCGTGTCCGGGAGGGGTAGAACCAGCCTGGTGGTCTCGTCCCCGGTCACAACCCCAGCGGCCACATCCCGCGTCGTCTCTTCCTCGGCGACGGGCGAAGTGGTTGCGGACGCGGTCATCGCCGGGACCGTGTCGTCCGCGGCCACATTCCGCGTGACCTCGCTGTCCGCGAGGGCCGCCGCCGCGAAGTCCTCGGTCCGGCGCTCGTCCGAATCAGCTGCCGGCCTGGCCGCCGCTACGAGCTGCGTCGGCTCATCACGCCCACCGGCAAGCGCAGGGCCCGCCAGGGAGGAACTCATCGGCGCAGGACTCACCGGCCCAGGGCCCGCCGACGCGGGACTCATCGGCGCGGGACTCATCGGCCCAGGGCCCGCGGACGCGGGACTCATCGGCGCGGGACTCATCGGTGGGCGGCCAAGCCGCAGCACCGTCGTCTTCTCATCGCTGTCCTCGTCGAACGCGGCCCGCGGCCGTCCCATTGGCACCGCGATCGTCGGGTCGTCGGCCTGGCGCGCAGGCCCCACGATCTGTGTCGCGTCCGCCGAAGGTGAGCCAAAGCCCGGGACGAACTCCGCGGCCCGCCGCTGCTGCGGGATGACCGTCGTTCGTTCCGACGCCATCGGCGTGCCCGCCACCCGGGCCGCCCCGTGCGCCCGCCCGATGGTGCCGATCAGCAGGATCTCCGGCGGCTCGAAGGCGCGCCAGCGGCGCGCGCTCAGCGCCGTACCCAGCATCGGCAACGCCAGCAGCACCGCCAGGCCGTAGCCGGGCGTGCTCAGGTCGAAGCCGCCCTTGGCGACGTTCGCCGGCCACACCCCGGCGTACGACTCCGGGGTGAGTCGGGCCCAGGCGCCGACGCCGGCGAAGGCGAGCCCGGCCAGCAGCGGCCCCAGCGGGGAGATCGGGGAGAAGAGCAGGATCGCGTACGCGGCACCGGCCAGCAGGAGCAGCAGGACGCCGGTGAGCGACTCGATGCCGCCGTCGTCGCGGGCCCGCCCGGTCAGGTCCTGGTCGAAGCCGACCCCGCAGAGGATCCAGACCGCGGGGGCCAGGACGAGGGCATAGAGGATCGACCGTAGATGGCGCACGCCCCGGACCGTACCCGCCTGCGGCAACGCGGCGAAAGTTGCGCCGTACCGTATCGGGCATGAGTGACCATCCCGTGGGACGGCCGACCTCGCACTCGCGGGTCACCCTGAGCCGGATCATGAACGCGACCGACGTCAACCTGTACGGCACGGTGCACGGCGGGGTATTGATGAAGTTCGTCGACGAGGTGGCCGGTGCGGCCGCCGCCCGGCACAGCGGCGGTACGGCCGTCACCGCCGCCATCGACGAGATCGTGTTCGTGGAGCCGGTGCGCGTCGGTGACCTCGTGCACGCGTACGCGCAGGTGAACTGGACCGGCAGCACCTCGATGGAGGTCGGCGTGAAGCTGACCGGCGAGCGCTGGGACACCGCCGGCGGCGACCCGCTCACCGTGGCCACCGCATACCTGGTCTTCGTCGCCGTCGACGTTTCGGGTCATCCCCGCGCGGTGCCGCCGGTGCTGCCCGAGACCGCCGACGACGAGCGCCGCTTCCGGGAGGCGATCATCCGCCGCGAGCACCGGCTGGCCCGCCGCAAAGCGATCCAGGACGCCAGGTCCGCGCCGGCTGAATGATGATTAAGGTGGGCGCATGACGACGGGCACAGTGCTGTGGACCCCGCCGGCGGACGTCCTCGAGACGTCCCGGATGGGTCGGTTTCTGACCTGGCTGCGCGCCGAACGCGGCGTGGACGCCGCCGGCTACGCCGAGCTGTGGCAGTGGTCGGTGACCGATCTGCCCGGTTTTTGGCGGGCGGTCTGGGACTACTTCGACGTCATCGCGCACACCGAGCCGACCGCGACGCTGCCCGAGGCCACGATGCCGGGCGCGCGCTGGTTTCCCGGTGCGACCCTGAACTACGCCGAGCACGTGCTGCGGATGCCGGGGCTCGCCGACGACGAGACGGTCGTGCTCGCGTACTCCCAGACCCGGGAGCCGGTCACGCTCACCGCCCGGCAGCTGCGCGATCAGGTCCGCCGGGTCGCCGCCGGGCTGCGCCGGCTCGGCGTCGGCCCGGGCGACCGGGTCGCGGCTTATGCGCCGAACATCCCGGAGACGTACGTCCTGATGCTCGCGACGGCGAGCCTCGGCGCGATCTTTTCCTCGTGCGCGCCGGAGTTCGGCTCGCGCAGCGTCATCGACCGCTGGACCCAGATCGAGCCGAAGGTGCTGGTCGCGGTCGACGGCTACCGCTACGGCGACAAGCCGGTGGACCGCCGCGCCGAGGTCGCCGAGATCCGCGCCGCGCTGCCCGGCGTCGAGCGGTTCATCAGCATCGGCTATCTGCACGGCGGCGGCGACTGGGCCGAGCTGGACGGCGACGACCCGCTGACCTTCGCCGCGGTTCCCTTCGACCACCCGCTCTACGTGCTGTATTCCTCCGGCACCACCGGCCTGCCGAAGCCGATCGTGCACGGCCACGGCGGCATCCTGCTGGAGCATCTCAAGATGCTGGCGCTGCATCACGACCTCGGCCCCGGCGACAGGTTCTTCTGGTTCACCACCACCGGCTGGATGATGTGGAACTTCCTGGCCTCCGGCCCAGCGGTGGGCGCGGCGATCGTGCTGTTCGACGGCAACCCCGGCTACCCCGATCTGGGCGCGCTCTGGCGGCTCGCCGCCGAGCAGGGCATCACCTATTTCGGTACGTCCGCACCGTTCCTGATGGCCTGCCGCAAGGCCGGCGTCGCCCCGCCGCCGAGCGCGATCCGGGGGGTCGGCTCGACCGGTGCGCCGCTGCCGGCCGAGGGATTCCACTGGGTGTACGAGGCGCTCGGCGACAAGCCGCAGCTGCAGTCGCTGTCCGGCGGCACCGACGTGTGCACCGGCTTTGTCGGCGGCACCCCGCTGCTGCCGGTGGTCGAGGGCGTCATCTCGTGCCGGGCGCTCGGCTCGCGGGTGGAGGCGTACGACTCCGACGGTAAGCCGGTGCTGGGGCAGCTCGGTGAGCTGGTGGTGACCGCGCCGATGCCGAGCATGCCGGTCGGCTTCTGGAACGACCCGGACGGCCGGCGGTATTTCGAGGCGTACTTCGACGTCTATCCCGGGGTGTGGCGGCACGGCGACTGGATCACCATCGCCGAGGACGGCACCTGCGTGATCACCGGGCGCTCGGACGCCACGCTCAACCGCGGCGGCGTGCGGCTGGGCACCGCCGAGTTCTACACGGTCGTGGAGAACGTGCCGGGCGTCGTCGACTCGGTCGTCGTGCACCTCGACGCCGACGGGCAGGACGAGCTGCTGCTCTTCGTGGTCCTGGCCGAGGGCGCCGAGCTCGGCGACGAGCTGCGCGGCCGGATCCGCGGCGAGCTGCGTGCCGCGCTCTCGCCCCGGCACGTCCCCGACGAGATCCATCAGGTACGCGCGGTGCCGCGCACGCTGTCGGCGAAGAAGCTGGAGGTCCCGGTGAAGCGCATCCTCACCGGCACCCCGGCCGACCGGGCCGCCGCCACCGGCGCCCTGGTCAACCCGGAGTCCCTGACCGCCTTCGAGCGGCTGGCGGCGTCACGTCAGCAGGAGCGTGGCCTGCTCTGACCGGGCCCGGCTCTCGACCTTTGTTGGGTCGAGGTTGCCGCAGAGCACGATGCTGGCGCCGGCGATCAGCGGCGCCAGCAGCCAGTCCGCCGGGTCCGGGTAGGCGCGGGCGTCCACCAGCACCCGGTCGCCGGGCTTGATGCCCAGCTCGGCGGCGCGCTCGGTGGCCGTCTCGCAGACCGAGAGGTGGCTCTCGTCGTCCGGGCCGGCCAGCGCGCGGTCGTTGAAGTGGACGGGCGCCGAGGCGACGAACCGGTCGCCGAAGCCGCGGACCTCGACGGTGTAGTCGATGAAGCCGGGCGGCACCTGGCGCAGCGGCGCGGCGAGCGGCAGCAGCCCGGTCGCGAACCGGTCGCCGGTGGCCCACGCCGCCGCGCGCTCGACATCCTCGGGTGTGGTGAAGAGCACCTCCACCGGCTGCGGGTCGGGGCCCAGATCGGCGGCGAGGCCGGCCGCCCAGCCGCCGAGCAGCACCGCGGCCGTCTGCCAGTGCGGCGGCAGCAGGACGGCCACCGAATCGCCGGAGCCCAGGCCCACCCCGTCGACCAGCAGGTTGGCGGTCTTCGCGACCCAGTTGTCCATCGTCGCGCCGGACAGCTCCGTGCGGTCGCCGGTGGCATCGTCGTACCAGGTCAGCAGGGGAGTGGTGGGGCTCAGGCGCACGGCCGCCGCGAAGGCCGCCGGAATCGTCTCAATCATCGGTGTTGACGATAGTCCCTTCACCCTGCGTGACTATTTGATCTCCGGTCGGCGCGGCGTTGCGAAGGACACGTATCGGTGCGGCGGCTAGCGGTGTCGCGGGCGACACAGCACCCATCGAGCGGCGTACCCTTGCCAGTGGTCTGGCCCACAGCCCCAGAGGAGTTGCCACGTGACCGCCGGTCGTCCGCCCCGAGTCCTCGTCGACGCCACGAGCGTCCCCGCCGACCGGGGTGGTGTCGGCAGATACGTCGACGGCCTCCTTGGTGCCCTCGCCGAGATCGGGCCGGAGCGCCTCGACCTGGCCGTCGTGGCCCAGCGTTCGGATGCGGAGCGTTACTCCCGGATGCTGATCGACGCCGAGGTCATCGCCGGCCCGTCCGCGGTCTCGCACCGCCCGGCCCGGCTCGCCTGGGAGCAGACCGGCCTGCCGCTGCTCGCCCAGCAGGTCGGCGCCAAGGTGCTGCATTCGCCGTTCTACACCTGCCCGCTGCGGGCGGGTTGCCCGGTGACGGTGACAGTGCACGACGCGACGTTCTTCACCGAACCGGAGCATTACGACAACACCCGGCGCACCTTCTTCCGCAGCGCGATCAAGACCTCGCTGCGGCGCGCCGCGCGGGTCATCGTGCCGAGCAAGGCGACCCGCGACGAGCTGATCCGGCTGCTCGACGCCGACCCGACGCACATCGACGTCGCCTACCACGGCGTGGACCACACGGCGTTCCACGCGCCGAGCGAGGAGGAGAAGGCCAGGGTCCGCGCCCGGCTGGGCCTGACGGACGCCGGCTATGTCGCTTTCCTCGGCGCCAAGGAGCCCCGCAAGAACGTGCCCAACCTGATCCGCGGCTGGGCCCGCGCGGTGGCCGACTGGCCGCACCCGCCGGCGCTGGTCATCGCCGGCGGCCAGGGCCACGACGACGACATCGACCGGGCGGTGGCCGAGGTGCCGTCCCACCTGCGCCTGCTGCGCCCCGGCTATCTGCGCTATGCGGACCTGCCGGGCTTCCTCGGCGGCGCGCTGGTCGCCTGCTACCCGTCCTTCGGCGAGGGTTTCGGCCTGCCGATCCTCGAGGCGATGGCCTGCGCCACGCCGGTGCTCACCACGCCGCGGCTGTCCCTGCCGGAGGTCGGCGGCGACGCGGTGGCATACACGACCGAGGATCCGGACCGCATCGCCGAGGACCTCGCCGACCTGCTGCACGACGAGCCGCGCCGGGTCACCCTGGCGAAGGCGGGCTTCGACCGGGCCAAGGAATTCAACTGGTCGACCAGCGCGGAGGTGCACGTCGCGACCTGGAACAGAGTGGCAGCGTGACGATTAGGACCCGAACGGTAACGTGCGATCGTTACACTCCGTGCGCATGAGTGAGAACCAGGGCTCCCTGTACGCCGTCATTCCCGCAGGTGGCAGCGGCACTCGTCTATGGCCGCTCTCGCGGGCCGGTCACCCGAAGTTCCTGCACCCGCTGACCGGTACGGACGCGTCGCTGCTGCAGGCGACCGTGGAGCGGCTGGCCCCGCTGGCCGCCCCGGCCAAGGTGCTGGTGGTGACCGGCGTCGCGCACGCGGTCGAGGTGTCCCGCCAGTTGGCCGAGGTGCCGGTCGAGAACATCATCGTCGAGCCGTCCCCGCGCGACTCCTGCGCCGCCATCGCCCTCGCAGCGGCGGTGATCGCCCGCCGCGACCCGGAGGCCCTGATGGGCTCGTTCGCCGCGGACCACCTGATCTCGGACAGCCCACGCTTCATCGAGGTGATCGAGCAGGCGATGGTCGGCGCCCGGCAGGGCCGGCTGATGACCCTGGGCATCACCCCGACCCGCCCGGAGACCGGCTACGGCTATCTGCAGTGCGGCGGCCCGGTCGGCGAGGGCCCGGTCCTGGCGGTCGAGGAGTTCAAGGAGAAGCCCTCGTACGACGTGGCCGAGAGCTACGTCAAGTCGGGCAACTACCTGTGGAACGCTGGCATGTTCGTGTGGCGGGTGGACGTCTTCCTGGCGGAACTGGCCCGCCAACAGCCGCAACTGCACGCGGGCATCGCCCGGATCGTCCAGGCGTGGGATTCCCCGTCCCGCGAGGAGGTCCTCGGCGAGATCTGGCAGACCCTGCCCCGCATCTCGGTGGACTACGCGGTGATGGAGGGCTCGGCCGCGGCGGGCCGGGTCGGCACGGTCCCGGGCGACTTCGGCTGGAACGACGTCGGCGACTTCCACACGCTGGGCGAGGTGCTCGCGGCCGACAACGCCGGCAATGTGGTGGTGGGCAAGGACGCGGCGGGCAAGCAGGCGGTCCTGCTGCGCGAGACGCAGAACCTGGTGGTTGTCCCGAATTCGGGGCGGCTGGTGGCGGCCCTTGGTGTCCGCGATCTGATCATCGTGGATACCCCGGATGCTGTCCTGGTCTGCCCTCGCGATCGTGCCCAGGAGGTTAAGTCCCTGGTGGATGACCTCAAGAGCAAGGGCGACCTGCACTACATCTAGCCCTCTTTCGGCCGGTGGACGGTCGGGGGTAGCCATCCGCTGTCGGGTTGCGGTTGGTGGGTTGGACTTGCTTGCGGTGGGCGGTTGGGGCCGGGGGTGTCCAACCCCTGCGGGTGGGTCGTGTTTATGGCTGTGCGTGGTCACCCCCGGCCCCAACCTTGCATGCTCACGGGTCACGGTCCGGGGATGGGTTTCGCGCGCCCTGGTTGCCAGTGCGGGGTGGGTGGTCACCTTGCGGATCTGGTCTGGCTGCCGCGCTGTGGTGACGCCAGGGGAGTCTGTCGAGCGGGCCTGACTGGGTGGTGGGTCGTGCGACGCACCTCGCCGGTTGCGGTGGCGGTCGGTTGCTGAATCGCTGGGCGAGCAACGCCAGTTGGGCGAGCAACGCCAGCTGGGCAAGCAACGCCAGCTGTTGTGGGACGTCAAGCGTGATGGTCGAGCCTCGATGGCCCACCATGCGGGCGCCACGTCCAGTTGATGAGCCCCGGTCCCGCATGCTGAGCATTCGGTCTCACATTTCGGTCCCAAACCTCGCAAAATTCCGCATATCTTCGCGAGCGGTCGCGACCTTGGTGCGTGACGGTGCCGAGCACGCCGTAGGTCTCCAAGATTTGACCGGCTGCCCGACGTCAGGTGGCCCCTGCCGGCAGGCAGCACGCGAACCGGGCGGCCCCATCCCGCCGGATCGCGCACGAGCGTCGGCACGGGCTGTTTGTGAGGTTTTGGGGCCGCAGCCGACCACCGCCGCAACCGGCGAGGTGCGTCGCACGACCCACCACCCAGTCAGGCCTGCCCGACACAATCCCCTGGCGCCACTACAGCGCGGCAGCCAGACCAGATCCGGAAGGTGACCGCTCAGCCCGCGCTGGCAGCCAGGGTGCGCGGGACCCATCACCCGGCCGTGAGCTGCGAGAATGCAAGGTTGGGGCCGGGGGTGACCACGCAATGCATAGAAACGGTCCACCCGCAGTGCGTGGTTACCCCCGGCCCCGACCGTCCCACCGCAAGCAAGTCCAACCCACGACCCGCCATCAAACCGAAAGACGTCCCAAGAAGGGGCTGCTCAGCGGGGCCCGAGCCGGGCGAAGGCCGGTGCCAGCTGCTGGACGACGCCGTCGGCCAGGGGCGCCGGGAGGTTGTCGGCCGTGAACCATGCCAGGTCGGCCGACTCGTCGCTGATCTGCTCGACCGCGCCCGGCGGGCAGACGGCGACGAAGCGCACGTCGTAGTGGTGGGTGGGCCCGGCCGGTGCGGCGCCGCCCGGGGAGCAGCGCACCGGGTGGATGTCGACGTCGATCGGGTCCGGATCCAGCCGCAGGCCGGCGATTCCCGACTCCTCGGTGGCCTCGCGCAGCGCGGCCGCCGCGAGCGTGCCGTCGGTCGCCTCGCAGTGGCCGCCGACCTGCATCCACATGCCCAGGCGGCCGTGCAGGCAGAGCAGCACCCGGCGCTGCTCGTCGACGATGAGCGCGCTGGCGGTCACGTGCCCCGGTCGGTGCTCGCGGGTCATCGCGACCGGGCCGGCGGTGAGCAGCTCACTCGTGCGCTTGCGGGCCAGGTCGGCCGCCTCCGAGGTGGCCTGCCAGCGGCCGAGCGTCTCGACGGCATCATCGAACAGGGTCAAGGCGACATCCTTTGGGTGGACCGGCGCTAGGCCGCGGAGACCGTGACGATCGCGGTGGCGGCGTCGTAGGTGACGGTGGAGGACAGGCCCTCGGCGGTGAGGGCGGCGCGGAGGCGGTGCACGTCCGCGCCGAAACGCATCAGGCCGGCCGCCGTCGCGTCCGGGGCAGCGCAGCGCAGCACACCCGGCGACGTGGTCTCCACCACGGTCCCCGGGGCGAGGGCGCCCGCCACAATAGTCAGCGCGTGGGCGATCACCTCACCGGCCGCGGGAACGGCACCGGCCGGGGCGTCCGGGAGGGTCGCCGCCGCCCGTAGACCCGCCGCGCGTGCTTCCGCCGTACCCATGGAGAACATGTCGCTGGCCGCGTCGCGCAGCAGGGCGACCGCGCCGGCGCCCTGCGCCGCGCCCGCTCCCGGATAGCCGCGCACGACCGCGACCGGCACCTGGTCGCACTTGCCCTTGACCAGCTCGCCGGCCGCCGCCAGCTCGTCGACCACGGCCATCTGGGTCAGCTGCAGCTCGTTGCCGTACGGGTCGATCTCGCCCCGGTGGTCGCGGAACGGCTCGATGCCGGCCGCACCCAGCGCCACGTCCGTCAGGCCGTTGCGCCAGGCCCGGCCCATCGTGTCCGACACGATCACGCCGACCCGCAGGCCTCGCTTCAGCAGCGCCTCATACAGGGCGCGGGCCGAGGCGTCCGGGTCCGCCGGCAGCAGCACCAGGTGGGTCTTGTCGACATTGGATGCGTCGATGCCGGCCGCCGCCATCACGAAGCCGTGGTGGGTCTGCACGATCGCCGTCGGGCCGCGGCGGGCCACCACCCGGCGGGTCTCGGCCGCCAGGGCGCGTTCGCGGGCCGCCTCGCGTTCCGGGCCGTCCGCGGGGACCTCGACCAGCCGGCCCTCGGCCTTCGACACGATCTTGCTGGTCACCACCAGGACGTCGCCGTCGCGCAGCCAGGGCGCGTTGGTCGTGATCAGCGCCGCCAGGTCGTCGCCGGCCGTCACGTCGCCGATGCCCCGGACCGGCAGCACCTCGAGACCGTCCATCAGGAGACCCCCGCCAACTCCAGCGCCGCGGCCACCATCGCGGCGGTCTTGTCCTCGTCGGTCATCCACAGCGGCACCGCGCGGGTCGTCACGCCCGGGATCGCCGCGCCGTCGTCGGTGGTGTCGACCAGCCAGCCGTCGAGCAGGCCGCGGTCGCCGCGCCCGCCGTAGAGGCCGCCCACCCCGGTTGCGCTCACCTCGACGCCGAGCGTGGCCAGGCAGCGGTCGGCCATGCCGCGCACCGGCGCGCCGCCGATGATCGGCGAAACCCCGACGACCGGCGCCGGGCCGTCCAGCACGGCCTCCTTGAGCAGCGGTACGGCCAGAATGGGCGCGATGCTGACCACCGGGTTGCTCGGCGCCACCAGCACCACGTCCGCGTTGCCGATCGCCTCCAGCACGCCGGCCGCCGGTTTCGCCGTCTCCGCGCCCACGAAGACGAAGCGGTGCGTCGGCACGTCGCCGCGGTAGCGCACCCACCACTCCTGGAAGTGGATGGCCTTGCGCTCGCCCTCGACGTCGACGACCACGTGGGTCTCCAGGCGGTCGTCGGTGGCCGGGAGCATGGTCAGGCCCGGCTGCCAGCGTTCGCACAGGGCGGCGGTGACCGCAGACAGCGGGTAGCCCGCGTTCAGCATCGTGGTGCGTACCAGGTGGGTGGCCGTGTCTTTGTCGCCCAGGCCGAACCAGGTCGGCTCGGCACCGTATTTGGCCAGCTCTTCCTTGATGACCCAGGTCTCGCCGACCCGGCCCCAGCCGCGTTCCGGATCCGCCGCGCCGCCCAGCGTGTACATCACGCTGTCCAGGTCGGGGCAGATCTGCAGGCCGTGCATGCGCACGTCGTCGCCGACATTTACCACCGCAGTGACGTCGGCGCCGATTCGCCGCGCGTGGGCGCGCACGCCCATCAGGAACCGGGCGCCGCCGATCCCCCCGGTCAGGACCACGATCCGCATCCGACCATCCTTGCGCACCGCGGCCGGATCCGCGGGCTGCGGGTCGCGGGTGTGACGTGCCTATCGGGTCTAGGCTGAGCCGACTTGCCCGCATCCCCCGTCAGGAGTCCAGCTGTGACCAGCACACCGCCGCCGCAGCCCCCGGGGCGCCCGGTTGCCCAGGTGATCCGGCCGCTGCGTGACCTCACCGCGTATGCCTTCGTGGCGGCGCCCGCCCTCTGGCTCTTCGTGGCGGTGATCCGGCTGATCCCGTCCGGGGTTGGGCAGGACTTCCTCACCCGGGTGCAGAACTGCTTCTACAGCTTCGTCAACGTCGAGTTGATCGTGCTGCCGCTGGCAGCGGTGCTGCTGGCGACCGCGATCCAGCCGGCGCACAAGCACGCCAAGCTGATCACGATCGCCGCCCTGATCGAATATGCGGTGGCGGCCTTCTTCGCGGTGGCCTTCGGCTTCTTCATCGCCCTGGTGAAGCTCGCCGACTTCAGCGCCCGGGTGGCGTTCGAGGAGCTCCTGGTCCGCGGGGCCTGGCTGGCGGTGTTCGCCGCGGCGGCGTACGCGGTGTTCCTGATCTGGCGCAACCTCTTCTACACGCCGCGGCCGAAGGCCCAGCCCGGCATGTACGGCCAGCCCCCACAGTGGCAGCAGCAGTACGGCCAGCCCGGTTACCCGCAGCCCGGTCAGCCCGGCTTCCCGCCGCCGGCCGGCTACCCCGGTTACGCCCCGCCCGGTCCGACGCAGCCGCAGAACCAGCCGGCCGGACCGACCCAGCCCCTGCACCCGGCCGGTTACCCGCAGCCGGGCCAGCCGCAGCCCGGCCAGTGGGGTCAGCCCCCGGCCGCCCCGGGCTGGGGGGCGCCGACCTCCGCGCCGCCCGCCTACGCACAGCCCGCGTTCGCGCCGCCGGCCTCCGCGCCGCCCGCCGCGCCGGTGTCGGCTCAGCCCACCTCGAGTGGCGCCCCCGGCACCCCGCCGGGCCCGTTCGCCCCGGCGCCGGGCCACCCGCAGGCCCCGGGCCCGTACGGCCAGCCGGCCTACCCGCCGCAGCCCGGCTACGCGGATCCGACCCAGGCGATCCCGCACCGGGATTCCGACGACGACGACCGCACCCGGATCGTCGGCGAGGATCCCCCGCCCCGCCCGTGACCTCAGCACTCGACGACGGCGCCCCCATCCCGGGGCGCCGTCGCTGTTTCCTGGAGCGAAGGCGTGTCCCAGACCACTGCCGTGCCCCGGGCTCCCTCGACGCAGCCGACGTCATTCCGGCCTAGGCTGCACGAGTGGCAGACGTGACTGAGGCCAGCATCCGCCGCGCGCTGAAGCGTGCGACCGACGGCAAGGCGATCGACGCCGGTGAGGCGACGGCACTGCTCGCCGCCGACGGGCCACTCTTCGACGGCCTGATGGCGGTGGCCGCCGGGGTCCGGGACGCGGGGCTGCGCGAGGCGGGCCGCCCCGGCGTGGTCACGTACTCGAAGAAGGTCTTCATCCCGCTGACCAGGCTGTGTCGCGACCGCTGTCATTACTGCACCTTCGCGACCGTGCCACACCGGCTGCCGGCGGCGTTCCTGGAGCGCGACGAGGTGCTCGCGATCGCCCGCGAGGGCGCCGCCCAGGGCTGCAAGGAGGCCCTGTTCACCCTCGGCGACCGGCCCGAGGAGCGGTGGCCGGCGGCCCGGCAGTGGCTGGACGAGCGGGGTTACGACTCGACCCTGGACTACGTGCGCGCCTGCGCCATCGCCGTGCTGGAAGAGACGGGTCTGCTGCCGCACCTGAACCCGGGCGTGCTGAGCTGGGCCGACCTGCAGCGGCTGAAGCCGGTCGCGCCGAGCATGGGCATGATGCTGGAGACCACGGCGACCCGGCTGTGGTCCGAGCCGGGCGGCCCGCACTACGGCTCGCCCGACAAGGAGCCGGCCGTCCGGCTGCGCGTGCTGGACGACGCCGGCCGGGTCGGGGTCCCGTTCACCACGGGCATCCTGATCGGCATCGGCGAGACGCCGGCCGAGCGGATCGACGCGATCTTCGCGATGCGCCGCACGGCCCGCGAGTACGGCCACATCCAGGAAGTCATCATCCAGAATTTCCGCGCCAAGCCGGACACGGCGATGCGCGGCATGCCGGACGCGGAGCTGCGCGAGCTGGCGGCGACGGTCGCGGTCGCCCGGGTGATCCTGGGTCCCCGGGCCCGGATCCAGGCCCCGCCCAACCTGATCGCCGGCGAATACGCGCTGCTGCTGCGCGCGGGCATCGACGACTGGGGCGGCGTCTCCCCGGTGACGCCCGACCACGTCAATCCCGAGCGCCCCTGGCCGCAGATCGAGGCGCTGCGCGAGCAGTCCCGGGCGGCCGGCTTCGAGCTGCGCGAGCGCCTCACCATCTACCCGGAATACGTCCGCCGCGGCGAGAGCTGGCTGGATCCCCGCCTGGCCGCGCACGTGGCCGCGCTCGCCGACCCGGAGACCGGGCTGGCCCGCGAGGAGGCGATGCCGGCCGGGCTGCCCTGGCAGGAGCCCGACGACGCGTACGCGAGCGGCCGCACCGACCTCTTCGCCACCATCGACACCGAGGGCCGCACCGGCGACCGTCGCGGCGACTTCGACAGCGTCTACGGCGACTGGGACGAGGTGGCCGCGCACATCTCCGCCGAGGCGGTCGCCGCCGGCGCGGGCAAGGTCGTGCCGCGCATCGAGTCGGACGTGCTGGCGGGCCTGAAGCTGGCCGCCGAGAATCCGGCCGCCCTGCTGGAGCCGGCACACGAGGACAAGGCCATGGCCCTGTTCAACGCGGACGGCTCCGCGCTGGAGGAGCTCGTCCGCCTCGCCGACGACCTGCGCAAGGACGTCAACGGCGACGACGTCACCTACGTGGTCAACCGCAACATCAACTTCTCGAACGTCTGCTACGTGGGCTGCCGGTTCTGCGCGTTCGCCCAGCGCGAGCAGGACGCGGACGCCTACCGGCTGTCGGTCGAGCAGGTCGCCGACCGGGCCGAGGAGGCGTGGCGGGACGGTGCCACCGAGGTCTGCATGCAGGGCGGCATCGACCCGAAGATGCCGATCACCGCGTACGCCGACCTGGTCCGGGCCGTGAAGCGCCGGGTGCCGGGGATGCACGTGCACGCGTTCTCGCCGATGGAGATCGTCACCGGTGCGGCCAAGGCCGGTGTCTCGGTCCTCCAGTGGCTGACCGAGCTGCACGAAGCCGGGCTGGACACGATCCCGGGCACGGCCGCCGAGATCCTCGACGACGACGTGCGCTGGGTGCTCACCAAGGGCAAGCTGCCGGCGTCCGCCTGGATCGACGTGGTCACCACGGCACACCAGGTGGGCATCCGGTCCAGCTCGACGATGATGTACGGCCACGTCGACCACCCCCGGCAGTGGCTCGGCCACTTCCGGGTGCTGGCCGGCATCCAGGACGTGACCGGCGGCTTCACCGAGTTCGTGGGGTTGCCGTTCATCCACACCAACGCGCCGATCTACCTGGCCGGCATCGCCCGCCCCGGGCCGACCTGGCGGGAGAACAGGGTCGTGCACGCGATGGCCCGGGTCCTGCTGCACGGCCGGATCGACAACATCCAGTGCTCGTGGGTGAAGCTCGGCGACGAGGGCACCATCGCGATGCTCAACGGCGGCTGCAACGACCTCGGCGGCACGCTGATGGAGGAGACGATCTCGCGGATGGCCGGGTCGGAGCACGGCTCGGCCCGTACGGTCGCGCAGCTGAAGGAACTGGCAGCCGCCGCGGGACGCCCCGCCGCCGAGCGCACGACAGTGTACGGCCGCCGCTAGCCCACCGTGAGTCCCAGACCCCGCCTCGTCATGATCGCGTGACACCCCTAGTCAACAAGTCACAAAATGGGGTAATTTGGACTCGACGCGCCGACCTCGCGTTACCTTCCGGTGGCTCGGAGAGATAGGGCTGGAACGGGACCCGCGAGGCCGCCTTGGCGCCTCGGGGAAACGGGCCTATTTATCAGGTTCGGCTTGACGACGCACGTCTTACACGCGTGTAATTTCGGTGGGGTTGTGGGAAAGACGTGTCGCGAACCGCGTATTTCCCGCAAGAAACACGCCGCGTGCGTGGGGGGTCAGCGCAGGCATCGCTGCCAGCGCGGAAAAGGAGGCACGCCGATGGAAGCGCAGGTTGAAGGGGTGGACCTGCTCGGGGACGCGCCCGAGTGGCAGGAGCGGGCCCTGTGCTCGCAGACCGATCCAGAGGCTTTCTTCCCGGAGAAGGGCGGTTCGACGCGCGAGGCGAAGCGGATCTGTGGCCGGTGCGACGTCAAGGCCGAGTGCCTGGAGTACGCGCTGGGTCACGACGAGCGCTTCGGTATCTGGGGCGGGCTCAGTGAGCGTGAACGTCGCAAGCTCAAGCGCCGGGTGGCCTGACGGCCGCTTCGCTATCGAGTGAAAAGCGCAGGAATAGCGTTATTTCCGAGGACGCCGGGGGGCCGTCTTAGGAAAGTTCGTCAGGGTCCATACCGAGCAGGTTGGCGACCTGCTCGATGATCACGTCATGCACGAGGTCGGCGAGGTCCTCGCGGTCCATCGCCCGGAATTCCAGCGGTCGCCGGTAAAGCACGATCCGCGGCGGCAGCTCCTGGCGCCCGGGCCGGCCCGGCAACAAGCGGGCCAGGGGCACCTCGCCGTCCTCGAGCACGTCGGAGTCGTAGACGTTCAGGTCCGGCGGCACATCCTCGACGGCGAACTCGACGCCGGCGAGCTCCTTGGCGTACCGCCGTTCGAGACCCTCGACCGTGTCCAGAACCAGATCGTCGAAGATCTCCGCCTTCGTCCGGGCGAGCGGCACCGTCGCCGGCACGAGCCGGCCCCGGAGCCCACGGCCGTGCCGGTCGCGGCGGTTGGGTCGGCCCGGCCCGGCAGTGCGGGCCGGTCTGCCGGGATCCGCGCGGCCGGGATCCGCGCCGGACCGCCGGCGGTCGGGGCTGGTAGTCACGTCGGTCAGCCTAGCCCGCGCGGGCCGTCGTCCGTGGTCAGGCTGTGTCCGCCGCGTTTCGTGCCCGCGAATTCGTCCCATTGGGACGGCGTGTCGGTGCGCCATGTCGAAATCGTGATGCATGGTGGGTCGGCGTGTCGCGGCTACCGGCCGCCGCGGAGCGATAACGTGCCGCCGTGAGGTCACCACGGCGCTGCTCCCGGAACGGCTGTCCCCGACAGGCGGTTGCCACTCTGACCTACGTCTACGGCGATTCGACCGCGGTGGTCGGCCCGCTGGCGGCGTTCGCGGAGCCGCACACGTACGACCTGTGCGAGCCGCACGCCCGCAGCCTCACCGCCCCGCGCGGCTGGGAACTGGTCCGGCACGACGGCGACTTCGCCCCGCCGCCGCCCACCACCGACGATCTGGTCGCGCTGGCCGACGCCGTCCGCGAGGCGGCCCGCCCGGCGCCCCCGCCGCGCCCGGAGGAGCACGACAACCTGCCGGGTCACCAGACCGGTCGCCGCGGCCACCTGCGCGTCATCCCGCCCTCGCACTGACCCCTCGGGGCCGCGCGGAGCGTCACAGGGCGATGAGCCGGTAGCGCGCCCGCAGCCACGGGATCAGCTTGCGGTATGCCGCGATCGTGTCCGGCTGCCGATAGTCGTGTGACAGCACGATCGCGCCCCGGCCCACGTGCTTCTGCACCGTCCGCACGACCTTCTTCTTGTGCGCCGCGGACGACTCGCCGCGCTTGTGTTCCCAGTCGCGGGGGTCCACCTGCCAGTAGATCGACTTCATGCCCATCGTGCGGGCGACCGCCACGAAGGCCGGGGTGAAGTTGCCGCCCGGCGCCCGCATGTATGCGATCCGGGCCTTGGGCACGGCCCGCCGGATGGCGTTATTGGTGCGACGCAGATCCGCCCGGATCACCGACCGCTTCTTCTTGCCCAGCGTCAGGCTGTGGTTCCACGTGTGATTGCACAGGGTGTGGCCCTCGGCGGCGATCCGCCGGACCAGGCCGGGGTACGCCGCGACGTTCCGGCCGACCACGCAGAAGGTCGCCTTGACGTGCTCCCGCTTCAGCAGGTCGAGCAGCCCGGGCGTCTGCACCGGGTCGGGGCCGTCGTCGAAGGTCAGCGCCACCCCGGCCCGTCCGGTGCGGGTCAGGCTGCCGGCCGGGCCGCCGGCGATGGTCCTCGCGCGCTTCTTCCGGACCGGCTTGGCCTTCGTGGCCGGCTTGGTCTTCGTGGGCGCGGTGGCGGGCGGCGTCGCGGCCGGGGACTTCGCGGCGTGCGAGGGCGCGGGAGCGGCCGACGCGGTGGCCGAGGCAGCCGACGTGGCCGGTGCGGCGCCGGCCCGGGACGGGTCGTTCTCGCCGGCCCCGGCCGCGCCGCAGCCGGCCAGGACGCTCAGCGCCAGCCCGAGCAACAACACCTTAGGGGTACGCATACCAACAACTCCGTCCGACAGCCACAAACGAGGACGGGATGAATATTGCCGCCAGCCTATCCCGAGCGATAGATGCCGGAGCATGGCTGGCACTCATCGGGGAGACAACGGCCCGGCCGGTGACCAAGGGGAGTGCCCACCGGCCGGAGAGTCATCGCTGCTTATCCCCAGAAGACGTACAGGGCGCCGTAGCGGACCGCCTTGGTCGTGCCGTCGGTGCAGGCGCCGGCCGGGGCCACGCCGCCCGTCGTGTTGAGACGCTGGATGTGGGTCGCCTTCGCCAGCAGGCCGTTGGCCGCGCCGCTGTGGCTGTTAATGGTGAGCAGCAGCTCCGGGATCGTGCCCGTACGCGCCCGCTCCGCCGTCTTCGTCGCGGTCACCAGGGAACCGTCGCGCTCGGACTGCCAGCTCGGGCCCTTGAAGTGGTGGATCACGCCGCGCGGCCCGGCCAGCTGCGCCTCGGGCACCGACCCGCCGGTGAAGACGCCGCCGGTGCAGGTGTAGGTCTGGGTGCCCTTGACCACCCGGAAGTCGCCGATCCTGCGGAGCCCGGCGGGGGGATCGATGGGCGAGACCGTGGCGCTCGGTCGCGGCCGAGCGCCGTCGGTGAGCTCGGCGGCGGACGCCTGGTAGGTCACCGCGGTGACGCCGGCCACCACGGTGGCGGCGGCGGCCAGGGTCACAGCCCGGATGCGGGTACGGTTGCGGGGCATGGCGGTACTCCCTTGGTAGATGGGTTCGCTCGGGGATACGCGTGCGAGGCGGGCGCGGATCGCCGGTTGCCCGAAAGGCGGCCGTCATTGCCCGGATGGGCGATCCTGTGTGGATGACAGCACCGGTCCTCCGCCCCGTGACCGAAGACGACCTGCCCATGCTGCGGCGGTTCGCCGTCGAGCCGGGCCTGATCGGCAACGACTGGTTAGGCTTCCGCGACGCCGGCGCCCAGGACCGCCGCTTCGCCCTCGACGGCTACCTCGGCACCGACAACGGCCGGCTCATCGTCCAGGTCAGGAACCAGGCGACCGGCTTCGTCACCTGGTCCGAGCACAGCTACGGCGGGTTGGCCGGCTTCTGGGAGATCGGCATCGTGCTGCTTCCGGAGTGGCGCGGCCAGGGGATCGGTTGGCGGGCCCAGGCCCTGCTCTGCGACTACCTGTTTCTGCACACCCCGGCGCAGCGCATCCAGGCCGGCACCCAGCCGGAGAACGTCGCCGAGCAGAAGTCGCTGGTCAAGGCGGGTTTCCTGCTGGAGGGCACGATCCGATCGGCGGAGTTCCGGGCGGGTCAGTGGCGCGACGGCCTGCTCTACAGCCGTCTGCGCACCGACCCGTCTGTGGCCGCCGTCGTCTAGTCATCGTTTCGGTTTGTGGGTTGGACTTGCTTGCGGTGGGCGGTTGGGGCCGGGGGTGACCACGCACTGCTGGTGGATCGTTTTTATGGCTGTGCGTGGTCAACCCCGGCCCCAACCTAATGAGTCCTAGAAGCAAGCCACTGGCAAGCTTCTGGTAGGTAGCCACCGGCAGGTGAGCACTTCCCCGACCAGGACGTGGTGA